>Ga0079224_100001788_pt1 | contig 25274 bp, 13 predicted proteins | sample Stecom2015_FD_80414 | JGI IMG/M metagenome (GOLD analysis project Ga0079224, IMG submission 80414) | Agricultural soil microbial communities from Utah to study Nitrogen management - Steer compost 2015 | ecosystem: Environmental > Terrestrial > Soil > Agricultural land | place: USA: Utah... | reverse complement strand
GAAGTTCAATCTTATTTTTTCGGGTTTACAATTAACCAAATGTAAAGAATATTGCACGTAGTTGGGCTAAGCGTAATAGTTAATTTACGAAAACGTTGTAATTCGAACGATAACCAAAGTAGGATGCTTTGGTTAAAAAAACTCCTTTGGGTGGTCAAAGGAAATGATAATTATGTTACGGATAAACCGATATTTACCGTAAGTCTTCTATCTTTAACGGACCTGGTAAATTGATTTTTTCAGCCTGTAGCGCGGCTCCGGGCTTTTCACCTTTTTTCCATGTTTCCGATAAACGCTTTCCATACACGTCATCACGATCCGATGTCGGATCCGTTGGAATAGAGTCTCCTGTTTCTTCAACCCACTGATCCAATACACTCCTTAAATAACGAAGAATTTCCTGATTTTTTGTATCCCGGACGACGTTGGTAAATTGATGGGGATCGGACGCCACGTGGTATAGTTCTTCCGACTCTCTCAGCTTACAGAAAATATCCTCCTGTTCTGGCAAAGTGACTCTTTTTTTATAGGCTTCCCACAATTCGTTCCCGGCAGAAAACTGACGAGAGGATTCGCCTACCAGATTTTGACGCTCGGGAAAAGCGTTACGGATATAGACCCAGTCTTTATACCGAATCATACGTTCGTGTGCCTGAAAGACGTGCCAATTATGTTCGGCAAATACAAAATCCCGATGTCCTTTATACAAATTTTTCGCCAAAACCTTTTGAAAGCTTTTACCTTGTATACGTTTGCTGCCATCCACACCGGCGAGTTCTAATACCGTCGGCGCGATATCTACGGCACTCAACAATGCCTTATTTATTCCTTTAGCGACATTCGGTCCGTATATAATAAACGGCGTTTTTATACCGCTGTCGTACAAACGACCTTTATTTCGAGGAAACGGACTTCCGTTATCACTCATAAAGATGATGTAAGTATGCTCCAACAGCTGTTCCTCTTCAAGTGCTTTGACAATTTCTCCGAGATAATAGTCTGCGCGAGATATCTCGTGATAATAACCTGCTAGATCTTTACGTGTTGCCGGCCCGTCGTATAACATGGGGGGTACGATCAACTCATCTGGCTTATAGCACATACCTTTTTCGTCAAATTGCCAATCCCGGTGCGCATCGTGAGCAGCAAACCAAAAGAAGAACGGCTGGTCTTTAGGCCGTTCCTTGATCATCGAAACCCAGTTTTCCTCCCCTCCCGGTCCCTTGCCCGTTGAAATAAAATCAAAAGCATGCGTTACTAGCGGACCCATATGATTTTTACCGGACAACGCAGTGTAATACCCCTCCTCCTTTAATAGCTGCGGAAACATCACCTGGCCTGTTGGCAAGGGGTCGTGCAATTCCGGCGCTCCGGTATTGTGCGGATATCGCCCTGTGATAATGCTGGAACGACTAGGACTGCAACTACTGGTCGTTAGGTACATATTTTCAAATCTTAGTCCTTGTTGAGCTATATCATCCAGATGTGGTGTTTTCACATCTGGATTTCCGTAACAACCGAGATCACCCCAACCGATATCATCGGTAATGAAAAAAATAAAGTTGGGTTTACCTCTCTCATTCAATTTCGCGGTCGCCAAAGAGCCCCGCGAAACCGGCAGCACAAGCACAAAAAGAGTAGACAAGAAAATAAAAACCGGTTTTAGCTGCATGTTCATGACAGATTTTTTTCTCCTGTGGTAGAAACAACAGCGGCTATAATGATCACGCCTATATTCTTTTATTTTACTTTTGTAATAGACGGCCCCGTGTAGGATTTTTTCATCCCCCCGAAGTCCAGTACAATCTTCTGTATTACCATACCGGGATCCCCACATTTGATATGTAGCGTATGCTTACCCGGTTTGTCAATATAAAATGTTGATTTGTTAATCGCCGCGTTGCGAAGCACGTTGTCGGACCAAGCCTGCGTATACTCCGGAGCAGAAGAGGATGGTAAAGCTACCGGCCCATCGTCTACGGACACCGCATAACGCGTTTGATCCGTTCCCTGTTCATGAAAACCAAAGTCGCGATCAGAACTTAACGGAAATACCGGAAGCACATACGTATAGACATCTACCGGTCCATGATGGAATGTATAAAAATCGTATTCGACACCCGGCGACTTCGGATCCCGTGGATTGCGCACTTTGGCCGTAGGATCACCAATCATAACACTCCGTCCTTCCACGCCAAGATTATCAATAATCTGCATTTTTATGTCCTCTGTCTCCCGTTTGCGATGAAAGTCGGCAGCGGCAATCGATACTACGCCGTTATCTTCTATATATAAACCAGCTACATCCTGTTTATCGATATCGTTTGGATTAAAAACCGATATCCCCACTTTTTCTTGTTGGCTGCCGCTTGTAAATACTATTTCGCCTGCTACACGTTCCCCTATTGGCGCCTTGTTCCAATCGATCGAAACCCAAATCCGGTCTTCATGCACCACCTGGCCTGTTTGCTTGCTGACTTTAATCCAATCCTGAGAGGATTGTACCGTCCAATCAAAGGCCTGTTCCCCCGTATTGAATATATCTATAAAGTATTCCTTAGCGGTAAATTTATTAAACGCCGGCAATGTATAGAAACTGCTCACACCTTTGAGAGGCTCTTGCCCTTCCACAAAAAGTCTCATTCCCTTTTCTGGCAAAGTACGAATAGAATCTAATTTAGGGAGTTCAAAATAAGAAGCCGTAACACCCTGCCTCAGGGACATAATGCGCTTCCACTTCCCATCCATCAAGTCGTTATATTCGTATGATATTTTATATAAACTATCGTAATAATGCTTGACATCGGCACGCAACAGATTCGCATTCGATCGCCCTTGTGCAACGTACATCCTGTTCTTTTGCGCAGCCAGCCATTTCTTATTCATTAACTCGGCGCCCTTCACCGGGTAATATAAAAGTTGGAAAAAAGAAGGTTGTTCCTCTGCCGAAAGCTCGCCGCGGATACGCTCTACCGCCGCTCCGATCCGCATATAATCGGCAATCCGGCTTTCAGCTTCCCCATAGTTTGTGAAGGAGAAGTCGGTGTCAGTCGGACGTTCCCTTCCATGGCTGAACGTATTCCATTCGTACCCCCAGCCCATAAATTCAGGTTTACGGATAAATGCCAAACGATTATATTCGTGTGTGATATTTTTAAACTCGTCGAGATATTGCTCACCATAAATTAAGCTGAGCCAATTCGCTTGATAGTCGGCGACATTATCGAAAGCAAACTGATCAATGTCATAAGCCATCTCCAGAAAGAGGGTCACCGGAAATTCGCAAGACTTTATATCGCCCGCATTCAGTAGCCATAAACGATCGGCCCCAGTATCATAGGCTTTTTTCAATTCTTCATACATTAAGGCTGGCGGCGTAGACGATAGCCATAAGTAATCGTGTGGAATACCCAAATAGGAAGCGTGGTAATATACGCCCGATCCACCCGACCGTTTCTGTTCTTCTTTATTACTCAATTGCTTCATGTACCCATAATTATCATCCGGCCATACCAAGATAACATCTTCGGGTAATTCCATGCCCGCCAGATAGAGATCTAGCACTTCTTTATACGGTGTGAATGCTTGTGGAATTTCGTCGAGAGGTTTATCGATGTATTTTTCAAGGATGGCACGCTGATCTTTTAATGCCTCGCTCACCAGCGCTACACGCTGGTCTAGACTATAGCCGCCCGTCATTGCTTTATCGTGCAAACCCCTTAATGCTAAGGTATAAACATTTTCGTAAGGAGAATTCTCTTTCACCCGCTGATCCAGCACTTTTAAAATCCCATCTTTATTGGTCATGTAATTCCATTCACCCATCGTCTTTTTATCCCACTCACTGGCATTATTAAAAAGCAAAGGTTCTGGATGCACGGAGCCCATGACAACGCCAAAGGAATCTGCGACAACTTTATTTTCAGCATACTTGTTGAAGGCTCCGCTTGCCTCGTGCATCGCCGGAGCGAGGTAGTTGGCCTTTAGACGCAACAAAAGTTCAAAAACTTTCGCATAGGTCTTCGGCCCAATATCTTTCAGTTCTGGGTCAAATGTATGTTTTGCCCATGGTAATAGTCCCCAATCTTCATCATTTATAAAAATACCGCGGTATTTTACAGTCGGAGCTGGAGAAGAAAACGTCTTTACATTTAAAAAGATATTATCCCGCTTTTTTACGGGTACATCCGCCCACCAATACCACGGCGATACACCTATTGTTTCGGATATAGAAAAAAGTCCGTACGCTGTACCTCGTCTGTCGCTACCGGCTATAACCAGGGCCTGCTCTACGCCCTTAACCGGATTTTTCACCATTTGAATAGTGTATCGCTCCCATTGCCCTTTTACGTCATCGACCTGTATCTTACGCTGATTGATCAATTGATCGATTACCGTACTTTTACCGATGGTTCCCACGATGATGAGGCTAGGCCCGCGGTTCGGGCTGGTCAATAATGCCGGTTTCTTTCCCGACACCCTTTCGATATCCTCTGCAAAAAGTTTCAACGCGGTTTTCACCGACAATTCGTCATTCACATCATATAAGATGGATGCCGCTGCGTTTTTATTCGCGACTACAAAGTTATTCTTCTGATTTTCGGAAATGCGAACCTGTCCCTGTGAAAACTGGAAATATATCAGCAATAAAGGAAGTATCAAATATCGGGCATTATTCATCATCATAAATCAATTTATTTATTTTATAATTTGTTTGTGCTAATCTTTTGCACTATTAAACTCATTCAACCGGAATATTGGCTTCGGCTCCCGGATAACCTATGTTTTGGTTAATCCTTCCTTGGCTGTTTGATGTGATCGCGGTCAACGGAACAGGGTACAGGACGTGATACGGACGCATGACAAAGGCATTTGTCGAATAAAAATATTCCTCCCTATAGAAATTATTCTTTTCCATCACCCGATCGAAATACCAATTTTTCGTACTGAAATTGTTCATGCTATAACCATCCCTATTAAGTTGAGCCATGGTAAACGCAATTCTTGTCAATTCTACTTTACGATGTTCCTCAAGAAACAATTCTCGTGCACGTTCGTCCAGGATATCGTTGAGCGAAACGTTCGCTAACAAGGGTGCTGATGCTCTATCCCGTATCGCGTTGACATCGTCAGTCGCATTGCCAATCTGGTTCAGCCACCAATAAGATTCCGCCCGCATCAGGTAGGTTTCAGCCAACCGAAAAACATATTGATCTGTAAATCCACCCGTCGGCGTTCTACCTTGATTAATATCATCCTTATGTACCAATACCTTAACGATTGGAAAAGAAAAATAACAACGCATGGTATCTTGCACGTATTGTGCCTGAACAGGTTTACCAAACCATTCAGCGCTTCCCCCTTTGGATGTCGGCCGGTTGTACCACAATCTAGACTTATCATACCAGTTGTTTTTGTTATATCGGATATCCGTCCCGGCATCCGCCCATATCTCATATTGATAATAATTTGTCGGCCTGATTTTCGCGATACCGCGACCCAGGGAATCCAGCAACTCGTAACCGTTATACGGACCCGCATCGTAGGTAGTTCCAGGTTTACCATCTGGCGTACGCACGACCGCTCCGTTGCTCCAATAAGGCACAAAATTGCGTAATCTTTGTGAGCCATTCCCGGCTACATTCCCCGGAATACCAAATCGCTCCTGTACCACAAAAATGGCTTCCTTATTTGTAGCTGCACTTATATTCTCTTCTTTAAACAAATCATTGAATACATCCAATTGTGCATCCCCCGAATTTACACCGAACCGGGTGTCCATAAGCTGTAAACCATAGTTATTGATACAACGCGTAGCAGATTCAACGGCATCCTCAAATTCTCCTAGTGCCATATATATTTTAGTAAGGAGATGTTCGCCCGCCGCTCGATTAACCGCACCTGCTGGTGCTGTCATCGGTAACCATTGAGCCGCAAACTCCATATCTGCTTTCATTTGCGTCAACACGGTACTACGGGCGCTACTCACGAAATCCAGTTTAGGTCCGGTGATCTCCTCTAAAATGAGCGGAACATCGCCCCATTGATTCGTCAATAGATAATACCAATACGCACGATGAAAATATCCTTCCGCCAGAATAGCGTTGCGATCGGCTTCCGTATCGAAGGTTGCGTCGTCGATACGACTAATGACGGTATTCGCATATTTTATACCGTTCCATCCCAGCTCCCAATAGGTTAGATGTAGGTTCTGATTGGCGGTTGGAGTAAGTTGTGTTTCCAAGTTATGGATTTCCTTCGCCTCCGGCGCACCCATAACATGCATGTCGGAAAAAGCGTATTCATAAGCAATCGGACTTCCCGCCGTACCGGCATTAAAGGCGTCCCCAAACCACTCCCATTTGATCTGTTTACGGGACGTAACCAAGAGGGCCTCTAGGCCAGCTTTGTCTGTCAGTGTATTCTCCGGAGCGAAAAAAGACAGTGGCTTTGGGTCGAGTTTCACACAAGAAACAAAACCGGAAAATAATAGGATTATTGAAAATAAAAGAGTGCTCTTTTTCATTTTGTCTACATTTTGTAAGGAATGAAACATTTAGAGTGTTATATCAAGCCCAAAGGTAAATATCCGTGGTGCTCTCCCCCGATTTTCAGGATCAAAATAGGTCCAATCGGTGAGTACAAAAGCGTTATCGATGTTTGCACTTATTCGCAACCCCTGAACAGCATACTTTTTGAGATACGACACGGGCACTCGGTAGGAAAGCGATGCGTTCTGCATCCGGAGATAATCTCTCTTTTTATAAATATTAACCGTTGGACTGGACGAATTTGCACCCAATTTTGCAAATTCATTGGAGGGGTTCTCTGGTGTCCAGTAGTCGGTAAGGATCGAGTTAGATCGATCAAAGAACCGGTTATCCTCATTTCTAGCCATGTTGTCTATCCCCCAGTAATTAAAGTCTCCTCTTAAGACAAAGGAAAAGTCCAACGCCCCCCATAACGTCAGGTCACTGCGGAAGGATGCCCTGAACCTTGGCACCGCCGATCCAAGCCATTGTTTATCGGACTGGTCTAATACACCGTCGTCATTCATATCCAATAAACGGGGATCGCCTGGTGTCTTCCCGTATTGGGCCGCTTCTTCTTCTTCACCCAATTGCCATATACCCATCATCTTATAGTCGAATATATCACTAATGCCATGACCAATATACCAATCGTTCTGCACATCATCGTCCTCCCGTTGGCCGATGACGTTGCCATTTTCGTCCAACACATCGACCATCTCGCCATAGAGGTGTTTGATCTCATTTTTGTTAGCGCTAAATATCAAAGAAGTACGCCAAGAAACATCAGGTCTATCGATATTAACGGTTGTTACGGTAGCTTCGAATCCCCTGTTATCCACTTGTCCGAGATTCGTAATGATGTTGCTAAAGCCTGTAATCGTCGGTAAAGAACGCATCAAGATTAAGTCCGTCGTCTGGTTGTAGTAGGCATCGAGCACCCCGCTGACGCGATTATTGAAGAGCGCAAAGTCTAACCCAACGTTCATGGCTCTGGTGCGTTCCCATTTTAAATTAGGGTTCGAAAGATTATCCGTCCAGATACCTTTGATATTCTCTCCTCCGATGATATTGTCGGTAACATTTAATCGCGAAAGTGCCGCGTACCGGCCGATATCCCGGTTTCCACTTTCACCCCACGACAGCCGTACTTTCAAATCGGAAAACGGTATATTATCCATAAATTTTTCTTCGGATATCCGCCAGGCTCCCGCCACTGCCGGATAAGTTCCATAAGGATTGTTGATACCAAAAGCCGAAAAACCATCTCGCCTAAGCGAAACTGTCAGTAAATATTTGTCGAGTAAACTGTAATTAATTCGGCCCAGAATTGCATTCGCGGTTTGCATCTGATCGTCCGACCCCACGATCGGGTTAATACCAGCATTGAGGTTGTGGTAAATAAGGTTGCTGTTTGGAATAAAGCCTTCGTTGCTGCCGTTACTTTGCCAGAACTGATATTTCTCCGCGTTGTACACCAATGTCGCATCAAAGCGATGTACATTTCCAATTTGGTAGTTCCAGTTTAGGATGTGGTCGATGATCCACTCGTAGTCAGAATAATCCTCCCGACTTGCCGCTCCTCCTTGGGTAACATTCGGCTTTTCATCCGAATGGAAATAATAATCCTTGCGCCAGCCAAAACGATTGTTATAATTAGTTTGGAAGCTGAACCCATAGGGGAGCGTAAGCTTCGCAAACAAAGTAGAGTTGAGCGTTTGTACCCGATAAAAATACCGGTCTACCGCAGCGGACAACAATGGATTAGCTATTCGCGCATCCCCGGTGGGATATCTATTAATACTCCCGTCCTCATTGTACATGCTCCCAAATGGGCTCATCACATCTGCATTTGCCTGATTGACGGTGATATCATCATCCGACCGATTCGAAAACTGCGTATTGGTCCCAATTTTTAACCAATCGTTAATGTCAGTTTCGAGATTGACACGACCTCGAACCGCATTAAAGTTGTCTCCCTTTGTAAAACCTTGGTTTTTTAAATGCCCAATAGACGTATAGTAGTTAGTACGGGATGAACGTCCGGAAAATGACACATTATTATCTAATCGTGCTCCCGTCCGATAGATTTCATCCCGCCAGTTTACGATGTGGCCGGCTTTATAATTTTCAATTTCGATCGGCGCGAACTGCAGTCTATTTAGCCAAGTTTCGGTATAGTCTCCCGAGAAAGAGCCGTCGTAGGCCGCCCATTCTTCCCGGCTGACCCCTTCCGGAAGATGATCTGGATTATCATAATAACCCTCACCTTTTTGGCGGTCTACTGGATTGAAAAAGTTGATGGTTTTCCAGTAATCCGCTCTTCGTTGAATATATTGTGCTGGAGTAGGAAGGGGTGGTATCTTCAAAAGATTGGAGAAGCCCAACTTGCCGTTATAAGTAACAACCGGTTTTTCGGTCTTCCCCTTTTTTGTCGTAATCATAATCACACCCGCCGATCCTTTTGAACCGTATATTGCCGTGGAACTGGCATCTTTGAGAACATCAATGCTCTCAATATCATTCGGATTAATATCGCTCATTGTTCCATAGTATATCGTACCATCGAGTACGATAAGCGGAGAACTCGAAGCTTGAAGCGACGCCGGACCACGAACTTCTATGGAGCCTCCTCCCGACGCAGTGTTGTTAATACCGATATTTACGCCCGCGACACTCCCTTTCAGGTAATCCGTTACCGAGGTCGCCACACGCGTTTCCATCACCTCTTGCCCAATCCGTGACACAGACCCGGTCAAATCCTTTTTTCGTACTGTTCCGTACCCGATAACCACGACCTCTTCGAGATCCATTCCCTCTCTTTGCATTTGTATCTGAAGAGTGCGAACCTCTCCTAGCGTCTCCCGATGTGCTGCAAATCCCACTATCGAGAACAGCAAGCGGCTATTTGGTGTCGCTTCAATACTGAATAAACCAACGGAATCTGTGGAAGTCCCTCCGGCCGATTGCTCGATCTGTACCGAAACATTAGGCAGGGGTTGGTTGCTTTCGTCTACAACAACGCCCGTGTAAACAACCCTCTCCTGACCTTTCAAAGGAAGAGAAGATAGAAAAAAAAGCAACATAAAAGCCAAGTTATAAGATAATGCGTGCCTGTAATACATAACTCTATATTTATATGGTAACGTAGACGCAAGTTCGTCATTCAGACAAATAACAATTCCACAATCTGTCTCAATGCTTCATTATTTCGTCTTTTGGACCTCTTATAGAATTTGAAACGCATTTATTCAAACAAGCCCGTATTTCCCTTCTTCCATAAAGGTTCTAACTTTCGGATAAGCGATGGACGTTCCGCAGCAATATTTCGTGTTTCTAATGGGTCGATTTTATGGTCAAACAACTCCATATTAGGTTGTTCATCCCGAAAATACTTTGTAAATCGATATCGGGACGTTGTCATCGTAACACCTCGTCGATAATAGCTAAAAGCAACGTCTTCCCAAGATCTATCTTCTGAATTCATCAACAATGGAGCCATACTTCGTCCGTCAGCGTCCGGCATTTCTGGCACGGCGCATAAATCCAATAGCGTGGCACCTATATCGACAGCACTTACAATACGTTTGATTTTCACCCCTTTCGTCATCGCCGGCGTACGCAGTATTAACACACTCCGCAAAGACCGGTCGAATAAGGTATGTTTTCCCCATACCCTATAGTCTCCCAAATGCCAACCATGATCACTCCAAAGCACCACAATGGTATTGTCTTCCAGATTGTTTTCTTTCAGCGCTTCCAACACCTTTCCGATCTGTGCGTCAATATAACTAACACAGGCATAGTACCCATGTAAGAGCTTCCGAGAATATCTGTCGGATAAGGCATTATCTAGCGACGCGCGTTCATCGCCGAGCTGGTATTGATTAAACTCAGCACTGTTATGCAAACTTGCCCGATTTACTTGTTCCGGAAGAGCGGGCGTAGGGGTCAGTGTTAATTGATCTTCCTCGTACAAGTCCCAATATTTTTGGGGGGCATTAAACGGTAGGTGAGGTTTAAAAAAACCTACGCCTAAAAAGAATGGTTGTTGCCCCTGCGCAAGTTCCTTTAGTTTATTTACGGCTAAGTTAGCGGTTAATCCGTCGGGATAGCCCTCATCAGGTACGTCTGCCGCCTCAAAGGGCTTTACCTGCTTTTTAGTCGTGCGGCTTCCACCATCCGCATAAGCAAAAAATGCATCCCAGGCGTGTGCCCATTTGCCGGAATCGAAAAGCATTTCGTCCCAGGTATGCGGCCATTCGAGCCTCTCACTTTTAGGCCCCTCATACGGATAAATATATCCATCAGGATAATGGCTCACCTTTCCAATCCCAACCGTGTAATATCCATTCCTTCGGAACTGTTCTATAAAGCTTTCGGGGGTTTTCTTCTCCGCGGGAGATCGATTAGACAATGTATGGGCAATATTATTACCAAGTTCAGCCTCTGTACAAGGCAACCTGCTCCGCAAGAGGCTATAGCGTGAAGCCCCACAGGTAGGGACCGTTACATACTGTTTTTCAAACAATGCGGATTGTTCAGCTAATGCATCTATATTGGGCGAATGCACTTCGTCATTCCCATAACACCCCAGTGCTGGTAATAAATCATCTACGCAGATTAACAACACATTGGGTGGTTTATTCTCTTGTGCTTTCATCCCTAATGGGCTGGCGAGCAATGCAACAGTTATCCAAACATAGTGTAATTGTATTATTGATCGGGCTATCCACATCATATTATTCTCCAGACGGTCTGTTAATTTTCTCTCCTATTTTTACAGGAATACCAAAATTCGGCGTTCCATCACTGTTCCACGTAAACTTTTGAATGCGGGGATTGCGGTAGTTCGTACTTCCGCCGTCGGGCAAATTTCGGGCATGATAGATAATCCAATCCTCCGTACCATCAGGAGATTTGAAAAACCCATTATGTCCCGGACCGAAAGCGCCGCTTTCGGCATTCATCGAAAATACAGGTTTGCGGTGCTTGGTCCAATCTTCTACTTTCATCGGATCCCCATCTTCTTTCAGCGCGAGCAGTCCTAGCGCATAGTTATCTGAAAGAAAGCTACTGCCCGAATACACCACAAATACCTTGCCGGTGGAATTGACGAGAATTTGTGGACCTTCATTTATTCCTGGTGTGATTACGTTATTTCCCCCATATTTCTCCCATTCGTATTCGGGGCTGGATAGCAGGACGCGGTCACCTTCTACCGTCCAGGGATTAGTCATTTTCGCAATATAAATATGTTGGGGTGCAGCTCCTCTATTTGAACCAGACCACAAAAAATAGAGCTGCTCCCTGTATTCCAAGACGGTCCCATCAATCGCCCATTCATCGTTAGGAACGGTAATCTTCCCTTTCAATTCCCATGACCCTCTAACCGGACTCGACGATTTATTTTCGATCACATACATGCGGTGGTTCGCATTGCTTCCATTGTCTGCTGCAAAATACATATACCATTTACCATCTATTTCGTGCAGTTCTGGCGCCCATATGTTTTGCGAGTACATTTCTCCTGGTGGAGGTACCCACGCATTTATAGGTGTGACTTTTTCTAGCTCGCTAATTTTGTCGGTTACATATAATACCAATCTGCTCCCCTGCGTATACGTATAATAATACGTCCCATCTTTTTGTGTTACCCAAGGGTCCGCTCCTCTTGTTAGCAGGGGGTTAGTAAACATACCCTGATCATCCGGCACTTCCGTATCTGGAGGTATGATTTCTTCATCTCCTGTTCTTTTTCCGCATGCGCAGATAATACCCATGGCAACAATCATCCATACCAACATATACATATTCTTTGTCATCATCATTCCTATTATCTATCGGATGTACATACCAATCTCGGCCAAAGCAATATTATTTCCACCATTATAAGCGTTTTTCCCTATCAATCTAAAATATCGTGCGTTAACCGGTTCGTTCAAGGCAATAAACTGCGTATCTCCTGTATTTTCTAAATCGGTTGTAACGTGAAGTATCCAATTTTCACCGTCAAGACTCGTATATAACTCTACTGTTTTTGGACGAGCGGCTGCATCTCCAACCCGGGTGATAATCGCAAAACCTTCCAATTGGTCATGTATTACCCCCATATCTACCGTTATCGTATGTGGATAGCTGGGTGAATTAGTCGTCCGGTTAACCCATAGTGTAGAAGGGTTATTATCAATTGCATTCGACGCCGGCCTATTTCCATTCGAATCGTAGGTAGAAGCTTCTGCCGTCCATCCAGCTTTGGATAGTTCTATAGGACCTCCCTTTATCCGTTGCGATTCATACGCCGTATAAAACGTGTCAATCGCTAATGTTGTAGGTAAATATAGCGTACGGTGTTCGATGGTCTGAGGATGAAAATTCTCAATTTGCGTCACGCCGTCATTCGCCGCGACAAATAGCCTCCGTGTCATATCGTTTTCATCCTTATATATAAATTCTGAGCCATATACAGCGGGATCGGGCAATGCTCCCCATACCAAATTCAACCTATTTTCGTCATCTATTTCATAGCTATCTATTACTCTGCTCAGCAAAGTGTTCTGATAACGATCCCCATATACCCTTACCACGATTTCCTTCTTTAAGGAGACATGGTTTTCATCGTCATACGTCAAGACTTCAAATATATAAGTTCCTTCATCAAAATTATCAAGCATTACTTTGATCGTATCTCTACTTTCTGTCCGCATAGGTACATCAACGGAATCCGTTCGGTTGTTCCAATATACCCTTGCGAGTGTTGCTTTGGGGTCCGATGGTGGCAACCAGCCTAACTGAATACGGTTGCTCCCGGGATAAACGAATACAGAATCCACCATGCCTACATATATTTTCATTCCATTTTCCAGGAATTGCTTATACGTTGCATCCATTTTAGAGCAAGCACCGACGAGCACGCTCAGCAAGAAGCAAAAAAAGCCTATTCTTATTTTGTTTGATGATTTCATAATCTTGTATCTTTAATTGTTTAATTCAACATATAATGTGAATGCATGTTTCTATCAACCGATATAGAATGGCTAAAGTTATCCAAATATGCTTTACTATTTTCACGCGCTTCATCTTTATTGCAACTGCCCCCAAAATGTTACTTCTTGCAGGTAAAAATAATCCAGGAAACCCCATGTTTCCAGCATTCGGAAACGTAAATATCGAACGGGGGACAAACCTTCGGGAAATATAAAATCTTCGCCTGCATTCGTCGCATAAAACAAGTCCTCGCTCGTTGCGGGTCCATCTCCCGAAGGTTTGTGAGAATCACATTCCATCAAGAGTGTCCAACCGTCCCAACTTCCATCCGAGTTAGGAGTTTCTGCCGTGCCCCATATCTCCCATTTTTTCGGTGCTGCAGCTTGGTATGCCCAGATATCGCCACCAATGCCGCCCCTGTGCCATAACTTATAGCGACTTAGTAAAGCTGTCCTCCCCATATCAAAGGTAAACCATTGGGGCATTCCTGAACCGGGCTTGGTTTGAAAAAGCGGGATTCCTCCATTAGGTGCTATCCGTCCATCCCAAATCTGATTCATATCTTGGCCGGTATTATGTGCTTGCCACGTATCTGTCGGTAAATGATATTCCGCAAACCTATCCTTCGGAACCTGCTCCTCAAATATCGGTGTGCGTTCGGCATAAATCGTATCGGAAAAGTTGCTCCAACGATCCCGAATAACGACACCAAATAAACGAGGCTCGGCTGCAAATCCGCGAACCGAGTGTCGACCTTCTTTAGTTTTGGTGTAATAGGTCTCTACTTCTTTCATCTCATCACCTTCCGTCGTGAGCACGGTAACAGCAAGACTGGCTTCTCCAGAATTTTCAAATGCGATAGTCACTCCCCCAAACGTCTCTTCAAACGTTAAGGAATTGTACGCTTCCAATAAAGGTGGCGTCAAGGGGTTCACCTTGACCGTTACTGGCTCGGATTGTTTCTCTCCCTTACTCACGGCGTATAACGTGACTTCGTATTCGCTTTCAGTAGGAAAACCATCTACGACTAAACTTTCTGTATATAAGGACGATTTAGCCTCCCGAACCACACCGGGCCGGATGGCGTATACGGCTTTTACGTAGCGAAGACTTTCGTTATTCGGTAACACGTAGGAAATTCGGGCGCCTCCCGGCAAATTTTCTACGTGTATCGATGTAACAGGACCAGGTGCCACATCATCATCAATGGCGGAAGTATATTTTTCCTCCGAACAGCTAAATACTAACCAGAGGTTTAAAAAACATATAAAAAACTGTAATCTTTTCATAACTTTCTATTATTAAGTCTACCAACCGTGGTTTTGCACTGTATTTTTATTCGCCAATATCTCTACTTCTCGAATAGGCCACAGATAATCGCTGGTCGTAAACGTTTGGTTATATAATATGCGTTCGCGGTAGTATCCTTCTGCTGTCTTTTGCTCGATATCCCAGCCCGTAATCGGTGCATTCATGACCTCTATTGCTTTTTTCCAGCGCCTTAAGTCCCAGAAACGTTGTCCTTCGAGTGCCAGTTCAATCAAGCGTTCTTGATGGATGATCTCGCGCAATCCTTCTTTGCTCTGCGGCTTAGTTGGATTTCTGGAGTAACTCGCCCACGATTCTTCTACACCGAGTAAACCTGCCCGTTCACGGATCAAATCCAGAAATTCAAAAACTTCCGGCGATGGTCCATCGACCTCATTCAATGCTTCAGCATATAGTAAATAGATATTAGCTAACCGGTAAATGGGCCAGGGATACTGCTCGATGGTATAACTGGTTTCTCCTATGGAGTTTTGGTAATTCACGAGCTTTTTGCCCCATATACCTGTCACATTGAATTTATCTCGTGTCACGTTAGAAGCTGGATCGCCTTTTTTTGCGGATACAAACCAAGTATCATTATCATTAAATTTATCCATACCATACCATATACCTCCATCAAATCCCAAATTAGCATAATATCTCGGTTCTCGGTTAAAATTAAATTTTGCTGTGGTATAGCCCTCCTTGATATAATATTTTTCGGTTTCGGCACCCACCTGTAAATCAAATTGTCCAGTATAATCCCAGCTCGTATCTTCTTCAATAGGCACTCCGTTTTCGGAATAGAATTGGGCGGCGATCTTCAGCGGAACAGCTGCGTTTCCATGTACATTTGCATTCGCGCGCGTAGCGGGATCTACGCCCCGCGGCGTAGACTGTCGCTGCATGTTTCCCGTCATACTATTCGTATGCCCCCATATAATTTCATCGTTCCACTTTTCTGTAACCGCATTGCGGATGTTCATCTGTATACGGATCTCGTCGGAAACATTATGCTGCAATCCACTTTGGCTGTAATAATATAAACGGTGACCGGCTTGCTCGGCGGCATCAATGGCCGCTTTACAAGCCTCTTTTGCTTTCCCCCACTTCTCCATCGAGAAGGTGGGATTGAACAATAAGTTTCCTTGTTTATCTGTAAAGTTCGCATAATCGGGGTTGCCGTTAAAAAGTGGGCTAGCCGCAGTAACTAATACGTGTGCTTTTAGCGACAAAGCGATAACTTGGGTTATACGCCCTAACTCAGCTGCTTCTGACGTAATATAGGGCGGCAAATCGGAGGTCGCTTCATCCAACAACTCCACCACGTAATCAAAACCGGCATCCACGGGATCTCTAGGCACCTTGACCTCATCCAGACCGGCATCGATGGATAGGTTTTCTTTCTTTAATGGAATAGGTCCATACATCCGAATGAGGTAAAAATGATAATACGCTTTTAGAAATTTCACCTCAGCTACCCACCGCACTTTTTCGCCATGACCTAAATCGGGCACAAGGTCTACATTTTCTAAAAAGATATTGCAATCCCGTATCGCCTGATATAAGTCCTTGGTTCTATTGCTTCCTTGACCAGTTGTCCCTTGCCAGTAATTTAAGTAAGGATTATTGATGTTCTGAAAGCCTCTGGCAATTTCCCATCCGACCGTGGGATAGTTCTCATGCACCCAAAATTCATCACCAGCCGTGAAAGCCGGATTGTGCTCTATGGCACTTAATTTAGGTAGATAGCTGTAACAACTGAATAAAAACCGTTCTGCCGACACGCGCATGTTGAACGCATTTTCAATCGTCGCGATATTATCCGGCACGATATCTAGGTAACTTTGGCAAGACCCGAAGGCTGTCAGTAAAAGACCGTATATGTATATTAATATCTTTTTCATAACTGAATTGTATCATTAAAGTGAAACCTGTAATCCTATATTGAATACCCGCTGTAATGGATACTGCAAACCGTTGCCGGCCATCTCTACATCCCATAACTTAAATTGGCTGAAATTGAGCAGATTTGTACCATTTACATACAACCGGACATTTTCCATGTGTAGCCTGTCCGTCCAGTTTTGGGGGAGAGAATATCCCAGCTCTATCTGTTTAAGCCGAAGGAACGCTCCGTTTCGCATAAACCAAGTGCTTCGTTGTGTATTGTTATCGATCGGGTTGACACTCAACCTTGGAAATAGCGCATAGGAATTCCGGTTATCTTCCGACCAGTGGTCCTCGGCATAGGCTTGTAACAGCTGGTTTGTGAAGCGGGTTCCCGAACTACGCTCCGCATCACTGTAGTAGTAGGATACAAAGGGAGCCGTGGCTTCTGGATTGATCCAAAAAGTCTCTCGTCCTGCTCCCTGAAAAAAAGAAGAGACATCAAAATTCTTGTAACCAAACGAGAATCCAAACCCATAAACAATCTCTGGCATCGTTGGGTATCCTAACGGCACTTGATCCAAAGCGGTAATCTGTCCATCATCATTAACATCCCGATACTTGATATCTCCCGCAGTATATTCGCCAAAGTTTTGCCGGGGCGAATTGGCCACTTCCGCTTCATCCACAAATAAACTTTCAGCAATATAACCCCATTGCTGGTTCATAGGGTAGCCTACTTTAGATTTCCACCATTCATTTTCATAATCGTATTCTTCAAACACTTTAAAAGCACTGGTCGCGTAGGTGAAATTGGCTCGGGCTTGTATCCACATGCTATTGGAGAAATGTTGATTGTAGTCGAGCGACATATCCACCCCTTGACCCGTTGCCTCGCCAATATTGGCCACAGGTGTCTGCCATAGCCCCATAGAAGCCGGGGAAGACGCCCTCTCTTGTAAAATATTGGTACGATGCTCTCTAAAATACTCACCAATAAAGTTCCAACGGTTCCACAGACCCAGTTCAATCGCTAAATTGGTCTTAGCCGCCGTTTCCCAAGTAATATTGAGGTCAGAGTATCGAGATATAGAGACACCATTCCGGCTCTCGCCATTATTCCGACCAAACACGGCGCCCATATCGGGATTGTTTACGTTCACCTCGGAGAGATACAAGAACCTCCCTTCTCCTATCGCATCATTTCCGACCAACCCATATGTACCGCGTAACCGCAAATTGGTAACAACATTTTTTAAGGGTTCCCAGAACTTTTCATTTGACACTGTCCAAGCAACGCCTGCCGATGGAAAGAACCCAAATCGTTGTGCTTTATAGAAACGCTCTGTACCGTTATAGCCAAAATTGAACTCGGCATAATAACGGTTGTCATAGGAATAGGTTGCGCGTCCCGACAATCCTAGATTGCGAAAGGGGAGCGATCCCTGTAATGTGGACGTATTCGCATCGAGCGACTCCCGCAAAATATAAACCAACATTCCACTTAGATTGTGTTTTTCGGCAAAGGTGCGGTTGTAATTTACAGCTGTTTCGAGATACACCGAGGAATTAATCAACTTCTGCCCTGGCTCATAAGTGAGATAGTCTGTCCCTCTTTCTTCATTTATGATATTAACTTGATAGGTATTGTCCCGAATATTGTATCCACCTCGGGCATAATAGAACGGGGAGTATTGTCGAACCAGATCAAAAAATGATACTCTCGCCGTATTGATCAACGCACGTGCACTCAGCCCTGGTGTAATAAAATTGAAGTTCTGGCTGACTTGAAACTGTGCATTCATATTCGACCGCGCGTAATCTTTATATCCTCTTACCATATCAGCATAAGGATTTAAGTAATTCCCTTCGACGGTGTTACCAAACATAATGTGTTTGACATGTTGGTGATCTTCATCGATAGGATAATAAGCCGGAAACTTCGCCGGATTGGCCCGCATCACGCGTGTATAAAATCCACCCCCCGAATAGATGGGACCGGTATAATCATCAAACGTTCCCGACAGCCGGGTTATTAATTCGGTAGTCGGAGTCAGGTTAATATTGACATTCGCCCGCAAAGAGGACGTACGGAGGTCAATATTATTATTAAAGTTGTTTCTGGGATCTACCTTTAAGACACCATTGTCTCTTGCGAATGTTCCAGCTACATAGTAACGGGCGACTTTCCCACCGCCGCTGACACTCAGATTCGCTCGTTGATTCATCGTATAATCCTTAAACAACTCTTTCCTCCAATCGACCGTAGGAAAAATATAGGATCCCGATCCTGGCACCGTATTGTTAATCTCTTCTTCGGTATACATCAGCTCGCCCAGCGGATTTCGTGTTAAAACAGCCTCATTGTTTAACCGCATATACGTTAAGGGGTCAGCCAGTTCTATATTTTTTGTCGGCATGGATACCGAGTTCTCCAATCGGAAGTTAATTCTAGCTTTCCCCTCCTTTCCTTCTTTTGTAGTCACGAGGATAACCCCGTTAGCCCCCCGGGCACCATATAGAGCCGTCGCCGTGGCATCTTTCATAATAGAAAAACTGGCAATATCGTCGGGGTTGAGTCGCGCTAAATCGGTCGTAGACAGTTCTATATTATCAATAAGAATTAAAGGGTCTTTTTTATAACCGAAAGTCGTTACACCTCGAATAAAAAACTCTGCGTTGTCTGCCCCAGGTTCACCACTTCGTTGATAAGCGATAACACCCGCAAGCCTCCCGGCTAAAGCAGTTGTCAGGTTACTGGACGGAACCTTGAGTTCTTCGGGATTGATGGATGTCACCGAGCCGATCAAATCGGTCCGCTTTTGCCGACCAAAAGCGACAACTACCGCCTCTTCGATCTGCGAAGAGGAAGGTTCAAGCTGTATATCAATGACGGCACGCCCCGTTACGGAGACTTCTTGGCTATCATATCCTACCAAGCTAAACACCAGTACGGCATTTTCATCGGGCACATCCAAGATATATTTACCATCAACATCGGTAGAAACGGCTTTATTATAATTCTTTACGGAAATCGTAACGCCCGGCAACGCACTACCCGTCGAATCGGTCACTGTACCTCGCACCTCTTTGGTCTGCATATCCACCCCGACCGAAGAAATTGCAAATGTTCGCTTTGATACTTTCGTTTTGTTTTCCCTCCCTATACCGTCGGATAAGGTAAGCATACCGACGAACAGGAATATGAGTCTAAGAGAAATATGTAACAATTTGTTCATGATATATTTAAGTTTATGGACTAGTTATTTACAGTATCAAACATTCCACTTGCGAAAAACGAGTTTCTCTTTTGCTTAGCTTAATACAATTTTCTTTTCTAATTTAGTATACGCAAGTACGCAATATAACCACAAAGTAATTCGACTTTTTGTGTCATAATCTAGTCAGTTTGTCTTTCTATATAAAGATGTCTAAATCCTAATGACTATGATGTTTTATATTTCGGTTTTGTTGTTCCTCTTTCTTCAAATCTGTATCCTTGTATCGAGGTGCTTCATAAGCTGTAGGAATAGCTAGTCCGGAAATTTGGCTGAAATACCCTAAACACGCATCTCGCCACCAAAATGCTTCATCTTCTTGCTTCTCCAACAACTGGCTCACTTGTTTAAATACCGTTTCATTTACGTGATGACGGACGGTATACCATTGTCGTCGATTGGTGCGCACACCTTCCAAACCATCATTATATTTAAAGCATAACTCTTCCCATAAGGTACGACCGGATTGCATCCGATAGTTCCAAGGAACATGATGGAACCATAACATTAAAGACTCCGGACAGGTCTCTAGATGATCAAATTTTTCACGGTTAGGTGCAAAATATTGCGACACGGCGTCGCTCCCGACCGTCGAGCGATCATACCCTATCCCTTCTTTACTCGCCCCATGGAAACTTTCTCTCCGCCAAGGCTGTGGACCGTAATGATGGCCCAGACTACTCAGCACATTTAATCCCAGCGGCATCATATAATTGACCATATTTTCATAGGAATGCGCCATGATATCCTTTATTGTCTGTACGGCTTCTGGCACATTGGTCAGCGTCATACGGACCCACTCATCTGCTATCTGTTCGCTGCTCAGCTCATGGTCCCACGCCAAACGCCCAAAGGCATACCAATTGGCTTGGGCAAAAGGGTGTCCCGTCCAATTTCGGACATCACCGATATTTGAAACGCCCGCCATACCCGTCATCAGCTGACTCTGTGCCGTACCATCCACAATTTCTGCTACAGTCGCAGACTTACCACCAGCATAAGTCTCACTCGTCAACACTTCCTTATACATGGTACTCAGATAGACCAGATGGGTACTAAAGCCCGTATATTCTTGGGTAATTTGAAACTCCATCATTTGCGAGGTAGCAGGTAGCGCGCCAAATAAAGGGGAAAACGGCTCTCTGGGTTGAAAATCTAGCGGACCATTTTTCGTCTGCACCAATACGTTTTCGAGAAACTGACCATCAAGAGGCGCAAATTCATCATACGGATCTTTCACACGATCATTTCCACGGTTCTCATATACAAATGCCCGCCAAATGAGCGTGCCGTCGTAGCGTGCCAAAGCTTTAGCTAAACTATTTGCCCCATCGACGTGGCTCCGGCCGTAATCCTGTGGACCCGGCTGTCCCTCCGAATTTGCTTTAACCAAAAAGCCGCCAAAATCGGGTATCAGCTTATAAATTTCATCTACTTTATTATTCCACCAGCGTTGTACCTCAGGGTCTGTCGGATCGGCCGTCGGCAAATTTCCAATCGTTTTCGGAGCAGCAAAATTAACCGAAACAAACAGACGAATACCGTAGGGTCTAAATACATCCGATAAAACAGTCAATTTTTGGATATATTCATTTTTCAATATATGGGGCGACGCATTTACATTGTTAACCACCACACCATTAATACCTATGGAGGCATTTGCACGAGCATAATCGACATAGCGTTCATCGATCGTTTCTGGCAATTCATCCCACTTCCATATCGACAATCCTGCATACCCTCTCTCGACCGTTCTATTAAGATTATCCCAGTGGTTAAGCATTCGCCATTGGACTTTCGGCATACTTTTCACGGATAGATCAGTTAACGAACCCCTCGTCTGCAACATTCTCAAAAAATGAAAGGTCCCATAGAGCACCCCAATGTCTTCTTGCCCGACCACTAACGTTTTCCACCCGTCTTGTTCCTTAACCGATTGAATCACGAATCCTTCCGGATGGAAAGGAATATCTTCAGGAAGCCTTGTTTTCAAATGTGCTGGCAAATCCCGGTATTTGGTCAATATTAACCGGCTACCACTGAAACCTGTGTCTTTTATATCCGTACCTAATAACCCTCCAAGACCCTTTCTTATTTCCTTTTCCGCAACTTGTAAAATGGCAGAAGCACCAATAGTGGTAACCGACCCAAAGTGTTCTCGGCACATTCGATGATAAGCCGTATCTTCAATCCGATCATATTTAAGCCATAAACGATAACCGTCATCCGCCAAGTTGACTAAAGGCAAAAGTATAAACACGAAAAGTAAGGCAAAAAAACAAAAAGGAGTCGTCCTCGTACAAATGTTTGGCGATAATTTTTCCTTGGGCATGGTATTGTTGTTTATAAATTGATGTCGTTTATATGGTCAAATGCCACAGAAGCTTGCAACTGCAAATAGGCAAATAAGTAAATTATAAATTCCACGTTTTGTATCAAAACCTCTTTATTTTGTCTTTCTAAGATTAATCCCCGCGAATCACGCTTTCTAAAAAGAAACTTATGTGTATTTTTAAAAAGAATAAGAGGTTCGAGACCTAAACAACGAAAAGAGCATGGAAGAGATAATGGGCCGTAACTATAAACCTGAAATCCTTATTGTAGACGACAATATCGAGATTTTGGATTTTCTGGAAGATGATTTGAGTGACCAATTTGAAATCGTTCGCGCGACCAACGGTGCGGAGGCGTTGGACGTACTAAATCGTACCCTTATAAACCTTATTGTTTGCGATGTGATGATGCCAGAAATGGATGGTTTTGAGGTATGTAAAACGATCAAGTCAAACCTTAAAAACTCACATATCCCTATCATCCTCCTTACGGCGAAAAACTCATTAAACGCCAAAATTGAGGGGCTAGAAATCGGAGCCGATGCCTACATCGAAAAACCTTTCTCACCAGAATATCTTCGGGCACAAATTCACAGTTTATTATTGAATAGAAATAAAGTAAAAGAGTTCTTTATCTCCTCTCCTTTTGTGCATGTCAACACCACAAACATTCACAAAAGTGATGAAGCTTTTTTAGAAAGAATATACGAGGTCATCCAACAACATCTAGCAGATCCGAATTTAGACGTAGAAAAATTAGCCGATTTGATGAATATGAGCCGACCCACCTTGTATAGAAAAATCAAGTGCATATCGGCTGTCTCCCCCAATGAACTAATCAATATGGCGCGATTGAAAAAAGCAACAGAGCTATTGATCCAACATGACTATAAGATATTTGAAGTATCCTATCTCGTCGGTTTTAGCTCCCAAACACACTTCGGGCGCAATTTCCACAAATATTATGGCATGTCACCGAGCGAATATGTTCAGGACGTCAACAGTAGAAAAACGAATAGCTAGCCAGAACCCTTTCAATGAGTTAAAAACTCACGGTATGTTGATAAAGAGATTGGTGCATTTCTTTCAGATCCTCTTCTGATATCTTGATGATCTTCCGATCGTAAGTCATCAACCCGTTGGTTTCTATCTCTACATCAGTCGTCTGTGTGTATACAGCTGCTGATAGTCCGATCGGAATAAGTCGGTTTAAAGAGATCACCAATTGTTGGTATCGCTCTTTCAGTTCTTCGCTATTCTTAAAGCTCTGATAGCCCCAGTTATCTTTGTCTTGCCAAGTATGCCCCTCAATAGGCAACCCTAACCCGCCGAATTCGCCCAAAGCTAATACCTGTTTGTCTCCAAATAGATCAGGATTGGGCATCACGGCATCCGGATAGTTGTGTATATCCAACATATGCCCTACCGGATAATAATTCCCACCACTAGCACTGTTGACCAGTCTGGACGGGTCATACTGTACAGTCCAATTGGTGATCTCCACTGTTTTAAATTGCCCCCAAGCTTCGTTAAAAGGCACCCAGACGACGATAGATGGAAAATTATGTAAGGCATCCATAATTGCTTTCCACTCTTCCTTGAATATTTGCTCCGCTTCAGCCGTTTTTTCCTTCTCTAGCTTTCGACCCGACACAATACCCGGCCGTTGATCCCAATAGTTCCCTCCCAAATCACCGCTTGGCATATCTTGCCACACGAGGAGTCCCAACCGATCACAGTGATAATACCAACGAGCGGGTTCTACCTTTATATGCTTACGGATCATATTGAAACCCATTTCCTTTGTCTTCTCAACATCAAATAACAGCGCTTCATCCGTTGGAGCCGTATACAATCCGTCTGGCCACCAACCTTGATCTAAGGGGCCGTATTGAAAAACAAACTCGTTATTGAGCAGCATCCGCTGTATACCGTCTTTATCCTTCGCCATAGAAATCTTACGAAATGCAAAATAGGATTTAACTTTATCGACCTCTTTTCCTTTCCGAACCAATGTAAATTCTAAATCATAAAGGAAAGGGTTTTCTGGCGTCCAAAGAATCGGGTTTTCAACAGTCAATTTAATTTTCTCATTCGGTATCGCCTGGATTGATGACAATTTTTGTCCGTCTTTATAAGCAATTATTTGGAGCTGATCGCCCGCTTTACTTCCTGAAATTTCCGTTTCAATCCATAAGACATGTTGATCGATATCCGGGGTGTGCTTTGTCGCAACGATATGCGTTTCCGGCACACTTTCCAACCATACGGTTTGCCAAATACCCGTAACCGGAGTATACCATATACCGTACGGATCAACCACCTGCTTTCCGTTCGGTTGCGGCCCTTCATTTGTCGGATCCCAGACGGCGACGACAATTTCCTGTTCGCCAAATTTGTTCAGATAGGCGCTTATATCAAAAGAAAAAGGAGTGAATCCACCTTGGTGACGGCCAACCTTTTGACCATTAATATAGATCTCTGCTAGCCAATCTACCGCACCGAAATGAAGTATAAGCGGTTTATTTCGCCACGATTTATCGATCGTAAACGTCCGGCGGTACCACAGCGTATTCTCCTTGCCAACAGTTTTCCCTACTCCCGAAAGCGCAGATTCTACCGCGAACGGGACCAAGATTTCTCCGTCATAAGCGTCGGGTTTCGCACCCAGCTTCCCCTCTTGGATACAGTATTGCCAAAGACCATTTAAGTTTTGCCAGTTCTCCCGAACTAATTGTGGTCGTGGATAATCATTCAGCGGCCTGTCGACATTGAGGTCTTCCGCCCAAGGCGAAACAATTTTATCTCCTGCAAGTTTCCATCCGCTGCTCTGCGCTAAACCATTGGTACCAACCAAGAATACCATACAGATAAAAAGTTGAAAACCTCTATATATTGATTTCTCCATTGTTCTCATGCCTATATCTAATTTTCGTTGTCATCGTCTT
>Ga0079224_100001787_pt1 | contig 25286 bp, 23 predicted proteins | sample Stecom2015_FD_80414 | JGI IMG/M metagenome (GOLD analysis project Ga0079224, IMG submission 80414) | Agricultural soil microbial communities from Utah to study Nitrogen management - Steer compost 2015 | ecosystem: Environmental > Terrestrial > Soil > Agricultural land | place: USA: Utah... | reverse complement strand
CTCGATCTCCGCCAGCACCTGCTCCAGCGGATAGGTCACCAGACTTTCCACGTCCTGCGTCGAGGCGCCGGGGAAGGGCACGAACACATTGGCCATGGTGACGTCTATCTGCGGCTCTTCCTCACGCGGCGTGATGAGCACTGCCACCACCCCCAACAACAGCCCGGTCATGGCCAAGATGGGCGTCAGCGGATTGGCCTGGAACAGTCGCGCCAGCTGGCCGGAAATTCCCATGCGGCGGCGCCTCTCAGCCATGTCCACCCTCCTGCCGCTGCGACGTCAGCCATGCCAGCGCCGCCAAGGGATCGGCTGCCACCCGCTCGCCATCCCGCAGCCCGGCCAGCACCTCCACCTGGTCGCCGTGCCGATGACCCAGGCGTAGCTGCCGCAGGCTGACGCGACCGTCTTCGCCGACCACATAGACGGCACTGACCTCGCCGCGCTGGCGCAGCGCGCTCAGCGGCAGCAGCACCCGCTCGACTCGCTCCAGCTCGAATGCCACCTTGGCGACGGCGCCCGGCTGCAAGCCGCCTGCGCCGCGCGGCAGCATCACCCGCACCCGCACGCTGTGGGTCAGCGCGTCCGCCTGCGGGAAGATCACCAGCCGCTCGGCCTGCATCCGCTCGCCGCCCGGCAGCAGAACCGCGGCCCGGCCCCGGGCCCGCAGCGCCGCCAGCTCGCTCTGGGGAACGTCCACGGCGACGCGCAGCTGTTCCTCGGCCAGCAGAGCCAGCAACGGCTGCCCAATGCCGACTGCCTCGCCCGGCTCCGCCAGCCTCGCGGTGACGACCCCGGCATATGGCGAGCGCACCAGGGTATAGGCCACCTGCTCGCTGGCCTCGCGCAGCGCCGCCTGGGCCGCGGCCAGGTTGGCCTGTGCCGTATCCCGGCTGGCCAGCGCCTGGTCATAAGCGGCCTGGGACAGAAAACCGTCGCGCACCAGCGCGGCCACCCGCTCGAAGTTACGCTCGGCCTCGGCCAGCACGGCCTGCGCCGAACGCAGGTTGGCCTCCGCCTGGCGCTGGCCAGCGCGCTGCTCGACATCGGTCAGGCGTGCTACGACCTGCCCGGCCTCTACTCGGTCGCCGATGTCCACCGGCAACTCCTGCAGCCTTCCCGGCGTCTGGGCCGACAGCAGCACCTTGTCGACCGCCTCGACCACGCCGTCCCAAACCCGCTCGCGCACCACCGGCCGCCGCTCGACCGTGATGGTTTCCAGGGCCGGCACCGCCGACGGTGGCCGCTGCGCCCTTTGCTCAGCTTCATTGACGCAGCCCGGCAGCACGACCAGGAACAGCGTCGCCGGCAGCAGAAGCCTTAGCCGAACCTGTGTCATGGCCGACCTCACTTGAACGCACACCCCGGCCTGACGCCGAGCTTGGCGAAAAGTTTTGCCGCCGGACAAAAGCCGGTGAACGCCGCCTGCAGCATGTTCAGCCCGACGAAAGCGGTTAGCAGCAGCCACGCCGGCGACACGAAGTGGCCCAGCGCCACGCTGAGCAGCACCATGCAACCGGCAAAGGCGAACATGACGCGATCGAGATTCATGGCGATACTCCTTCGAGAGGCAATCAATTTAACTAAAAACAATATATATTTTTATATAATGTATGGCAACACACCCCTCCGCGCACGGTCGGCCGGACAATAAAAACCCCTCCACCAGCAAGCACTGCGGACGGATGCTTGCGGGGAGGGGACAGGCGGGAAGACCAGCCTTCCTTGGCCGACAGCCAACGATCCCGCAGGGGGAGCAACGTCAGATCATGCCTGTCGCAGGACCAGCATCGCCTGGATAGGCAGATAGAGCAGGATCCCGGCTGCCACTCCACATCCCAAACTTGCCAGCAGCAGGACGCCGTAATCGAGCAGTCCGCGCAAGTCGTCGAAGCCGGCCTTGGTGAAGGCCGGTATGAACGCCAGCGCCAGGAAGAAGACCAGTACGCCACAGGCGACTGTCACCTTGCGCGCTGCCTGACGGCGCCATAGCTCACGCTTGGTGAGCAGCCAGCCCAGCAGGGCCACCTCGATCAGCAGCACGACCAGCAGCGCAGGGAAGTACGGCCGCACCGCCTCCAGCAGAACGGCCAATATGCCCCAGATCGAAAATGCCATGATCACACCTCCCTCTAGACCCGCCCGCGCAGCATGGCGTTGTAAGCCGCCTGCAACATGCGCTCCTTGAGCACCCAAGGCACCCAGTGCTGTTCGGTTGGATCGATGAAGCTGAAGGACGGCACCATCTTCAGGTCGTAATCGAACTCGACCAGGATGGCGCGCCCGACCTCGGTGATCAGGGGACAAGAGGTATAGCCGTTGTAGCGGCGCGAGGGCTCGCGGTCGGCGAGCACGTCCACCAGGTTGGCGGCTGCCACCGGCGCCTGCGCCTTGACGCTGGCCGCGGTCTTGCCGATGGGCGTGCCGACCACGTCGCCGACGCCGAATACGTTGGGATAACGCCGATGCTGCAAGGTGTGTTGATCCACCTCCAGCCAGCCGCCAAACGACCCATCCTGCCATGCCAGCGGACTGTCCACCACCGCCTGGGGCGCCGACATGGGCGGCACCACGTGGATGAAGTCGTAGCCCATGGTGCGCAACCCCTCGGGGGTGCGGAAGGTCGCTTCCTTTTTGCCGGGATCGATGGCCACCAGGGGATGGTTCCAACCGATGGTGAAGCCGCGCGCCGGCAAATGCTCCTTGAGGAACTGGTTGATGTCGGGCTGCGAGAACAAGCCGGCGCCGGCTGGGAGATAGTGCAGCTCGGCCCGATCCCGGGTACCGGCCTCCCGCAGCCGGTATTCGGTCAGCATGGCCACTTTGAGCGGCGCGCCGGCGCATTTGATGGCACCGGGCGGCCGGGTGAACAGCCCGACCCCACCCTGTTCCATGAAGCGGGACATCATTTGCCAGCTGGCTGCAGCATGGCGGGGATTGTCGTAGACGCAAGCGATGCCGTGGCGGCCGATCAGGTCGGCCGACATGCCTTCGATGGCCGAGTAGTTGACTTGCAAGCCGCTGGCGACCAGGAGAAAGTCGTATTCGATCCGTTGCCCACCAGCAGTGATCACCCGATTCGCCTCGGGGTCGTACTCGGCCACCATGTCCCGGACCCATTCGACGCCGCGGGGCAGGTGCGCGGCAGTGCGGCTTTCCACCTGCCGCGGCTTCCAGACACCGGAGGCGACCAAGGTCAGGCCAGGCTGGTAGAGATGAGTCTCCCGGCGGTCGATGACAGTGATCCTGGCGCCGTCCAGCGCCCGCCTCAGTCTCGCGCTAAGGGCGATGCCAGCGGCACCCGCGCCGACGATGACGATGCGCGCGGCGGTTTTTTGCGCATAGCCCGGCCGACTGAGTAAGCCGAACGGGCCGGTGCCAGCCAGAACCGCCAGCGCGCCTCCCGACAACCGCAGAAACCCCCGCCTCGTCAACCTGCCCGATCGCTTCTTGTGCACGACGCCTCCTTGTTCCCCCATGTTCGTACGCTGTGGACCGAAGCCGCTATACTGGTTGGCTCAAGACTTGCAGGTCTTGATGCCGAGCAGGGAGTAAGCCGGGCAATTGCCGACCACCGCGGTCACCAGCGGGACCAGGCCGATCAAGCCCCACCAGGTCTTGGGACCGACGAAGATTAGGCTAAGCAGCGCCAGCCCGACGATCACGCGGATGGCGCGGTCCAAGGTTCCGAGATTACGAGCAAACATGGACACCTCTTGTCTTTGATGCTCATGCTATGACTGGCTTGGCCTTAAGGTAGCCAGGAGCGCGCAACGGCTCTGTAACAAAGTCACCGAGGCCGACGGCTCCGATGCCCGTCGGGCCGAATGCGGAAGGTAAGGAGGGAAACCACATGCCGGCGGTCGTGGCGTTTGATCACCCCGCCCTGGCGCAGCTGTCCGAGGCGCTGCAGGAAGCGGCCTCGACCAGGCTGCAGCTGCTGGAGCTGCCGCCCGAGCAAATGCTGATCGGCCTTGGTCAGCCCTGCCCCGGACTGCCGTTGGTGCTGCGGGGTTGCGTGCGGGTGCAAATCCTGGGCGCGGGCGGCAACCAAATCGTGCTTTACCGCATCGGTCCCGGCGACGCCTGCACCCTGTCGGTAGGCTGCCTGATGGGCAACCGCCGCTTCATGGCCGAAGCCCTGACCGAGGAGCCGACCCGGGTGGCGTTGCTTCCGGCCGACCTGTTCGAGCAGCTGATGCGAGACTCGGCCGCTTTCCGGCAGTACATCCTGGCCAGCTACGGCAGCCGGCTGCAGGACCTGATGCAGCTGGTGGAAAAAATCGCTTTCCAGCGCATGGACCAGCGCCTGGCCGCCTGCCTGCTGCAGCAGGCCAGGGGCGAGGTGGTCGAGGCCACCCACCAGGAGCTGGCCATCGAGCTGGGCACGGCCAGGGAAGTGATTAGCCGCCTGCTGAAGAGCTTCGAGCGCAGCGGCCTGGTGCAGCTGCAGCGCGGTCGGGTGACCCTGCTCGCGCCCACCCGGCTGCGGCAGATGGCAGCGGCGTCCGGCTAGCCGGGCCGGCCGAACGCCGCCGCGCGTTGCGTCAACCGACCCAGGCCCGAACGTTGCGGAACATCCGCAGCCAGGGGCTCTCCTCGCCCCACTCTTGCGGGCACCAGGAGAACTGAATGCTGCGGAAGGTCCGCTCCGGATGCGGCATGAAAGCCAGAAAACGGCCGTCGCGGCTGGTCAGCCCAGTAACGCCGCCCGGCGAGCCGCTGGGGTTGTAAGGATAACGCTCGGTTGGCCGGCCGTAGTGGTCGACGAAGCGGGCGCTGACCAGCCCGGCCTCGGTCAGCCGCCGCAGCCCCTCCGGAGAATCGAACTCGGCCCGTCCTTCCCCGTGCGCCACCACCACCGGCAGCCTGGAGCCTGCCATGCCGGCGAAGAAGATAGACGGCGACTCCAGCAGCTCTACCATCACCAGCCGCGCTTCGAACTGCTCCGAGCGGTTGCGCACGAAGCGCGGCCACAGCTCGGCCCCGGGAATCAGCTCGCGCAGCATGGTGAACAACTGGCAACCGTTGCAGCTGCCAAAGCCGAAAGTGTCCTCGCGCTGGAAGAAGGCCTCGAACTCGGCGCGCGCCCTAGCGTTGTGCAGCACCGTCATGGCCCAGCCGCGGCCGGCGCCGAGCACGTCACCGTAGGAGAAGCCACCGCTGACAGCGATGCCCTTGACATCGGCCAGGCTGCGCCGCCCGCTCGTGAGGTCGGTCATGTGGATGTCCACCGCCTCGAAGCCGGCGCGGTCGAAGGCGGCTGCCATCTCCACATGGCCGTTGACACCCTGGTCGCGCAGGATGGCCACCCGCGGCCGGGCGCCGGTACCAATGTAGGGCACGGCTACGTCCTCGGCGGGATCGAAGCTCAGGCTGGCATTGAGCCCCGGATCCTCGGCATCGAGCAGATTGTCATACTCCTCCTGGGCGCAGTCGGGGTTGTCGCGCAGGCGCTGGATGTGGAAGCTGGTTTCGTGCCAGGCACGCTGCAGGGCGACGCGCGGCTGGTCGATCACTGCTTGGCCGCCGTGGCGCAGCACCAGCCGGTCATCATCCCGCAGCGTGCCGAGCACGTGGCAGTGGCCCGCCAGCCCCGCTGCCGCCAGCCGGGCCACCACCTCGTCGCGGTCGGCGGCGCGCACCTGCACCACCACGCCCAGCTCTTCGCTGAACAGCGCTGCCAGCGGCTCGGCGCCGACCGCATCGAGCTCGACGTCCAGCCCGCAGCGGGCGGCGAAGGCCATCTCCGCCAGAGTGACGAACAACCCGCCGTCGGAGCGGTCGTGGTAGGCCAGCAGCTTGCCCTCGGCATTGAGCGCCTGCAGGGCGTTGAAGCCGGCCACCAGCAGCTCGGGATCGTCCAGGTCTGCCGGAGTCCGCCCCAGCTGCTTGTAGACCTGGGCCAGGGCCGAGGCGCCCAGCCGATTGCGGCCCTGGCCGAAATCCACCAGCAGCAGCACTGTCTCGCCCTGATCGCGCCGCAGCTCGGGCGTGAGGGTGCGCCGGGCGTCCCGCACCGCGGCGAAGGCGGTCACGATCAGCGACAGCGGAGCCCGCATGCTGCGCTCCTCGTCGCCCTCGCGCCAGACGGTCTGCATGGACAGCGAGTCCTTGCCGACCGGGATGGCGATACCCAGCCGCGGACACAGCTCCATGCCAACGGCCTTAACGGCATCGAACAACCGGGCGTCCTCCTCCGGCGTGCCGGCCGCCGCCATCCAGTTGGCGGACAGGTTGATCTTGCGGATGTCGCCGATGAGGGCGGCGCCGATGTTGGTGATGGCCTCCCCCACCGCCAGCCGGCACGAGGCCGGCGCGTCCAGCAGCGCCACCGGCGAGCGCTCGCCCATGCTCATCGCCTCGCCGCTGTAGCCGACGTAGTCGGAGAGGGTAACGGCGACATCGCTGACTGGTGTCTGCCAGGGCCCGACCAGCTGGTCACGGGCGGTCAGCCCGGCGACGCTGCGATCGCCGATGGTGATGGCGAACTGCTTGGAAGCCACGGTCGGCAGCCGCAACAGCCGGTAGGCGGCTTCGGTCGGATCGATGTCGCCGAGCGCCAGCTCTGGCGCCGTGAACTGCCGGCGGCGCGCCTCGCGCAACATCTTAGGCGGCTTGCCCAGCAGCATGTCCATGGGCAGGTCCACCGGCGTATTGTCGAAGTGGCCGTCGCCGACGATGAGCTCGCGCTCGGCGGTGGCCTCGCCGATCACCGCGAACGGGCAGCGCTCGCGTTCGCACAGCTGGGCGAACAGTTCCATGCGCTCGGGCGCGATGGCCAACACGTAGCGCTCCTGCGCTTCGTTGGACCAGATCTGCATGGGCGACATGCCCGGGTCAGCGTTGGGAATGGCGCGCAGCTCGATGCGCCCGCCGCGGCCAGCATCGTTGAGGATCTCCGGTACAGCATTGGACAGCCCGCCAGCGCCAACGTCATGGATGGAGAGGATCGGATTGTCCTCACCCAGCGCCCAGCAGGCGTCGATCACCTGCTGGCAGCGCCGTTGCAGCTCGGGATTGGAGCGCTGCACCGAGGCGAAGTCCAGCTCCTCGTCGCTCTGGCCCGTAGCCATGCTGGAGGCCGCGCCCCCGCCCAGGCCGATCAGCATGGCCGGCCCACCCAGCACCACGATCTGGGTCAGCGGCGGCACGTCGCCCTTGCCGATGTGCTGGGCGCGGATGTTGCCGACGCCACCAGCGATCATGATCGGCTTGTGGTAGCCGCGCAGCTCCTCGCCGTCCGGCCCCGGCACCCGGGCCTCGAAGGTGCGCAGGTAGCCGAGCAGCCCGGGCCGGCCGAACTCGTTGCCGTAGGAGGCCGCGCCGACCGGTCCCTCCAGCACGATCTGCAGCGGCGAAGCGATGCGCTGGGGCCGGCCCAGCTCCTCTTCCCACGGCTGCTCCGCGCCTGGAATCCGCAAGTTGGACACCGACAGCCCGGCCAGGCCGGCCTTGGGCTTGGCGCCGCGGCCGGTCGCTCCCTCGTCGCGGATCTCGCCACCGGCACCGGTAGCGGCTCCCTCGAAGGGCGCGATGGCGGTCGGGTGGTTGTGGGTTTCCACCTTCATCACCAGATGCACCGGCTCTTCCACCGCGCAGTAGACGCCGGTCCGCGGATCGGGGAAGAAGCGCTGCGCCACCGCCCCCTCGGCCACCGCAGCATTGTCGGAGTAGGCTGACAGCACGCCCTCCGGGCGGCGGTTGTAGGTGTTGCGAATCATCTGGAACAGCGAATGCGGCTGCGGCTCACCGTCCACGATCCAGTCGGCATTGAAGATCTTGTGCCGGCAGTGCTCGGAGTTGGCCTGGGCGAACATCATCAGCTCGGCGTCGGTGGGATTGCGCCCGAGCTTGGCGTAGTTGTCGACCAGATAGTCGATCTCATCGTCGGCCAGCGCCAGCCCCAGCTCCCGATCAGCCGCCTCCAGCGCCGCCCGGCCGCCGCCGCGCAGGTCGATTTCCACCAGCGGCGCCGGCTGACCCTGCTGAAACAGACCCTCGGCCTCCTCGAAACTGGCCAGCACCGACTCGGTCATGCGGTCATGCAGCAGCGGCGCGATCAGAAACAGCTCGTGATCAGACAGCTGAGCGGTCGCCTGCAGGTAGTAGGCCACCCCGCGCTCCACCCGTCGCACCGCCTTCAACCCCACGTTGTGGACGATCTCGGTGGCCTTGGATGACCAGGGCGAGATGGTCCCTAGTCGCGGCACCACCAGCAACAGCTCGCCACTGGCCGGCTGCGCCTCGAGCCGCGGCCCGTAGTCCAGCAACGTTGCCAGCAGCTGCCGCTCGGCGGGCGTCAGGGCTCGCTCCAGATCGATGAAATGCTCGTAGCGGGTGGCAATGGCCTGCACCGCCGGGGCGATTTTGCGCACCTCCTGCAGCAGTCTTTGCAGGCGGAACTCGGTTAGGGCCGGATTTCCAGTCAAACGCAGCATGTTGCCTGTCCAGTGAATGCCTTGACAATGCCCATTTCGGACGCCGGAAACAAAGACCGGCGCAGCGTGCAGCCGGCCGCGTAGGCCGCCGCTGCATGCTGTGCCGGCAGCGATGACACGAGGGAAGATGGCGTCAGCGCTCCCCGTAGGGGAGCGCTGACGCGATATCGCATTCGGTCTGCCAACGGCGCTCCTTAGCGCAGTTGCTCGTGCAAGAGGGTCAGAATCCGCTCAGCCACTTCCGCCGGGGCGGCAGCGCCGTCCTCGTCGGTCACGGTGACGACTGTCTGGCGACCATCCCGCTGCAGCTGAATCACGTAAAGCGCCAACCGATCCGGCTCGCCCCGCCAGAACGCCAGCGATTCCAGAAAGCCCTTTTCCCGCCGGATACCGTCCGCCTGCGGGTCGTAGCGCACGAAATACTGGCCCGCGGTGCGGTCGCGGTCCTCCAGCGTGAAGCCGAGACGGTCCAGGGTCAGGCCGACCCGACGCCATGCTTCATAGAAGGGATACGGCAGCAGCAGCCGCGCCGGCTCGGCAGCCAGCACCAGCTCGCCCTGCGCCGGCGGCAACGCCGGCGGCGCAGAGGCGCTGCCAGTAGGGCTGCCGAGCCCCAGATCCGGCGGCTGGCGCAAGCGTTCCAGCTCGTCGTCGACGCCGCCGAAAGCCCCGCAGCCGGCCAGCAGCGCGGCGCTCAGCAAACCGACGGACAGCAGCCGCACCCCTGGCATCAACCCGTCCCGCTCAGAGCACGCCGGCCAGCTTCATCGCCTGGCGCACGGTCTCGTGGTACTGCTCGCTCAGCGGCGTCAGCGGCAGCCGGATGCCGCCTTTGATCAGCCCCAGCTGCTGCACCGCCCACTTCACCGGAATCGGGCTGGACTCGCAGAACAGCGCCTTGTGCAGCGCCGCCAGCTGCATGTCGATGCGGTTGGCCTCCTCGGCGTCGCCGCGCAGGGCAGCCGCGCACAGCTCGTGCATCAGCCGCGGCGCGACGTTGGCGGTCACCGAGATCACGCCCTTGCCGCCCGCCAGGATGGTCTCGCGGGCATTGGCGTCGTCACCACTGAGAACGACAATCCTGTCGCCACAACGCTCGATGATCTCACGCGCCCGCTGCACCGTGCCATGCGCCTCCTTGATGGCGACGATGTTGGGGATCTCCGCTAGGCGCTCCACCGTCTCTGGCAGCAGATCGCAGGCCGTGCGTCCCGGCACGTTGTAGAGGATCTGCGGGATGGAGCAGGCCTCGGCGATGGCTTTATAGTGGCGATACAGGCCTTCCTGGGTCGGCTTGTTGTAGTACGGGGTCACCAGCAGCACGGCATCGCAGCCGCTCTCGGCAGCGCTGACGGTCAGCTCGATGGCCTCCCGCGTGGAATTCGAACCCGTGCCGCCGATGACCGGGATCCGACCGCGGGCGAATTCCACCGCCTTGCGCATGACCAGACGGTGCTCGTCGTAATCCAGAGTCGCCGACTCGCCGGTCGTGCCGACGGCGACGATGGCATCGGTGCCGTTTTCGATATGGAATTCGATCAGACGCTCCAGCCCCTCCAGATCGAGGGAGCCGTCGTCATGCATAGGGGTTAACAAGGCGACCATGCTGCCGTGGAACATCGCTGATCCCCGCTAGAGCCAAGAACTACCACGAGACGAGAGGCCATACTACTTGCCAGGCCTTGCCGCAGGCAAGCGGAGCGGCCGTTGCAATGGCCGTCATTTTGCTACCTGGCTCCTTTTCTGTCGAACGATTCATGCAGTCGGCCATTCTCGCCGCACGGATGGATGAGACCGGTGAAGAACCTGCTCGTTATCTCTGTCATCGGACCTGATCAGCCCGGCCTGGTACAGCAGCTGAGCAAGGCCATCGCCGACAGCGGCTGCAACCTGGAGGAGAGCCGCATGGCCAAGCTGGGTAGCGAGTTTGGCATGATCTTGCTGGCGTCCGGCAAGTGGAACGAGCTGGCCAAGCTGGAAAGCGCCCTGCCGGCCGTCGCGCGGCGCCTGAACCTACTCATCCACTGCAAGCGCACCGAGCCAGCGCGCATCGCTGCCGAGCTGCTGCCCTATGCGGTGGAGGTCACCGCTCTTGATCAGCCGGGCATTGTCCAGCAGCTGGCCGAGTTCTTCGCTTACCGCGAGATCAACATCCGTGAACTGAGCGCGACCAGCTACCAGGCCGCCCGCACCGGCACTCCCATGTGCTCGGTGCACATGGTGATCGACGCGCCTGCCAGCACCTTCATCGCGCATCTGCGCGACGACTTCATGGACTTTTGCGACGAGCTCAACCTCGACGCCATCATGGAACCAATCAAGAGTTGACCGGTCAGTCAGGGCAAGATCATGTACAAAGCAATGCTCGACCAACCCGTACCCGATTTCAGCGCCGTCTCCACTGGCGGCGAGTTCCGCCTGAGCGACCTGCGCGGGCGCAAGGTCGTGCTGTACTTCTATCCCAAGGCCAACACCCCAGGCTGCACCCGCGAGTCGCAGGACTTCCGCGACCTGGCCGCCGAGTTCGAGCGGGCCGGTGCCACCATCGTCGGCGTCTCGCGCGACGGCTTGAAGGCCCAGGCCAATTTCAAGGCCAGGCACGCGTTGCCGTTCGAGCTGCTGGCCGACACCGACGAAGCGGTCTGCCGGCTGTTCGACGTGATCAAGGAAAAGAACATGTACGGCCGCAAGGTGCTCGGCATCGTCCGCAGCACCTTTCTGATCGATGCCGACGGCGTGCTGCGGCAGGAGTGGCGCAACGTCCGAGTGCCGGGCCACGCCGCCGCCGTGCTCGAGGCCGTGCAGGCCATGGAATGAGCCAGCCATGAGCAAGAAACCGCAAGCCGGCAAGCGACTCTACATCCTCGACACCAGCGTGCTGGTGCACGACCCGACGGCCTTGTTTCGTTTTCAGGAGCACGACGTGGTGCTGCCGCTGGCGGTGCTGGAGGAGCTGGACGCGGCCAAGAAGGGCGTCTCCGATGTCGCCCGCAACGCCCGCCAGATCAGCCGCTTCCTGGATGAGCTGCTGCGCGACGCCGATCCGGCCGCCATCGAGCGCGGCCTGCCGCTGGGCCGGGCCGACGAGGACCAGCCCCTGGGCCGCCTCTGCTTCCATCTGCAGAGCGGCAGCGGCGACCAAGCCATACTGGCCAGCGCCCAGCAGCTGAACCGCGAGCGGCCGGAAGAAGTGGTGCTGGTCACTAAGGACGTCAACCTACGCATCCGGGCGCTGGTGCTGGGTCTGCGGGCGGAAGACTACTACAGCGACCAGGTGCTGGAGGATGCCGACCTGCTGCATACCGGCAGCGGCACGGTCGATGCCGCCAGCTGGGCCAAGGCGCAGGAAGTGCGGCAGGACCAGCGCCTGCTCTACCGGCTGCCGCTGCCCGCCGGCGACTGGTACATCAACCAGTGCCTGTTCGTCGAGGACGGCGACTTCGAAGGCATCATTCGTCAGCTCGACGACGGCGTCGCCCTGGTCGAACCGTTGGTCGACTACCGCCGCCCGGACGCCTCGGTCTGGGGCATTCAGGCGCGCAACCGTGAGCAGAACTTCGCCCTCAACCTGCTGCTCGACCCCAGCATCGATTTCGTCACGCTGCTGGGCGCTGCCGGCACCGGCAAGACCCTGCTGGCGCTCGCCGCCGGGCTGGTGCAGACGCTGGACCGGCGACGCTTCAACGAAATCATCATGACCCGCGAGACCGTGCCGCTGGGCGAGGACATCGGCTACCTGCCGGGCACCGAGGAAGAGAAGATGACGCCCTGGATGGGCGCGCTGATGGACAACCTGGAAGTGCTCACCCAGAGCGACGGCAACCCCGGTGGCGGCTGGGGTCGGGCAGCGACCCAGGACGTGCTGCACAGCCGTATCAAGGTGCGCTCGCTCAACTTCATGCGCGGCCGCACCTTCCTTAACAAGTACATCATCCTGGACGAGGCGCAGAACCTCACTGCCAAGCAGATGAAGGCCTTGATCACCCGCGCCGGGCCAGGCACCAAGATCGTCTGCCTGGGCAACATCGCCCAGATCGACACACCCTACCTGACCGAAACCAGCTCCGGCCTCACCTACGTGGTCGAGCGCTTCAAGCACTGGCCCCACGGCGGCCACATCACGCTGACCCGCGGCGAGCGCTCCCGCCTAGCCGACTTCGCCACCGACGCGCTCTAACCGGCCGGCGCGCCGCTTCCGGCTAGGCAGCGCCGCGGCGCATCCCGCACAATGGCGGGAAGAGGGTGGGCGCCAGGGAACGGCTGCCCCGCTTGCCGGTCAGAATGCAAGAAACAGGCTGGGAGACAGAAATTGAAACGACTGCTCGCGCTGCTAGCCGCGCTGATCCTGGCGGCTTCCTCCGCCCACGCGGCGCTGCCGGTCATGGGCGAGGTGGCCAGCAGCGCGTTGACGCGCGCGCAGGAGCGCGATCTGGGGCGGCAGCTGATGGCCGAAGTTTGGCGCCGCCTGCCGGTGCTGGAGGACCCCGAGATCAACGCCTACCTGCAGGACCTGGGCCAGCGACTGGCCACCCACAGCGACGCCCCCGAGCTCGACTACCATTTCTTCGTCCTGGACGTGCCGTCGATCAACGCCTTCGCCATGCCAGGCGGCTACATCGGCGTCAATGCCGGCCTCATCCTCAGCGCCCGCAGCGAAAGTGAGCTGGCTGGCGTGCTGGCCCACGAAATCGCCCACGTCACCCAGCGCCACCTGGCCCGCCGCCTGGAGGCCTCGCAGCGCCTCAGCCTGCAGAACGCCGCGCTGCTGCTGGCCGCCATCCTGATCGGCACCCAGGACCCCCAGGCCGGCACGGCAGCGGCCGCCGCCGGCATGGCCGGCTCCATCCAGCAACAGCTGAACTACTCCCGCGCCTTCGAGCACGAGGCCGACAATCTGGGCATACGTATGCTGGCCACCGCCAACCTGGACCCGCAGGGAATGCCCGATTTCTTCGCCCGGCTAGCGCAGGCCACCCGCTTCCAGCCGCGCCCGCCCGAGTACCTCAGCACCCACCCCGTCACCGAGGCCCGCATCGCCGAGTCCAGCAGCCGGGCCGCCACCATGCGGCCGAGCCAGGTGTTCGAATCCACCACCTTCCGCTACATGCAGTATCGGCTCCAGGTGCTGCAGGCCGGCCCCCCCCGCGTTGAGGACTTCGAGGCCCTGGCCAACCATGCCGGCCCGGACGAGCGCCACGCCGCCCGCTACGGCCTGGCGCTGGCCCACGCTGCCCACCGCAATCACCAGCAGGCGCGCAGCATTCTGAGCCAGCTGCTGCGCGAAGCTGGCGAGGAAGCCTGCCTGCTGCTGGCCTTGGCGCGGGTGGAGCAGGACGCCGGGCGGCTGGAGGAGAGCGAGCGACTGTTCCAGCAGGCCATCGCCCTCTACCCCGACCATCTACCAGCCAGGCTGGGGTTGGCCGAGCTGCAGCTGCAGGCCAACCGTCCTGAGCAGGCCTACTGGACCCTGCAGCGAGCCCTACCCACGCGGGAGCCGGCGGTGTACTGGCAGCTGGCCAGAGCGGCAGCGGCGGCCGGCCGCGGCAAGGAGCCGCAGCTGGCCATGGCCGAGTATTATGAATTGCGCGGCGACCTCGACGCGGCGCTGCAGCAGCTGCAGCAAATCCTCAACGACCCCGCCGCCAGCCCGCACGACACGGCTCGCGCCAGCTCGCGCAAGGAGCGGCTGCTGCGGGAGCGGGAGCGGCAGCTGCGACAGTGAGTTTGGACCGGGCCCGAGCCGAGCACAGCGAGCATGAACCAGAACGACATCACCGCCATCTTGGAGCGCCTGTTCCGCGAGGCGCAGCGCGCCGTCGCCGACCTCGGCGAGTTCGGACGCCTCGTGCAGGAAGGCGATCTAGAGGCGCTGCCGCAACACTTGCGGCAGCTCAGCCAACATTTCTTTCTCAGCTTGCGGCGCCAACTGCAGGACCAAACCCTGCCCTGGCTCACCATGCTGCGCACCTGGGCCAAGGCGACCGACGGCGCCACTCCGGCCGAGATCCTGCTGACCCCGCTAAGCTGGTGGCAGTCGCAGGCAAGCGGCGAAGAGGCCAGCACGGCCGAGACCGGATCCCAGCAGGCACGGGTCGAGGCCCTAGCAGCAGAGCTGGCGGCGGCCCGCGACGCCTACCTGGAGCTGCTACAGGATGCAGCCGATCAGGCTGCCGAGCGCTTCGGCGAACGGCTGCGCGGACTGGATCCGGAGCAGCTCGACATCCGCCGGCTCTATCAACACTGGCTGGACACCGCCGAAGAAGCCTATGAAGAGACTATAGCCAGCGAGGCCTTCGCCAGCGCCACCGGCCGGCTGGCTAATGCCTGGAGTGAGCTTTTGCTGCTGCTGCAGGACGGTCTGGATCGGGTGCTGGCACAGGCCGGCCTGCCGACCCGCCGCGAGCTGAACGAAACCCAGGTCCAGATACAGGAGCTGCGCCGCCAGCAGCGGCAGCGCGAGCGTCGGCTGCAGGCCGAGATCGCGGAACTGCGGGCTGCGCTCGACAGGCTACTGACGGGGACAACCTCAGCCGATCAAGCACCATGAAGCTGGACTCTGCCCGCATCGCTCAGGAACTGGACCAGGCCCGGCAGCGCCTGAATCGGCTAAGCCGCGCCAGCGCCTCGTTGCGGCCCCTGCGCTCGCCCGCCACGCCACGACGCGCCATCTGGCGCTGCGACACTGCCACCCTCTATCACTACGGCGCGGATGGCGCCGGGGACGCGCCGCCGCTGCTGGTTGTCTATTCGCTGATCAACCGGCCGGATATCCTCGATTTCTCCCCCCAGCGCTCCATGCTGGGCTCGCTGCGCGCTGCTGGCATCGACGTTTACCTGCTCGACTGGGGCCGTCCCGGGCCTAGCCACCGCTACATGAGCCTGGAAGACTACATCGACGGTCTGCTGTATGACGCCGTCGCCGAGATCCGCCGACGCAGCGGCGGCCCGATTTCCCTGCTCGGCGTCTGTCAAGGCGGCACCATGGCGCTTTGCTATGCGGCGCTGTATCCCGAGCAGGTCGCAAAGCTGGTGACCGTCGTCACGCCGGTCGACTTCCACGCCGGCAACGCCAGCATGTACCACCTTGCCAAATACGTCGACTTCGACCGCTTCGCGGCCGCCTACGGCACCATCCCCGCCGGCGTATTGAATGTCGCCTATGTGGGCCTCAAGCCTTTCCGCATCGTCGCCCAGCGTTACGTCGACATGTTGGAGTTCGCGACCAGCCCGGATGCGCTGGCCGAATTCATGCGCATGGAGCAATGGATGTACGACAGCCCGGACCAGGCCGGCGCGGCCTTTCGCGAGTTCGCCCAGCACTTCTACCAGAACAACGACCTGATCCACGGCCGCTTCACCATTGCCGGCCGCCCCGTCCGGTTGGACCGACTGGAGCTACCCATCTTCAACATCTACGCCAACGACGACCATCTGGTACCCGTGCCGTCGGCGCGGGCATTGGGCAAGCACGTGGCCAGCCGCGACTATCGCGAAGCCGAGGTCGCGGGCGGGCACCTGGCGGTCTTTGTCACCCGCCGCGCCCACACCCATCTTTATCCGGCGGTAGCGGAGTGGCTGTGCAGCTGAAGCCCCATTCGCAACGGCCAGCCTCCTTTTTGCGCTGCAGCATCGAAAGTTCTTGCAAAACCTCCCACGCTGAATACAGTAAAAGCTAAATTGCGTGCCTCGGGGGATCAAACGGCGGCACGCAGGCGAATCCCCAAGCGGGGAAGGAGGGGTAGCGCCAAGAGGAGGGCGTTGCCAGGAGGAGTAGAAAAGCCCGTAGTGGCTACAACTTACAAGCGCTTCCGCTCGCTTACGAGCGCATGACAACGTAAAACGAGAAAACCAACAAGAAAGCGCAAACCTGCCGAGGAGTAGACGTCAAGTCTTACTCCCATTTTTTGCCGCCCCCTGCTGCAGCGCAGCAGGGGGCGGATTCAATTGCAAATCGATTTCGTTCGCAATTGTCGCGGCAGGTTCTGCTAGAAGCTGCAGAACTGCGCGCCGTTGACAGGGATCAGGGCGCCATTGATGTAATCGGCGTCGTCAGCCACCAAGAACAGCACCACCCGGGCGATGTCGTGCGGCTGCCCTAGGCGGCCGGACGGCAGGCTCTTGATGATCTCGTTGCGCACGTCCTCCGGGATGGCGGCCGTCATCTCGGTCTCAATATAGCCAGGCGCAATGGAGTTGACGGTGATGTTCTTACGCGCGCTCTCCTTCGCCAGCGCCATGGTGAAGCTGTGCAGGCCGGCCTTGGAGGCAGAATAGTTGGTCTGGCCAAACTGGCCGGTCTGGCCGTTGATGGAGGAGATGTTGACGATGCGCCCGAAGCCCCGCTCGCGCATGCCCTGGATGAACTGGCGGGTGACATTGAAAGCGCTGTTGAGATTGACCCCGATCACGGCATCCCAATTGGCCTTGTCCATCTTGTGCAGGAAGCCGTCGCGGGTGATGCCGGCGCAGTTGACCAGAATCTCAACCGGCCCGACCTCGGCCTCGACCTTTTGCGCCATCTGACGGCAGGACTCAAAGTCGGAGACGTCGCACTGTACCCAGTGGATGTCGTAACCTTCGCTCTTGCGGGCGGCCTGCCACTCGCGGATCTTCTCCTTATCCGGATCCACGCAGGTCGTCACCACCCGATAGCCGGCGGCAGCCAGCTGTCTGCAGATCTCGGTGCCAATGCCGCCGTTGCCCCCGGTAACCAACGCAACACGATTCGTCATTTCCGCTTCCCCATGCCTGTTGTTCATGCTCACGGCAGGATGACCGCAGGCTCTAGGAGGCTCTCACACAACCCGCGCAGCGGCGCTGCGCCGGCTGGGTCAGAGACTCTTAGTGCACTGCACCATGAAAGGGCTGCATCATAGGAACGGACTCGTTCCACTGTCAACGAGCGGGGAAGCGGGATTTTCCGGTCGGAATCTGCGCGGCCGGGCCGGCCGTCAACGCGGCGACCGCTGCTTGGGCTCGTTTCCGCCGCGGCCCGGCGAGGGCGATCTGCGGCCGGGATCCATGTCGCCGCCCAGCCCCGCCATCGCCTGCCAGAAGGCCAGATTGCGCTCGGCGATCTGGGCCAACATGCTCATCGGCGTACCCTCCATGAGAGTGCGAGCCTGCTCGCGGAACAGCCGCTGCTGCTCCATCCACAGCTGCATGCTCTTCTCCAGGAAGCTGGTGAGCATGTCCTGCTCGTTGCCGCCGTAGGCGCGGATCACCTTGGCCAGCAGCTCGGTGCTGAAGATCGGCTCGCCTTCCTGCTCCTCTTCAGCGATGATTTGCAGCAGCACGCTGCGGGTGATGTCGGCCTTGGTCTTGGTGTCGATGACCTCGAAATCGACTCCATCCAACACCAAGTTCTTGACGTCTGCCAGAGTGATGTAGCTGCTGATCGCCGTGTCATACAGTCGGCGATTGGGGTACTTCTTGATGAGCCTTTTCATGCGACTGCTTCCTGTCCGCAGCAATGCGGGCTGACCCAGCGTTAGCAACCACAGCCGCGGGCTGACAGCCTTTGCGCGGTGCAGCATGGACGTTTTTCAAAGATAGGCAGAGCTTACGGACGGTGTCAAGCAAATTATCCGCGCTGCAACAAAAACCATGCTGCAACGCGGAATCGCCTGCCCGCGACGCCCTGCCACGGCTCACGCCCGCGCCCTTTCGACCAAGCTCAGGAAGGGCCGCGCCTTGTGCAGGGTCTCCTCGAATTCCGCCTCGGCTCGGGAGTCGGCCACCAGCCCGCCGCCGGCCCAATAGCTGACCAGGCCGTCGCGGCAGACGGCGGTGCGGATGGCGATGCTGCTGTCCATGCGACCGTCGTCGCTCAGGTACGCGATGCTGCCGCAATAGATGCCACGGCTGGCCGGCTCCAACCGGTCGATGATCTCCATGGCGCGGCGCTTGGGCGCGCCGGTGATGGAGCCCCCAGGCAGGCAGGCGGCCAGCAGGTCGACCGCGCCCAGGCCCGGACCCAATCTGCCCTGCACCGTGCTGACCAGATGATGGACGTTGGGGTGGCTCTCGACGACGCACAGCTGTGGCACCGTCACGCTGCCGGGGCGACAGACCTTGCCCAGATCGTTGCGCAGCAAGTCGACGATCATGACGTTCTCCGCCTGATCCTTGCCGCTGCCGCGCAGCGCCTCGGCCTCGGCGGCGTCCAGCACCGGCTCCTCCCGCCGCGGCCGGGTGCCCTTGATGGGCCGGCTCTCGGCCAGCTCGCCCTCAAGCAGCAGAAAGCGCTCGGGCGAGACGCTGAGGATACTGACGAAAGGCAGCTCCAGGTAGGCTCCGTAGGGAGCGGGCGTGATGCTGCGCAGCTGCAGATAGGCGCTCCAGGGGTCGCCCCGGTAACGGGCCTGGAAACGGCGGGCCAGGTTGACCTGGTAGCAGTCGCCGGCGCGCAAGTGGGCTTGCACCTGCGCGAAGGCGTGGCGGTAGGCGCTCCACCCCGGCTCGGCCGTCACGCTGCCGGCCTCGACGATGAAGGGCCGCGGCGGCTCGGGCGCCGTCGCCAGCCGCGCCAGCAGGTCGGGCAGCACGGCCCTTGCGTCCTCGCGCCCCACCCACCAGCTGCGCCGCGCCCGATGGTCGCTGATCAGAGCCCAGTCGTAAAAGCCCAGCGCCAGTTCGGGCAAGCCCGACTGTCTGTGACAGCTGGCGACTTGCTGCAGCCGGGCGCCCAGCTCGTAGCTGAAATAGCCCGCCGCACCGCCGCAGAAAGGCGGCGCCGACTCGGGCAAACGCCGGCGGGCCAACTCCTGCCGCAGCAGCGCCAGCGGCTCGCTCGACTGCGCCAGCGGCCGCCCGGCGGCATCGCGCAGCACGGCGCGCCCCTTCACGCTGACCAGGGTACGGCTCGGCGCCGCCACGACGATGTCGTAGCGGCCGGCGGCGCCGGTCGCGGAAGCTCCGCTGTCGAACCACTGCGGCCAGGGCAGCGAGCGCACTGCGGCCAGCAGCCGATCGCCCGGAATCAGTTGCGGAAAGTCATGAAACGCTAGCATAAATGGTGACCTGCTGAGTCAAAAGGCAAAGAAGGCGTTATACTCGCCGCCAAAAGTCGCGGCAAGGACTGCACTGCCTACAACAAAAACTTAGCTGAGTTGGAGAAACGAATGGTCGAGCACACGAGCCCTGCAGAATTTTACGATTCCCGGCCCTGGAAGGATGAATACGGCCCAGGCATTTCCCCCGAGCTGGTTCCCCTACCCTACAAAAACCTGGGTGAGCTGGTGCGGCAAGCCTGCATCGAGTATGCGGCGAAAACCGCCTTCACCATCTGTCTCGACAACGGCATGACGGCCAGCCTGAAATACCACAAGGTGGACGTCCTCTCCGATCAGTTCGCCGCCTACCTGCGCCACGAGCTCAAACTGCAGCCGGAGGACAGGGTCGCCATCCAGCTGCCCAACTGCCTCAGCTACCCGGTGGCCGCGTTCGGGATCTTCAAGGCCGGCTGCGTGCTGGTGAACGTCAATCCGCTTTACACCGCGGACGAGATGAATCACCAGCTCAAGGACAGCGGCGCCAAGGTGCTGCTAATCATCGACATGTTCGCCAACAAGCTGGGCCAGGCGCTCAGGGGCACCAACGTCGAGAAGGTGCTGCTAGTCAGCATCGCCGAGTTCTTCCCGAAACTGACCGGCGCCCTGGTCAAGACGGTGCTCAAGCTGAAGAAGCAAATCCCCGCCCCCACCGCCCCGGCCGAGACCTTCGCCAGCGCGCTGGCCGCCGGCAAGCGCCATCTCAAGGCCGCCGGCCCCGTGCCTAACGACCGCGGCCGCGACGACCTGGCCGTGCTGCAGTACACCGGCGGCACCACCGGGGTCGCCAAGGGCGCCATGCTGACCCACGGCAACCTCCTCTCCAACCTGGCGCAGTCGCTGACGGTCGCCGGCGACGTCAACCGGCCCGGCGAGGAGGTCGTGCTGACGGCCCTGCCGCTCTACCACATATTCGCCTTCACCTATAACCTGCTGTCGTTCTTCCAGATCGGCGGCCACAACATCCTGATTCCGTCGCCGCGGCCGGTCAGCAACCTCAAGCCGGCGTTCGAGAAGTTCCAAATCACCCGCGCCTCCGGCGTCAACGTGCTGTTCGCCGGCCTGCTGCGGGAGGAGTGGTTCCGCACCAATCCGCCTCGCCACCTGGAGATCACCATCAGCGGCGGCACTGCGCTGCACTCAGCCATCGCCGAGGAGTGGCAAAAGGTGGTGGGCGGCAAGATCCTGGAGGGCTACGGCCTGTCCGAGACTAGCCCAACGCTGGCGGTCAACCCGATCAAAGGCGAGAACCGGATCGGCACCATCGGCATTCCCATGCCGAGCACCGAGATCCGCATCGTCGACGAGCAGGGCAATCCCGTGCCGCCCGGCCAACCGGGCGAGCTGGTCGCGCGCGGCCCGCAGGTATTCAAGGGCTACTGGAACCGGCCGGAGGAGACTGAGGCGGCCATGCGCGACGGCTGGTTCCACACCGGCGACATCGCCATCATGGACGAGCGCGGCTATCTGCGTATCGTCGATCGCAAGAAGGACTTGATCGACGTCAGCGGCTTCAACGTCTATCCCAACGAGGTCGAGGACTGCATCGCCCGCATTCCGGCGGTCGCCGAGGTCGCGGTCATCGGCGTTCCCCTGCCGGAAGGTGGCGAGCGGGTGCGGGCCTACGTGGTCTCCACTGACCCCAACCTCACCGAGGAGGACGTCATCAAGCACTGCCGGCAGCATCTCACCGCCTACAAGGTGCCTAAGGAAGTCATCTTTCGCGAGGAACTGCCCAAGACGCCGGTGGGCAAGGTGCTGCGCAAGGACTTGCGCGCGGAAGTCCTGCGGGAGATCGGCAAGACCTGAGCCGCCGCCCCAGCGAAGCCCGGCTCGGCCGGGCTTTTTCATGCCTGCTCCTGAGACCCGCGAGAGGGGCCGGCGCCTAGCCCAGCAGCAGCCGCTGCACCTCGGCAATTTCCTCGCGCGCCTCGTCAAGAATGGCGCGGCCGCTGTCGACATCGAGCCGGTCCAGACCCAGCGCCGCATAGGCCGGTACCTCCCGCGGCGTGGGCAAGCCGCCCACGCCGGCAGCGGCGTGCAGCTGGGAGACGATGATCAGATCGCAGTAATCGCCCGCGCCCCCGTGCCGGCGCTGCCATTGGCGAGCGTGCAGCGCCATGGTCACCATGTCGTCAGGGAAATTCCAGCGCCGCAGGATCATGGCGCCGATCTCGCCCCGGTAGGCATCGATGGTGGCCTCCAGCAGGCCGGGGTCGCGGACCAACTCGTCATACTCGTAGGCATTGGCCAGCATCGGAACCACGCCGATGTCGTGCACCAGTCCGGCCAGCAGCGCCCGATCCGAAGAGAAGCCTGTCAGCCGCCGCCCCAGCACCGCGGCGACGGCCGCCACCAGGGTGCTGCGCATCCACAGTTCCACCATGCGCTTGTTGAGCAGCGGGCTGCGGCTGCGGAATACCTGGCGCATGGTCACCGCCAGAACGATCTCGCGCACCCGCTCCAGGCCGAGGCGGGCAATGGCTGCGGTGAGGCTGTCAGCCGGGCGACTGCCGCCATACAGCGAGCTGTTGGCGACCTTGATCAATTGGGTGGCCACGGCCGGATCGGCTTGAATGATCTTGGCGACGTCGGCCGCGCTGGTGTCGACCTTGGCGACCGCCTCGCGCACCCGCACCGCGATGTCGGGCATGCTCGGCAGGCTCAGCCTCTCCTCCACCAGATCCTGGATCAGGCGATAGAACAACCGGCTGCCGGCCTCGCCCTCCTCGGCATCTATCGCTGTCACCTCGATCGCCGGCGGCCGCACCTGCTCCAAAAGGGACTGCAGCAAGGCGGTAGGGAAGCGCAACAGGCGGCAATCGGTCCCGGCGATGGCGGTCTCGTCATGGGGCTGGGAGAAGCCGAGCGGACAGTCGGCGATGGCGGCGTTGCCAGTGCCGACCAGGGTCCGGTTGGACAAGCCGCCGTCGGTCAGCAGCAGCGTGCCGGATATCAGGAAACGCGTCCAGGGATCCTGCTCTCCTTTGCGATAAACCACTGCGCGCGCCGGCACGTCCTCGTACTCGGCTTGCTCCAGCAGGGCTTGCAGCGCGGCCTGATCGAGTTCCCGCAGCAGCGTCAGGTGTTCAAGAGCGGATACCGGGATCATTCCGATGACGTCACGCGTTTTTGTTGGTCGTCTTGCAGGCTGAAAGTATCACAGAGTCCCAGCAGGCGCAGCCGGCCAGGTCACATCTAGGGCAGGTTCCGGATCGGCAGCTCGATCTCCTGCCACCCGATCTCTCGCACCAGCTCCAGCTCCGGCGTCCGCTCCGGGCTCGGCCGCAGCCGGACGTGGTACATCGGCTGCAGCGCCTGGTGGTCCTCCGGCCGCATCACCAGCCGCCCCTTGGGTGAATCAAAGCTCAGCCCTTCCATGGCCTCGATCAGCGCTTCGGTATCGGTGGAGCCGGCACGCTCGAGAGCGGAGACGATGAATAGCGCCTGCGCCATGCCCTGCGCCACCAACGCGCTGGGCGGGCTGTTGAAGCGCCGGAAATGCTGGGTCACCAACCAGTCGTTGACGGGATTGGCCGGGCCGCGGTAGTGGTAGTCGATCGCGCTTTCCACCGCCGGCAAGCGCCGCAGCAGCTCGGCCGGCAGCGCGATGCTGCCGCCCAGCGTGAGCTTGATGCCGGGATAGGCCTGCGCCGATTCCGGCAGGCTAGCGAACGGGTGTCCGCCGCCGGCCCAGATGGCGAAAATGTACTTGTCCGCGCAGGCGCCGCGATCGACCAGCGCCTCCAACAGGCGCCGCATGGCGCCTTCGGCGCTGTTGTCGCCGGCAGCGCCGTATTCCTCGCGATAGACGACCGCACCGCGCCGGTTGGCGGCCTGCCGGTACACCGCCAGGCCGTCGCGACCAAAGGCGTAGTCCTGGGCGATGGCGGCAATACAGACGCCGGGGCGGGCGGCGACGACGGCGTTGGCGATCAGCTCCTGCGACCAGCTCCGCCCCACGCGGAACACGTAGCGATTCCAGGCCGAGCTGGTAACGGCATCGGCGGCGCTCTCGGCGATCAGAATGCGCCGGAAATCCTCCGCGACCGCCACCGCGCCCAGCACCGCCGCCGCGGCCAGCGGCCCGACTGCCAGCACCGCTCCGTCTCCCGCATACGCCTCGGCCAGCAGGCTGCGCACCTGGTCCGGACGCGAGCGGCTATCCTTTCCGATCAGCTCCAGCGGCCGCCCCAGCACCTGCCAGGTCCCTTCGGTGGCGTACTCGAACCCCAGCTGCATCCCCAGTTGCAGCTGCCGGCCATGCTCTGCCAGCGCGCCCGTGGCATCGTAGACGTGCGCAATCCGTATGGGCTCGGCTGCCGCCGCCACCCCGCTTGCCAACGCCAAAATCAGCAGGATCCTGTCAAGCACTCCGCCGCCTCGCCCGTTCGCTTCGCTCATCCCCCGCCAGGGCACCGGATCCGCGCCTCGAAGGCCCCTCCCATGCTAAGCTTGCCAGCCATACTGGCCAGAGGTTAAGAGGCAGTTATGGCAGGACACAGTAAGTGGGCAAACATCCAGCATCGGAAAAAAGCCCAGGATGCGAAACGCGGTAAGATTTTCACCAAGCTCATTCGTGAAGTCACCGTCGCCGCCCGCCTCGGCGGTCCAGACCCGGCCAGCAACCCGCGGTTGCGGCTGGCCATGGACCGCGCGTTCGCGGCCAACATGCCCAAGGATACGCTGGAACGGGCTATCAAGCGCGGCGCTGGCCTAGACGAAAACGTCAACTACGAGCAGGTGCGCTATGAGGGCTATGGTCCCGGCGGCTCGGCCATCATGGTCGACTGCATGACCGACAACCGCAACCGCACGGTGGCCGAAGTGCGCCATGCCTTCAACAAGCACGGCGGCAACCTGGGCACCGACGGCTGCGTCGCCTATCTGTTTAAGGAAGCCGGTATCCTGACCTACGCCCCCGGCAGCGACGAGGACGCCATCATGGAAGTGGCACTAGAAGCCGGCGCAGAGGACATCATCAACAACGATGACGGCTCTCTGGAGGTGATCACCACTCCCGAGAGCTACCAGCAGGTCAAGTCCGCGCTGGAATCCGCCGGCTTGGTGCCGGCCGATGCCGACGTCACCATGCGGCCGGAGACCACGGTGGCGATCGCCGGCGAGGACGCCGTCGCCACCCTCAAGCTGCTGGAGATGCTGGAAGACCTGGATGACGTCCAGAACGTCTACACCAATGCCGAGATCGATCAGGAAGCCTATGCCGCGAGCTGACCGGGGCGTGCTCGCGGCGCTGACCTGGCGGAGCGGCTGATGGCGCGCATCCTTGGCATAGATCCGGGCTCGCGGATCACCGGCTACGGCGTAATCGACTGCGAGGGCTCGACGCTGCGGCACGTCGCCCATGGCACCATCCGCACTGCGGATGGGCCATTCCCGCTGCGGCTGCGCAGCATCTTCGAGCAGTTGTCGCAAGTCCTCGACGAGCACCGCCCGGACGCCGTCGCGGTCGAGCAGGTCTTCGTCAACCGCAATGCTGACTCCGCCCTCAAGCTAGGCCAAGCCCGCGGAGCGGCCATCTGTGCCGTCGTGGTCCGCGACTTGACGGTGGCCGAATACGCGCCCACCGAGATCAAGCAGGCCGTGGTCGGAACCGGCAGAGCCAGCAAGGAGCAAGTTCAGTTCATGGTGCGCACGCTGCTGAAGCTCGGCAGCCTGGTGCAGCCGGATGCCGCCGATGCGCTGGCGGTCGCCCTGTGCCACCACCAGCACCAGCCGCTGCGGCAGCGCCTGGCGCGGCTGCGGGGGTGCAAGGCATGATCGGGCGTCTGTGGGG
>Ga0079224_100001786_pt1 | contig 25290 bp, 24 predicted proteins | sample Stecom2015_FD_80414 | JGI IMG/M metagenome (GOLD analysis project Ga0079224, IMG submission 80414) | Agricultural soil microbial communities from Utah to study Nitrogen management - Steer compost 2015 | ecosystem: Environmental > Terrestrial > Soil > Agricultural land | place: USA: Utah... | reverse complement strand
GCTTCGTCGGTGGTTGCCATCGTGCGCCGGTTGATCCCCTCAGCCATCTGCACCTGGGCAGCATCCGACGCCGTAACAAAATAACCATCAGCCATGCTGACCTCCAGACTTTGCAGACCTGTTTAATTCTGGTCAGGAATTGTAGCGTTTTCTGCCACAAATAGATATGACATGGATTGATGCACTTTGTCGAGATAACGCAAACCGGGTTGCCAGGTATGGAAACACGCGGCTGCCGGCTGCGGCTCTTCGTTTTTTCGACAGCATTGATCGAAGGGCGTGGGTCGTCTAAAATGGGGAAAAAATATTGATGTGCATCTACTAAAACGAGACAATACAATGCACTGGCCGGCAAAGCCTGTTATCTACGAGATCAATACCTGGGTCTGGTTAAACACACTCAGTCAGCAATACAAGCAGAAAATCACCCTCAACAATGTGCCTGATGCCGTACTGGATGAACTGGCTTCCTGGCAGATCGATGCTGTCTGGCTGATGGGCATCTGGGAGCGCAGCCCGAAGGCACAGCAGCATGCCCGCCAGTACATCCATGAGTATCGCCCGGTCCTGCCGGATATCACCCCGGACGACGTGATTGGTTCAGCCTATGCAATCCGGGATTACCGCGTCGATGAACGCCTGGGCGGTCCTGATGAACTGGCGAGTCTGCGCCAGCGCCTGCAAGAACGCGGCCTGCGGCTGGTGCTGGATTACGTGCCGAATCATGTGGCGCTGGATCATCACTGGGTTCGGGATCATCCCGGTTATCTGGTGCAGGGCACGCCGAAGGACCTCAAACGGCGGCCATCCGATTTTTACGAAGCGGTGGATGCCTGGGGGCGCAAGCTGGTGGTGGCACATGGGCGCGACCCGTACTTCCCCGGCTGGGCTGATACGGCGCAGGTCAACGCGTTTAATCCCGCCTTTCGTCAGGCGGCGCTGGCAACGCTGCTCGACATCGCCGCCCAGTGTGATGGGGTGCGCTGCGATATGGCAATGCTGCTGGTCAACCGCATCTTCCGGCAGACGTGGCAGGGTTATTTCGACGACACGACCGTGCCAGAAACCGAATTCTGGGATGACGTGATCCCAGCAGTTCGTCAGCGGTACCCGGACTTCTGCTTTATCGCTGAAGTCTACTGGAACATGGAACACGACATGCAGCGGCTGGGCTTTGATATGACCTACGACAAGATGCTGTATGACCGGCTGGTGGGCAGCTCGCCGCGCGATATTCGCATTCACCTCATCGCTGATCTGGAATTTCAGAAGAAGCTGGTACGGTTTATCGAAAACCACGACGAACCACGCGCCTATGCGTCGCTGGGGCCGTTGAAGAGCCGGTCAGCGATCACGCTGGCGGCCACCCTGCCGGGCGCGACCCTGCTGCATGATGGTCAGTTTACCGGGCGCAGAGCCAAACTGCCGGTGCAGATTGGTCGCCAGCCGGATGAACCGGTGGACGAAGACCTGGCGCAGTTTTACCGGCGGCTGCTGACGGAACTGCGCGCGCCGATTTACCAGCAGGGTAAATGGCGGCTGTTCAATGTGTTCCCGGCGTGGAGTAACAACCACACTTATGATAATCTGGTGGCGCACGGCTGGGCGGATGGGGACGATTACCGGTTGATCGTCGTCAACCTGACGGATATACAATCGCAGGCGATTGTCAACCTGAGTCCCTGGCACGGCATCGCCGGACACAAATGGCATCTGAGCGATATGCTCAACGGTGACGATTACATTCGAGAAGGTGACCACATGAGTCGTCCGGGCCTGTATGTCGAACTCGCGCCGTACAAATCGCATATCTTCAGGTTCACCAAACACACCTGATGTGTCTGCCGAGGCCGGGGCGCTGGCTGCGCTGGTTGATGCTCGCGTATGGTGTGGCGGTGTTCATCTGGCTTTCCGTCGAGGATGTATCGACGTGGCCGGTGGCGGTGTTTGGCTGGTCGCTGGCACTGCTCACCGGCATCTTAATTACACTTGATAAACTGGGAGGCCGAAAGCTGGCCGCGCGCCGCGCACCCGTGCTGTTGGGTGTTGCAGGTCTGGCAGTGGGCCTGGGCAGCAGCGTGGCGGTCACGGTACTGATGTTTTTTAAGAATGCCCGGCACGGTCATCTCTTCCCGGATTACCCGCCCGGTATGATGCTGGCGATGCTGGAACGCGCGCCGGCGTGGGCGGCTGCGGGGGGGCTGATCGGCCTGGGTCTGGGGTTGGGCTGGCTGGCTCTGCGCGGGGAACACGATGAGTGAGCGACTGAAAAAGTGGCTGAGTGAACAACTGATCGGTCTGGTTGGGGTGCAGCAGTGTGTGGTGAATCCGGCTGGCGGAATAGTCAGCCGCAGCTACCCTGTTGACCTGCGTGTGCTGCTGTGGACCGGCGTGATTGTGAATATCTATGTGCTGGAAGAAATCCCCAAGCCGCGCACGATCAGGGGGATCGTCCACCATGATACCGGCCAGGGGATGGGCGTGATGTTTATCGTCGCACCGCACCTCGTTCCAGCGCCGCGCGCCCGCTTTAGCCCGCCGGAATGGCTGATGGCCCTGCACGCCCTGAATCACGAACGCATCTACACTTATGCGCCGGAAGACCGCGAAATGGCGCTGATGCAGATTCACTTCGAGCGTGTGGATGCCACCGAGTTGTACGAGGCCATCTATGGCCCGGAGGTGGTCATGGACCGGCTGCACTATGGCCGCGTGGCAGTCAAGCCGCGAATGCTCAAGGGCTACTGGCTGACCGGCCACTTCGGCATGGCGTCGTTCTGGCAGAACGAGCGCAAAAACTTTTATATGCCGCCTCCGCGCCAGCACAAGTCCACCAGTGCCGACGGCCATCAGGCAGCGAACCCCGCTTCGGACGCATCTGAAACGAATTCGCGCCGCGAGAAAACCCGGTTGGAAATCAGCTATGAAATTCTTGGCGTTCACATGAACGCCTCGGAGGACGAGGTAAAAACCGCCTTCCGGCGGCAGGTGTTCAGCGTACATCCTGATGTCAGCGCGCTGCCCAAGATGATGGCGGAGGAGAGGTTCCGTATCCTGGCCGAAGCCTACGAATACATCAAGGCCGAACGCGGGTGGGGTTAAGCCAGCCGCCAGTCAGCTTTCAGCACGCCCGGTGGGCAGTTGTTTCTGATTGTCCTGCTGCGCCTGCTTTTCCAGTTCGCGCACCCACTGGCGGGCATCCGTCCGGCGTTTATCGTTGGCGGCCTCAAATTTTTCCAGCGCCTTTTGCATCAGATCGAGCGCGGCATCGTTCTTCCGCTGCCGGTGGAACACCAGCGCCAGATAGTACAGCGTCTCAGGGCGTTCCGGGTCAACCGCCAGCGCCCGGCTGAAAAATGTTTCGGCATCTTCCCAGTTTTTGTCCCGGTAAGCCAGCACGCCGCGCCCGTAATGCGCCAGCAGTTCAAATTCATGCAGCCGCAGGGCCTCGTCGAATTCGGTTTCGGCCTTGTCGCGCACACCATCGCGCAGGTAAATATAGCCGCGCGCGGCGTGATATTCCGGCTGAGATGGCAGCAGGTCGATGGCTTTGTCCAGGTGGTCGATAGCCTGATCGTAATCACCTTTGTCAAAAGCTGCCAGCGCCAGCTTATAATGTTCGTCTGCTTCATAACGGGGCAGACCGAGCCGCTGCGTCAGTTTTGCCATCGTTGACTCGCCACAACAAAGTCCTTACACCATCGAAAAAGCCTGCTATTCCCTATAATAGCAGATACGACACCGGCAGACATGATGGATCCAAACCTTCCCATCCGAACGAAATCCCACAAGAAATCTGGCTGCTGCTGCGGAGCCGGCTGTCGCTGCCGTCCGGAAAATTTTTGCATAAACCACGCCTGACCATGCTATACTGAAAGCGTTGGGCTTCGGGGTCTAATCTGATGGATTTTGAACTGAACGAAGAGCAGCGGATGTATCAGCGTGCCGTGCGCGATTTCTGCGAGGCGGAGCTAAAGCCGTTCGCAGCCGAGGTGGATGCATCCGGCGAACTGCGTCAGGAAGCGATACAAAAAATGCCCCCACTCGGTCTGACCGGCCTGCAAGTCCCCGAAGCCTATGGCGGCGCGGCGCTGGACACCATCAGCGCCTGTATCGCGCTCGAAGAAGTGGGGCGTGCCTGTGGTTCAACCGGGCTGTCGCTGGCGGCGCATAACGGCCTGGGCTGCGGGCCTATCGTGCGCTGGGGCACAGACGAACAGAAAGCTGCCCTGCTCCCCGCGCTCACTCAGGCCAGATCACTCGGCTCGCTCGCGCTGACCGAACCGCAGGCAGGTTCTGATCTGGCAGGCGGGGTGCAGACCACAGCCCGGCGCGACGGCGGCGAATGGGTCATCAACGGGGCGAAGGCCTGGATCACCAACGTCAAATATGCCGCCCACGTCATTACGCTGGCTCGCACGGACCCGGACGCCGGCACAGCCGGCTTCAGCCTGATAATCGTCCCCACCGACTCCGCCGGGCTGGTGATCCATCCACCGGAGAAAAAAATGGGCCTCAACGGGTCGCCCACGCAGATGATCGGCTACGACAACGTGCGCGTCCCGGTTGAAAATATTCTGGGCGAGGCCGGACAGGGCTTTTACCAGACGATGCAGACGCTCGACAGCGGGCGTATCGGCATTGGCGCGCTGAGCATCGGGCTGGCACAGGCTGCCTTTGAGGAAGCGGTGAATTATGCCCGCCAGCGCAGGTCATTTGGCAAACCCATCGCCCAGCATCAGGCGATTCAGTGGATGATTGCCGACGCCGCGACCGAAATCGAGGCGGCCCGGACGCTGGTGTACAAGGCAGCATGGCTGAAAGATCAGGGCAGGCCGTTTACCAAAATGGCGGCAATGGCAAAGCTGCTGGCAAGCGAAGTTGCTGAAAAGGTCGCCCGCGACGCCATCCAGATTCATGGCAGCTATGGCTACAGCCGGGAATACCCCGTCGAGCGGATTTACCGCGATCAACGGTTAATGACCATTGGCGAAGGAACCAGCGAGATTCAGCGATTGGTGATCGCGCGCAATGTCCTGAGGGAATTTGCCGGGTAGAATGCAGGCGGTGAAATGATGCGAGAGCCGCAAGTATGGACACAGCGCCGCTGGCAGGATCATGAACTGCGAGCGTTGGGTTTTGCTCGTTACGAGACACAACGCCAGATTCGGATGGCGCGCCTCATCACCCAGCCGGGTGAGGTAGATATTACCAAAGAGAAGCTGGAAGTTGACGCTGGCTATATGCTGTGTTACAACCCCGGTACGATCGCCCTGCCCAACCTCAAGGATTATGACCAGTGGCCGGTGCGTTTCGATCTGTTTCACCAGAACTACCAACCCTGGCCGACAGAAGGCTGGCAGCCGAACCCGGCGGAAAAACACCTGATGGAAAATGGCTGTAAGCCTTATTACAAGGCAACCAGTGTTTGGGCCAAAAGGCTGAAAAAACGTGTTTATGTCCAATCGCTGGAAAGCAAGGAACCGATAGCAATCCCGCCGGGATACTGGTTATGCATCGGCGCAGAAGGTGAACCTTATCATATGCGGGACGCCAAATTTCGTGACCACTATATTGCTCCGCCGGTGCAGCCGCTGGAACGTATCTACTGGTCGATTATGCGCAGGATGGGCGGTGCGGAATGACTGAAACAGTTTTGCGGCAGCATGATTGGACTGAAGAGGAACTGAAGGCAGAAGGATTCCAGTATTATCAGCCGATCAAGCGGCTGGTAATGGCAACACTGCTCATCGAAGCCAAAAATATCGACATCCAGACGGAGACCATCACCGGCAGGGTGGGCGATTTTATCTGCTACGACCCAGGCACGGAGTATCACGAAGACCCTGATGAATACGATCACTGGCCGGTAAGGCGTGATATTTTCTTCAAGAGCTACAAGCCCTGGGATGAACCTGACTGGAAACCCAACGCCCCCGAACAACATCTGCTGTCGCTTGGCTGCCAGCCATATTACAAGCATCTGGGCGTATGGGCGCAGCGGCTGCGCGAACCTCGCCGCGTCCAGTCACTGGAAAGCCCGGAACCGGTTACGATACCGCCGGGTCACTGGCTGATTATCGGACCGGAAGGCGAACCCTACAGCACCACCGATGAGGATTTCCGCAAACGTTACGAAGTGCCTGCTGAAACGGTGCGCGAACGCATGTACTGGGCCGCCATCAAAGGACAGACTGACCACAACAGTGATTAATTACTCTTCGTCGTCCGGCCCCAGGAAATACTGCCAGGGGCCTTGCATCCCGCTTTCCGTTACCCCGTAATAGACACGCAGGTTGCCGTTGCCGCGCTGAACGAGGTCGTAGCGTGTCTCGCCGGCCTTCTGATAACGCCGCCATAACCCAATGTCGCCCTGCCACTGGACCTTTTCCGGCTTGACGGGATTGGTTTCTTTCTGGGTGATGGCGTAATGCCACAGTCGGCGGGCCGAAGAGCGGGTCACATTCTTGACGATGTTGCCGTTGCGCAGGTCGCGCAGGATGTGGTACTGCACGTCATTGCGCTGTTCCGTACCGATAATTTCCACGCCGCCGCGCGGGGGTGCGATCTCGGCTTCGGACAGGCTCGTGGAATCCGGCTCTGCGAGTGACGCAGCGACTTCAGCGGCATTGCCGGTCTCTTCGTTGGCCGGCGGCGCGCTCAGCGGTTGGTTCAGTTGCCCCTGCATCACCAGATTGACGATCTCATCGCGCACCGCCAGGTTGGTTTCGGTGTCATCGCGCACGTAGATTTTGTAGTCTTCAATCGCGTAGGGCCGGTCATCTCCGGCGGGAACCTGTATGCGGATAATCTGCTTGCCCTGACTTTCCAGCGTGTCGATCTCGACATCCAGCGCCGGCGTAATCATGCGGCTGATTTCTTCGTTCAGCGTGTCAATGGCTTCCTGCACCTTGACGACACCCACAGGCGCTTTGGATCGATCTGCCGCCACACCGACATAGATCGTGCCGCCGTTGCCGTTGGCGAAGGCGCAGACATCCGCAATGATGTTGTACAGCCGGCCGCCGCGCCGGCTCATCGTTTCGTGAAAGGCATGGACAACGCTCGGCCCCTCTTCCCGCGCAACTTCGACATAATCATAAGGCTTGTGGCTGCCGGTATAAGGTTTCGAGCGTGAAAAGTCGCTGCTCTTGAACAGCGCCAGCAGGGCTTCAAAAGAGCGTTCTTCCAGCAGCACCTCGGTAACGCGATCCCCAACACCAAGATTCTTGTGTTTATCGCCGCCGGGGGCCGCGTTCAGCCGGTGCGCGTCAGAACCCTGAATGCAGCGCATCCGGCGGGGATATTCCGGTTTTGTGCCGGAGAAAAACCGCTGGGTGCTGCCGCGCCCCTTGTTGGTCAGGTCGGTGACTTCGAGCGCGTGCAGGTTCGGGTCCTGCGTATAGGCGATGCGTGTCTGCCCGCCGAAATCCAGCCCGCGCATGGCGACCCCGTGTGTGCTGTTGGCATGGGCCGCGATACAAATGCCGCCGGCGTCGTTAATCACGCGGTAGGCCGTCAGTACATCCGCCGAAGCGCCTACCTGTGATGACCCGGTATCCAGCGTTTCCAGCGGGACATTGAGACTCAGCAGAATATGTTCAAGCTGGCGAATGGGAGTCCGGGGCGAAAAGATGCCCAGAATATGAAAGCCGAAGGTGGCCGTGAACTCAAAACCGGGCAGCACCAGGATTTTATCCATCAGCCGCCGGTATTCAGCCAGAATGCGAAGTTCATCGGGCTGGGCGCGCCCCAGTCGCTCCAGAAACGTCAGCCGGTCAATCTCGCGCAGCATGGACGCATAACCGGCCACAGTGTTGTGATCGGTGAAGGCAATAATATCGAGGCCCCGAAATTCGGCTTTGCGCAAAATATCTAAATACGAAACATCGGTTTCCTGATAGTCCGCCGAGGCAGGGGTGTGAATATGCAGGTCAGTAAGGTACCACTGCATCCGCGCTTTTTTCCTGGATGCCACGAACGATCATCTCTCCTCACGATCAGGGGGTCAACCGGCGATCAGGCGGTTGAACAGGGCCGGTAATTCTTCAGGTTCAAACGGTTTAACCAGAAAGGTGGTTGCGCCAGCGTTCAGGGCTTCTTCTTCGACATCGAGGCCGGAGGTCATGATAATAGGGGTGCTGGCAAACTGGTCGCTGGCCCGCAGCTCGCGGATAATTTCGACACCATCGGTGTCGGCCAGGTGATAATCCATCAGGAACACTTCCGGCTTGAAGGACTCGGCCTGCGGCAGCACATCAGCCCCGCGTCCGACCACATGTACTTCAAAGCCATCCAGTTCCAGCAGGGTTTGCAGCAGTTTCACCGTTGTCCGGTCATCGTCAACGATCATTACTCGGGACAAAATGCCATCCTCTCGATAGTCACCATTACGCGCTCGCCGCTCACATTATACAGCATATCGCCAGCGGAGTCACCGCACCCGCGCGAAATATTACGCACAGCTATAAAATCGCACAGGCCGCCGGTTCGGCTGCTTGCAGATCGGGCAGCGCGTGATTCCGGCGGGGTACACACAGGGCGAGCCGGGTCAGCCCGCCCTGCCCTGCGTACTTAATTTATACGTGGTTTATCACCGGCTCCGGCTCCAGGGCGGCTGCCAGCACTTCATCGACCGTTTCCGCCAGCACAAAGGTGAGGCTCTCGCGCACCTCGTCCGGCAGGTCCTCGAGATCGTTCTCGTTCTTCTTGGGGATGATGACCGTATCCACCCCCAACCGATGCGCCGCCAGCACCTTATCCTTGATGCCGCCTACCGGCAGCACCTTGCCGCGCAGGGTGATTTCGCCGGTCATGGCGACATTGCTCTTGACCGGGCGGCCTGTCAGCAGCGAGGCCAGCGCCACCGCCATCGTCACGCCGGCTGAGGGGCCATCTTTCGGAACAGCGCCCGCCGGGACATGCAGGTGAATGTCGTTCTTTTCGAATACATCATCCTCGATGTTCAGGGACTTTGCCTGCGAGCGCACATAACTGAGAGCCGTGCGCGCACTTTCCTGCATCACCTCGCCAAGCTGGCCGGTATATTGGAAGCCCTTGCTGCCGGGCATCTTTGCCGCTTCGACAAACAGCACCTCACCGCCAACCGGAGTCCAGGCCAGGCCGGTCGCCACACCGGGCCGGTCTGTCCGTTCTTCGATCTCCTCGCGGTAGCCGTAGCGCGGTTTGCCCAGCAGATCGCGCAAATTGGACTTGTCGATGACCACCTTCTCATCCTTACCTTCGGCGATCCGCGTCACAATCTTGCGCGCCGCTCGCCCAATCTCGCGTTCCAGCGTGCGGACACCAGCCTCGCGGGTGTAATCGCGCACGATGGTGAGCAGGGCGTCATCTGTGAATTCAATCTCGTCCGGGCGCAGGCCGTTTTCGCGGATTTGCCGGGGCACGAGATACTGCCGGGCAATTTCGACCTTTTCGTGTTCGGTGTAGCCGCTCAGTTGGATGATCTCCATGCGGTCGCGCAGCGGTCCCGGAATAGGTTCAAGTTCGTTAGCGGTGGTGATAAACAGCACCTCGCTGAGATCGACGGCCACATCGAGGTAATGGTCGCGGAACTCGTGGTTCTGTTCCGGGTCGAGCACTTCCAGCAGGGCGCTGGCCGGGTCGCCCCGAAAGTCGCGCCCCAGCTTGTCGATTTCGTCCAGCATAATGACCGGGTTGATGGATTCGACCCGGCGCAGGGTCTGGATGATCCGTCCCGGCATCGCGCCAACATAGGTGCGCCGGAAGCCGCGAATTTCGGCCTCATCGCGCACACCACCCAGACTCATGCGGGTGAACTTGCGGCCCATCGCGCGGGCAATCGACGCACCCAGCGAGGTTTTGCCCACGCCGGGCGGCCCGACAAAGCACAGGATCGCGCCCTGTCGTTCGCGCCGGATGTAGTCCTTCTCGGCATCCTCTTCGCTGCGTTCGGCTGCACGTTCGGCGCGCAGCTTGCGCACCGCCAGATATTCTAGAATCCGTTCCTTGATGTCCTTCAGCCCGTAATGATCCTCATCCAGCACCTGGCGCGCGTGAGCGATGTCGAGATCATCATCGGTACGCTTCGACCAGGGCAGATCAGTCAGCCAGTCCAGATAAGTGCGGATCACCCCGTACTCAGCGGCGGCAATCGGCAGCTTGGAAAGCCGGTCCAGTTCGCGCAGAGCCTCTTTTTCCGCCTCTTCCGGCATCCCGGCTTCGGCAATCTTCTTGCGAAACTCCTCGACTTCAACCGCCTGCTCATCGCCTTCGCCCAGTTCGCGCTGGATAGCTTTCAACTGCTCGCGCAAATAGTATTCGCGCTGCATTTTTTCCATTTCGGACTGGGCTTCGGTCTGAATCTTGCGGCCCAGTTCCAGCACCTCAAGTTCCTTGCCCAGGATATTCATCAGGGCGCGCAGTTTTTCGTCCACCTCGTTGATTTCGAGCAGGCGCTGCGCTTCTTCCAGGTCAATGCGCACGTAGGTTGCCACGGCGTAAACCAGTTGCAGCGGATCATCGACGTTGAGCGCGGACGAAATCAGTTCGCTGGGGATGCTGGGAACCAGATCGGCCAGCCGGGTGAACTGATCGACCACATTGCGGGTCAGCGCCTCAACTTCCAGCGTCTCCTCGACATTTTCTGGCAGCGCGTGGACACGGGCGCGCAGATAGGGTTCTTCGGCCAGATATTCTTCGATTTCGATACGCGCCAGGCCCTGCACCAGCAGGCGGATTGTGCCATCTGGGGCGCGGAACAGCCGGTGGATGGCGGCCAGGGTCCCGATTGAATAAATATCATTGGGGCCGGGCAGTTCCAGTTCCGGACTTTTGGCCGTAAACAGGCCGATCAGGCGGCTGCCTCCCACGACATCATCAATCAGCTTCATACTGCGCGGCTGCCCAACCGTCAGCGGGATCGCTGTCTGTGGATAAACCACCAGCCCGCGCAGCGGCAGAATCGGCAGTTCTGCCGGGATTTCCGGCTGCTGCTCTTCTGTCTGTTCGGCTTCGTCGCGAATCTTGATGTCTTCTTCGCTCACGTTCTCGGCTTCGGCGGTGGCCAGCTCGTCACGTTCAGTCTGATCGTTCATAGTAGCGTTAGTCCTGTTGTTGGGTATCTAAATCGACCACGCGAACTCTTTCAATTGCTTTGCGGGGCAGCTCAATGGTCAAAAACCCCTGCTCATAGGTCGCTGTCACCGCATCACGGTCGGCTGCCCAGGGCAGGTTCAGATCGATGCGAAAGTCTCCAAATCCAATCTCGACCTGATGATAAGCGGCAACTTCAGCACCGGGACGCTGACGCGTGCCGGTAATAGTGAGCCGTCGATTTTGCAGGATGACGTTGAAATCGCCGGCGCGCATCCCGGCAATCTCCACCATAACTATCAGCCTGTCTGAAAGTTCGATTACGTCGGTGGGAGGCGTAAACTGCCTGTTAGCCCTCAGCATCATCGTTCTAAACTCCTGTGACGGCTCACACGACAGAATGAGCCGTATCGTAATAGTGTAAAGGGGGGCGGATAAAAACAATATAAGAGTTGAGAAGTTTCAACACACTTTTAATATTGCTTATGCGATGCTCACGTTTTCAGCCTATAATGATACTGATTAACTGCTGTTACGCGCTGCTGTGATGATGGAATTGATGCTCCCTGTCTGAGGGACAAAGTGCGTAACACGGGTGAACAAGACAAGTTTATCTCTATCCGAAAGCACATCTATAGTATGGACGAAATCAAGCAATTGCTCAAGCACATTAACCTGTTCCGCGGGCTGAGTGAGGATCAGTTAGACCAGGTCGCGCTGCTCACCCGACCTGAGAGCTATGATCGGGATGCGGTGATTTTCGAGCAGAACGACTCTGGCGATAAAATGTATATTGTCCAGAGTGGTCAGGTGGAGGTACAGGTGAAGGATCGTGCCGGCGGCCTGAATTCGGTGCTGATTCTGGGTGAAGGACAAATCTTTGGCGAGATGGCGCTGCTGGATCATGGGGCGCGTTCAGCCTCGGTGGTGGCCTTGCAGCCCAATACCCGGCTGTATACCATCTCCCGGGACGATTTCAAGGAGCTGTGCCAGCAGGATACAGGTATCGGTTATGTGATGATGCGTAATATCGCGCTGGATTTGAGTTTCAAGATTCGTCACCAGAATTCATTCTCGTAGGGGGTGGCGCGATGATCTATACCGTCAGTTATGTGGTGGTCGGAGGCAAGAAAAAATATCCCAGCGGCATGATGAACCAGCACGAGCGTCCGGTGGTGGGTAGTCATGTTCAGCTTGGCAACAATGTGTTTGAAATCACTGAGGTCAAACGGATGCTGCCACCCAGTGACGATTTTGAATTTCTGCACGTCACCTGCAAGCCGATTGAAGAGGAAACCGTAGACGAATAGAGAGGTTCGCAGTCGCCAGCCGATAGTCAAAGGCGGCGGATAAGAATCAATAATATTTCTGCTGCCCCGGACTCAAGACTATTGCCCTTTTGCTCAGAACTCGTACTCGTCACCATCCTGGCACAGCACCACTGGCCCGCTGTAGGTTTCCTGCGCTTCCGCCACAAGCGGGTTCGGGTCCTTGTTCCAGACTTCATAATGAATGAGATAAAGCGACTTTGCCCCGGTGCTGGTGGCCGTCTCTCCGGCCTGCCGCGCGCTGGAATGGCCGATGCCCGTACCGGCGGCTTCGTGCAGCATAATGTCGGCATCCTGACCCAGTTCGTATAACGTGTCCGTCGGTTCGGTGTCGCAGGTATAGGCCAGCACGTTGCCTGTAATCTTGTTTTCGATGCGCAGCCCGATGGTCGGAATAAAGTGTTTGACCGGCCACGCCGTAATGCGAAAGTCAGCATTTTCCAGCACAGGCGCACCGTTGCGTTCGCGCACGCGATGAAATGTCACCGGAAAAAAATTGGGCCAGGTCTCCCACGAAAACATGGTCATCAAATCTTCGGTGCGGTTGATACAGTGCGGCAGCCCGTAGAAGCGCAACGGGGCCTGCCGTCCAAGCTGCCACATCGCCATGAGCATGTTGGGCACGCCGGAGACGTGATCGGCATGGAAATGGGTGAGGATGACATCCTGCAAACCGTCATCGTTGATAACCAGGTCCTTGATCTTGCCCAGAGGATTCGAGCCACAGTCCACCAGTATGGGCGAATCGCGCTCGCCGATCAGTACGAAATGGGTGTTGTCGTGGTCGGCATCAGGAACCACCGCCGCTGAACCGAGAATGACGATACGAGCCATAACAGCCTTCTGATGATAGCAATCCTAATAATGCACTCCTTCATTGTACTCCGATGTGTGTTCTGATTTGCTAGAATTTCTGAACTTTTCGGGGATTTATCCGCCGAGCACAGCCACAACGACCGACGGTGTGATGAAGGCTTCAATAAACGCGGCGACAAGCAGCGCCGGCAGCACAACGCCAAAGCCAAGTTTGACTGTATCGCCCAGCGCCTGCTGCAACCCCTGCCCAACGGTCATGCCCTGCGGAGGGCGGGTGATCGACGCGCCGAGACGCACAGCGGCAGCGGATGCCAGAAACACCGCCGGAATTTCGATGATGCCGTGTGGCAGCAGCGCCGCCGCCAGCAGCATCGGGTCGTAACCGGCCAGCAAGATCTGGCTCGATATGTAGCCGATCACCAGAAAGGTTGGGGTGATAATCAACCCGCCAAGGCCGAAGGTAAACAATCCGAGAATGGTTGCGCCGAGCAGGACACGGGCGTTGTTCCAGAAGATGTACGTCATGATGCCCGTTTGCGTGGGCAGGCTGAACAATCCGGCAAAGGTCTCCATCGACTCGGCAAAGTTGAAATCACCTTGCAGCGGCAGTTGATATTCCGGCTGCTGGCCCAGCGCGTAACCGCCGATAAACGCCGCGACGAAGACGATCAGCGTCAGATGGACAGCCAGCCCCAGCCGGCGCAAACTGAGGGGAATACCGCGTCTGTACCAGTCCCACAGGCTGCGGGCCGGCGTGCCAGCCGCATCTACAGCGCGGATATACTGCCAGAGCCGGCGCAGGGTTCCCCGCAGATTCAACTGATCGAGGGTGCGGCCCAGCAAATCTTCGCGGTTGAAGATGCTGTTGCCCACCCGCAGCAGCATGACCACGACGATAGCCATACCAATGATGATGGCCCACAGTGCGCCGATGCCGTTGGGCGATTCTGCGTCCGGCGCGAGGAACATGATGGCGCTTTCGCCCTGAATCAGCAGCGCCATCGGAATGATGATGAAGCTCGCCAGCAGATTGGCGGCGCGGGTGCTGGTCGTCTGGCTGGAAACAACCACCGCGCCCGTGACCATCACCAGCGCCTGCACCGTCGTCAGCAGCATGATCTGGATCACCAGCATTGTCTGAGGCCGCCATGCCAGTTCGCCGAACACCAGCCCGCCCAGATATACCAGCATCCCGCCATAGCTGGCGACCAGCGGCGGGAACATCGCGGCCAGCGTCTTGCCGATGTAAAGTTCGGTGTTGGTCAGCGGGGTACTGAGCAGTGGTTCCAGGCTGCGGCGTTCTTTTTCGCCGACGAAGGTTTCCAGCGCGATGACCAGCGAGATCGAAATGGGGAAGAAGCCAACGATCATAAGCAGGAAGGGGATGGTGCGCTCGGCTACAATGTCCGCGCCGTAATCGGCCACAAAATTGGAAAAGCGCCCGGCCACAAACTGCGCCAGCGATGGAAAAACCAGAGTCAGGATGATGATGGGGGCAACGATGCGCCAGTCGCGGAAGCTGTCACGCACCTCGCGCCGGGTGATAATGAGCGCGTTGCTCAGGGTTCGCTGCCAGCGGCTCAGCAGGCCGGGCTGCGGCGCGGGGATGATCTGTCCGCCGGGTTTAGCTGTGGCTGCCATTCTGCTGCGCCTCCTGTGCTTCGTCTTCTTTGACGACTTGCAGATAGATGTCTTCCAGCGTTTGCGACACCGGAGCCAGCGTGACTACATCGATGCCCAGCCCGGCCACACGCCGCAGCAAAGCCGGATTGGTTGCGCGCGGGTCAGCCACGCGGTAGCGGAGCCAGTCGTCGCCGCTGTCCTGCACATCGACCAGATCGCTGATGTCGGCGGTCAGGCCGTTGACGTGTCCGTTAACACGCAGTTCCATCAGCGGGTCACCGACGAACTGCCGGGCCAGCTCCTCGAATGTGCCATTGGCGATGATGCGCCCATGCCGGATGATAGCGATGCGATCCGCCAGAATCTGGGCTTCAGTCAGGTTATGGGTAGTAATAAGAAACGTGCGTTCGTCACGCTGCAATTCGACGATGGCTTCGCGCACCTGACGCGCACTTTGCGGGTCCATGGCCGATGTCGGCTCATCGAGAAGCAGCACCGGCGGGTCGTGCAGCATGGCGCGCACCAGCGCCAGCTTTTGCTTCATGCCTTTGGAATATTCACCCAGGCGCTTATCCAGCGCGAAGGTGAGGCCAAAACGTTCCATCAGGCCGTAGGCGCGCCGGCGGCGCTGATCCTTCGTCAGATGATAAACCTGCCCGAAAAAGTCGAGATACTCGATGGCCTTCATGCGCTCGTACAGGCCGTGCTGCTCAGTCAGGACGCCGACATGCGCCCGCACCTGCTCCGGCTGCCGCACCACGTCGAACCCGGCAATCGTCGCTCGACCCGATGTGGGCGCGAGAATGGAAGTCATCATGCGGACGCTGGTCGTTTTGCCAGCGCCGTTTGGCCCCAGCAGCGCCAGCACCGACCCCGCCGGGACGCTTAGGTCGATGTGATCGACGGCGCGGAAGTCATCGAAATCTTTGGTGAGTTGGTGAACTTCGATCATGAACCGATTCCGTATCGGACCATTTCTGCTAATTGTATGCGACAGATACGCCAGTCGCCCCCGGACTTTGGGGGGAATCGCTGTTTCTATTATCGCACAGGGGATCAGCGTGGGGCGCTTAAGAAACCGGTGAGAAGCCCTCAAGTATGACTTGCTGAAACATGACCTTGTTGCGGAAGCATAAACACAAACGAGACCAGTCTGGAGGGGAAGCAGACGTCTCGCTTGTGCATTTCATGGATAGTTGTGTGGGTCAGTATCGTATGTAATGATAGAACAAATATTCTAATCTGTCAAGCAAGAAAAAAGGGCGCAGCCACGGACCTGCACCCTTCGGGCCGATAATGGCTGGTTGCCCGGTTACGTGTTCTCGGAGGCAGGCTTCGGGTCTGGTGTGCGCTGAGTCGAAACCACTGCGCCGGGCCGGTGACGGTACACCAGCGCAATCACCGCGCCGATGAATACAAGCGCCATGAACACCTGAGACAGGTTGATTTCCGTTCCGGGAATATAGGTTACTTCGACGCGGATAGTTTCCAGCAGGAAGCGAATGACAGCATACTGCGCCAGATAGATCAGGAAAATATCACCTTCGCGCAGGCGGCTGCGGTAGTGCAGAAAGACGTTCAGCAGCACGATGAAGAACAACAGACTCCACAGCGATTCGTACAGGAATAACGGGTGGAACCGCGTTTCCAGAGGGTACTCGACCAGGCTGCGATACGGCGCGACGCGATGCGATGCGTCAATCTGGATGCCCCAGGGCAGTTCAGTCGGGATGCCGTAAAGTTCCTGATTGATGAAGTTGGCCCAGCGGCCAATCGCCTGACCGAGGGGCAGGCCGACAGCGGCAATATCCAGCCAGGGGGCCAGCGGCAGCTTGTTGCGACGGATGTAGACATACGCGCCGAGGAAGCCGCCCAGCACTGCGCCGAAGATGCTCAGGCCGCCGCTCCAGATAGCGATGGCGCCGTTTTCCAGATTGAAGAAATTCTGGAAGTACCAGGCCGTATCCATCCCCTGCGCCACTGCCGAAGAGGGGGGGAACAGTACATACCACAGCCGCGCGCCGATAATCGCCGGGATGATGGCCCATGTCAGCGCGCCCCAGATATGATCGGGATCACGGCCATCACGCCTTGCCAGACGAGCTGCTATCGTCGCAGCGATCAGCATCGCCACCACAATGATGATGCCGTAGTAACGAATCTGCAAGCGGTCAAACAGGACGATGAACTCTCTCTCGAATTCCATAAAGCCGAACCTCACATTTTTTGTGTAGTGCGATAAACGTACCAGAGTCGCTGCAAAGTTGTCAGATGAGTGCCGACAGCCAGCAGCCACAGGCCCGGTACAAGCAGGGCCGGAATCAACAGCGCCAGCAAGATCACACCGATGCGTTCTAATCGGGTGAACAGACCTACTTTGACGGACGAATTCGCCTCTCCAGCACGGGCACGCACATAGCTGACGCCATAACTGCCGACCAGTGCCGCCAGCGCCAGCAGCAAATAACCCTGCTGTCCGAGGCTGGCAAAATGATACCCCAAAGCGCCAAAAATGAAACCATCGGCATAACGATCCAGCGTCGAATCCAGCACCCCGCCAAACGGGTCGGTGCGCTGCATAGCCCGTGCCACCGCGCCGTCGAGCGCGTCCAGCGGCAGCCCAAGTATGAGGATAACCGCGCCGATCTGCAGGCGGCCCGTCGCGATAAAATACGCGGCAATCACCACCAGAACCAGCCCCAGAATGGTGAGGGTATCCGGGTGAATGCCGGCGCGGTGCAGCGCCGTTCCCGCGCCGGAAACCATGCGGTCGGTGGCGCGGCGAACGCGGTCAGTAAAGGTCATCGGGGAATTGGTCATCAAATCGCCTCTTGTCAACCGCCGTATTTTTCTGTACACTCCACACAGATTTCGGGGCGTAGCGCAGTCCGGTAGCGCGCACCGTTCGGGTCGGTGAGGTCATGGGTTCAAATCCCGTCGCCCCGACAATCACGAAAAATCCCGCCAGTTGCTAGCGGGATTTTTTTATGTGCGGCAATCTTACCCCTTTTGTGCCCCCTGCGGCAAGAGGCGGTTTAGCCTCCTGTAGTGGATGCCTCCCCGCTGGCCGGGGCGCAGGCGGCGCTTTCAAAATACAGGTGGATCACCAACTTCCCCAGCCGTACTTCCACGCCATCATGCACAACAGCGGCTTCATTCGGGTTCAGGCGCTGGCCGTTCAGATACGTTCCATTGGTGCTGCCCATATCGGTCAGCAGCAGATGACCGTCGCCGCGTTCCAGCAGCAGATGGCGAGAGGAAACGCCCTTCTCGAAAGCGCCGTACGGAGTCAGGTCGATGTCGGGATACTGCCGGGTGATTTCGTTGGCGCGGCCCAGCAGGGTCGGTTTGTCCAGCGGCAGCACCAGCGGTTCGCGCACGCCTTCGATGTGCATCACGACAAACGTATCCGGCGTAAATCGATCCGTACCCTGCCAGCGGGGGCCAGTCGGGCTGATTTCGTCGGGGATCACGCGGGTGGGCAGGCTGGCAAAAATCGAACTGCTGTGACCGCAGCGTTCGCAAATCAGAACGCCGGGACGATTGTGGTGTTCGCAGTAGGGGCAGATGTTCATGGCGATCATTACCGTTAAGTGTCTGTTTTTCAATAGTTATCCTGCTGAATAAACCCCTCCCTAACCCTCCCCGAATTCGGAGAGGGAACCGTATCACCAGCAGCATAACCTCCCCTGAATTCGGGGAAGGTGGCGCGTAGCGCCGGAGGGGGTTAAAAATAACACTCTGTTTCTTTTGTGAACCACGCTCTAACATTCATGCTTACCATAGTCTGCGAAACCTTACAATCGCCTCACGATAAACGTAAATTTTTCACCCTGCTGCCGCCCGCAGGGCTGCCCGCGTGCCATCGATGTCGAAGCAGTCGCGCTGATTATCCCGCATCAGCCGCGTTGCCAGTCGAATCGCCTGCGCCTCGGTGAGCATCCCGTCATTGATTTCAGCCTGCAAGGCGCGAGTCAGCCAGCGGCGGGCCTGCTTGGCATAGGCAACGGACGCGCTCGGCCAGCCGGTATCCCCGCCAAAGACGAACAGTTTGTTGATCGGGACGGTATGAATAAAGCGGCGCACAAAATCACCGGCGCTGTAGGGGTCGATGCTCCACGCCCAGCACAGATCGACGTAGACATTGCGGAAATGCTTGGCAAGGGCCGCCACTTCCGGGTCGTAAGGATAGGCGATGTGCATCAGCACAAATTTCGCGTCGAGATAGCGCGCCAGCAGCCGGCACAGGTTCCCCGGTTTGATGCGCTCTACCGGCATCCGGTCGTTCCCGGCATAGTAGCCGGTGTGGATTTTGAACGGCAGGTTATATTCAATGGACAGCTCCACCCCGCGCGCCAGGCACCAGTCGCCAAGGCACAGGCGCTCCTGCTCTGTCAGAGTCACGCCGCGCAGATGGCGGGCCAGCACCGGGGCAACATCGGATTCGCTGCGTTCTTGCCACCGCAGCGTGCGCTCGTAGGCGTGCTGCGACTTGACCGCGATGGCATTGGGGCCGTACTTCGCAAACAGCGCCGCCATCGCCTGGCGCAGCGAGTTCAGGTCATGGACTTCGCAGCCGGTTTCGTGGTGCAGGGAAGCCACACTGAACGTACCATTGCAGAACGCCACCCACGACAGATCGTACAGGAAAAAATCGACGCCGGATTGATCGGGCAAGCAGGCCCAGACAAAATCGTCGATCTGGACGTGATCGAGGTTGCCTTCGTCACGCAGGATGCGCAGGCGTTCGCCCGGCTGGCGGCGCTGGCGGTTGATTTCGGCGCCGGCTTCGATCCCGGCCAGCGTGATTTCCTCCATGCCGTATACGTCCTGCGCGATCAGGCGCACCGCTTCGCCATAGCCCGTGAACTGGCAGTGCGACCATGCCTCTTTCACCCCATTCCAGCGGGCGGCGATATCGGGGTTGCTGCTGTCGAGCAGCGCATTGATCGCCTGCGGAGATGCCCCGGCGGTAATCAGGTCGGCGGGAACGTAATTGCCGAACAGGTCGGCCAGCACGTCCGGGCCGTTTTCAACGTATTCCTGCTCTGAGCGCAGGTGTTCGTGGGTGTCGATGAGAGGCGTTTGCTGAATATGCTGAGCGAGGTCGGTCATGAAGGTTTTTCTCCTTGTTTGAGATAAGAACGCTGTTTGCGCTATTCATAGCCTACGTCATCGATGTACCACACAAAACCCAGCGATTCGGCTAAGTGCTGTGAAACGGGATTATCAATTCGATGGCTGTAAAAGGGTATACGCCCCTGCTCTCGGATACGCTGCGCCCAGGCCCGCACGACTCGTTTGGCAAACCCCCGGCGGCGGTGAATTTCGTCTGTAAACACCCAGGCTTCGGCGGAATGGGCGTTGTACGGGATTCATAAGTCACAGTATCTCCGATCTCCGTTCCAGCCGCCCGGTCTGGAGGAAATGCTCCAGTTCCTGCCTGCGGTTTTCGAGAATGCGCGGTGCGCGTTCGCGGACGTGGGGATTATCCAGGTTGCCCGCTATCCAGCGGCAGGACGCCACATGCCGCCCGGCGACAAAGGTTTCCAGATAATCGTGATAACGGTCGGGCAGTGGGCGCAGCGCCGTATAGCCAGCCCACAGCGCCGCCTTGAGTTCGGCATAATGCGGCAGCGGACTGAAATTCAGCAGCGGCGGGGCCAGATCGTAGAGATAATAGCCAAAAGCGCAGTCCTCGAAGTCGATGGCGCACAGGTGATCGTTCTGAAACAGATAATTCTTGGCGATAAAGTCGGCGTGGATCAGGCCGAAGGTCCCCGCATCGGCATCCAGGGCCTGCATGACTTCGCGCACCCGCGCGGCGACAGCATCCATCACGTGCAGCAGCGCAGGCGTGAAAATGCGCGCCCCTGCGCCGGGGTTGTAGGGCGAATGTTCCCCGAACAGGCCCTCCCAGTCCAGCCGGGAGCGGTCGAAACCGGGCGGCGGCTGGTAAAGGGCTGAAAAATCGTGCAGCCGCGCCAGAAAAGCGCCGATCTGCCCGGCATGATGCGGGGTCGTCTCTTCGGGTTTGAGGCTTTCTCCCTCGATCCACGACAGCAGCACACAGCTTAACGGCTGGTCGATGCCATCGACATGAACCGACGTGAGCAGCGCACCGTCCAGCGTCGGAACCGGCCGCGGCACGCACAGATCGGTCTGGGCGCGGATGTCCGCCAGCCAGCGCATTTCCGATGCGATATGCTGCGGCGGTCTGTGCCCCCGGCGATGCAGGCGCAGCACGTACTGACCGCGCGGGCCATCGACAGCAAAAACAGCATTGTTGAGGTATCGCAGCGGGGTGATGTCGCAGTCGATCAGGCCAAAGGTCGGGAGAATGTGTTCGGCAGCATCCGCCAGCCGGTCAAGCTGCGCCTCGTAGGACAGGGATTCAAAAGCGGTCATGCGGTTTCCATCGGCCTAGTGGGTCGATAGAATCCAGTATAACGCGACTTGGCGCTCGCGACAGGCATCTAAAACCCGTTCCGCTGTTGTGCCCACTCTCGATTGAGGATGCCGTAGAGGAGCATGTCGTAGCGCCTGCCGCTGCGCTGGATGTGTTCGCGGTGTGTGCCCTCGTGCCGGAAGCCAAGTTTTTCATAGAGGTGGATGGCGCGCCTGTTGTAGCTGAACACCGTCAGAAAGACCCGGTGCAGGTTGAGTTCGCGGAAGGCAAAATCGAGCAGCAGGGTGATAGCTTCCGTGCCGTAGCCGTTGTCCCAGAAATTGCGATTGCCAATACCAATGCCCAGCGCCGTCGTGCGGTGAATCCAGTCAATGCCATCCAACTGCGTCCAGCCAATGAGTTCGTCGCTGTCGATCAGACGGATGCCAAAGGTGAATTCGGTGTGCGATCTGGCTGCTGAATCCAGCCAGCGGATGATTTCCTCTTCGGTGCGCGGGTGCGCCGGACCGGCGTCCATCAACCGCAGGTATTCGCTGTCATACTCCCAGCGCGCCATCACCGCCGCGTCCGCCCGACGCAGGGCCGTCAGCCAGATGCGCTGCCCGCGCAAAAGGTGGTGAGAGTCGATCATGTAACGTTCCTTTCCCGCCGCCGGGGTCACGAAGCCCGCAACTGTAGTATAATCCCGCCATGCCCAGATCAAAATCGCGTCCTCAATCAAAAACTGAACCGGCCGGCCTGCGCTTTCTGTGTGAGGCGGAAATTGTCAGCGGCCTGAAGGACATCGCCGCCGCCGAACTGCTGGCCCGTTTTGGCCGGTCAGTCTCGCTGCTGGACAAAGCCAGGCCGGAAGAACTGCCGTTTTATTTTGATGGCAGCCTGCCAGACCTGACCGCGCTCACCAAAGCGGCGTCGGTGTATCTGGTGCAGCACTACCCGATTCCACGCCCTCAGGCGCTGCTCGGCCACCAGCACTTCACCCGGCTGACCAGACTCATCAGTACGGTGCGCAGTATGCACCCGGCAGGCACCTTCCGAACCTTTCGCATCGCGGCGGCAGGCAGCGATTCGTCAGTGTTCCGGCGCATCAAGGACGAAATTGCCACAGCTACCGGCCTGATTCCGCAGGATGACGAGGGCGATCTGCTGCTGCGCGTGCGCAAGGCCGATATTCACCGCGACGGCTGGGAGGTGCTGGCCCGTCTGACTCCGCGCCCGCTGGCGGCGCGTGCGTGGCGGGTGTGCAACATGGAAGGCGCGCTGAACGCCACCATCGCCAGCGCCATGATCGAACTGACTGCCCCGCGCCCGGATGACCGTGTGTTCAACCTGATGTGCGGCTCCGGCACGCTGCTGATCGAACGGCTGCTGCGCGCCCCGGCGGCGGTGATCGGTGGCTGCGACAGCGACCCGATTGCCCTGCGCTGTGCCGCAGACAACATCGCGGCTGCCGGGTTCGCCAAAGAAGTCGATCTGTTCGAGATGGACGTGGCCGATCTGCCGCTGCCGGATGCCTGTATCGACATGGTGTGTGCCGATCTGCCCTGGGGCCAACTGGTCGGTTCGCACGAAGCCAACGCGACTCTGTACCCGCTGGTGCTGCGAGAAGCGGCTCGTATCGCCGCGCCGGGGGCGAGTGCGGCGTTCATCACCCATGAAATCCGCCTGATGGAGCGCGTGCTGCGCGACTGCGCCGATGTGTGGACCGCGCGGCAGGAGGTCAGGGTGTTTCAGGGCGGTCTGCACCCGCGAATCTACGTGCTGGAACGCTGCGGCGCGTAATGGATTAGTGGTACGATTGCCGGGCGCTGTTTCCATGTGTACAATGCGGAGACTTGCAGCGCCGGTAACACGTTCCTGAAAGCAGGCGAGAAACCGGCAACAGCACAAACATTATTACGATCTGTGTCGAGCTTCCTATTGTTCAGCCACATATCTCAGTAGAATATCAGGCATTGATGACCACAAATCTCCTTACCTTACAGAGCAGGAACAGTTACCGCTGGGTGATGCTGGCGTTGTGCGCCCTGACCCCGCTGTTCGTCGTGACGCTGCCCAGTATGTCCCTGCCGCCGTTGTTTGCCACCATCAGCCGGGATATTGGGCTGTCGCTGGTTGAGATCGGCACGATCTGGGGCGTGACCTCGTTTGCCGGCATCTTCTTCGCGCTGATCGGCGGGACGCTGGGGGATCGTTTTGGAACGCGGAAGAGTCTGGTTGTCATCTGCCTGCTGGCCGGGGTATTTGGCTTCACCCGCAGCCTGGCGGTGGATTTTGCCACGCTGCTGCTGACTTCACTGCTGTTCGGCGTCTTTCAGGCGATCATCCCCATCATGGTGTTCAAGGTGGCGCGCCAGTGGTTCCCGCCGGCGCAGCTTGGCATGGCAAGCGGGGTGATTTCGGCGGGCTTTGCCGGCGGGCTGATGCTGGGGCCGCTCCTCAGCACCAGTGTGATTTTGCCGGCGCTTGGCGGCTGGCGGCAGGTGCTGATGTTTTACGGCGGTATCGCGGTCGTGCTAAGCGTTATCTGGCTGATTGTGCACCCGGTTGAGCGGGTGTCAGACGGAACCAGCCACTCGCGTGTGTCGCTGGGCGCTAGCCTGCGCCATGTGATCCGGCTGCGCGACCTGTGGATTCTGGGGATCGGCGGGCTGGGCATCAACGCCTGTTTTCAGGGATTCTCCGGCTACCTGCCCACCTACCTGAAGGCCATCGGCTGGGCCGAACTGGACGCGGACCGGGCGCTGGCGGCGTTTTTCGTGACCAGTCTGTCGGCAGTGGTGCCGCTGTCGATTCTGTCTGACCGGCTGCAACTGCGGCGCGGCTTCCTGATTTTCGGCGCGCTGGTTCTGTCGCTGGGGATCGGATCGCTGGGGGTGGTCGAAGGCTCGCTGATCGTGCTGGTGGTGGCGGCGACAGGGCTGGTGTTCGATACCTTCATGGCGATCCTCAATGCCAGCGTGCTGGAAGTGGACGGCGTGGGCCACCTGTACGCGGGGACGGCGCTGGGCTTTGCCACCATGATCCGCAATCTGGGCGGGACGTTTTCGCCGGCGCTGGGCAACAGCCTCGCCGCGATCAGCCCCAATGTGCCGTTTCTGTTCTGGGGTGCGATGGGGTTATTCGGCGTGTTTATGTTCGCGGTGATTCTCAAACGGAAGCCGGCCCGCACGCCGGAACACGAGCCGGTTGCGGTGGGGTAGGTTCTATTTATCGAAATTCCGTCGCCTGTTGATCCAGATGTCTGTGCCTTCTGCAAATAAGCATCGACCTGCCGGTCAGGCTCGTACTGAAGCTTTATAATCCCGCCGCCTTCGCCGCGTCCCACAGGGCATCGAGTTCGGCCAGTGTGTGGTCATTGAGCTGCTTGCCGGCGGCGCGCACCTGCTGCTCGATGTAGCGGAAGCGGCGGTAGAACTTGGCATTGGCCTGGCGCAGAGCCGTTTCCGGCTCGACTTTCAGCCAGCGCGCCCAGTTGACCAGCACAAACAGCAGATCGCCCACCTCCTCGGCCTGCTGTTCCGGCGTGTCAGCGTTGAGTAATTCGTTCATTTCCTCGCGCACCTTCGCCACCACATCATCGACGCGGGGCCAGTCGAAATTCACCTTCGCCGCCCGCGCCTGATACTGGTGGGCTTGCAGCAGCGCCGGGAGTCCCTTCGGGATGCTGTCGAGCAGGTATTCATCAGCCTTGCCGTTGCTGGCCCTCTCCTGCCGTTTGAGCGCCTCCCAGTTAGCCACCACCTGATCGGGATCATCAGCGTCCACATCGCCCCACACATGCGGGTGGCGGCGCACCATCTTGGCGTTGATGTGGCTGATGACATCGGTCATCTTGAATTCGCCGTCGTCGATGGCAATCTGCGTGTGCAGCACGATTTGCAGCAGCAGGTCGCCCAGTTCTTCGTAGAGCGAAGCGGTGTCGCCGGATTCGATAGCGTCCAGCACCTCGTAGGCTTCTTCGATAAGGAACTGCCGCAGCGAATCGTGCGTCTGTTGGCGATCCCAGGGGCAGCCTTCCGGCGCGCGCAGGTGGGC
>Ga0079224_100001785_pt1 | contig 25293 bp, 20 predicted proteins | sample Stecom2015_FD_80414 | JGI IMG/M metagenome (GOLD analysis project Ga0079224, IMG submission 80414) | Agricultural soil microbial communities from Utah to study Nitrogen management - Steer compost 2015 | ecosystem: Environmental > Terrestrial > Soil > Agricultural land | place: USA: Utah... | reverse complement strand
TGCTGCCGCTCGCCGCCGACGAGGTGGCCGACCGCGTGCTGTTCGGCGCGGCGTTTCTCGTGGACGGCGCGCTGCGCGTGGGCGCCGCGTGGGTGGTACGCTTCTCGGGGTGGCGGAGCGCGGTAGCGCTCGGGCTGCTCCAGCTCGTCGCCGCGTTTCTGGTCATGGGCAACTGGCCCATCCATCACGGCTACGTGGTGCCCATGGTGCTCGGCTTCGTGCTGATTTCCTCGGGCTGGGCGCTCTGCATGCTCGGCACGCAGCTGCGCAACCTCGCGCCGGGCGCGTCGATCACCACGCTGCCGATGTTCTTCGCGCGCGGCTGGTACGGCCCCGACGGGCCGCCGCGGCCGCACGCGGACGCGCATCCGGACTTCGATCCGCCGCAGCCGATGACGCTGTACGTGTGGACGGCGCAGGGTTCGGCTGACCGTGGCCGCGGACCCCCGCTCGTGCGCCGCTACATCGCCGCCATCGACGAGCAGGGCGTGGTGTCGACCGGACACTCGGCGCTCGAGGTGCTGCCGGACGTTTACATCAGCCACTATCCCGCCGTCGAGATCGATCACTCGCCGGACGATTTCGCCGCGTTGCTGCGCGCGGGCCCGGAGAACGACATCCGGGGGCGCTGGATCCCCGACCACGCCACGGGCGTGCGCGACTGGGTGGAGCCCGATCAGAAGGTGGTCTTCCACCACTATGACGGCGCGGCGCTGCGGGCGTTCTGGAACGAGTACCGGCGAGACAGCACGTACAACCTCACGAGCCGCAGTTGCTCGACGGCGACGTCGCTCGCGCTGGAGACGGCGCTCGAAGGCGTGCTCGGCGAGCGCCGGCAGATGCTGCGCTTCGCTGGGCTTCTGCTCGACCCGGACCTTTGGCTCGCGGCGGCCGTGCGCCGGCGCGCCGCGACGATGGCTTGGACGCCGGGCTTGGTGCTCGACTACGCGCGCCTGCTGCGGGCGATCGTCGCGAGGCACCGAAAGAGCGAGCCGGCGGAGCTCGAGGCGCCCGTTTCCACATGAGCCGGGCCGCCGCGACACTCTCGCAGGGTGCCGTGATCGCGGCCGCGAGCATCTTCGGGCTCACCTACGGTCTGACCGCGCCGCTCGTCGCGCAGGCGCTGCATGCCCGCGACGTGGGCGAAACGCTGATCGGGCTGAATGCGGCACTGTATGCCGTCGGCGTGCTGGCCGTCGCGCGTTGGCTGCCGGGCTTCGCGGAGCGCGTGGGGCTTCGAAGCGGCATGGCGCTCGCGCTGCTGCTCGTCGCGCTGGTGCTGCCGGGCTTCGCGCTCACGGCGCTCTGGCTCTGGTTCCCGCTGCGCTTTCTGCTCGGCGTCGGCTCCGAGGGCGTATTCGTGATGTCCGAGGCGTGGGTGAACCAGTCGAGCAGCGAGCGCTCGCGGGCGACGACGATTGCCGTGTACACGGCGGCACTGTCGCTCGGGTTTGCGCTGGGACCGCTGGTGCTGAGCGCGGTGGGCGCGCACGACGTGACGGCGTACTGGATCGGCGCCGCGTGCGCGTTCGTCGCCGTGCTGCTGATCCTCGCGCCGGGCGTCCGTGCGCCGGCGTCCGACCGCGACGCGGCGCCCGCGGGGCTCAAGTCCGCGATACGCATCGCACCGGTGGCGCTCGCGGCCGCGGCGCTCAACGGCGCGCTCGAGACGGCCGGGCTCACGTTCATGCCGATCTACGCGATGCGGCTCGGGTGGACGCCGGCGGGGGCCAATGCGCTGATCGCCACGTTGATGATCGGCGCCATCGTCTTGCAGCTGCCGATTGGGTGGCTCGGGGATCGGTACGACCGCACGAAGCTCGTCGTGGTGCTCGCGGGGCTTGCGGCGCTCGGAGCCGCGATCTGGCCGCTGCTGCTCAAGGCCGTGCCGCTGGCGTATACGGTGATCTTCGTGTGGGGCGGGCTGTTCGTTGGCATTTACACGTTGACGACGACGGCCGTCGGCAGCCGTTTCTCCGGCGGACGGCTGCTCGGGATGTATGCGGGAATGTCGATTGCGTGGGGGGTGGGCGCGCTGCTCGGGCCCGCGGTGACCGGCGTGCTGATGGAGCACGTGCGGCACGGCTTGCCGTGGGTGGCGGCGGCGGCGTGCGCGGCGTTCATGGTGATGGTGTGGGAGAGGGGCGGCTTGATCGGCGAGGCGCGGACGAAGCTCGGTCCGGTGTAGCTCATATCGCCGGTCGAGGCGCGGTCGATCTCGAAGCGATCTCTTCGCCGCCTCCGCGGAGGGATTTTCTGAACGATTCTCGTTCCGCAAATCCCTCCGCGGAGGGCCGCGAGCGCAATACCGTCTCGAGCTTCAAACCGCGCGCGCACGCAGGCGAGCCCGAGGTGGTTATTGGGCGGTTCGACGGATCATGAGCCAGCCTACGGCAATGAAGACGATGCCGCCGACGCCGATGAACAGCCAGTCGTAGAGCGGCACGTGCATAGGCATGTCGCGCACGTGATGGAGCTCGAGCACGTGGTGATCGATCACACCCTCGACGAGATTGAAGATGCCCCAGCCAAGCAGCAGCTGTCCGGCGAGCATGCGGCCCGTCGCTGGTGCCGTGCCGTTCCGTCCCTCGCGCCAAAGCAACACGATTCCGATCAGCGTGAGCGCGAGAGTGCCTGCGTGGAAGTAGCCGTCCCACCGCATGTTCCGAGCCATTGCGTCCAACGTGATCGGGGGGAGCACGGCCGAGCCCATGTTGTGCCATTGGGCGACTTGGTGAAACAGAATGCCGTCCGCGAATCCCCCGAGCCCGAGCCCGAGTATCAGGCCGCCGGTGATCGCGGGCCAGCGCGCGTCGGCGTGTGCGTGGGGCAGATCGCGCTCGACGGGCCGCGGCGCGAGTGTTCGCGGCATCGGGTGCCTCCTGCGGCTCCGAGATGCGAGCGGCGAAGCCCTTGCGCGAAGCATGCCACGCACCGTCCGGCTCGCGTCGAATCCAGACGAGCGGCCCCGGCCTTACGAACGCTGATCGCCGCCATGCGGGACCCGGTGCCGTCCCCACCATCGGAAGCGATCTCCTTGCGGTAGACTGAGTTCCGACATGCTGCGCCGGAGGCGACGATGAGCGAGCTCTACGGCGAAGCGCACCGCGCGTACCAGGATCGGCACGGTACCCGCCGCCTCGCAGACCGGCTCGAAGCGCTCGCGCACGCCGAGCTCGATGCGAAGGACCGCGCGTTCATCGAAAGCGCGCCGTATTTCTTCTTGAGCACGGTCGATGAGCGGGGCAGGCCCACGGTCTCGTACAAGGGCGGGCCGCCCGGCTTCGTCCGCATCGTGGGTCCCGCCGAGCTCGTGTTTCCGGTCTACGACGGCAACGGCATGTTTCTCTCACTGGGTAACATCGCGAGCACGGCGCAGGTCGGGCTCCTCTTCATCGACTTCAAGTCGCCGCGCCGGCTGCGCATTCAGGGCATCGCGCGGCTGGCCCCCAACGAGGGAGCCGGGCGGAAGGCCGGTGCGCTGTATCTGGTACACGTTGCGGTGGAGCAGGCGTTCGTCAACTGCGGGCGATACATCCACAAGCTCGAATCCCGGACGCTTTCTCCTCACGTGCCGGACGAAAACGGACGTCAACCCTTCCCCGCGTGGAAGCGCCTCGATTTCATTGCGGACGCGCTCCCGGATGCGGACAGGCGCAAGGTCGACGCGGCCGGCGGAACGATTCCTCTCGAGGCTTATCCCGGAGAGGACGCGCCGGAGACGGACCAAACCGTAGGGTGACGCAGGGCTCGCGGAAGCCGAGTCACGATCTGCCCCGCGAAGCTTCTTTTGCTAACGAAAAGGTTCGCATCGACCCGGCTTGCGAATGCCTTTCGCCGAGTGGACTGCTCGATGTGCGGCGGGCGCTGCATCCGATTGCCGTGCCGCTCGAGCGCCCCGAGCGCAAGGTCTAGCGACGGCGTGAGGCGGCGTCAGGCCGGAACGATAATTCGCGGCTTCTTCGGATGTCGGCGATAAAGGACGGCGGTATGGCCGATCCGGCCGACGATCTCGCTTTCGGTGCGATCGGCCAGCGATGCGAGCGCGTCGTCTCGCGCATCGCGCTCCATGCCGGCGATTTTGACCTTGATCAATTCATGGGCCTCGAGCGCCCGAGACGTTTCCGCGACGACGGCGTCGCTCACGCCAGCCTGGCCGACGAGGATAACCGGCTTCAGCCCATGGGCGAGGCCGCGGAGATGACGGCGCTGCTTGTCGGTCAGGTGCACGAAATGATTCTACAGCGCGGCCGGCGCGCGGGAGAGTTGCTTTTTGTAGCGATGGCCTATATCGCCAATTAAGACGAATTAAAAGCTCTATGCGGCCGCAATTCGTAGATTTTTGCGATTTGTTTAAGTCGGAATTGGGATGATATAATTCGCCAAACAAAGCGAATCGTGGTGTGTATTCTCCATAGTTCGCTATATTTGGCGATTTATGAAGATCGACTCGACGCTCTCCGATGCGGCCATTCTCCAGCTTCTGGGGCAGCGCATCAGCGAACATCGCCTGCAGGCGAACCTCACGCAAGCCGAGCTGGCCGCGCGGGCCGGCGTCGGCAAACGCACGCTGGAGCGGATCGAGGCGGGGGGCGGCGCCGAGCTCACGACCTTCGTCCGGATACTGCGCGCACTCGGTCTCGCCGACGGTCTCGATCGGCTCGTCCCGGCAATTCCTCCGAGCCCGATCGCTCGGCTCGAGCTGCACGGCAAGCGGCGGCAGCGCGCTTCGGGCCGCCGCGGCGCGAAACCGCGAGAGTCATCGAAGCCCTGGACGTGGGGAGAGGAGTAGATCGTGGCGACCGTCGCCGAAGTGAGGCTCTGGGGTCGGCGCATCGCCGCCGTCGCGTTGGAGGACGGGGCCGACGTCGCGACCTTCCAGTACGACCCGGAATTCGTCGGCAGCGGCATAGAGGTCTCGCCGATCGTCATGCCGTTGTCGACGCGCATCTACTCCTTCCCGTCTCTACCTCGCGAATCCTTTCACGGCCTGCCCGGGCTTCTCGCCGATTCCCTCCCGGACCGATTCGGCAACGCGCTGATCGATGCATGGCTCGCGACTCAGGGCCGATCGCCTGAGAGCTTCAATGCGGTCGAGCGCCTGTGCTACGTCGGACGGCGCGGCATGGGGGCGCTCGAATACGCACCCGCGACAGGACCACAGTGGAGACGCGGTAAGAGGCTCGACGTCGACGCGCTCGTCAAGCTCGCGTCCGAAGTGCTGGCTCGGCGCAACGAGCTCAGCGGCTATTTCACTCCCGATGGCTCGCACGCAGCGCTCGCGGATCTCCTGCGCGTCGGCACGTCCGCGGGCGGCGCGCGGGCGAAGGCCGTGATCGCGTGGAATCCCCGAACGAACGAAGTGCGCTCCGGCCAGATAGACGGACTCGACGGCTTCGAATACTGGTTGCTCAAGTTCGACGGCGTCAGCGGTAATCGAGACAAGGATCTCGAGGATCCGAAGGGATACACGGTCATCGAATACGCCTATTCGCGCATGGCGCGTGACGCCGGTATCGAGATGTCCGAATGCAGGCTGCTCGAGGAGGGCGGCCGCCGTCATTTCATGACACGGCGATTCGATCGAACTCCCGCCGGCAAGAAGCTGCACATGCAATCTCTCGCGGCGCTGATGCACCTCGACTTCAACGCCGCCCGCGCTCATTCGTACGAGCAGGCCTTCGAAGCCATTCGAAGGCTGAAGCTGCCCGCGAGCGCGATCGAGCAACAGTTTCGCCGCATGGTCTTCAACGTGGTCGCGCGCAACCAGGACGACCACGTGAAGAACATCGCGTTTCTCATGGACCCGCGGGGGCAGTGGTCGCTCGCTCCGGCTTTCGACGTCACGTACGCGTACAACCCCGTCGGCCAATGGACCTCGAGCCACCAGATGACGATCAACGGCAAGAGCGATGACTTCACCGTCGAGGATTTCCGCGCGTGCGGCGCGACCGCCGGGCTCAAGCGAGGACAAGCGGAGCGGATTCTGGACGAGGTGATCGCCGTCGTATCGCGATGGCCCGAGTACGCGGAAGAAGTCGGAGTTCGACAGGACCAGCGCGACGCGATTCACGCGACACTGCGACTCGGCTTCCCTCGAGGGGACTGAGGCACTTGAAACTCTTGCCGCCATGCGGGATGCGTCGGCGAGCTGCAATCACGCCGACACGTTGTCGCGCGGTACCGGCGCGGATAACCTGACGCATTTCGATACCGCGGTCGGGGGAAGGCAGGGCGACGTGAGTTCGGGCGTAGCGGGACGAGCGGCGCTCGCGGCCGCGTTCGTCGGCCTCGCGGCCGGCTGCGGCCCCGACTCCGGCGGGAACAACCGCGGCGCGAACACGGATGCCGCCTCCGCCGAATCGCATTACGTCGGCGGAGAAGTCTGCGCCGCATGCCACGTGCGCGAGGCCGAGCTTTGGCGCGGCTCCCACCACGATCTCGCCATGCAGCCCGCGCGCGCCGATACGGTGCTCGGCGATTTCGACGACGCGAGCATCGTGCACGACGGCATAGAGACGCGCTTCTTCATGCGGGACGGCTCGTTCTTCGTCCGCACCGAAGGGCCGGACGGCGCGCCCGGCGAGTTCAGGGTGACGCACGTCTTCGGCGTCGAGCCGCTTCAGCAGTATCTCCTCGACGTCGGCGGCGGTCGTCTCCAGGCCCTGACGATCGCGTGGGACTCGCGGCCGCGCGATGAAGGCGGGCAGCGGTGGTTCGATCTTTATCCCGACGAGCACATACGCGCCGGAGATCCGTTGCACTGGAGCGCGTCGGCGTTCAATTGGAACTCGCGTTGCGCCGCGTGCCATTCGACGAGCCTCGAGAAGCGGTACGAGCCCGCCGCCGATACGTATGCGACGGCGTGGGCCAGCATCGACGTCGATTGCGAAGCGTGCCACGGACCGGGCAGTGCACACGTCGAGGCGCCGGACGAGGTCGCGATGGCCTACGGCTCGAAGGCGCGTGCGTGGAGCTTCGCTCCCGAATCCCATACGGCGATGCTCGCGCGCGTCGGCAACGGTCAGGACGAGATCGAAACCTGCGCGCTCTGCCATAGTCGGCGCGCGCAGATCGAGGAGCCGCTGGTCGCCGCCGCGCGGCTGCTCGATCAGGTCGTGCCAGCGCGGCTCGCGCGCGGCCTCTATCACGACGACGGACAGATCCTCGACGAGGTGTTCGAGTACGGATCGTTCGTGCAGAGCGCAATGTATCGGGCCGGCGTGACGTGCAGCGACTGTCACGATCCGCATTCGACGGCGTTGCTGGCCGAGGGCAACGCGCTCTGCACGCGCTGCCATGCGCCGAGCGCGTTCGATACGCCGGAGCATCACCGCCACGCCCCTAGCTCGGCCGGGAGCTTCTGCGTGGATTGCCACATGCCTGCGACGAAGTACATGGTGGTCGATCCGCGCCGCGATCACGGCTTGCGGGTGCCGCGCCCGGACCTCACCGTCACGCTCGGGACGCCGAACGCGTGCAACGCGTGCCATACGGACGAATCGGCGGAATGGGCGGCCGAGCGCGTCGCCGAGTGGTTTCCCCACGGGCGCGGCGGCGAGTTTCACTACGGCGAAGCGATCGCGGCGGGCCGCAGATACGCGGCGGATCGGCTGCCGAAGCTGCGCAGCGTCGTCGATGATCCGACCGTTCCCGGGATCGCGCGCGCGACCGCGGTCGCGCTCCTCGCGGAGCAGCCGGACCCGGGAACGGAAGCGCTGCTCGCGCGTGCGCTCGAGGACGACGATCCGCTCGTGCAGCTCGCGGCGGTCGAATCCGCGGCGGCGTTGCCCGATCGGGCGCGCGTGTCGCTGGTGCAGCGCTTTCTCACGCATCCGCTGAAGGCGCTGCGAATGGCTGCGGCCGAGGCGCTCGCCGCGGATCGGTCCCTCGTGAGCGACCGGCGCCGGACCGATCTCGACGCCGCGATCGATGAGTATCTCGACGTCCAGGCGCGTGACTCCGATCGCGCCGAAGGATGGTCGAACCGCGGTGCGATGCTGATGCGGCTGGGACGCGTCGACGACGCCGAAGCCGCATTTCGGGAAGCGATCGCGCGGGAGCCGGCGTTCGCCGCGTCGTACGTGAACCTGTCGGATCTCCATCGCCTCCGCGGAGACGAGCGTGCCGCGGAGGCTGTGCTTCGCGAGGGGCTCGAGCGCAATTCGGACGCCCCGGAGCTTCACTACGCGCTGGGGCTCGCGTTGACGCGCGCCGGCCGCCGCGACGAGGCTCTGGAGGCGCTCGAGAACGCGGCGGCTCTCGCGCCGTGGCATCCGCTCTATGCGTACGCGGCCGGATTGGGGCTCGACGCGCTCGGCCGCCGCGAAGCGGCGATCGCGCGGCTCGAGCAAGTCGCCGAGACGTTCCCGGCCTATGCGCCGGCACTGCAGGCGCTCGCGACGATGGAGCGTGACCGCGGGAATGCGACAAGGGCCCTCGACTGGGCCCGTCGCCTCGCCGTGGTTTCCCCGGGCAATGCGGCGGCGGAGGCGTTGACCGTGCAGCTCGAGCGATCGGTCGGCGCGCGCTGAAGGCGTCGGGCATGTCGACGGCGTCATGGATCGGGTCGAACGGCGAGGACGGCCTCGATCCGCGAGACGAGCTCGGAAACTCGGGTCGCTTCGAGCAACGAAAGAATCACTTCCGGCGTGAGCTCGATCTCGTGGACGGCTTCGACCTGCGCCAGCACCGAGACCAGCGTCAGCGAGTCGAGGTCGAGCTCGAGGAGAACGGTGTCGGGCCGTACGGTCGCGGGATCGCGATTCACGGCGCGCGCGATCGCCGTGCAGACGAACGCGGAGAGCTGGTTGTCCGCGCTCATGGGACTTCTCGGCGTACGCGCCGGTAGGCCGAGACGCCGATCATGATCCCGTAATCGTCGTCGTCCGTGCGGAACACGCCGAGCGAAAGCTCCGGAACGGGCGAGCTCAGCACGAGGCGCCCGTCGGACGCCCGGACGATCTCTGCACGAATCTTCATCGGCGCGGCTGCGGACTCGAGCACGAGCACGAGCCGGCCATCGTCGACGTCCGCGAGCAGCCGATCGTTTCGCGCGCCGTGATACTCGCCGACGACGTCCTCGAACGCGAAATCGGGCGGTGCGACTTGGGCCGCGGCGCGCGTGCCCGCGAGCCTTTCGCAGATCCGGCCGATCACGAGGTCGCGCAGATAGCGCTGCTGCGCATTGATGCCGACGGCGACCGCGATGCCGGTTCGCGCGTCGAAGCGAAGACCCTGACACTGGCCGTACGTTGCTCCGGCGATGCCGCAGAAGCCGTCGCGCCAGTGCGCTGCGCCGAGCCCGAATGTCGTTGGCAGCGTTTCCGCGAGCGCGCCGCCGATGACGGGCACGATCTCGACGACCGGCCGCTGCAGCATGGCGAGCGTTGCGGCAGATAGCGGCGCGTGACGCACGAGCGAGCCGTGCTGTCCCATGACGAGCTCGGCAATCGTCACCAATGCTGCGACCGAGAGGGCGTCTTTCGAGAACGCGGCCTCCCATTCGGGTGCGAGCTCGCCGGCGCCGAGGCCGGGCCATCGAACCGGCTCGAACCTCCGAGTCGCTGGATCGAGCACGTGTCGACCGGCCGCGGAGGGCGTGCCGTCGTCGTTGCCGAGCGCGCGCGGCGCAAGCCCGAGCCGCGCGAAGATCGTCTCCGAGATCAACCCGGCCGCGCTTTCGCCGGTCACGCGGCGGATGATCTCGCCGACGACGACGCTCTCGCTGTGCTCGTAGCTGAAGACGGTTCCCGGCGTGAAATGCCGGGGCGCCGAGCGCAGGTAATCGACGAGATCGCTCCAGCGCATCGAGAGCGTGCCCGGCGCCATGATGTTGAGCCCCCGGTAGCCGCTCGTGTGCGACAGCAGATGACTCAGCGTTACCGCGTTGCCGTGGATCGTGCCGCGGAGCTCCGGCAAGTAATCCTCGACCGGCGTGCCCAGATCGAGCCGCCCTTGGGACGCCAGCTCGAGCACGACGATCGACAAGAGCAGCTTCGTGATACAGCCGAGATGAAACGGCGTCGCGGTCGTGATCGGCTCGTCGCGACCGAGGGCGGCGACGCCGATGCTCGCGCCGATGCGTGCACCCTCGATGCTGAGGGCGACGGCAATGCCCGGAACTCTCGTCTCGCGCTGAACGTGCGCGAGAAAGGCATGGAGCGAGCGCCGCAGCTCGCCGGCCGCGATCCGTTGCGGGTCACTCACCATCGACCGACTCCGGAGCCTGCATTTCCTCGACGGTCAACAGCGCCTGATTCCAGATCTTCCACGCGCCTGCGTCCTCGCGCAGCACGATCAGCGCGTCGGTGACGTTGTCGCGAAACGTGGGGCCTTCGACCTTCTCGGTCCGCAGGCGGACGCGCGCGTACGCGTGTCGCTCGTCGGTGCCGACGATGTCGACGCCGAGCAGCGTGCACGTGAGCTTGTAGTTCAGGAACAGGTGATGAAGCATCTGGCGCGCGGACTCGTACGTCGGCGAGTGGCGGTGGAAATGCGCGAGCGCCGCTTTCGCGTCGCCGCGGCTCTGGGCGGTCACATAAGACTCGAAGGTTGCGCGGATCGAGTCGACGAGCCGAGCGGCGTCGCGGTCGTTCTCGCTCATCGCTGCGCTCCTTGGGACGAGTGTTCGGATCGGGCGCAACCCTCTCGCGGTTCCTCGGAGGGCTCGAGCAGCCGTTTGTAGAGCTTGCCGCTCGGGTCTCTCGGTAGTCGCTCGACGTACGCGAAGCGCTTTGGAATCTTCGCGGCCGAAAGGTGCGCGCCGAGATACCGCAGGAGCTCCGCCGTCAATGCGGCTCCGGCCTCGACGCCGGTTTCGGCCTGAACGAAAGCCTTCGGCACTTCGCCGAGCAGCGGATGAGGCTCGGGCAGGACGGCGCAATCGGCGACGGCGGGATGCTGCATCAGGACCATTTCGATCTCGGCCGCATAGATGTTCATCCCGGCCGAGATGATCAGGTCCGAGCGTCGGCCCCGCAGAAACAGGTAGCCCGCTTCGTCGAGGTAGCCGAGATCGCCCGCGGTGACATACCGCCCGCGGCGGCCGGCGCGCGTCTTCTCGGGATCGCCCTTGTAGACGAAGTCTTCGCCGGTATGCGGCAGGATGTAGACGAGGCCGACCTCGAGCGGCGGCAGCTCGCGGCCGGACTCGTCGAGCACCTTGATATCCGAGCCGGGCATCGGCCGTCCGACGGTGCCGGGACGCGCGAGCCATTCCTCGGCGCTCACGATCGTTCCGCTCGCCTCGGTCGCGCCGTAGGCCTCCCAGACGACGTTGCCCCACCAATCGATCATTCGGCGCTTGATCTCGGGCGGGCACGGCGCGCCGCCGTGAACGACGAACCTGAGCGACGACGTCGAGTAGCGGCCGCGGACTTCCGCGGGCAGCTTCAGCAGACGCACGAACATCGTCGGCACCATGAACGTCGTCGTGACGCGGTACGCGTCGATGAGCCGAAGGTGCAGCTCCGGCTGCCATCGGCCGCAGAGGACGACGAGATGTCCCATGTGCAGCGCGTGCTCGACGCCCCGGAGCGGCGCCGAGTGATAGAGCATCGACGCGCACAGATGCACGTTATCGTCCTCCGGGAATATGCCGAGCGCCGCGCTCGCGTCGACGATCCGAGCGAGCGACTCGTTGGCGTTCCCGCCGACGGGCAGCACGCCTTTCGGCCTCCCGGTCGTCGCGGACGTGTACGCCATCAGGCGCCCCGTTCTCGGCGCCTCGATCGGCGCGCCCGCGTGCGCGGCGAGGAAGTCGCGGAGCGAGACGAAACCCGCGGCGTCGCCGATGCAGATGCGCAGCGCGATACGAGGTCGGCGCTCGATCGTCTCGAGCATCCGCTTGGCAAGGCTCGCGTGCACGACGACCGCGCGGGCTTCCGAGTCGTCGAGGACGAACGAGATCTCCTCGTCGACGAGATGCCAGTTGATGGGCACGATCACGAGGCCGGCCTCGAGGGCCGCCATGTACGCGATGACGAGCTCGGCGCAGCTCGGCGAGACGATCCCGATGACGTCGCCCTCGCAGAGACCGGCGGCAATGAAAGCACCGGTCATGCGACGAATGGCAGTCGCGAGCTCGCCTCTCGACCACAGCCGGCCGCCGGGATCGACGAGCGCCCCCGCTTCCGGATCCTTCTCTGCGAAATAGCGAAAACCGAATGCCGCGGAAGCGGAATCGCCGGATGCTATACTCGCGATTGCGCGGATATGCCGCATATGGAAATATGAATCTCGCTGGTGCGGATGAAGCTTACTCGAGCTCGGCTTCCGGCCTGATGCGCTTATCGGCTCGAACTCGCGAGAAACACGTGACGGCGCCGAGGGGGAGAATCCCGGCACAGTGGCGCGGACGTAAGCCGGCACCATTCCGCGATGTCTCGGAAGACGACGTACAGAAGCGACGGCGGCGTGACGAATGTGACGTGCAATACGCGCGATCTCGCGATGCGCGAACCCGGCGAATCGCTCGAATCGCCGCTCATCGAGCTCGAGCTGTCCGAGCTCGAGAAGGTGCTCGAGATGGGCGAGGACGAGCTGCGCGTTCTCTTTTCGACCGGCTGCTGAGAAGCAATGGTTAGCCTGGGCGATCTCGCACGAGAGGAGCGGCCGATACCGACCGCCGCCCGTCTCGAGTATCCGCTGCGCACGGCCCCGGCCAGGCGGATGGTCGTGTACCGCATGATCGCGACGGCCATCGCCGGCGCGTCGCTCGGTCTGATTGCCGTGCTGCTCGAAGGAAGCGCCGTCGGCGCCTGGTTCCTCGCCGCGGCGCTGCTATGTGTCGCGTTGCTCGCCTGGCTGTGCCGGGTGCTCCGCAACTACGCCGCGCCGACGACCTTCCTTCGAGTTGCCGGCGACGTCGTGCTCATCCCGAGATGGACGAACCCGCAGGAGCACAAGCCCCATTCGCTCTCCGAGCTCTATTGGGTAGAGCACCGATTCAGGAAAAGGCCGGAGCGGGGCGCGGTCCTTCTCGGTTTCCGCAGGCGAGGACACGTGTGGATCCCGAGCGCGGCCTTCGCATCGAGGGACGATATCGACAGATTCGTCGAAGAGATGCGCAGCGTGATCATCCGGAATGAGGGCGGACCCGAAAAGCTCGCGGCTCGGGAATCGGTGGCGCGACGCTTCGGGCTGGAGTTCGCCGCGTGGACGATCTGCCTGGTGCTGATCCTGTCGTATGGCCTCCATCGAAGAATCGTCGATCCGGACGCCGGCCTCGTCTTCGAGTTCCTGCGGATCGGCGGCATGAGCGGCTACCTGCTCGCATTCGGCGAGTATTACCGGTTGGCGACGGCGGCCTTCGTGCATCTGGGGCCGATGCACGTCCTTGCGAACATGATCGTTATCGTGGCGATCGGATCGGTGCTCGAGCCTATCCTCAAGAGCGTCAACTTCTCGATCGTGTTCCTGGCGTCGGTGCTCGCGGGAGCGCTGTGCTCGGCCTGGCTGTCGCGACACGTCGTCGCCGTCGGAGCCTCGGGCGGTGCCTACGGTCTGATCGGCGCTTACGTCTATATCCGGCTCATGTACCTGGAGCTTCTGCCGGCGAAGATCAGAGGGCACAAGATCCGGATCCTCTACTGCGCGGTTCTGGTCGATCTCGCATACGGCTTCCATCATCCGAGCGTCGACTTCTTCGCGCACTTGGGAGGATTCGTGGCCGGTATGCTCTGCGCCGCGGTGCTGACGCACAAAGAGACCATCGAGTCCGCGGGCCGGGCGAACCTGCCGCGGCTGTCGACATTCGTCGGTCTGATCGTCGTCTACGCCACGAGCTTCGGGATGCTCTATACGAAGAACGAAGACTACGACCCGGTCGCTTACCGAGAGCGCTTGATCGATCGCGTCCTCGCCGATGAGCGCTCGCCGAGCGACGGTCTCGTCTTTGCGCGCTACGCGGACATGCTCGAGTTCACCGTCGACTGGTTGCTCGAAGACGCGTCGCCGGATCGCGAGCGGCTGGAGCGCGCGCGAAGGAAGCTCGAGCGCCTGATCTCGCTTGCACCGGAGCGGTCCGCCGAGAGATTGCACGCGATCGATTCGCGGCTCGGCCGTGGCGCGGAGGCCGAGCGCGACTCGACTCGCCCGGACGCTTCCGAGACCGGCTAGCGAGACTTGCCGCTCAGCGTATGGAGTGGCTCGAGGACCCACTCGTACAAGCGCCTCGTGTCGAACAGCACGACCGCCTCGACGCTCATGCCGGGAAGGAGCGGCCGCCGCTCGCCGTAGGCCATGAGCGTCTGCGATTCGAGCTCGACCGTGATCTCGTACAACGGCTCGACGCTCGATGTGTCCGAGCTGGACGCGACGATCGCCGTGCGCGAGATCGACGCGACTTTGCCTCGCTGATGGCCGAACTTCTGATACGGGTACGCGTCGTAGCGGAGCCGCACGTCGTCGCCGACGTCGATGAAGCCCACCGCGCGGCTCGGGGCATATAGCTTCGCTTCGAGCCGAGAGCCTTCGGGCACGATCGAGACGAGCGCGCTCGAGCCTGCCACGAACTGACCGGCCTCGACTCGGACGGCCGTCGCCGTGCCGGACGCGGGCGCCGTGACCGTGACGAGCCGCGCGGCCTCGTTGTCGGCGAGCTCCTGACGCGTGGCCGCGATCGCCCGCTCGAGCTCCGCGATCCGGCTCGCGTGCTCGAGCGGAAGCGCGAGAAGCTCGCCGCCGAGCTCCGCGAGTCTGCGCTCGATGCTCGTGCGCTCGCGCTCGAGCTGGGACAGCCGTGACCGTTGCTCGAGCAACGCCTCGCGCCTCGCGATCGCCTGCTCCTCGGAGACGAACCCTTCGTCGCGAAGACGCTCGTAGCGATCGGCGACCTGCACGGCGAGCTCGACGCGTGCCGATTGGCTCGCTTCGACCGCTTCGAGGTCTTCGAGCTCCGACTCGAGCATCGCGATCGATCCCTCGAGCGACGCTCGTTCGGTTCGCTCGAGCTCGCGAAGCTTCTCAACCTGATCCTCGAGGATCTCTAGCCGCCGCAGGAGCTCGGCGACGACGAGCTCGCGCGTCGCGCCGAGCGCGCGGCTCGAACGTTCGCTCGAGATGACGAAGAGTGTCTCGCCTCGCTCGACGCGATCGCCTTCGGCGACATGCGTCTCGACGACCGTGCCGCTCTGAGGCGCGTGCACGTCGATGACGCCGAGGTTCGGCACGAGCCGCCCGCCGAGCGTCGTGTGCTTCGTGTACGTGCCCCAGACGAAGAAGCCGGCGACGACGGCGGCGACGACGGAGGCCGCCGCCGTGCCGACGCGGAACGACAACGGCTGAGTCAGGACGATGCCGCCGAGCGGCGACGTGCGCTTCGCGTCGACCGCGGCGGCGCGAAACAACGGAAGCTCACGGCTCATCGCATGCGGCATGCGTGCCAGAAAGTGGACGAAGTGGCGGCATAGACATCGCCTCACGGCTCGGTGCCGCGAACTATATTGGCCGCGAGCAAGGGCGAAGCAATCGCGTGAACGAGCGGAACGATGGAAATATCGATATCGCACGGACGCTCGCGCGGAAACCTCGATCGGCGATGAGCTGGCTCGACGAGGTCGCAACGGGCTGGCGTCGGCGCTTGCCGGTCATCGTGCAGACGGAGGCCGCGGAATGCGGCCTCGCGTGCCTCGCGATGATTGCCGGTTACCACGGCCGAAGAGTCGATCTCGCTACCTTGCGACGCCGCAACCTCGTCTCGTTGAAGGGCTCGACGCTGAAGTCGCTGATCGAGATCGCGAGAGAGCTCGGCCTCGCCACGCGCGCGGTGCGCCTCGAGCTCGAGGATCTCGGCAGGCTGAAGCGGCCGTGCATGCTCCATTGGCGGATGGACCATTTCGTGGTCCTGAAGAAGGTCGGCCCGCGCGGCGTCGTGATCCACGATCCCGCGAGCGGCGCGCGCGGGATCGGGCTGCGCGAGGCGTCCGCGGCGTTCACCGGCATCGCGCTCGAGCTCTGGCCGGAACCGAGCTTCGAGCGCCGCGACGAGAGACGCAGGGTGCGGCTGCGGGATCTCGTCGGACGCGTCTCGGGTCTCGTGCCGGCCGTCGTCCAGACGTTGCTGCTCGCCGCCGTGCTCGAGGTCTTCGCGGTCGTGAGCCCGCTTTTCCTGCAATGGACGATCGATCACGCGCTCGTGTCGGGAGACCGCGGCCTGCTTCACACGCTCGCCATCGGCTTCGGCCTGCTCGTCGTGCTGCAGCAGTCGATCGCCGTGCTGCGTGCATGGATGCTGATGCATTTCGGAACGATGCTGAACGTCCAATGGCACGCGCGCACGTTCACGCATCTGCTCGGGCTGCCGATCGCGTACTTCGAGAAGCGCCATCTCGGCGACGTCGTCTCGCGGTTTCGCTCGATCGACGCGATCCAGAGCACCGTCACGGCGGCGTTCGTGACGTCGATTCACGACGGCGTCATGGCAATCGTGCTCGTGGTCGTGCTGTTCGCCTACGACCCGCGGCTGACGTGGATCTGTCTCGGGGCCGCCACGCTGTATGCGCTGAGCCGTTGTCTCTGGTTCCGGCCGCTGCGCGATGCGACGGCCGAGCAGATCGTCCGCGCGGCCAAGCAGGAGAGCCACTTCCTCGAGACCGTGCGCGGCGCGAGGGCGGTCAAGCTGTTCCGACGGCAGGAGGAGCGCCGCGCCGCTTGGCTCGCGCTGCTGGTGGATCAGGTCAACGCCGGCCTGCGCGGGCAGAAGCTCAGGATCCTGCTCCAGTACGCGAACGGCATGCTGCACGGCTTCGAGAACGTGATCGTCGTGTGGCTCGGTGCGACGCTCGTGCTCGACGGCGGGTTCTCGGTCGGCATGCTCGTCGCGTACCTGTCCTACAAGGGTCAGTTCTCGAATCGGATCGGCGGCCTCATCGATCGGCTCGTCGAGCTCACGATGCTCAAGGTGCACGGCGAGCGCCTCGCCGACATACTGCTCGAGCCGCGTGAGCGGGCCGGCCATGCGCGCAGGCTGGTGTCGCACGAGAGCGAAACGCTCGAGCCGACCATCGAGGTCCGCGGGTTGCGCTTCCGTTACGGCGAGCACGAGCCTTTCGTGCTCGACGGCGTGGATCTCGAGATCGCGGCGGGCGAGTCGGTCGCGGTCGTCGGCCCGTCGGGCTGCGGCAAGACGACCCTGCTGCACCTCGTGCTCGGCATCCTCGAGCCGACCGAGGGGGAGATCCTGATCGGGGGCGTGCCGATCGAGCGCATGGATAAAGAGGTCTTGTACCGGACCATCGGCAGCGTCACGCAGAACGACACGCTGTTCGCGGGCTCGATCGGCGACAACATCTGCTTCTTCGACGATCAGGCCGATCAGCGCCGCATCGAGGACTGCGCGAGGCTCGCGTCGATCCATAACGAGATCGTCGCGATGCCGATGGCGTACAACACGCTGATCGGTCACATGGGCTCGGCGCTGTCGGGCGGACAGCAGCAGCGCGTGCTGCTCGCGCGGGCGTTGTACAAGCGCCCCGGCATTCTGATCCTCGACGAGGCGACGAGTCACCTCGACGTGAAGCGCGAGATCATGGTGAACGCGTCGATCCGTGCGTTGAACGTCACGCGCGTCGTCGTCGCGCACCGTCCGCAGACGGCCGAGTCCGCCGACCGCATCGTGCGGCTCGAAGGCGGGCGCATCGTCGAAGAGATTCGGCTCGCGCCGAGCACGGCACCGCTCGGCAAGGCGGCTCTCGGGTGACGGCGATGGTCGATGCATACGTCCCCGCGGATCGCGGCAAGCCGCCCGACGAGGCCGGGCTTCGGCACAAGCTCGAATCTTCGTTCGCCGGCGTCGCGAGCAAGCGGGTCGTGGTCGCGATCGGCGACGCGGGGCGCAGGTCGTATGCGGCGATCGGCGGCGGCGATGCGGCCGACGCGGCGGAGCGCTACGCGGCGCCGACGGGCTGCGTGACGAAGCTCTTCGTTGCCGCGCTCGTTGCCGACGAGATCGTGCGCGGAACGTTCGGCTGCGATGACAAGGCGTCCGTTCTGCTCGGTGCCCGCCACGCAAGAGTGCTCGCCGGGGTCACCATCAGACATCTGCTCGAGCATACGCACGGCCTCGACGATTCGGTCATCGGCGCCGTTCCGACGCGAGCCGACGGCTTCATCGATACGGAGACGCTGCTCGCGCGGCTCGGTGCGCATCGATTCGCGGAGCCCGGGGCGCTCTACAGCTATTCGCATGTCGGCGCGTGGCTGCTTGCGGCCGTGCTCGAGCGGGTGCACGGACGGCCGTTCGAGCTCTTGCTTCGCGAGCGCGTGCTCGATGCGCTTCGGTTACGCGAGCTGCGCTCGGAGTCGTGGGTCGTGCCGGGGCGTCGCATCTGCCCGTCGACCGGCGGAGCGCTCGCGCTCTCCGTACGGGATCTGCTGACGTTCCTCGAAGCGCGCGCTGCCCTGTGGCGGCCCGAGAGCGTCACGCCGCTTCCCGGCTGGAGTGCGCTCGAGAAGGGCGTCTGCCTCGGCTGGAAATACCACGGCGAAGGTTGGTTCGGTCATCAATCGATTGCGCCGTGCTCGCTGATGGTGCGCATCGAGCCGCGCCGGAGTATCGCGCTCGTCGTGGCGTCGGAGCACCATCCGGCGCCGGTCGTCGCCGCGAAGCTTTTCGCGGGGCTCTTGCCCGAGTTTCGGCGCCTCGCGCTCCCGAGACGTCTTTCGCCGCGGCAAGCGGCCGTGCTCGACTTGAACGCTTACTGCGCCCGGTACGGCTGCGCCGCGGAGCGCTGGACGGTCTCGATCGACGACGACGTGCGGGCGCTGCGGCTGTCGACCGCGAGCTTCACGACGCGGCTCGAGCCGGCCGAGAACGATCTCTTTTTTGCGCAAGTTTCCGTGCCCGGCCGGCTCGCGCACGTGCAGTTCGTCGAGCGGACCGCGTCGTCGTTTCGCTACCTGTGGGACGGCCGCCGGGTGCTCCGGAGGTGCTCGTGAAATTGGATGGTGAGGCGATGAGGACCAAGACCGCACGACGAGGATTGCCTCGGCTCATCGCCTCGTTCGCGCTCGTGGCGGCGGCGTGCGATATGCACGAGCCGCCGGACGGCGCCGCGGAGCCTCGGCCCAGGGAGGCGACCGTGCTTCTTGCCGCCGAGTTCGCGGGCGCGTGGCCGACGGGCCTCGATCCCGCCACGAGCACGACCGCCGGGGCGAACCTGAGCCTGATGAATGCGATCTACGGCGGTCTGTTTCAGCTGACCGCGGACGACGACGGCTCGAATCCGCGGATCACGGGCGTGCTCGCGAGCGGGTACGAGATCGAGGACGGCGGGCGCACCGTCGTCATCCGTGTGCGCGAGGGCGTGCGCTTCTCGGACGGCACGCCCCTCGACGCGGAAGCCGTGCGTTTCAACGTCGAGCGCAACCTTCGCTCGCCGTGCGTTTGCGCGCCGACGGCATGGCCTTGGGACGAGCGCGACCCGGTGCGCACGCGCGACGCGCTCACCGTCGAGCTGCGCTTCAGGCGTCCGTATGCCGCGGTGATGAACACGTTCCCGACAATGAACGTCAATTGGGTCGTGTCGCCGGCGGCGCTCGAATCGCTCGGCGAGGAAGAGCTCAAGCTGCGGCCGGTCGGAGCCGGGCCGTTCCGCGTCGTAAGCAACGTGCCGGGCTCGAGGCTCGTGCTCGAACGGAATCCGTACTACTGGCAGCCCGGCCGACCGTACCTCGACCGGCTCGTATTTCAGTCGATCGGCAGCGAGCAGGCCGCGTACAACGCACTGCTCGCGGGCGACGCGCACGCCTTCGAAGGGCTTACGCTGCCTCGCCTGATCGGGCTCGCGGAGGCGGACGATCGGCTCCGCGTGACGAGGATGCCGGCGACGTCGCCGTACGTCGTGCAGCTCAACACGTCGAGACCGCCGTTCGACGACAAGCGTGCGCGCGAGGCGATCTACCACGCGACCGACGTCGAGGCGATTCGTGTCGGGATCTTCAACGGCTGGTATCCCTGGAGCCGCGCGTTCACCGCGCCGGGCGGCTTGTTCCATATCGAGGACGTTCCGGGGTATCGCAGTCACGATCCCGAGCGCGCGCGGGCGATCGTCGCAGAGCTCGGCGGGCTGCGGGTCACGCTCGGTACCCTCCGTTCCGCCGTCGCGGAGCAGATCGTCACTGCACTGCAAAGCCAGTGGCGCCGCGTCGGCATCGACGTCGAGATCGAGCTCTACGACATCGCGCGTCTCGTCCAGGATTTCCAATCCGGGCGTTGGCAGGCAATGCTGCAGACGGCAGGCTCGTTCGATCCCGAAGCCGTGAGCGGCGTGAGCTCACGATTTCGCTCCGATCGGCCTTTCACCGGCGTCAAAGATCCCGTGCTCGACGATCTGCTCGAGCGTGCCGCGGGCACGTTCGATACCGACGAGCGCCGACGGCTTTACACGGAGGCCGCAAGGCATATCAGCGATCACGCCTATGCGCCGTTCCTGCTCGCGTACGCGCCGGCGCAGCTGACCACGGGCGCGCTCGAAGGGCCGGGGCTCACGACGCCGATCCCGCCGCTTCTGGTCCACACCGGCGTCCTGTGGCACGACGTTCGGCGAGTCGACGAATGAGCGAGCGCATCGAGGGCGCTATCGGCATGCGGTGGGCGGCGCGAAGCGGTCGCGGCCGCTCCGTCGGCTTGCTCGTCGTGCGCCGGTCGGCGGCGGCGTTGCCCGTGCTGCTCGGTGTGAGCTTGCTCGTGTTCGTCGTCGTCGATCTGTTGCCCGGCAGCGCGGCGCGACAGCTGCTCGGTCCCGACGCGAGCCCGGCACAGGTCGCCGCGCTCGAGCGCGCGCTCGGTCTCGACCGTCCGGCGTGGCGGCGCTATGCCGAGTGGCTCGGGGGCGCGCTGCAAGGCGATCTCGGCGAGTCGCTTGCGAGCGGCCAGAAGGCCGCGCGGCTCGTCGGCGAGCGTTCGCCCGTCACGTTTCAGCTCGTCTCGTACGCGCTCGTCGCGGCGCTCGCCGCCGGCGTCGCCGCCGCGCTGCTTGCGGCGCGTTGGCCGGATCGCCGGGCCGATCGTCTCACGATGATCGCAAGTCTCGTCGGCCTTTCGACGCCGAGCTACCTGATCGCGGTCGTGCTGGTGCTGGTCTTCGCGGTCGGCTGGCCGCTCTTTCCGTCGGTGGGCTACACGCCGCTCGGCGAAAGTGCGTCCGGACACTTGCGCTCGATGACCTTGCCCGCGGCCGCGCTCGCGTTGCCGATGTTCGGTCTCTATTGCCGTTTTCTGCGCGGCGATCTTCTCGAGCAGATGCGCGAACAGGGCTACGTGATCGCGGCGCGCGCGAAGGGACTGGGGCCGTGGCGCGTGCTCGTCGGGCACGCGCTGCGCAACTCGTTGGTCGGCTCGTTGACGGTCGTCGGCGTGAATATCGGCAATCTGCTCGGCGGCACGGTGATCATCGAGCAGATCTTCGCGCTGCCAGGGCTCGGTCAGCTGCTGCTGCAATCGGTGCACACGCGCGACGTGCCGGTCGTTCAGGCCGTCGTGCTCGTGCTCGCGGTCGCGACCGTGCTCGCAAACCTCGTTGTCGATCTGCTCTATGCCGCGCTCGATCCGAGGATCCGCCATGGCGTCGGCTGACCTCGGCCACACGAATCCCGGGGCGCATTGCGGCGCACGCTGCGGCATCGTCGTCCCGGCCGCGATACTCGCGCTGATCGTGATCGCGTGCTTCGGCGTGCCGGCCGCAGGGCTCGTGCCCGAGCCCGTCGGGGGCAGCGTGCTCGACGCGAACCTGCCGCCGCTGTCGCCGGGTCATCCGCTCGGCACCGATCCGAACGGCAACGACATCCTCGCGCGCGTGCTGCACGGCGGCCGCGCGTCGCTCGGCATCGCGTTCGCCGCGAACGCGCTCGGCCTCGTCATCGGCGGACTCGTCGGCGCGCTCGGCGGGTACGCGGGACGCGCTATCGACGCGGTCGTCGTGCGCGTCTGCGACGTGCTGATCGCGTTTCCGACGCTCGTCCTCGTGATCGCGGCGGCGAACGCGTTCGGATCGGGCTTCGGCCCGACGATTCTCGCGCTCGGTTTCGTCAGCGTGCCGGCTTTCGCGCGGCTTGCACGCGCCGCGACGCTGCGGCTTCGCGAGCAGCCTTTCGTGGTCGCGGCCGAGCTCGCCGGCGCGAGCGCATTGCGCGTGCTGTTGCGGCACATCGTTCCGAACCTCGCACCGCAGCTCGCGACGTTCGCGCTGCTCGGCATCGGTTTCGCCGTCACGATCGAAGGCGCGCTCGGTTTCACCGGCCTCGGCGTGCCGCCGCCGAGGCCGAGCTGGGGCAACATGATTTTCCAAGGTCAGCAAGCGATCCTCACGCAAGGATCGCTGCTCGTGATCCCCGGCGCGTTCCTGCTCGCCGTCGTGCTCTCGTGCAATCTGCTCGGCGAGCGATTGCGCGCGCGATGGAGCCGGGCATGACGGTTGCGACCGAGGAGCGGACGCCGCTCGCGGTCGAAGCGGCTCGTTCGGCGGGGCGATGCGGCGGTGCGGCCGGTGCGTGCGCCCCCATGGGCGATGCCGTGGGGCGTAACATCTCACCGTCGCTGCTCGAGACTCGCGCGCTAACCGTGCGATTCGGTTCCGTGACGGCCGTCGACGGCCTGAGCTATCGGCTCGACGCGGGCCGCACGCTCGCGATCGTCGGCGCATCGGGAGCCGGCAAGACCCTCGGCTGTCTCGCGCTCGTCGGACTCGTGCCCTCGAGCGCGACGGTCTCGGGGTCGGCGCGATTCGCCGGACGCGAGCTCGTCGGCCTCGGCGAGGCGGAGCTTCGTCGATACCGCGGGCGCGAGATCGCGATCGTGCTGCAGGACGCCGCGGGCGCGTTGAATCCGACGATGACCATTGGCCGACAGATCGCCGAGTCGGCTCGGCTGCACGAGCAGCTCGGCCGGCGCGCCGCGCACGGCCGGGCGGTCGAGCTCCTGGGCCTGCTCGGCTTTCGCGAGCCGGCATACGCCGCGTCGGCCTATCCGCACGAGCTGTCGGGCGGCATGCGGCAACGCGCGCTGATCGCGGCCGCGATCGCTTGCGGCCCGACATTGCTGATCGCGGACGAGATCACGCGCTCGCTCGATACGCGAACGTGTGCGCGCACGCTCGGGTTGCTCGCGTCGCTCAAGGAACGGCTCGGCATGACGCTGATCCTCGTGAGCCACGATCTCGGCCTCGCCGTACGATTCGCCGACGAGATCCTGGTGATGTCGGGCGGGCGAGCGGTCGAGCGAGGCGCCGCGGCAGCGCTTCTCGGGCAAGCGCGCACACCCGAGGCGCGGAAACTCGTCGGCGCGATGAAGCGCATCCGAGCGGGCAAACGGGGAGAGCGAACCGCTGTCGCCGATTCGGGCGCGCGCGACGTGCTGCTCGAGGCGCGCGGCATCGTGCAGGAGTATTCCCGCAGAGGTGGAGGCGGCACGTTCCGTGCGCTCGACGGCGTTTCGCTGACGATCGGGCGAGGCGAGACGCTCGCGCTCGTCGGCGAATCGGGCGCGGGAAAGTCGACGCTCGCTCGCGCTCTGCTGCAACGACCGCGGCCGACCGCGGGCAGCGTCGTGTTCGACGGCGTCGAGCTGACGCGGCTGTCCGCGCGATCGCTGGCCGAACTGCGCCGGCGCATGCCGATGGTCTTTCAGGATCCGTGCGCATCGCTCGATCCGCGATGGAGCGTGCGCGCGATCGTCGAGGAGCCGCTCGTCATCGCCGGCGTGGACCGGAGGGCGAGAGCGCGTGGCGTCGCGGAGGCGCTCGAGCGCGTCGGTCTGCCGCTATCGATTTTCGGCAGCCGGCGGCCGAACGAGCTCTCCGGGGGGCAATGTCAGCGCGTCGCGCTCGCCCGCGCGCTCGTCGCGGATCCGACGCTCGTGATTCTCGACGAGGCCGTCGCCTCGCTCGACGTCGCGCTTCAGGCGCACATGCTCGAGCTGCTCGAGGCGCTGCGCGCGGAGCGCGGCCTTTCATATCTGCTCATCTCGCACGATCTCGCCGTCGTGCGCCGGATCGCCGATCGCATCGCCGTGCTCTGCCGCGGAAGGCTTTGCGAGATGGGTTCCGTGGAGGCCGTCTTCCGACGTCCCGCGCATCCTTATACGGCCGCGCTGCTCGCCGCGCGCGATAACCTCGTCACGCCGTGAGCCGAGCCGACGCCATTCACACTATGGAGCGCCGCATGCGGGCGAAGCCGGCGAACCAGGGCCGGTCGCGGGAGAAACGAGACCGAATCCTAGCGGCGATGGACCGGTTGCTGCGGCAGAAAACGTTCTCGGAGATCGGTGTGGCCGACCTTGCCGCCGAGGCCGGCGTTTCCGCGGCGACGACGAGGAAGCCGGCGCCGCGCTTTCCGGGGCGACTCCCGGTGCGGCGGTGCTCGGCGCTCGACGCGAAGCGTAACGGCCCGTTCCGCGAGAACCGTCTCGCGTCGGCGTGCCGCTCGACCACCCGTACGCGGCGGCGTTGCGGGCGACGAAAGAGATTCTGCTAAACTATGCGCCCTGACGCGCGGCATGCGTCCGACCCTCGACGGATCGTCCCGCAGGAAAGGGCATACTCTTCGCCACCGCGCGTTCGAGCGCGATGGGCCGTTAGCTCAATTGGTAGAGCAGTGGACTCTTAATCCATTGGTTGTAGGTTCGAGTCCTACACGGCCCACCAATTCCCATCGTTGGCGCGTGCATGCCGGGTGACCTGCTCGATAGACCGACGCGCGCCCGATAAAGCTATCGGTTGGACGACGACGCATCGTCGCGCGTGCGCGTTATCGTGAGCGACGGCCGCTTCGCTCTCGCGCCGACGCACCCGCCGTTTCTCGAGCACCGCTCCGGCAGCTCTCCCTCTTCGACGTCATCCGGATCTCTGTCGCCGCTCGCCGACTGAATACGTGAAGTCGTGCGAAAGCCAAAAACTTTGTGCTTATAAGGCTTAATCGCATTCTCGAAGCTTCCGCTCGATGGTACCTACGAAGTTCCGTCGCAATCTGGCGACAGGGGCGTATATGCGTGACAGCCACACCTGTCTGTTGTCGCCGACGGGCGGGTCCGTTTCGTTGTTTTGCAAGTTATTGACGTCGCAAATATTTTTCGCTTGGCACGATTCTTGTTCTTAGCGAGGCGTCAATCGGCCGCGACAAGGTAGTGCGTGCCGAGCTGACGAGGCAAAGCCGCCGAAAGGCGGCGACGCAAAGCCACCGGTCTACGGGGAGTCGCCCTACGATAGCGGGGTTGCCAGCGCGGCATGCGACGGTTTGCGAAGCTTCGATACGACGCAACCACCAAGCGGCAACGTGCTTCTCGCTCGCTCGACTCGC
>Ga0079224_100001784_pt1 | contig 25298 bp, 21 predicted proteins | sample Stecom2015_FD_80414 | JGI IMG/M metagenome (GOLD analysis project Ga0079224, IMG submission 80414) | Agricultural soil microbial communities from Utah to study Nitrogen management - Steer compost 2015 | ecosystem: Environmental > Terrestrial > Soil > Agricultural land | place: USA: Utah... | reverse complement strand
TATTTTGGAGAACACCGGTAATGGGGTGAATTTCCATATCTTATCCAATCCCGAGTTTTTGGCGGAGGGAACAGCTGTTACCGATTTACATGAACCCGATCGTGTATTGATTGGGGGTGAAGACGAAGAGGCGATCCAAGCACTGGTAAAAGTATATGAAGCATGGGTTCCCCGTGAACGTATTCTAACCACGAACCTTTGGTCTTCCGAGCTATCGAAGTTGGTTGCTAACGCTTTCCTTGCACAACGTGTGTCCTCTATTAATGCTATTTCCGAACTTTGTGAGGTCACAGGTGCTAATGTCGACGAAGTCGCTCGCGCTATCGGCCAAGATAGTCGTATCGGCTCTAAATTTCTGAAAGCATCCGTTGGTTTTGGGGGATCTTGTTTTCAAAAGGACATTTTAAATCTAGTGTATATCGCGCGCTCTTACAACCTTGCAGAAGTGGCCGATTATTGGGAACAGGTCATTATCCTGAATGATCATCAAAAGACACGTTTTGCTGAAAAAATCATTCAAACGATGTATAATACCGTAAATGGTAAACATATAGCGTTTTTAGGATGGGCGTTTAAAAAAGACACAAATGATACTCGAGAGTCAGCCGCTATCTATGTGGCAGATCACTTGTTAGACGAGGAAGCTACAGTTGTAGTATATGACCCTAAAGTGTCAGCCGAACAAATTTATAAGGACTTAGATTATTTAGCGACTCGTTCTCCAGAAGATAACCGTCGTTTGTTAAAGGTGATTGATAATCCGTACGAAGCGTTGGATGGAGCACACGCGATAGCTGTTTTAACGGAATGGGACGAATTCATATCCTACGATTGGGCGAAGATCAAAGAGGGAATGAAGAAGCCGTCATTCGTTTTTGATGGTAGGAAACTATTGGATAGAAACGAACTGAACAAATTAGGATTTGCGTATTATGCAATAGGGGAATAATTATGAATATTTTACGGTTAATTGGGCGAACTCAAGAGCTTTTTCATGAAGATATTACGAGCCATGAAGAAGTGTTGTATAAAATCGTTTCGTCTTCTCGCTTTTTGGTCATCGGTGGGGCGGGGTCCATCGGCCAGGCGACCACTAAAGAAATTTTTAAGAGAAACCCTCGGAAACTTCATGTTGTCGATATCAGCGAAAATAATATGGTCGAACTGGTTCGAGACATCCGCAGTTCCTACGGGTATATAGATGGCGATTTTCAGACTTTTGCTTTAGATATTGGCTCCATAGAGTACGACGCATTTTGGGAGGCGGATGGCCAATATGATTATGTGTTAAACTTATCTGCTTTAAAGCATGTTCGAAGCGAGAAAGACCCATATACATTGATGCGCATGATTGATGTGAATGTTTTCAATACCGATAAAACATTGCAACAATCAATTGCAAAAGGAGTCAAAAAGTACTTTTGTGTCTCTACAGATAAGGCTGCGAATCCTGTTAATATGATGGGGGCATCGAAGCGCATAATGGAGATGTTCTTAATGCGGAGAAGTAGGGAAATTACAATTTCGACAGCACGATTCGCTAACGTTGCATTCTCTGATGGATCGCTCTTACACGGTTTTAACAAACGAATTGAAAAAAGACAACCGATAGTTGCTCCAAATGATATCAAACGCTATTTCGTTGTTCCCAAAGAGTCAGGCGAACTTTGTTTAATGTCTTGTATATTTGGAGAGAATCGAGACATTTTCTTTCCAAAATTGAGTGAACAATTACACTTAATTACTTTTGCGGAGATAGCAGAAAAGTATCTACGAGAGATCGGATATGAACCATATGTCTGTCGATCCGAAGAAGAAGCTCGAGAACTTATAAATACGTTGCCTGCAGAAGGAAAATGGCCGTGTTTATTTACATCTAGTGATACGACAGGAGAGAAGGACTTTGAAGAGTTCTTTACGGATCAGGAGGTATTGGATATGGAGCGATTCATCAATCTGGGGGTGATTAAAAACGACCTAAATATCGAAGAAGACAAATTAAAGTTATTTGAGAAGAAAATTGCCGAGTTTAAAAACAATCGAGCTTGGAAGAAAGAAGAGATTGTGACACTTTTCTTTGAGATGATTCCCGATTTTGGCCACAAAGAAACAGGCAAATATCTTGATGCTAAAATGTAATGATGAATAAGATACAACAGATAGTTTCGTTTGTCCGAGATCAGTACAAAACCGACAAGTTTATTCCATTGCATGAACCACGATTTCGAGGCAATGAAAAGAAATACCTGCTAGATACAATTGATTCTACATTCGTGTCTTCCGTTGGTGCTTATGTGGATAAGTTTGAGGCAATGATGCAGGATATCACGGGGACAACAAAAGCGGTGGCGGTAGTAAACGGAACGGCTTCTCTGCAAGTGGCTCTTCGCTTAGCAGGTGTGAAAGCAGGAGACGAAGTGCTTACGCAAGCGCTTACGTTTGTTGCGACGGCGAATGCCATTGCGTATAATCAAGCTACGCCTGTATTCTTAGATGTCGACCTAGACACGATGGGCTTGTCGCCTAGGGCTGTGGATGCGTTCTTAGAAGAATTTGGAGAACTGCGAGAAGATGGATGTTACAACAAGTCGACGGATAGGCGAATCGCGGCATGTATGCCTATGCATACTTTTGGCTTTCCTGTCCATCTTGACGAATTACTTGCCGTCTGTAAGAAGTGGAATATTCCGCTTGTTGAAGATGCCGCGGAATCGCTCGGAAGCTTTTATAAAGGGAAGCATACTGGGGCGATCGGAGCTTTTGGAGGATTTTCGTTCAACGGTAATAAGACCATCACCTCGGGTGGAGGTGGTGCTATAGTAACGAATGATGCAGAAATGGGTGCGCATGCTAAATACTTGACAACAACTGCAAAACGCCCACATCCGTATGAGTTCTTCCATGATGAAATTGGATATAACTTTCGCATGCCTAATTTGAATGCAGCTTTGGCCTGCGCGCAATTAGAAGAACTGGAGGTGTTTTTGGCGGATAAACGGACATTAGCAGGCGAATATGCAAGGTTTTTTGAACAAGAGGGGATAACATTTCGGACCGAAACGCCCGGTACGAAAGCTAACTATTGGTTGATGTGCGTCGAGTTGGCCGACGCGGCGGAGCGAGATAACTTTTTAAAAGTCACTAATGAAAATGGCGTTATGACACGTCCTATTTGGAGACCAATGTACCGACTTCCAATGTACCAAGGCTGTCAGCGCGATGAGCAAAAAAACACCGAATTTTTGGAGGAAAGAATTGTAAATATACCAAGTAGCGTTAGATAACCAGACGAAATATGAACGCAGTAGTAACATATATATATCCTGATGGAATGATATATTTCGATTCATTACTAAAATCATTATGTGACCAAAGTAATAACGATTTCGATTTAATTATCTTTAACGATGGTGTAGGGACACTGAACGAAGATGATGAAAAGTTGAAAAATCTGAACTTTGGAGTTAGGATTTTCCCTATGCAGGGTTCTATTGCGGAGATAAGGTTTGAGTCTTTTGAAATCTTAAAGAGACTGAACTATGATGGTTATATTTTTCAGGATGTTGACGACCAAATGTCCATTAATAGAGTTGAATTGTGTAAAGAACTGCTCAGCACTAATGACGTCGTGGTAAATGACTTAAAAATAGTAACAGAGGATGGAGATCTCGCCGTTTGGAAAGAACGAATTAAGGATTTACAAATTATAACTTTGTCAGATATAAGGCGTAGCAATATCATTGGGCTGGGCAATACGTCAATCAGGCGTAGTATTTTGAAACAGACGCCCCTTAGGAGAAGTTCGCTTCCCAAAGCTGTTGATTGGTTCGTTTTTTATCAAATACTTCATCGTGGTGCGAAAGCTTGTTTTACGGGTAAATGTGCAACTATATATCGACAGCATGAAAATAACTTGGCAGGTATGCAAAAGTTAGTAACTAAAGAGAGGTTACAACACATAATCGATGTCAAAAAGCGTCATTATTCTGCTTTGTCAGAAATAGGTCTCGAAGACTTCATATTGGAATTAACAGAATTAAAAAATAAGCAATTAAATAAAAACATCCTCTTAACGAAAAATCCCTTTTGGTGGGAAGAAACAGAATTAATTTAAAAACATACTTATATGAATTCTTTTAAAATTAAAGATAAGGTAATTGAAAATTTCAGCCGTCCTTATATAATTGCCGAAATTGGAGCAAATCACAATGGAGATATGGAGTTGGCACGAACAATGATTGATGCTGCAGTAGAATGCGGGGCCGACGCTGTCAAATTTCAGTCGTGGTCTAATACGTCTCTTATCGCCAAGGAGGAATATGATCGAAATCAGAAATATGACGATTCTCCAAAGAAACATTTTGGTTCATTAAAGGAGATGGTAGATAAATATTACCTGAGAGAAGATCAGCATTTCGAACTTAAAGAATACTGTGACGGAAAGCAAGTTGACTTTTGTTCGACTCCGTTTTCAGTGGAGGAAGTCGATTTGTTGAATAGATGTCAAGTGCCATTCTATAAAGTAGCGTCTATGGACATCAATAATGTTCAACTTCTTAATAAAATGGCAGAAGGTGGAAAACCTATCATTTTGTCTACGGGAATGGCTACTCTTGGGGAAGTTGATGCTGCGGTGGAGTTATTGACAAAACGTGGTGTTGAGGACATTTCTTTACTACATTGTATTTCTATTTATCCACCTGCGTATGAGGATATTAATCTCCGAAACATTACCATGCTGCAACAGGCCTTTAATTTACCTGTGGGTTTTTCGGACCATACCATCGGATTTTCTATACCTCTGGCGTCGGTCGCTTTAGGCGCGTGTATTATTGAGAAACATTTTACGACAGACAAGGGGCTTCCTGGTTGGGACCACGAAATCTCCGCGGATCCATTTGAAATGAAAATAATCTGTGAAGAATCCGCTAATATTGCTGCGTCTCTTGGAACTTTTAAGAAGGTCGTATCTCAAGCGGAGATTGCCAAAAGAGATAAGTTCAGACGGAGTATTGTTGTTAAAAATGATCTTCCCTCCGGACATGTTCTCACAGATGCAGATCTTACAAGTAAGCGCCCTGGTACAGGAATATCGCCAGACGTTTTGCCACATATCATCGGACGCGAGCTTCGCATAGCGAAAGAGGCCGATACCTTATTAAGATGGGAAGATGTAAAGTAATCGAATATGAGAAAGCATTTGTCTAATCATCTAATAAGCGGGGATACATCAGTCCGTGACGCTCTGAGAAAGCTTAATGAGTTAAGTTCCGATGCAATCCTTTTTGTTGTGAATGACGAAAATCAACTCTTAGGATCTTTAACAGATGGAGACCTTAGGAGAGGTTTCTTGCGTGATTTAGACTTTAATAACATAATTACTGACTTCATTCAGGACAATCCCAAGTTTGTTTTCGAGGATGACTACAATATCGATATTCTGGAGGAACTTAAACATAATAATTTTAAAATAGTTCCGGTGTTGAATGGCGATCGTGAAATTGTCGATTTGATTAATTTCAGAACTCAACATTCTCAAATTCCAGCAGATGCTGTTCTGATGGCAGGCGGTGAAGGTAAAAGGCTGCGCCCACTTACTGAGGGTACGCCAAAACCTTTGCTCAAAGTTGGAGATAAGCCGATTATCGAATACAATATCGAAAGGTTATCTAAAGTAGGAATACGAAACATTTTTCTGAGTATAAACTATCTCGGCGACCAGATCATAGATTATTTTGGTGACGGAAGAAGTCGGGGCTTGAATATTCAATATGTAAAAGAAACAAAACCTCTGGGTACGATCGGTTCAATTCTGTTGGTTGAGCACTTCGAATATGATGATATCTTGGTAATGAACAGTGATTTGTTAACAAACGTCGATTATGCAGATTTTTTTAAAGCTTTCAAAGAAAGTGATGCAGACATGGCAGTTGCTGCAACATCTTATCACGTTGATGTTCCTTACGCAGTTTTAGAGGTAGATGATGCGAATATCGTAAGATCTCTTAAAGAGAAACCTAAATACACTTATTATTCAAATGCGGGTATTTATTTGTTGAAGAAGGACCTCTTGAAGATGATACCAGAGGATAGATTCTTTGATATTACGGATTTGATGGATAGGGTTCTCGAAATGAACTTGAAGCTGATCACTTATCCGATAAATGGGTACTGGTTGGATATCGGCAAACATGAGGACTTTAAGAAGGCTCAGGAGGACATTAAACATATAAAATTATAAGTGACTATGTTGGCAATTATTCCCGCACGCGGAGGTTCTAAGGGCCTACCGGGGAAAAACATCAAACCTTTGCTAGGAAAACCGTTGATAGCATATACCATTGAAGCAGCTTTAGCCGTCCCTGCAATAACTAAGGTTTTCGTTAGTACCGACGATCCGGCGATCGCGAGTATAGCGGTGGAACTAGGCGCGGAATGTGGTCAATTACGGCCTGCCTATCTTGCTACCGATTCTGCAAGAGCCGTTGATGTGTATACACACGTTTTAGAACAATTTGTAAATATAGGGGAGCACTTCAATGAAGTTGTAATTTTACAGCCTACAAGCCCATTAAGAACGTCAGGGAATATAATAGAAGCAATTGAGCTTTTCCAAGAAAAAGATGCGGATTCGGTTATCTCTTACTGTGAGGAGCACCATCCCATTGTTTGGCATAAATATATAACTAGGGAGGGCAAGTTCGAGGAAATATTTGGCTCTCATATTAATAATAGACAAGAAGAGCGGAAATCATACTATCCTAACGGGGCCATTTACATATTCAAGAAAGAACTATTGACCTCTGGGATGTATTATACAGGTAATTCTTATGCATATATTATGTCTCGGGAGGTATCGGTGGATATCGACACAATGTTTGATTTTAAGCAGGCAGAACTTCTTTTAAGAAATGCTTAAGAAACTTTTCTCACACACCGCGATTTATGGCTTAGCACCACAAGTAACAAGGATTGCGAGTGTGCTGGCTTTACCCATTATTACCAAAGATTTAACCAGCGTCGATTTTGGAGTTTACGGCATTATAACTGCCGTGGCGGGTGCTATAGCGGTTTTAAATGCCTTGGGATTGAAACTCGTTTTAACGAATTCGTTTTATAGAAGCCCTATGCAATATAAGTGGGGGTGGCGCCAGATTTACGGTTTTTTAATGATTTGGAATCTACCATATAGCGTCATTCTAGGAGTAATTTTATGGTTTTTCATACCTTATGAAGCATCCTCAAATGCGCTATGGATAGTTTTGTTGAATGTTTTACCAGTTGTGTTTTTTGGCCCTACTTCCATTCTAGGCAACACTTATTATCAATTAAAACAACAGCCTTTTCAAATAGTTATTCGAAGTGTCATTTTTGGTCTTCTAACGGTGGTCTTAAATATCGTTTTCATTTCTGTTTTTAAACAGGGGTATATGGGGTGGTTTATTTCAACGAGTATTTCGACTATGGCAAGTCAAATGTCGTTTTTTATTCCAATTAACTTTAAAGAAGGTCTAAAGCCCATCTTTAATTTTAAATGGAGATACATAAAAAGATCTTTGAAAGTATCGATTCCCACAATTCCCCATTATTATTCTACTTATTTGCTAGATAGCTCTGATCGACTGATAATGAAAACGGTTGGTGTTGCCACTTCTGAGATTGGAGTTTATAACGCCGCCTATACTGTTGGGAATTTTATCCGCCAAGCTGGAATGGCTGCAGGGTTTGCGATTGGGCCGATGTTAAATATTGCATATAAGGAAGGGAATGAAAAGAGGGCAAGAGATTTGATCTTTATCTTACAGATCTCGTTTCTTATCGGGTCCTTTATTTTATGCATATGGCTTAAAGAAGTATTCCATTTGTTATTAAAAAACAAGGAACTTCAGGAGAGCTACGAACTTGGAATAATAATCATTATGTCTTATTGTTATCGTCCTATGTATTTAGGGGCTAATAGTAAGCTTTTTTATTTAGAGAAGACACAGCTATTATTAAAAGTGACCTTTGTTGCTGCTGTTATTAATGTTTGCTTAAACTTCATACTTATCCCTTTATGGGGAATTTACGCCGCCGCATTTGTTACGTATATATCACTTCTATATATGGGCTACGCAGGATTTTATTTGAAGACAGTACGAGAAACAAACCAGGTAAATTATTACCCCGTTTTCTGGCTGGCGTTAACGTTAGTACTTACTGTTTTTACGTTAGTTTGTGTGGAATGGAATATTATAATAAAAATAGTACTTTCGATAGTTGGGCTATTCGCAGGAGCTCTTTTTATAATGAGGATCAACAGGAGGATAGTATAGAATGAATAGAATCGAACTAATAGAATGGTTTTCGAAAATAGAAAAGGATGCCAAATTCAACCATGAGGCGGTTGACATATGGCCGATTTTGAAGTCAGATTTATTTTTTCATTGGTACAAGCAGTCAAACACGTCTAGTCAAAGCTTATCGAAAAAAAAGAAAATGCCATTTTATAATAGGATTAAAAAATTGGTGTCCTTTTTTTTGAACATTAGCCGCGATTATCGTAACCGGAGGTCTTTATATGCTGGGTTTTCTGCTCATAGGGCTATGGTAAACGGTCGTTTTGTTAATAAATTTTTCACAGAATTCACTCATGGAGGCAAGAGTATCGAAATTGAATACGGTCAAATTGATTCTTCAAAAAATTATGAAAATTATAAAGATATTTTGTTTCTAGAACATCTTGAACCCTTGACTAAGCTGCTTAATTTTTTCGTTAAAAAGAGGAGTTATTTATATGAGGAGGTTATAGATGTTATTAGAAGATTCAACGTAGAGGTCGATACCCTGCCAGACAACTATATCAAAAAGTTTGAGGGAAAACTGCATTTAATTCGTGTCTATTCTATGATTTTTTCCTACCTGCTAAAAAAGCTAAAGGTAGAGAAAGTATATGTCTTGTGCTATTATAATATTCAGATGTTTGCTCTGGTGTACGCAGCAAATAAACTTGGCATTATCACGTACGATGTCCAGCATGGCAGCCAAGGGCCACTACATCCCATGTATTTCTTTAGCGGACTAAAATCAGAATTAGGTTATCCCAAGACTTTGCCTTCAAATTTTTGGTGCTGGGACGAAGCGTCAGCTTCTTCGTTACGAAATTGGCTTCCTCCAAACCGCAGCGAAAGGGTAGAAAATAGAGGTAACCCTTGGATAAATTACTCTATTCAACACCATGGAACAGATTATGGGAACTCTATAAATCAAGCAAAGAATAATATTATAGTTACGCTACAAGAGCCCGTATTAAGTGAAACTTTATTGGAAGTGATAGAGAGCCTCGATTCTAGTAGATTTATCTGGTGGCTGAGGTTTCACCCTCGGATGATGGAAAAAAAAGAGTACTGGGCGAGTTATTTTTCGAGCAAAAGCATCAAAAATATTGAAATTGATATGGCAAGTAAAATTCCTTTACCTATTTTATTAACTAACTCTTTTTTGCATATATCTAGATATTCGGGTTCGATAATTGAAGGTTGTATTTTAGGTACTAGGACATTCATTACAGACCAAATTGGTATAGAAACGTACGGTTATTATATCGATAATACTAAAGTTTTTAACACGGTAGATTTTACTGCAAAAGAATTGTTAAGTTTAATTGAGAGTTTCGACGATGGAATACAAGATAATTGATATATTGAGAATTGTTATTTTGCCGTTTATTTTGTTGACTTTTGATTCTTGTAAAAAGGAACGTGTTGACATAGAAATTAACTTGGAGGCGTCTCCATTATCCATTGATATAGATAAATCGTATGTCTTCGAAGCGGGGAAAGAAGGTTTCCAATACGCCTATGGCACTGTGACCAATCTTAACGGCAATCTTTTCGTCACGGCGGTCCGCTATCCAAGAATATTGAGCGATTTTAAAGAAAAGGCTGAAATAATTGCTACACATAGTTCGGACAATGGAAGCACCTGGAGTAACGCTTATATCATTCAAAAAGATATAGGACTAAAAAATACAACTAATCCGTCTGTGATAAAAATCAACGGTTCGGAATTATTATTAAGTTTTTCTGCTATAAATAGTACATCTAACGTCGATCTATATTATAAGAGGTCAGTAGACAATGGACAGACTTGGACAGACTATAAATCAATAAGCGAAATAGGGAGCGGCTATCACGTAGCAGTAAATGATCGTCTTGTCATGAATAAAAGCCGTTTGCTTTTGCCTGTTGCTTTTGTTGAGGGGGATATCTTTGAAAATTATGAAAAACAGGAGATTGTTCTTTTCTCGTCAGAAAATTTTGGTGAATCTTGGAGACGTTCCAATCTGGTAAAAGCGAATCATTCGCTTATGGAACCAAACATTGTGTGTTTAGACGATCAAGAATTCTTAATGAATATGCGTACAAAAAGGGGATATGTTTATTTCGCTAGGAGTTTTGACGCTGGCACGACCTGGGACATGGAGAAATCCAATATTCCTTCCCCTGCGTCGCCCCAAAAGATTGTCAAAATACCAGGAACGGACCTGCTGATAATGGTTTGGAATAATACGAGAGAGAATTTCCGGAGCTCATTCAATAACAGGTCGCCATTGTCAATTGCAATAAGCGACGACAAAGGCTATCATTGGCGGTATATAGCGGATATTGAGTCTAGCAAAGATTTTGATTACAGCTATCCGTCCATATCCTTCACAAACAATGAAATGCTTGTTTTGTATTATGAAAGAGAAAAAATTACAAATAATAAAGCATCATTAAAGCTTTCGAAGATATCTTTAAATAGTTTAAAAAAATATAAAGATGCCGATTAAACGAATAAAAAATAAGTTGGGCTTTCTGGTTAGAAAGTATATTTTAAATGTCAACGTTATTTCTCCTAAGGTGAAAATCGGCAAACGATGTTCGATAAATGGATGTAACATAAGTGGAGATATTCAGATAGGGGAAAATTGTAAGCTCAATCAAGTACATATCAATGGAAAAGTCGCTATCGGTGCAAACACTTCCATATGGGGTCCAAACATTACTATTACGGCAGAAGTACACAATATCCGTATCGGCAGTTATACGTCGATTGCTAGAGGCGTAACAATTCAGGAATTTAATCACAATTTGAATCGTTTTAGCACATATTATATCAATAAGAATATACTGGAGAACGGTCAACCAGATGTAGTTTCGGACGGGCCAATATCTATCGGTCACGACGTGTGGATTGGATCGAATGTAACTATCGTTGGAGGAGTTACTATAGGAACAGGTGCTGTTATTGGGGCGAACAGCGTGGTAACAAAAGACATCCCTCCTTATGGAGTGGCTGTGGGCACTCCGGCCAAAGTCATTAAATTTCGCTTTGGCCCAGAGATTATAAGCAGTCTTTTAGCATCTAAGTGGTGGGAATGTTCAAAGGAGGAGTTGAAAAATAAGGTAGAAGAGTTAGATCGCTTGGTGAAAAAAGTATGATTAGTATAATTTGTCCCGTATATAATAAGGAGAAGTATCTGGAAGAAACAATTAGGAGCGTTCTCGCTCAGACATCAACTTTTTGGGAGTTATTACTAGTGGACGATGGTTCTTCCGATCGATCTGCAGAGATAGCTCAACGTTATGCTATGGAAGTAGAGGCTATCCGTTTTTATGACAGGCAAACTGTCCGACCGGATCTAAAAGGGGCGAATGCATGTCGAAATATTGGAGCTCAATATGCAAGAGGACGTTGGCTCCTATTCTTAGATGCAGATGATCTGCTTTTGCCGCACTGTATTATGCAACGGCTCCAAGCAGCGGAATCAAATGCAGACTATTTTAACATGATGATTTTTCGAGTCGCCTACGCTAAGGGGACACCTCCAGAGATATACGACAAAAAATATCCTGATTCTGAGATATTTAAGTCGTTAAGCGAGGACGAAGCTATTTTAAAAGAAGTTTGTTTGTCTAAGTTTCTAAAGTTCGATTTGCCATGGCATACGACTGGTGTGCTTTGGGAAAAAGCTTTTTTTGTAAAAATGAATGGTTTCAACGAGAACTATCAGAGATTACAAGATCCGGAAATTCATACACGAGCCTTATTACGAGAAGATGTCTCCCTATCGTACAACGCACATCGTCTTCCTGAAGACACGCTGCATCGTATGGATGATGATAGGTTAGTTTGGAATGCCCAAACCTTCTTTGACAAACAGCTTATGTCCATCGTTCACTTTGTTAATGATATGTCCATTGCGATGAAAAACGGGAGACATGCAAGTAAAATCTATTTATTACAAGGATATCTTTTGTTTGGGGAGATGCTTGTGTATAATTTCAGACGGGCAGGTGAGGTTAACGTTGCAGAAGGCGAGGAAATTCTGAACCAATTTTACACCAAAGTACCTACAGAACTTTTAAACTGGAGATATAAATTAATAAGAAACCAATTGCGTGTCATCTCAAGAAATGCTTTTTTTGTAAAAAAAAGGTTCCCAGGGTTGCTTGTGTTTGTATATAAAAAATTATTGCGATGAGAGGGATAACAAGAATTGAAACGCTATTTGATGCAGGATTGCTGTTCGTATTTATATATGCTCCGGCGCTGACTTTCGTTCCGTTCGCATTGTCAAAACTGGTTTTGGCCTTCTTGATTGGATTTACCTTATTGCACCAGAATGTTTTGAAGAGAATTCTCTGGGACTTTTCTGTTCGTAAATTTTTAAGAACTTTTTTGTGGGTAATTTTATTTATTCTTTGCTATTTTCTAATACTAACAATAGGGACTAAAAACAATAATTTTGTATTTGTACAACAATCAGTTTGGCTAATTTTAGAAGGTTTAATAGGCTCGGTCCTGATGTTTAATTATTTAACATCAAAATATGACCTGAAAGAAATCTTTAGGATACTATTGGGGGTTATTACGTTTCAGAGTATCGTTGTTATCTTAACTTTTTTTTCGGTAGGGCTGCGTGATTTAATTAACGCAGTACTGGTCGTTTCGGACGAAAGGCATATTTCGTCCTATAGAATGCGGGGCTTGTCGAACGGGGGCGGCGCTGGACTATCATATGTACAGGCGCTCGGAAGCTTAGTTGCAGGTGTATTAATGATCTTTGATAAACCCTCTCGTTTAAAATATCTATTTTGTGCAGTTGTCATTTTAATCTCACAGATGTTTATTGCTAGAACGGGACTGATTTTCTCCTTTTTGTTACTGTTTTCGACTTTAGTGCAAGAAGCTTATAATAGAAAATCGTTTCTTCGGCTTTTGTGGCAATTTGTATTTGGAGGAATATTAATAGCAGTGGTGTTTAGGTTAGCGATGTCATTAATGAGTGATCAAACTCGAATCATTTTTGATGAACTCGTGTTAAATCGCGCTTTCGAGTTTTATTATAACTACGAGGATTCCGGAACTTTAGAAACACGTTCGACAACCGCCCTGGAAAATATGTATTTCCTGCCAAAACATGACCTTGGCTTGTTGTTCGGCGAAGGGCTATGGGACGTTGCAGGCCAAAACGCTTCTACGCTAGTCTACGGCCGAAAGGTCAACTCCGATGTCGGCTTTGTTCGTATGATCTTCGCATTTGGCATTATTTTAACAACAATCTATTACGGCGTCTATATTTTGTTTTTGCGAGAGATATATAAGTCTTCACACGGCCGAGATATCCTAATATTGTTGCTCACGCTCTTTTTGATATTTGTGCTAGGGGAAACAAAAGAACCGTTTTTGATTAGAATGTCGGGAACTAGTAAAATTCTAGTGCTATTTTATTTATTCATGATGTACTATAATAGGAAAAATTCGAATTTAATTACAGGATATGCAAAATAAACGGGATACATTAGTGTGCTTTACGGCATCCTTCCCTTTCGGGCTAAAAGAAACTTTCTTCGAGAATGAGCTGCCCTTTTTAGCCAGCCGATTTGAGAAAGTAATATTAATTCCCGTAATCAATTACTCCGGAGACGGCGTCGCTAGAAGTGTGCCGTCTAATGTAGAGTATCTCCAGCCTACTGTGCCGCATTCTAAACTGAATCGGATGGTGCGAGGATTGTTAAATATGTCTCCCATCAATCTTTATTTAAAGGATTTCCATCGAGGAAAAGTTTATAAATCGAAAACTAGGCTCACGAATTGGTTTAATTCACTCTTGTTGTTTCGTTTGTTGTACAAAAGATTCCGTAGTTTGATTATAAGACTTAAATTAAGCCCGGAGAACACGGTTTTATATTCGTACTGGGGAGAGGCACCATTATTTGCAACTGGCTTGGTCGAATCATATCGAAAGGTTGTAAGGATGCATAGGGTCGATTTCTACGAGGAGGTGAACGACGGCTATTTGCCGCTTCGAAAAACCATTTATGCAGCTGCAGATCTATTACTTCCGATTTCGGACGATATTAAAGAACGTCTCGTGAACTTTTATGGAGTAAATCGAAAAGATATTTTCGTCGCTCGCCTAGGGGTTGATAACAAACAAAATCCGAAGAGTACCGAAGAGGGCAATAACCCAATGCTAATAAGAATAGTGTCATGCAGTAGGGTTGATCCGGTGAAGAGGGTCAAGTTAATTCTAGACGCACTTTCGGATTATAACGGGAAAGGCATGATAGAATGGCACCATTTTGGAGATGGACAGCTATACAATGAGCTTAAGATTTCTGTGGCACAAGTGACTGCAGCCAATAAAAACATATCAATCCATCTACACGGTTGGACGAGGCAGGAAGATCTTTTCCATTTTTATGAAAATAATCATGTAGATTGTTTTGTAAACGTAAGTGAAAGTGAAGGGATTCCTGTTAGCATAATGGAAGCTATGTCCTACGGCATCCCCGTGATTGCGACAGACGTTGGAGCAAGTCGTGAAATTGTTAACAATAGAAATGGCTTTCTTTTAGATGTGGATTTTGATTTGGATGATTTGCTTAAGGATATTTTGCAACTGAAAGGCAACGAAGATAAAAGGACGATGGCATATGAAACCTGGAAAAATGAATATCAGGCTTCCGAGAATTATAATTTATTGGTTGAACAATTACAAAGGATCGCAAATGAAAGGATTTAGTAAAATAGTTAAGATGGCAGTTGTCTTCTTGCTGATTGTTATAGGAGAAAATAGGACCTTTGCACAAAAAACAATTGTATATGATTTTGAAGTCTTACAGAGCAATAAAAGTAAAGTCAAAACTAATGCTGAAGTTAAGAAGGCTGTGTCTGCGTTGATTAATGAAGCGAACAAGAAACTAAAAATTTCCAAACTGAATGTTGTTGGAAAACCGGAATTGCCGCCAAGCGGAGACAAACACGATTTTTATAGCCTTTCTATCTATTGGTGGCCTAATCCGAATACTAAATCTGGACTACCTTATGTACCTAAGGATGGAAAACCCAATCCGGGGAGATTAAGAATAAAAGATTTAAGTAATCTAACCCAGATTTCCGATGCAATAAAAACACTTGGTCTCGCTTACTTCTACACAGGGGATAAACGCTATGCAACTAAAGGAGAAGAGTTGCTTAGAGGCTGGTTCATTAATCCAGGTACAAAAATGAATCCGAATCTGAATTTTTCCGGATGTATCCCGGGGGTATCTGATGGTAGACCAGAAGGGATTATCGATGGACGATATTTTGTTGAGCTAATCGACGGAGTCATTTTAATGAAAGGCGGAATTAGTTCGCAGACGTATAATGGAATTGTAGAATGGTTTAGAGAGTTTGATCGTTGGATGGAGCAAAGCGATATTGGAAGAGAAGGGAAAAAACTCACGAACAATATAGGAACTTCGTACTACTTGCAAAGAATAACATATTCACGTTTCGTCGGTGATGACGCGAAAGCCCGAAATTTGATTAATAACGAAATTTCAAGGTTGATTAGGCTACAGTTTGGTGCCGATGGAGGACAAAAGTTAGAAAACAAGAGAACCAGAAGTTGGAATTATAGTATCGCTAATCTCAAATATTGGTTTAACATTGCAAAAGTATCGGAAGACATGGGAGTCAATCTCTGGGACGGCGGCGATAGATTGTTGGCGAAGGGGTATGACTATCTTGAACCTTACGGAAGGTTTGGTAAAAAATGGCAAAGCGCCCAAATACTTAAAGTAGACTACGAAAAGACTTTTAGTAGTTTGCTGCCGATGGGCGAAAGGAAACTCCGTGGAAAATCTAGAAATCAAACACCTAAAAATACGGCGCCAACATTTATATTGTCCGAAGTAAAGTTTTAAATTTTTAATATGAAAGTCGTCGCACTATTAGAAGCTGGGATCTCAAGCTATAGAAATTTTCTTTTTACTTTCCTAAACGGTCATCCTGCAATTTCTGATTTTTGTTGGTTATCCCCACAGGAAAAATTTATAACGGAAAAGATGGTGCCTATAAAGATCGGAAAGTAAAGCTGAATACTATATAGTAAGATAAATTACCTTGATGTTCCAATAAAGACTACTAAATGATGAACACTACTGGCTTCTGGTTTTGTCTACTCGTATATTATCCGCTATAAACCTTGCTAAAGTAAATTATAAAAATGGATAAAACATTAAAAGATACAGCGATTCTATTTTTTACAACGGCGATTGAACATACTACCTTCAGGAAAACGGCAAAGATGCTGCATGATGAAGGAGCACACGTTCATATCATCGGGTTTACAAGAAATAATTTTCCAGAAAATAAGATGGATGGTTTGACTATCGAATCTCTCGGGACACTTTCCCATGGGAACTATTTCTCGAGGATGATTAAACTTTTTAAATTCTTGTCCTTACTACGGAAGCGCGCGCATCATTATGATGTCATCTACAATTTTACACTAGATACTCTAATTATTAGTAAATTGGCTCTGTTATTCAAGCGAAAAAAATGGATTTATCAGGTTCAAGACATAAGAACTATTTATTTTGAGAATTCTATAAAAAGTAAATTTACGCGATTTTTAGAATCTGTTTTTATAAAACAGATAGATTTGCTAGTGTTGTCGTCAGAGGATTATTATACCGGTTATTACAAGATTAACTACGATATCTCAAAGGATAAAGTTCAAGTTATCGAAAATAAGCTTGTTAGAGAATCTGTGCTTCCAACTCCTATTCCGCCCACTGATAACAAGCTCATCAGGATCGGTTATTTCGGGGTAATGCGGTGTCGAAGATCGTGGGAGATTCTTAAGAGTTTTACCGAGAAGAATACGGATAAGTTCGCGTTGCTTCTTAGGGGCAAGCCAGTCGTGATACCTAATATTGAAGAGGCAATATCAGGTTCAAATAATATAGTTTTCGAAGGGCCTTATCGGTCGCCGGATGATTTGAATGAGTTGTATAATAGAGTGGACATTGTATGGGCCTGCTATCCATACAGTGAAAACAGGTCGTTCGGCAACTGGAAATTAGCTAGAACTATAAGATTTTATGAAGCTTGCGCATTTGGAAGACCTGTTATTGTACAAAAAGGGACTCCACAAGCAAAGGATGTCCTTAAATATAACATTGGCCTCGTTGTTGATATGGAAGATGTAGATCAATGTTATAGTGCCTTAGCGGCAATCACTCGGCAGCAATTGTCGTTATGGGAGGAAAATATTAATAGACTGCCGTCTTCCTTTTATTACCACGATCAAGAGTATCGTGAATTACTGAACAGAATTGAGAGTTTTTAGATTTTTGATAAATGAATAAGATTGAACGAGCGGTATATGATATTGTGAAATCAAACCCCAAAATAAAGTTATTTATTAGAAATGTTTATCAAGCTGTGTTTGACATCTTGCCAAGAAGGAAGGAATTTTCAATTAACCCAATAGATTTTAAAGAGGATTACTTTTTTGGTTTTCATGACATCCAACCATTCTGTGAAGATAATCGAAAAGTGTTGGCGAACAAACTTAGTTTCGACTTAAAGATGCCAGCAAAGGATGATTTTATAGAAGTAGGATATTTTGATTTTGTGGATGGAAGACTCAAAAACTTTAACAAAGTTGGAGAATCTAATTCATGGAATTATCATAAGGGCTGTAGACTTCAATGGTTAGGTAAAAATCGGCTGATTTTTAATTGCACTTATGCTGGTGAGATGGTTTCAAAGATAGTGAATATAGAATCTAAAGAAGAGACTATTTTGCCTGTGCCGATTGATAGCGTATCAAGAAATGGTCGGTTAGCCACATCTTTTAGTTACGAACGGTTAGAAAAGTATATGCCCGGTTATGGGTATAATCACGAGGATAAAATATCTTTCGTTTCAGATCCACATCCTATTAATACTGGACTTTTTCTAATTGATCTTGAAACAAAAGAAAGGCGATTACTTGTTGATCTTCGATCATTAGCTCAACAATCATTAAAGGAAGAAAATTCTAGAACTTCTTACCATTACGTCACCCACTCTCTTTTCTCGAACGACGGCCGATATATCTCATTCTTTCACAGATGGGTGGGGGAGGAGACTTTCAAGCGGTACACAAGACTGATGATTTATGATCTTGAATTGGATAAGCTTTTTCAAGTTCCTACTGGATATATGGTTTCACATTACGTTTGGAACGACAATCATGAAATTATAGCGTATTGTAATTATCAAAACACAGATGCTCACACTTTGCTAAAAATCAGGGACTTAGATGCGAGTCATCATGTGGTATATCCACAGTTGAACTCAGATGGACATCAATCGTTCATAGATTCTAATACATTCATAACGGACACCTACGGAGATAAATGGAGAATGTCGAAGCTATATAAGGTTGGTATTGCAACAGACAAAGCAAAACTAATTGCATCGGTGTACTCTCCCAAGAAGTTTCAGACTAAGCATGCGCATAAACATATAGCATGTGATTTGCACCCTCGAGTTTCAAACGACGGACAATTTGTGTGTTTTGATACTGCTAAGTCTGGAAGACGATCTTTAGCCGTAATGTCCTTGCGTGACCGCCTATAAAAGGATCTTATGAAAATAATATATTTACATCAGTACTTTAAAAAGCCGACTGAAAACGGTGGAACTCGGTCTTACGATCTAGCAACGGCTTTTGTAAAACAAGGTCACCAAGTAGAAGTCGTTACCACCACTTCAGAGAAAGAAGACTTTAATGCAGGCAGATGGCGGGTAGAGATGGTAGACAACGTGAAAGTTAATTACTTGTATTTACCTTACGACAATTCCTATTCGGTTTTAAAGCGTATCACCGTTTTCGTTTTATTTCTGTGGCATTCTTTTTATAAACTTAGAAAAATACAAGCAGACGTAGTCTTGGCAACTTCCACTCCGCTGACTATCGGTATTCCGGCCTTATTAAAAAAGTGGATAGATGGTACCCCCTACATTTTTGAAGTTCGGGACGTTTGGCCCGAGGCAGTTATTGCAATCGGAGTTGTCCGTAATGCTTTTATAAAGAAATTACTTTATAAATTGGAATCTATGCTGTATTCCAATGCTGAATTTGTAGTGCCCTTGTCCATTGATATGCAACGATCTATCCAAACACGGTATCCTAAATTACTCGGAAAGACACAAACTGTCGTTGAAAATATATCGGAGATAGACCGTTTTAGAATGGCCAGTAATCGTTCAGACTACTTAGAGAAAACTATTGGATTTACTCCCAAAACATCCATTTTATACGCGGGCACCTTTGGCAAAGTCAATAAAATAGAATATGTGATAGAACTCGCAGCCGAGCTTTATAAAATAGATCCGTCTATTGTCTTTTTGTTGATGGGGAGTGGGGCCGAGAAACAGAATCTAATAGAACTTGCGATGGACCTGAAGGTATTTAAGAAGAACGTGTTTTTTCTTGAACCTGTTGGAAAGAAAGACCTACCGGAAATTTACAATTGTGTATCTATGGGAAGTTCGTTTGTAGCGCCGATCAAGGAACTTTGGGCTAACTCAGCAAATAAATTCTTCGACACTCTTGCTGCGGGTAAGCCGATTCTGATAAATCACGGTGGGTGGCAGTCTAACGTAATTACAGAAAATAATATCGGATACGTTCTTAAGCCCCAAGTTAAAGACAATAACCTAGTTGATTTCGTCTCTTTTGTTAACAATAGCGAAAATTTGCTAGCTACAGGTGAACGTGCGCGAGATTTTGCGACAGAAAACTATAGCCTACCCGTCGCTGTCCAAAAATACCGTAAGCTGTTTGAATTATTGTATTTTAAAAAAAAGAAACAAAGTAATGTATCGTAATATCTTGAAACGACTGTTCGATTTTCTTGTTGCGCTCTGTGGAATCCTGGTATTAAGCCCGATATTCTTAACCGTTATCGTTTTACTATACATGGCCAATAATGGAAAACCGTTTTTCTTTCAGCCTCGTCCTGGAAAGCGTGGCCGCATATTCAAAATTATCAAGTTTAAGACTATGAATGACAAAAAGGACAATAGAGGAAATTTATTGCCCGATGCTGAACGAATGACTTCGATCGGAGCGTTTATACGTAAGACTTCCCTTGACGAGATACCACAATTGATTAATGTACTTAAAGGGGATATGGCTCTGATAGGTCCGCGACCATTATTGGTTCAATATTTGCCATTGTATAATGAATTTCAAAAGAGGCGACACGAGGTAAGACCAGGGATTACAGGTTGGGCGCAGGTGAACGGTCGAAATGCTATTTCTTGGGATCAGAAGTTTAATTATGATGTATGGTATGTAGATCATGTGTCTTTTTTATTGGATGTGAAGATTTTCATGTTAACAATCAAAAAGGTTTTTGTTCGGGAAGGGATTTCAGCTGAAGGACAGGCTACTACGGAAGTTTTTAAAGGTAATCAAAATGAGTAAGCTGGTACTTTATGGCGCCGGAGGCCATGCAAAGGTCGTAGCGGAGATCGCCGAACAAAATGGTTACTCCGAGTTAGTATTTTGTGAGGATCATGGCACGAAACCTTACGTTTGGGAATACCCTGTTTTATCGGCAGTCGATAAAGATAATCCTTGTGTTTTAGCCATTGGCAACAATGCGGTACGGAAGAAGCTGGCCGAGGCGCAGAGCAACCGATTCCTTTCTTTAATACATCCAGGCACACAAATTTCAAATCGAGCACAGATTGGTGAGGGCTCGGTAATCATGGCTGGCGTGAGCATAAATGCAGATGTTGTGGTGGGTAAGCATTGTATTATTAATACAAATGCATCGGTAGATCACGACTGTATTATTGGAAATTATGTACATCTTTCTCCGAACGCCGCGCTGGCAGGTACGGTGTACATTGGAGAAGGTACCCATATCGGTATTGGGGCATGTGTCATACAAGGAGTTCGAATTGGCAAATGGTGTACGATTGGGGCAGGGGCGGTAGTAATCCGAGACGTTCCTGATGGAGCGACTATCGTTGGTAATCCTGGCCGTGTAATTAAAATAAAAGAATAATTTAATAGCATATTTACGATCATGAACGAAAAAATCTGGCTATCGTCACCTCACATGGGAGGAAATGAATTGAAATATATTCACAAGGCATTTGATGAAAACTGGGTAGCACCCCTGGGCCCCAACGTAAATGGATTTGAAGATGATATTGAATCCTTTTTAGATAGCGAGGTAAAGGTTGCGGCACTATCTGCCGGCACGGCAGCATTGCACTTGGCGCTGATCGCATGCGGCGTCGGATATGGGGACGAGGTGATTTGTCAGTCCATGACATTTTCGGCTTCAGCCAACCCCATAGCATATCAAGGAGCTATTCCTGTGTTTGTAGATTCTGAACCGGACACCTGGAATATGTGTCCAGAACAGTTAAGGGAGGCGGTTAGAAGTCGTTTTTCAAAAGGGAAGAAGCCTAAAGCTATCATCATTGTTCATCTATATGGTATGCCGGCAAAAATGGACGAAATATTGACAGTAGCCAAGGAATTCGATATTCCCGTGATTGAGGATGCTGCGGAGGCATTGGGTTCCACGTATAAGGGCAAAGCCTGTGGTACTTTTGGACATTTCGGTGTATTAAGCTTTAATGGAAACAAGATTATTACAACTTCTGGTGGCGGAGCATTGGTTTGCCACTCGCAGGAAGATAAAGATAAGGCAGTGTTCCTCTCTACCCAAGCACGTGAAGACGCGCCTCATTACCAGCATTCGCATATTGGCTATAATTATCGTATGTCCAATATCTGTGCAGGTATCGGGCGCGGACAGATGGAGGTGTTGGGTGACCGCGTTGTCGCGCGTCGTGCCATGCACGATTTCTATGTGGACTTGTTGAAAGGTATTGAAGGGGTACGCGTCTTCTCAGAACCATCGACTGATTATTTCTCAAACCATTGGCTGTCGGCGATCATGGTTGACCCTGTCTTGATAGGAAAAACAAGGGAAGACCTGCGCTTCGCGTTTTTAGAAGATAATATTGAAACCCGTCCTCTTTGGAAGCCAATGCACTTGCAGCCAGTTTTTGCGGATGCTCCTTATTATGGAGAGCTTGTCGCTGAAAATCTTTTCGATAAAGGTTTATGCCTTCCGTCGGGATCAAATTTAACGGATAAAGATCGGGATCGAATTGCAGCAACAATATTTAAAATTTTTAACGTCTAATTTGGGTATAACGACTTTTGTTAACTCGAATATAGGAGCGCTCAATAAAAATACTATTTTTGTAGAATGAATGTAAATTGGAGAGCTTTGTTGCTTTGCCCAATGAAATTAGAAAAGAAATTTATGTCTAAACGTATCTTTGGTGGAGTATTGGTTTTGTTAATGGCCGGTATCTTACTGTGTACCTCCTGTGCGAGCAGAAAGGATTTGGTTTATTTTCAGCCAGATTCAACATTACTGAATACTAGTTATGAACTCAATGCCCCTAAATTGCAACCAGGGGATTTATTAGTTGTGACTGTGTCAGCAGATGATATTAGAACGACTGAGCCTTTCAATCAAGCTAGTATATATCAAACCAGAGCAATGACAGATGATTCGTTCAGACCAACATATGCTATCGACGTAGAAGGAAATATAGAATTTCCGAAGTTAGGTAAAGTAAAATTGGCCGGGCTCACGAGAACTCAAGCTATTAACAAGCTTCGGGAGGAACTGCGACGTTATATTGTTGATCCGACAGTAAACATAAACTTGACAAATTTTAGGGTTACCGTGTTAGGCGAAGTCCGCAATCCAGGGACGTATACAATAAATAATGACAGAATCACGTTGTTAGAAGCTCTTGGTCTGGCAGGCGATCTCACGATAAACGGTGTTCGAGATAACATTATGGTTGTGCGAGAACAGAATGGGCATAAACAAGAATATAGGGTTGATCTGACAAAGCGTGACGCTTTAAATTCACCAGTTTATTACCTTACCCAAAATGATGTTATTTACGTCGAACCAAATGGAGCTAAAGTTCAGCAGTCTAGATATACCCAGAGTTATTCTCTGTTTATATCTGTCGCAAGTTTAATAATTACAGTCATATCTGTTGTCACACGTTAATCTCTTCAAATGAACAATAAGTCAAAGCCCTACAATGCTCCACAGGCAGATAGCGAAGAACTTAATATTAAGCAATTGGTTGAACAATATGCGTTTTATTGGCGCTGGTTTGTTGTTTCGATACTCCTATCGTTTATAATCGCTGTCTTGTATTTAAGATATGCCGAGAAAGTATATAGTGTCAACGCTAAAATTCTACTACAAGATGAGAAGTCTTCGACAGGAGAGTTGTCAGGTTTATCCGAATTAGCGACGTTTAACAGGTTTTCTTCAACATCTGCCTTTGTACAGGACCAGATGGATGTACTTCGATCTCGACGAATTATGCGAAAAGTTGTGGAAGAAACATCATTGAACGTATGGTATTTTTCTGTTGGGAAGGTCAAAACAACTGAGTTGATGGCAAATGACTCACCGGTAAGGTTAGTCACTGCAGGTGCCGACACTTCACGACTTGATTCGCTTTCGTATAAGTTTCAGATAGTTGTCAAATCGGCTTCTTCTTTTGATTTGAAAGACGACTATAGAACAGTGAAAGATCTCTCGTTTGGCGAGAAATTTGCATCGCCATTAGGAGAAATAGTTGTCATCCCAGAAAAGACTATTAAACGATATATTGGGAATGAGTATGAGATTATTTATTCGCCAATAAACAGAACAATCGATTTTCTTATCGGCTCATTGCAGATGGCGCCCAATAAAGATGAGCAATCCTATGTTGTCAATCTTTCAATGGAATATCCGCTTAAAGAGAAAGCGACGTTGATTATAAACACGCTGATCGATAAATATAATGAAGATGTATCTTTTGATAAAAATCAGGTCGTCAGAACGACGGCGAATTTTATAAACAGCAGGTTAGACTTAATCAGTAAAGACTTAGCTGATGCGGATAAGGATGTTGCCGATTATAAAGACGATAACAGACTAGTCGATATGGCGAATGAAGCACAATTGTATCTCCAAACGGCTACCGATAATGAAAGGAAACTGATAGAAGCTGAAACCCAGTTGCAGTTGGCAGAAATGATGGGCGATGCATTGCAGTCCGACAATTCGAGTCTTTTGCCTTCAAATATGGGGCTCCAAGACGCTTCTATCGAATCGGCAATTGCAAATTACAACGAAATGATTTTAGAGCGGGATGAGCTTCTGAAGTCTGCCACACTAGATAACCCTGTGGTGAAAAACCTAAACGATAATCTTGCGGGCGTTAATAAAAACTTAAAAACGTCTCTAGAAAATTATAGACGAGGGCTTGAACTAAAGGTGTCCTCTTTGATCGCTCAGCAGTCCAAATTCCAGAGTAAGTTAGGTGGGATTCCGAATCAGGAGCGAGGATTTAAAAATATCTCGCGGCAACAACAAATAGTGGAATCGATTTACTTGTTTCTTCTTCAAAAGCGAGAGGAGGCGGAAATTAAGGCCTCCGCCCGACCGGCTAATTTAAAAGTGATTGATTACGCTTATGGCGGCGATAGACCGGTGGCACCTCGAACAATATTTGTATTCGCCGCCGCTGTTCTTTTAGGCTTTCTAATTCCCTTCGGAATTCTCTATCTTAAATTCCTACTCGACAATAAAATCCATTCCCGCAAAGATATTGACGAAGCACTCGGCGCGCCGATTTTGGGGGAAATCCCGACGTCGGACCACCCGATTATTGAAGATAACGATCGGTCTTCCCTGGCAGAGGCCATCCGGATCTTGCGGACGAACATCACCTTTATGTTAGGGGCGGGGAAAAAGAACGAATCTGCGGTCTTGTATGTAACGTCGACTACTTCGGGCGAGGGGAAATCGTTTATTGCGACCAACTTGGCGAAGATTTTATCCATGTCTGGCAAGAAGGTGTTGTTATTGGGTGCG
>Ga0079224_100001783_pt1 | contig 25300 bp, 23 predicted proteins | sample Stecom2015_FD_80414 | JGI IMG/M metagenome (GOLD analysis project Ga0079224, IMG submission 80414) | Agricultural soil microbial communities from Utah to study Nitrogen management - Steer compost 2015 | ecosystem: Environmental > Terrestrial > Soil > Agricultural land | place: USA: Utah... | reverse complement strand
GCGGAGCTTCCTGCGGGCCGAGCCGGTGCCGGACATCACCTTCGCCTTCTGCCGCTACGACGTTCGGGAGGGCCCGGTCCATATCGCGGCACGGATTCCGCGTTCGTACTGGTCGCTGAGCGTCTACACGCGAAACGGGGACAACGTGTACACCATCAACGACCAGCAGGTAGGCGTGCGGGAGCTGGAACTGATCCTGGAGCCGGAGTCCGCGCGAGCCCCCGAAGACCTGACGATTCCGGAGGGCCGGTCCGACAGCATCGTCGTGCGGACGCCCGATCCGACCGGCGTGGTGCTGTTTCGTGCGTTCGTTCCCGACCGCAGCTATCTCGAGGAAATCCGCCGCCAGATCGCCGAGTCGACCTGCACGGGCAAGCCGGCCTGAGACTGGTGCCCGGCGCATCGCGCGGGGCCGGATCCACCCTCAGCACTCGCCTTCCTGAAGCGCCTGCGTGGTGCCGATCTGCTGCACGACCGGGCCCCTGCCCGTGCCGTCGTCCTTTCCCGGTGTCCATTGCTGGACGCGAACGCCGGGAAAGATCACCACCTCGGCCGGGCAGCGTCCCGCCCGTGGTTCGGATCTGACCGAACCTGCACGAAATTCGAGAATCTTTCCCATCTGCCTGTTCCCCTGCGGGCTACCCGCCCCGGCGCCGGTCGGCGCACGCACGCCGCCGCGTGCCGGAACGATCCGATTAGATCAGGTGCATGGTTAACGAGGAGCTAACAGCTTCGGATGCATTGCATCAACCGTGTACTAACGACCGGGTGCCATCCCACGTTGCCGCGGCGCAGACGGTGTTGACGAGCCTGGAGCGGCCGCATCCCCGGACCGTCGTGTCCGGGCACCCACCCCACCTGACCGAAACTGCTGGTTTGCCCGCGACGAGCAGGCTGAAGCGGACCCGCCACGCCGGTCCGATTGCCGCCCGTCAGCCCGCCTTGAGGCTCGACAGCCCGGTAATCTTGCGCAGCTCCTGGAACAGCGCCTCCGAGATGACGCCGTTCTCCGGCAGACGCCGGTCGCGCTGGAACTGGCGGATCGCCTCGCGGGTGCGTTCGCCCAGCACCCCGTCGATGGGGCCGGGATCATAGCCGAGTTCCGCAAGCCCGGTCTGGACGAGGACGATCTGATCGTCGGGTTCGTCCGGCATGACCTCGAGTTCGGTCCGCGTCGCCTCGATGATGCGGCGGTTGAACTGCATGTGATAGAGAAGGTCGTCCGACGCCTCGCCGGTCGGATCGAGGCCGTAGCGCTCCTGATACTGCGCGATGGCGGCACGGGTAGCGGGCCCGTCGGTACCATCGGCCTCGCCATCGTAGACGTCGTGCCACGCCAGTTCCTCCTGGATCAGGCGGACAAGCTGGCGCCGTTCTCGATCGTCCGCGGTGCCGGTGATCAGCCGGCCGGCATCATCCTGTTCGACGGCGGACACGCGCGCGGGACGCTGGAGTACGGTCCGTGGCGCGGGTTCGCCGCGCGAAGCCTGCATGAAGGGAGCCGGATGGGCGCCGTCCTGGCGGCCAAGCGCATTGTAGACGATCGCCACCGAGAAGCAGGCGGCGAAGATCATGGTGAACAGCGGCCCGGTCCGCGATACCGCGGGTCTTTGCTCCCTCTTTCCCATTGTTACTTCACCCGACTGAACGCAACGCGCCTCACGCACCATGCGGCCCCGGACAGCCGATTGGCCGGTTCAGCCGGCCAATGCGCACCCTGTACCCAGTGGTGCATCCGGTTGCCGGAAACCTCGGCGGCTACCGCCTCGACCGCACCGGGCGTCTTCCTGCGCACCCTCGCGGCCACTATGGAGCCGTCGTGTTAAGGAACGCTGAACCATGACCGGCACTGGTGCGGTTCGCGCCCGCTGCGGGGTCGGAATTGATTACATTTGTAATCATCGGATTCACGGCGAAGCAAAAAAACCCTGCTACGCCTTTCCCATACGCCAGGGGGAGGCAGACAGATGTTCTTCATAAAGGTGCTGTTCTGGCTGTTCGTGCTGGTGCTCATCCTGCCGCTGGGCGAGCCAGGCGAAACGGTCCAGATCGACGAACCGGAGCCGAAGCCGACGCTTACCGCGACCGACGCGGTGGGCGCAGCCTTTGCGACGGTCCAGGACCTCGCCGGCATCTGCGGGCGTCAACCTGAAGTCTGCGAGGTCGGCGGGGCAGCGTGGGCGACCTTCCAGCGCAAGGCCCTTTACGGGGTGGATAACGCCATCCAGTGGGCGCAGCGGGAATGGCTGGACGAAAAGCCCGCACCGGTTCTCGAGCGCCGCAATCCGGACCAGCGCAACGCGGTGGCAAATGCCGTCGTGCCACGGCCGCGGCCGGCGCGAAAGGACGTCAGCGCGGCGGCGGAGACCGTGGCCGGACCGCAAAACACGCTGCGGCTGGAAGACCTGATCCCGCAATGGGAACCGCCTGCCGGCAAGGACGCGTGAGCCGCCCGCCGGACGGCCGGCCTTGAGGTCACCCTTCCCACGGTTTATGTGTAGACCCATGGAAGAGGCAGTCGACACCAGGGCCGTGAAACCGCGGATTGCGCAGATCCTCGAGGACTTCGAGTTCGTCGACGACTGGGAGGAGCGCTACCGCTACGTGATCGAACTCGGCCGCGGCCTGGAACCGCTCGACGAGCGGTGGCGGACCCCCGAGTACAAGGTCCAGGGATGCGTCAGCCAGGTGTGGCTGGTCTCCGACACCGACCGGAGCGATCCCGACCGCCCGATCCTGCGGTTCATCGGCGACAGCGATGCCCACATCGTGCGCGGGCTGATCGCAATCCTCTTCGCCATCTATTCCGACCGCCCGGCGCAGGACATCCTCGCCACCGATGCCACGCCGATCCTCGACCGGATCGGGCTGAACCAGCACCTGACGCCGCAGCGATCCAACGGCCTTGCGGCCATGGTCAAGCGGATCCGCTCGGATGCAGCGGAAGCCCTGGCCGGCGTCCCGGTTGCATCCTGATCGCGTGGTGCCGGCGGCTCAGATCGTCGGCCTGTACCCTGCCGCACCCCAGTGCCGGAGCCGCTGGCCAGCGGGTGACTCCGGGCGGGCCATCAGGCCGTAGTGGCGGGCGAGCCGCGTCAGCGCAAGCTGCAACACGATCTTCGCCGAACGCCGGGGCCAGCCGAGGGTCGCCTCAGCCGCTTCCAGGCCGCTCTGGAAGCAACATACCTCCAGCAATATGCCGGCAAGTTCCGGCCCCACCGCCGCCAGCGCCGTCTCGAGCCGCTTGCGGGCCGCAATCGCGGTCAGCCCCGGCTCGTCGCGCGTGTTCCTGCCGCTGCGGCGGGCCGCGGGATCGAGCGGCCGCTGCCAGTCGGCGGTGAGGCGCGGCTGCAGCCCGGCAAGCTCGAAATCCCGGCGCAGGCGTTCGCCGGCGCAGAACTGTTCTTCACCGAGCAAGGGACGGCCGGACCCGTCGCGGCGGCTGCGCATCCAGCCGAGCGGGCTCTCGGCAGCATTCACGGTAACCACCCGGGAGCCGGCGCCATCGCCGACGACGCGGCGCCGGCGCACCTGATGCTGGGCGCGGTAACCGTCCGCCGCCGCTTCGGCGCGCCGCAGCCATGCCACGCCGGCAGCGGAGAGCACCACCCCGCCGGCCTCGGCAACGACCCAGTCGTTGCGGATGAACGCGTCGACGAACCTCGCGGTCGTCTTCAGTTCCGGTGATGCCCTGGGGTCGTCGTTCGGAAAGAGCCCCCACTCCGCCGCCTCCCGGCCCGGGCTTGCGATCGGTCGCAGCCGGGCGCCGCCGCCGACCAGATGGCACAAGACGCGCCGTGCTTCCCGTTGAATTTCGGCAACCGCCGGTTCGCCGTCACGGTTCCGGCTCATCTCTCCTCCCTTTCCAGGCTGACGGTCGTCCAGGTGCGAAGCGCCCGTTCCAGATGGTCGAGCGAACGATCGATGGCAGGGTTGTCCCTGCGGTCCTCGACCACGCGACAGGCATAGCCAACGGTGGTGCGGTCGCGGCCGAAGCAGGCTGCGACCTCGCGCAGCGGGATGCCGCAGGCGACGTGGCCAAGGTACATGGCAAACTGGCGGGCATGGGCGATCCTCGCGATGCCGCGGGTCGGCGCGAGGAGATCCGCCGGACTCAACGCGAACATGCCGGCGACCATGCTGACGATGAACCGCCCCGCGGTCAGCGAACACAGAGCTGCCGCAGTGGCGTCGCCAGGGCCGCCACCAGAGAGTTCGCGTCGGCTGTCTTGATGCATCGGGCTGACCTGGAGGGGAATTCGGAACCGCTTATAGGAAAATTTTCCGATCTCCGCAAGCCATTTTTACGAAATACGTGTATCGATCCCCAAAAACCCTTGGATTGTCACCGGAAACGTGCAACTCCCGCCTCATGGAGAGAACCGCATGAAGACACACATTCGCCGGCTGCGACGACTGAGAGGCTGGACGCTGCAGGAACTGGCGGACCGCGTCGGCACCACCGCACAGACCGTCCAGCGCCTGGAGACGGCCAACATGACCGTGTCCACGGAGTGGCTGGAGAAGTTTGCCGCCGCGTTCGGCGTCGGCGCAGCCGAACTGCTCGACGACGAACGGACCCGGCGGGTCGAGTTCCTCGGCCTGCTGGGCCGCGACGCGATACTTGCCGACCGCGCCGACCCCAAGGCGGACCCGTTCGTGCCGCTGGACATTCCGGCGGAACGCCCTGTCGCTGCACGGCTGGCCAACGGCGTGGGCCGGTATGCCGGCGGATCCGTGGTCATCGCCAACAAGCTCACCGGAACCGATATCGCCAACATCCTCGGCAAGGATGCGCTGGTGGCACCGGTCGGCGGCCCGGTGATGCTGCGCCGGGTGATCGCCGGCCGGGACGGCACCTATACGCTGGTGCCGATCGAGGCGGAGGGCGACGTCCGCTACGACCAGGAACTGGAGTGGGCCGGCCGCATCGTCATGGCCGTGCAGTACTTCTGAGCCGGCAGTGCCGACGAGCGGGGTTGCGCCATCAGCGGTTGTGTGGACAATCGCGTCCCTTGTGCATGAAGAACCATGCGCCTCGGGAACCGCATGCCGGATTTCACCTTCGTCCACGCCGCGGACATTCATCTCGACAGCCCGCTCCGCGGGCTGTACGCGCGGGATTCCGAGCTGGCCCACCTGTTCGTGCAGGCATCGCGCAAGGCCTATTCGGCGCTCATCGATGCCGCGATCGAGGCCGAGGCACGGTTTCTCATCATCGCCGGCGACCTCTACGACGGCGACTGGAAGGACTATTCCACCGGGCAGTTCTTCGTCCGCGAGACCGCACGGCTGACGCGCGCCGGCGGCCGGGTGTTCCTGATCCGCGGCAACCACGATGCAACGAGCGAAATCTCGAGGCGGCTGCCGCTACCGGAGGGGGTGCACGAGCTGTCGGTTCGCAGCGTCCAGAGCATCGAGCTCGCCGAACTGGAAACGGTCATCCACGGCCGCGGCTTCGCACAGCGCCAGGTGCAGGACAACGTGGCGCTGGAGTTCCCTCCGGCACGGCCCGGCTGGTTCAACATCGGCGTGCTGCATACCTCGCTCACCGGGCGGGCCGGACACAACGACTACGCACCCTGCTCGGTCGACGACCTGCTGCGCACCGGATACCAGTACTGGGCGCTCGGCCACGTCCACGCGCGCGAAGTGGTGCACGAGGACCCGCCGATCGTGTTCCCGGGCAACCTGCAGGGCCGCCATATACGCGAGACCGGGCCGAAGGGCGCGACGCTGGTCACGGTCGAGAACCATCGGGTGGCCGGCCTCGAGGCGCTGGTGCTCGACGCCGCCCGGTGGGAGCAGGTCGCGATCGACGTCGGCGGATGCACGGACGAGACGGCGCTGCACGACGCCGTCCGCGCTCAGCTGACACCGGTCGTGGCGGGGTGCGACGGCCGGCCGCTCGCCGTGCGCATCCGCCTGCACGGGGCAACCGGCCTCCATGCCGCCATGGCGGCGCACCGCGAACAGTTCAGGCAGGACCTGCAGGCAATCGCGGCGGAGCTGGCAATCGACGTGCTGGTCGAGGACGTCAGGCTGGAAACCGCGATGCCCGCCACGGCGGCGCTGGCGGTGCAGCTGGCCGACCTGGAGGACGCCTTCCGGACGGTGCTTGCCGATCCCGCCTTCGAACAGGCCCTGCGCGAGGATCTCGCGGCGATCCGCCAGAAGGCGCCGAAAGAAGTCCTCGACCTGCTGGAGGAGGACGAACGCGGCCCCGACGTCAAGCGCCTGCTCGCCGCCGCCCGCGACCTGGTCCTCGCCCGGCTCGAACCCGAAGCAGGCACCGGCGCCGAAACGGGGGACGGGGCGTGAGATTCCGCGAACTCCACATCGACCGCTTCGGCTGCTTCACGGACAAGCGGCTCAGCTTCAGCGCCGATGCGCCGCTGACGCTGGTCTACGGCGCCAACGAGGCCGGCAAGACCACCGCGCTGGCGGCGATCGTCGACCTGCTCTACGGCATCGAGGAGCGCAGCGCGTTCAATTTCCTGCACCGCTACGGCGACATGTGCATCGGGGCGACGATCACCGGAGGCAACGGCCAGACCCTGACCTTCCGGCGGCGGAAGCGGCGACAGAACTCCCTCGTCGACGAAACCGACACGCCAATCGGCGACGATGCACTGGCACCGTTCCTCGGCAATGTCAGCCGGGCCCTGTTCCTCGATGCCTTCGGGCTCGACCGGGCGCGGCTCAACGACGGCGGCAGGCGACTGATCGCCGGCGGCGGCGATCTTGCCGACAGCCTGCTCGCGGCGGCACCCGGGCTGTCGCCGCTGGTCGGATTGCACCGGGACCTGACGGAGGAATGCGACGGCCTGTTTCGGGTCGAGCGGCGGGTTTCGTCGCTGCCGTTCTGGCAGGCAAGCGAACGCTTCGCGGAAGCGCGGCGGCGGGTGCGCGAGGACACCCTGCAGGCCGATACCGTGCGGGCGGCCCAACTGGCGGCGAACGCGGCGCGGCAGGACCTCGCCGATGCCCGCGCCGCGCTTAACGACCTGCGCGGGGAACGGGCGCGGCTGTCGCGCCTGAGGAATGCGCTGCCGCGGATAAAGACCATCGACGACCTTTTGGCGGCGATCGACGAACTCGGCCCGCTGCCCGCCACCCGGGACGACTTTCCCGCCCGCTGCCGCGACGTTCTCGAGCGCCGGCGCGAACTCGCCGCGGCGCTGGAGCGATTGGCCGGCGAACGCGGGCGCACCCGCGAGGTACTGGCCTCGCTGGTGGTGGACGACCGGCTGCTGGCACGCGCCGACCAGATCCGCGCGCTCGGCGATGACCGCGCGAACGTGATCAAGGCCGCCGCCGACCGGCCGAAGCTCCAGGGCAGGATCGAGGAGCAGCACCGGAGCCTTGCCGACCTCGCGCAACGGCTGGGGCTGGCGGACGGCGACCAGGTGCTGGCGCGGCGGCCGAGCGACGTCGAGATGGCGCGCGTATGGAAGCTGGTGCACGAGCGCCGCCAGCTGGACGAGCACCGCCGCGAGCGGAGGGAGCGGCTGGCCGAGGTGGAGAGCACCCTCGAGGATATCGCCGCCAAACGCACGGCGATGGGCCACGTCGCCGACCCGCAGGCGCACCGGCAGACCCTCGAGCGGCTGGCGGGGCTTGCGGAGCGGGTGGAGGCACGCGACGGGGCGGCCGCGGCGCTCAAGGCCCGGGAGCGCGCCGTTGCCGACAAGCTGCAGCAGCTCGTGGTGCCGGTCGACGACATCGATCGACTCGCCGAGCTGCGGGTACCGGACATCGGCACGGTCGACCACATGCTGCAGCAATGGCAGCGCTCGGCACAACAGCGCGAAGACTGCCATGGCAACCGGCGGCGGCTGAACGACCGGTTGCGGCGGCTGCGGACCCAGATCGACGAGCTCGCCGCCGGCGACGCGCTGCCGACCCCGGAGGCGGTGGACGAGGCCCGCGCCCGACGCGACGGCCTGTGGCAGGTGTTGCGGCGGGCCCTGCTCGAGGGAGAGCCGTGCCATGTCGACGACGTGAGCCGGTTCGAGATCGCCGTCGGCCACGCCGACACGCTGGCCGACCAGCGGCAACGCGAGGCCGAACGGCTCGCCACGCACCGCAACATCACCGCGGAGATCGCCACCGTCCAGGACGAACTCGCCGCGGTCGAGGACGCACTGGCCGATCTGGAAACGGCCCGTCACGGGCTGGAGACCGAATGGGCCGGCCTGTGGCAGCCGAGCGGCATCGAGCCACGCGGCCCGCTCGAGATGCGGGCGTGGCTGCAGGCGCGCGAGGACCTGCTGCAGGAACGGGCGGCAATTGCTTCGGAGCGGCAGCGGCTCGAAGAGCTGAGCCGCCGCGTCGACGAGGCTGCGACGATCCTCGAGGAGATGGCGGCAACGCTCGGGCTCGACCACCCGTCACGGTCGCCACTCGATCGCCTGTCCCAGATCAGCGCGGCCGTCAACGAGATGGAACGCCGGTTCCAGGAGGCACGCCATCTCGCCAGCCGGGCCGACGACTGCGAACGCGAGGCGCGCACCGTGCGCGAGGCGGTATCGGCGGTCGAGGCGCGGCTGACGGCGTGGCAGGCCGAGTGGGCCGACAGTGCGCCGCGCATCGCGGTGGCGGCGGACGCCAGCATCGAGGAAGCGGAAGCGGCGCTCAACGCATGGCAGGGGGTTCCGGCAATCGAGGTGGCGTTGCGGGACCTGGAGTACCGGGTGACGCGCATCGGCGAGGACCAGGCGGCCTTCGAGGCCGATGTCCGCGCCATCTGTGCCGACCTCGCCCCCGACCTGGAACACGAACCGGCGGAAGCGGCGGCGGCCGAGCTTGCCCGGCGACTGGATGCGGCAATCGCGGCGGCGACGCGGCGCGAAGCGCACCAGGCGCAGGCAGCCGAGCTCGACGAGCGTCACGCCCGCGACGAGCAGGCCCTGCATCAACTGGACGCCGCGCTTGCCGAGCTTGCAGCAGAAGCCGCCACGACGGACGTCGGGCTACTTGGCGAACTCGCCGACCGGCTGGATCGCAGGATCGCGCTTGCGGGGCGCCTCGACGACGAGCGAGCGCAGCTGATCGCGACGTCTGACGGCGTCGACGAGGCGGAGCTGCGCGAACAGCTTGCCTCCTGCGATCCAGACGCGCTCGCGGCCCGGCTGGAGACGCTCGAGGAGGAGGAGCGCGACCTGCAGCACAAGATCGAGGAGGGGATCGGCCGCCGCGACGCGGCGGAGGCGGAACTGTCGCGGCTGGAGTCGCTGGCGGGGGCGGCAGATGCCGCACAGGAGGAACAGAACGCACTGGCGGCCATCGCCGGCATCATCGAGAACTGGAGCCTTGCGCGGGCCGCCGAGCGGCTGCTCGGAGCGGCGATCGAGGCCTACCGCGAGCGCCACCAGAACCCGGCGCTCGAACGGGCGGGACAGGCGTTCGCGCTGGTGACCGAAGGCGCCTACCAGGGGATCGCTGCCGATTACGACGATGACAAGCCGCGGCTCGTGGCGGTCCGCAATGACGGCCAGCGTCTCGCGGTGGGAGACCTGAGCGAGGGAACCGCCGACCAGCTGTTCCTGGCGCTGCGGACCGCGGCGATCGAGGATTACGCCACCCGCGCCACCGCGCTGCCGTTCATCGCCGACGACCTGTTCGTCACCTTCGACGACGCCCGGACGGTGGCGGGGCTGCGGCTGCTGGCCGAACTGGGACGGACCACCCAGGTCCTCGTCTTCACTCATCACCGCCACGTGGTCGACGCCGCCCGGACCGGGATCGGCAACCAGATCGACCTGGTGACGCTGTAATCCGCCCTACCCGTTCGGCGCCTGAACGCGCCCGGCCACGGGGTCGACGGTCGTGTCGCGGCCGCGACGCACCTGCCACGCCAGGTAGCCGAGCGCCGCGCCTTCGATGACCAGACCGATGCCGAGCATCACGCCGAGCAGCCAGACCGCGGTGACCGGAATGCTGGCCCACAGGAAAAAGGCCAAACCGACACCAACGATGCCGCTGAGCAGCACCCATCCCCAGTTCGGGAACGGGCGGATGATCAGCGAGAAGATGATCTTCGACATCCCCTCGACCATGAACAGCACGATGACCAGCATGGTCAGTGTCAACAGGCTTTCGCCCGGGTTGCGCAGGAACAGCGCGCCGACGACGAGGAACAGCACGACCGAGACGAGCTGCAGCCAGAAGTGCGGCACGGCGCGCGCGCCGATGAGGCCGAGCCCCTGGACGAGACCCGACGCTATCATCAGCCAGCCCAGGAAGATGACCACCGCGATGGAGGAAATGGCCGGCCAGACGAGCGCCAGAACCCCGGCCACAACCATCAGCCCGGCCTGAAGCAGATACCACGGGAGGTGGCGCTTCACCTCCTGGCGCATCGACTCGCGCATCATCTCGCTGACGGCATCAAGCGATATCGACATGGCAACCTCCATGCATCGAAGCGAAAACCCGGCGCCCCGTCCGGCCTGCCCGCCCGCAGCGCATCAGTCTGCCGGGTCGCGGATGATCGGACAGGTCATGCAGTGGCCGCCGCCACGGCCGCGGCCGAGCTCGGCGCCGGCAATCGTGATGACCTCGATGCCGGCCTTCCGCAGCAGCGTATTGGTGTAGACGTTGCGATCGTAGGCGAAGACGACGCCGGGCGAGGCGCATACCAGGTTGGCGCCGCTGTCCCATTGGGTGCGTTCGCGCATGTAGTCGGTGCCGGCGGTCTCCACGACCCGCATCTGCTTCAGCCCGAGCGCGTCGCGCACGGTATCGACGAACGACCCCTCGTCGCGGCGCAGGTCGATGGAACCCGGCTTGTTGCCCGGACGGTAGGAATACGCGTGGATGCCGTCGACGATGTCCGGATAGACAAGCACGCAGTCGCGGTCGGCGAACGTGAACACGGTGTCGAGATGCATGGCGGCGCGCAGCCTGGGCATGGCAGCCACGATGACCCGCTCGGCCACACCGCGGTCGAACAGCGCCCTTGCCACCTGGCTGATGGCCTGCCGCGACGTGCGCTCGCTCATGCCCACCAGCACGACGCCCCTGCCGATCGGCATGACATCGCCGCCCTCGAACGTCGCAAGGCCGTGGTCGACCAGCGGATCGCCCCACCAGACCTCCACCCTGCCGGCGAAGTCGGGGTGGAACCGGTAGATCGCGGCGGCGAGGATCGTCTCCTCGTGACGGGCCGGCCAGAACAGCGCGTTGAGGGTGACGCCGCCGTAGATCCAGCATGTCGTGTCGCGGGTATAGAGCGTATTGGGCAGCGGCGGCAGCAGGTACTCGGTGACGCCGGCGGCATCACGGATCAGGGTCAGCATCTCGCCGCCGACGGATTCGGGAAACTCGACCGTAGAGAGCCCGCCGATCAGCGTTTCGGCGAGGTCGCGGTCGGGCAGGCCGTCGAGATAGCTGCGCAGCTCGTCAACGAGGCCGAGGCCGACCTGGTCGGGCACCACCTGGTTGTCGAGGATCCATGCCCTGGCTTCCGACACCGCCACCGTCTCGGCGAGCAGGTTGTGCATCTCGACGACCTCGACGCCGCGGTCGCGCAACTTGGTGACGAAGTCGAAATGGTCACGCCGGGCGACGTCGACCCATAGTACGTCGTCGAACAGGAGCGCGTCGCAGTTGCTGGGCGTGAGGCGCTGATGGGCGCGGCCCGGCGCGCACACCATGACCTTGCGCAGCTGGCCGACCTCCGAATGAACGCCGTATGCGGATTGCGTAGCCATCGCCGGACCCTTTCAGACCTGCACCACGCCCTTTGCGAGCAGCACGATCCCGACGGCCGCAAACGCCAGCACGATCAGAAAGACGACGAGGGCGGGGGCCGTGAACACCTGCGCCCCGTGTTCCCGCCGCGCCTTGATGTACAGCATGGTCGCCGGCGCGAGCAGGATGCAGGCGAGAAAGACGAACGTGTATCCGGCTGCCCAGATCAGGAACAGGGTGTAGACCGTCGACACCGCGGCGATCACCAGCTCCCGGTAACGCACCGCGGACGACGTCTCGGCGTAGCCGTCATCCTGCAAGGCGATCTTTGCCGCGTAGAGGCTCGCAAGCGCAAACGGCGCCAGCGCCAGCGCCGCCGTCAGGTCGAGGGTGAAGTCCAGGGCATCGGCCACGAACTGGACCGCGAACAGGATCGCCGTCACCAGGATCGAGGTCTACAGCACGGCGTGCTCGGGAACCTGCCGGCTGTTGAGCTCGGCGAAATAGCGGGGCATGTCGCGGTCCTTCGCCGCCGCGTAGATGACGTCGGCGGCCAGCAGCTGCCAGGCCAGGTAGGCGCCGAGCACCGACACGATCAGGCCGATGCGGATGAACACCCCGCCCCACGGGCCGACTGCCGCTTCCAGCACGCCGCCGATGGACGGCTGGGTCAGTCCGGCGATCTCGGCTTTCGGCAGGATGCCGAAAGAGAGGATCGAGATGGATGCGAACAGGGCGAGCACCGACAGGAAGCCGAGCACGGTGGCGGTGCCGACGTCTTCGCGCCGCTTGGCGTAGCGTGAATACACGCTCGCGCCCTCGATGCCGAGGAACACGAACACCGTCACCAGCATGGTGCCGCGGACCTGCCGGAACAGCGAGTCGCCACCGGGAAGGTCGTAGCCGCCGGTCAGGTTGCCGACGAAGACCTCGCCGTCGAAGAAGACGATGACGAGCATCAGGAACAGCGCCAGCGGAACCAGCTTGGCGATGGTCACGATGAAGTTGATCCACGCCGCTTCCTTGACGCCGCGGCGGATCAGGAAGAAGAACCCCCACACCGCCGCCACCGAGACGAAGAAGGCGGGCCAGGTGTCGCCCTTTCCGAACACGTACGCGAACTCCGGGAAGAGCTGCGACATGGTGGTCATGATCAACACCCAGTAGAAGGCGTTGCCGGCGCACGCCGAGGCCCAGAAGCCGAAGGCGGAGAGAAAGCCGGGATAGAGGCCGAAGCCGGCGCGGGCGTAGACGTAGACCCCGTTGTCCAGGAGAGGCTTGCGGATCGCGAGGTTCTGGAAGACGAAGGCAAGCGCCAGCATGCCCGCGCCGGCAATGGTCCATGCGACGAGTGCGCCGTAAACGCCGGTCTGGGTGGCAAATCGAGCCGGAAGCTGGAACACGCCGGCACCAACCATGGAACCGACGACCATCGCGGTGAGGGCGGGAACGGTCAGCTTGTCCGATGCAGTGCTGGCCGCCTCAGCAGCCGTCGACGCTGGGTTCGCTGTCTCAGCCGACACCGCGGCCTCGCTTCCTCCCGCAAAGTCATTCAAGCTGCTGGCCGCTGCTCACCCCTGCCCCCAAGCGATGGCACGGCAGTGGAGAACGCCGGGTTGCGTTCCGCGTTCCTGAACGGGCGGAGGTTCATCCTGCTTTCGTTAACGATCGCTTAAAGAGGCTTCCCGTCTGGCGACGCTCAGTGGCGCCTGCAAAAACTTATCCCCGCCCCTCCCGGCCCGGCCATGCTCGGCTCGTCATCATCTGACGAGGAAATGTGCCATGACCAATCCGAGCGCGCCTTGCGAACGCAGCCAGCCCCGCCGGCGGTTCCGCGCCTACCGGCTGATCCGGGCAGGGGCGGAACGGTACGACCGGGTTCGCCACCTGCCGCGCCTCATCCCGCTGTCGCTGAACGAAATCACCCGCATCGACATGCTGGAGCCGGCGGTGGTGGTGGCGAGGCTCAGGCGGGCGACGCGGGCGGAACGGGCGCGCGCCCGGGCGCGTCACTGGGCCTATGACGTGAACCGCCACATCGGTCTCCTGCAGGCCATCAAGGCGGAAAGTGCTGCGGCCGAAACGGGGCAAAAGGCGAGACAGCCGGGACGGGCGCGGCCGGACCCCGGGCGTGACGTGCGGCCGGCCCGGAATCAGCTCGAACTGTCCTGCCGATGAACCTCGCGGCCTTCCCCGCCACCGTCCGGCTCGATGCGGCTCGACAGCCACTGGTAGGCGCCCAGCGCGGCCAGCGCCAGCATCGCGGCGACGAAGAGCATCGCGGGATAGATCGCCGACGGAATATCCTCGCGACTGGTCTTGAAGATCATCACCAGCGCCTCGAGACTCGAGGCAATCACGGCGATGGTAATGAACTTGGTGAGCGAGCGCCGCGACTCCAGTGCCGAACGCAGTTCGCGCTGCCGAATGATCTCCTCCTCGGCAATGAACTTCGACGTCTCGACGACGGCGAACCCGATGATCAGCAGGCCGATGGAATCGAGGACGGCGTTGACCGGATCCTCGAGCCGGACGATTGCCAGGCCGGTCCGGACGATGGCGCTGACGAAGAGAATGACGGAGAACGCGAACAGCGTGATCGTGGCAACCAAGAAATAGGCGTAGGCAAGTCGCTCGTACAACGGGGCCAAGGATGTTCCCTCCCGACCGGAAGACGGCCTGTGGGTGGTGCGACAATCGCGGGGCAGGAACGGACGGGACAAACTGCAGGTTCCGGTCCCCCGCTTGACCCAAGGGGCAACGAAACGCTTCAACATTGACCGGAAACCGTTTGCAATGGCGAAGACGCCCGCCTAAATTGTCGCGCCGGTTCGAGATACCGGATCGCAACCGCCTCGTTGCACCGGCCGCCGTACCTCCCCGACGCACGATCGACGGAGATCCGCCGGCACCGGGACCGGGCAGGCGGATCAGCGCAATTGGCGGCATTCGACGGACAACAGAGGTCTGGAAAGGCGGAGCATTGGCGAAGGAAGAGCTACTCAGTTTCGAAGGTGTCGTCACCGAGGTGTTGCCGGACGGCAATTACCGGGTGCGGCTGGATAACGGCCACACCATACTCGCCTATGCCGCAGGCCGGATGCGCAAGCATCGCATACGAACCCTCGTCGGCGACCGCGTGGTCGTCGAAATGTCGCCGTACGACCTTACCAAGGGGCGCATCAACTTTCGTCACAAGACCGAAGGCGGTCCCACCGGCGGACCGCGCCGCCGGCAGTTCCGCCGCCGCTAGACGGTACGCCTCACCCCCTTTTCGCAACTGCCGCATGACCCTTGTGCGGCGCAGCAAAAAGCACTACGTTTCATCGTTTCGGGGCTGTGCCCTGCAGAAGACGAACGGGGCTGATGAGGCACGCAATCCAGAACTATCTCGAAGACCTCGCGGTCGGAATGGAAGCGAGTCATTCGAAGACGGTTACCGAAACCGACCTCGAGGTGTTCGCCGATCTTTCAGGCGACAACAATCCCGTGCACATGGACGAGGCCTTTGCGGCCACCACGCCATTCCGGTCGCGGATCGTCCACGGCATGCTGACGGCGAGCCTGATATCGACCATTCTCGGAACCAAGCTGCCGGGACCGGGCGCGGTGTACGTATCGCAGTCGCTGCGGTTTCGTGCCCCGGTCAGGCTCGGCGACACGGTGGTCGCCCGCGCCACGGTGAGCGAGATCGACCTCGACCGCAAGCGGGCACGGCTTGCCTGCTGCTGCATGGTGGGCGAGACGGTCGTCCTTGACGGGGAGGCTCTGGTCATGGTTCCGTCCCGCCACGGCTCGAACTGAAGCAGTCCCGAGACAACTGACATGGATGAACGGCGGGGCGCGCGGCTGACGGCCCCCGACGCGAAGCACATGCTGGTGTTCGACGGCGGGTCACTGCCCGACGAGTACCGCGGCGGCGTCGTCGCCATCGGCAATTTCGACGGCGTGCACCGGGGGCACCAGGCGGTGCTGGAGTGTGCCCGCGAGATCGCCCGCGGCCGCGGCCGACCGGTCGGCGCGGTGACATTCGAGCCTCACCCGCGTACCTTCTTCAATCCCCGCAACCCGGTGTTCAGGCTGACCCCCTGCCCGCTCAAGGCTCGCCTGATCCAGGCCCTCGCCTTCGACTTCATGGCCGTGCTGCCGTTCGATGCGGAACTGGCCGGACTGTCGCCGCAGGCATTCGCGAGCAAGGTGCTGGCGGAGCGCCTCGGCGTCAGCCACGTGGTGACGGGTACCGATTTCCGCTTCGGCAAGGCACGCCAGGGCGACATCAAGGTGCTGGAGAGCGAAGGCGCCGGCCTCGGCTTCGCGGTGACGCCGTTGGGGCTGGCCGGTGCGGGAACGGACGCCATCCCGTTCTCATCCAGCGCCGTGCGCGAGGCACTGACCGAAGGCCGCCTTGACGATGCCGCGCATATTCTCGGCTATCGCTGGATGATCATGGGCGAGGTGATACCGGGAGAAAAGCGCGGGCGGGAGATCGGATTTCCCACGCTCAACGTCGCGCTCGGCGAGGGCGTTACCCCGAGGCTCGGGATCTATGCGGTCAGGGTACGCATCGACGGCGGTGCCGGCAAGCCATGGCGCGGCGCCGGCTACATCGGGCACCGGCCGACCTTCGGCGGTTCCGGCATCTTCCTCGAGGTACACCTGTTCGACTTCCAAGGCGATCTGTACGGACAAACGGTGCTGGTCGAGTTCATCTCCTTCGTTCGCGACGACCGTTCGTTCGACAGCGTGGACGCCCTCAAGGCGCAGATGGCAGAGGACTGCTCCGCCATTCGCTCCATCCTCGACGAGCACGACCGTTCCCCCGACCCGGTAACGGAATATCCACTCGGGCTTGCACAGGTGGAGAACCGCCTCTAGTACACGGTCATCGGCCGCCATCAGGCACCGTACCGGAGCCGACGCGCCACCAGCTGAAGCGATCGCATGAACGACAAACCCGACACCAACACGACCGGTCGCGACTATCGCGAAACGCTGTTCCTGCCACGCACCAACTTTCCTATGCGCGCGGGGCTGCCGCAGAAGGAACCGGAGATCCTCGCCCGCTGGCACCGGCTCGACCTCTACCGACGGCTGCGCGAAGACGCGGCAGGACGCGAGAAGTTCATCCTCCACGACGGCCCGCCCTACGCGAACGGACACCTGCACATCGGCCACGCCCTCAACAAGATCCTGAAGGACGTCATCAACCGCTCGCAGCAGATGATGGGCAAGGACGCCAACTACGTTCCCGGCTGGGACTGCCACGGCCTGCCGATCGAATGGAAGGTCGAGGAACAGTACCGCGCCCAGGGCCTGGACAAGGACAAGGTGCCGATCATCGACTTCCGCCGCGAGTGCCGCGAGTTCGCCGAGCACTGGATCAGGGTCCAGCGGGAAGAATTCGAGCGGGTCGGCGTCGTCGGCGACTGGAACAACCCCTACCTCACGATGTCGTACGCGGCGGAAGCCCAGATCGCGCGCGAGATCATGAAGTTCGCCATGACCGGCCAGCTCTACCGCGGCTCCAAGCCGGTGATGTGGTCGGTGGTGGAGAGAACCGCCCTTGCCGAAGCCGAGATCGAGTATGCCGACCACACGTCGACGACCATCTGGGTGAAATTTCCGATCGCGGAAGGCGGCGACGACCTCCCCGACAACGCCTCCGTCGTAATCTGGACGACGACGCCATGGACGATCCCGGGCAACCGGGCCATCGCGTATTCGCCCGATATCGACTACGGCCTGTACGAGGTGGTCGATCCGGCGGATGCAAGGTGGGCCCGGGAAGGCGACAGGCTGATCATCGCCCAGGCGCGCGCCAAGGACGTGTTCGACGCCGCACGGGTGCAGTCGTTCAAGTTTCTCCGACCCGTCGACGCAGCGACCCTTGGTACCATCGTCTGCCGCCATCCCCTGGCGGGCGGCGGATTCGACACATTCACCGTGCCGCTCATCGGCGCCGGCTTCGTCAGCGAGGACGAGGGAACCGGCTTCGTGCACACGGCGCCGGGGCACGGCTCGGACGACTACGATCTGTTCGACAGGAACCGCAAGGTCTTCGAGCGCCACGGAACGCCGGAGGTGCCGCATACGGTGGGCGCCGACGGACGCTATTACGACGACGTGCCGATGTTCGCGGGCCGCTCGGTGCTGACCGAGGACGGCGAGACGGGCGATGCCAACGAGGCGGTCATCTCGGCACTGGTGGAGGCGGAGGCCCTCATCGCCCGCGGCAGGATCAGGCACCAATATCCGCACTCGTGGCGGTCGAAGAAGCCGGTCATCTTCCGCAACACCCCGCAGTGGTTCATCCACATGGACCGCGACATCGATGGCGAGGGCGACACCCTGCGCGCCCGCGCGCTCAAGGCGATCGACGAAACCCGTTTCGTGCCGCCGGCGGGGCGGAACAGGCTGCGCGGGATGATCGAGACGCGTCCCGACTGGGTCCTGTCGCGCCAGCGCGCCTGGGGCGTCCCCATCACCGTGTTCGTGCGAAAGGACAGCGGCGAAGTGTTGCGTGACGACGCGGTCAATGCGCGCATCGCGGAGGCATTCGAGGCGGAAGGGGCCGACGCCTGGTTCAAGGCCGGCGCCAAGGAGCGGTTCCTCGGCGACGGCTACGATCCGGCCGAGTGGGAACAGGTTACCGACATTCTCGATGTCTGGTTCGAATCCGGCTCCACCCATTCCTTCGTGCTGGAAAAGCGGCCGGATCTCAAATGGCCGGCATCGCTCTACCTGGAAGGGTCCGACCAGCACCGCGGCTGGTTCCACTCATCGCTGCTCGAATCCTGCGGAACCCGCGGGCGGGCGCCGTACGATGCGGTGCTGACCCACGGCTTCGTCATGGACGAGCACGGCCGCAAGATGTCCAAGTCGCTCGGCAACGTCGTGACGCCGCAGGAGGTCATGGAGCGCAACGGCGCCGATATCCTGCGGTTGTGGGTGGTGAGCTCCGACTATGCCGACGACCTCCGGATCGGCCCCGAGATCCTCAAGGCCAACGTCGAGAGCTACCGGCGGCTCAGGAACACCATGCGGTTCCTGCTGGCCAACCTCGACGGCTTCACGGACGAGGAACGGCTGGACGACGTGGCGGCGATGCCGGAGCTTGAACGCTACGTCCTGCACCAGCTTGCCGAACTCAGCCGGATGGTGCCGCAAGCCTACAACGACTTCGACTTCAAGCGCATCTATACGCGGCTGTTCAACTTCGCGACGAACGATCTTTCGGCGTTCTACTTCGACATCCGCAAGGATTCGCTCTACTGCGATCCGCCGACCAGCACCACCCGACGCGCGTGCCGGACGGTGCTGGACCATCTCCTTTCATGCCTTTCCGCCTGGCTTGCGCCGATGCTCGCCTTCACGATGGAGGAAGTGTGGCAGGAGCGTAATCCCAGCGAATCCGGATCGGTCCACCTGCGCCAGTTCCCCGACGTGCCGGCCGAATGGCACGACGAGGCGCTGGCAGCGAAGTGGTCGAAGGTGAGGACACTGCGGCGGGTGGTGACCGGTGCGCTCGAGATCGAGCGCAAGGAGAAGCGGATCGGCTCCAGCCTCGAGGCGGCACCCGTCGTCTACGTCAGCGACCGCACCTACATCGACGTGTTCAGCAACCTCGACCTTGCCGAAATCGCCATTACGAGCCAGGCACGCCTGGTCGAGGGTGAAGGCCCGGCGGATGCGTTCCGCCTCGAGGACGTGCCGGGGGTGGCGGTCGTGCCGGAACTGGCGAAGGGGCGGAAATGCGCGCGTTCGTGGAAGATCCTGCCTGAAGTCGGCACCGATCCCGACTATCCGGACCTCAGCCTGCGCGATGCCGAAGCGGTGCGCCAGTACGACGCCCGGATGCAAGCAGGTGGGTGAGGCGGGCGCCGGGACGCCAGGCCGGCATCGCGCCGGATCGCCCGCGGTCGCCGGCATCGCCATCGCAGCCCTCACGCTCGTCGTCGATCAAGGTCACAAGTGGTGGATGCTGGAGGTCTTCCGCATCGGCGATCGAGGGAGGACGGAAGTCCTGCCGTTCCTCGACCTGGTGCTCGTCTGGAACCGCGGCATCAGCTACGGTTGGCTGCAACAGGACTCTGATTTCGGGCGCTGGGCGCTCGTCATCGTCGGCTTCGGCGCCGCCGCCCTGTTCGCGTGGTGGCTGTCCGTCACCCGCAGCCGAACCGTGGCGACCGCGCTCGGGCTGATCATCGGCGGCGCGGTCGGCAATGCCATCGACCGCATCGTGTTCGGCGCGGTGGCGGACTTCTTCAGTTTCCACGCGTTCGGCTTCTACTGGTACGTGTTCAATCTCGCGGACGCGGCCATTGTTGCAGGGGTCGGCCTGCTCCTGTATGACTCGTTTCGCAGTGGCCGTGGCGGACCCCACAGCCAGTCGGCGTGATGCGGCGGGCCTCTGTTTTGCCGCATTATGGTGCCACCTGAATGGCCTCAATGCCGAGGGGCGGCAGGAGCGGGGAATCTTCAAGTGCGTATGACGTTTGGCAGAGTAGCGATTGCCGGGATCACGCTGGTGTGCCTCTCAGGTTGCGGCAGCACGATCGAAGACGTCATGGGGACCTCGAAGCTGGCGCCGGACGAGCGGCAGGTGCGGGTCCATCAGGTGCTGGCGCTGCCGCCGGACCACGATCTGCGTCCACCGATGGAGGGGCCGACCACCAATTCCGGAGACCTGACCCTGGATGCGGGAACCGGAACGTTCGTCGACACAGGAGCCACCGAGACAACCGCGCCGGCCGCCCAGCCCACGACCACGGCACGGGCAGCGGTCGAGACCCCGGATGACGGTACGGGTCCGCGGTCCATCACGCCCGATACGCCCGCGGCGCAAGCCAGTTCAAGCGGCCATGTCATCTCCGACACCAACCCCGACGGCACGCCAAAGACCTACCGGCAGAAGGTCGACGAGGCACAGCAGCGGCGGCGGGAACTGGAACGCCAGCGCAATCCCAACTACGGCACGATCTTCAACGTGGGCGATTTCATCTGGGGCGACTAGAGCCGACCCCGTCCTCGTTCCCGCATCTTCCGGCTTCCTGCCGCGTTACCGAACTTTAATCCGCCGGTTGCGGCCGGTCGCCTATGATCGCCCCTCGCGTTTCGGCCTCTTTTGCCCCGGGCCGGTCGGAACGGATGACATGAATTGCAGGAGTTGACCGTCTTGAGATCGCGATCCGTTCGCGCTGCGCTCGCTGCGGTGGCGGGCCTCTTCACGCTGGTGCTCGGTGCGGGTTCGGTGCTCGCTCTGGGCGAGGGGACGACCACCTTCACCCTCGACAACGGAATGCAGGTCGTGGTCATCCCGGACCATCGTGCTCCGGTGGTGACGCACATGGTCTGGTATCGGGTCGGCGCCGCGGACGAGCCGCGCGGCCAGTCGGGCGTCGCCCACTTCCTGGAACACCTGATGTTCAAGGGTACCGAGAAGATCGCGCCTGGCGAATTCTCACGGATCGTCGCCCGCCACGGCGGCCAGGACAACGCCTTCACCTCGCAGGACTACACCGGCTACTTCCAGCGCATCGCCAAGGACCGGCTGCCACTGGTGATGGAGATGGAGGCTGACAGGATGTCCAACCTCCAGCTCAGCGACGAGCACGTGCTGCCGGAACGCGACGTGGTGATCGAGGAACGCCGATCGCGGGTGGACAACGAGCCTGCCAGCCGCTTCGGCGAGCAACTCGATGCCACGTTCTATCTCTCGCATCCGTACGGCCAGCCGGTGATCGGCTGGATGCACGAGATCGAGGCGCTGGACCGGGAGAAGGCGATCGCCTTCTACGAGCGCTACTACACGCCGAACAACGCCATCCTCATCGTTGCCGGCGACGTTACGGAGCAGGAGATCCGACCACTTGCCGAGCGAATCTATGGCCAGATCCCCGTGCGCGCCGAGGTCGCCCCGCGGCAACGCCCCAAGGAACCGCCCCACGAGGCCGCACAGCGGCTGACGCTGAAGGATCCCCGCGTCACCACACCGCTGCTGCGCCGCCAGTACATCGTTCCGAGCTACAGCACGGCCGAACCCGGCGAGGCGGAGGCGCTCGATCTGCTGGGCCACATCCTCGGCGGCGGGACGACCAGCCGGCTGTACCGGGAACTGGTGGTCGAGGACCAGATCGCAAGCTACGCCGCGGCATGGTACGCGGGGGACTATCTCGACAGCGGCACCTTCAACTTCTATGCCGGCGCCCTCGAGGACAGCACGCTCGAGGATGTCGAGGCACGCATGGACGCCGTGATCGCGGACGTTCTGCAAAACGGGGTGACGGAGGAAGAGGTCGAGCTGGCCAAGAACTCGCTCATCGCCGATACCATCTACGCGGTCGACAGCCAGGCGAGGCTCGCGCGCATCTTCGGCGTGGCGCTGACCAGCGGCCAGACGGTCGAGGACGTGCAAACGTGGCCCGACCGCATGGAGCGGGTGACGAAGGACCAGATCGAGGACGTCGCCCGGCGCTACCTCGACATCAGATACTCGATCACCGGCCACCTCGTCGGTGACGAGGCGGAGAAGAGCGGAAACGATCAATGACCTCGCGCATCCACATTACTGCTTCTCCGCGGGCGGCTCTCCGGAGCCTGACCGTCTTCGCCCTCGCCCTGCTGCTCGTCATCGGCGGCAGCTCTGCGTCGAGGGCATTCGAGATCCAGCGCGTGACAAGCCCCGGCGGGGTCGAGGCATGGCTGGTCGAGGAACACTCCATTCCGCTGGTCGCCGTCGAGTTCGCCTTCCAGGGCGGTGCCGCCCACGATCCGGCAGACCGGCAGGGACTGGCCAACGTGCTGTCGGGGATGCTCGACGAAGGCGCGGGCGACATGGACTCGCGAGCCTTCCAGACGGCATTGCAGCGGCTTTCGGTCAAGCTGTCGTTCAACGCCCGGCGCGATGCCTTCCACGGCAACCTGCAGACGTTGTCGAAGAACCTGGACGAGGCATTCACGCTGCTGCGGCTGGCGGTCAACGAACCGCGCTTCGACGATGAACCGCTGGCCCGGATCAAGCGCCAGATCACCGTAGCCCTGCGCCGGAACATGCAGGACCCCGAACAGGTGACCAGTCGTGCGTGGATGTCGCTGGCGTTCGGCGATCACCCGTACGCTCTCGATCCCGACGGCACCGTGGAGGGAGTCACAGCGGTCACGGTCGACGACCTGAGAGCGCTGCACGGGCGCCTGTTCGCGCGGGACAACCTGAAGATCGCCGTCGTCGGCGACATCGATGCTGCGACGCTGGCGGCGAAGCTCGACGAGACCTTCGGTGCGCTGCCGCAAGCCTCGACGCTCGGCGAGATTCCCGAAGCCGAGGTGCAGGCGGGGCCCGTCCGCCGGGTCATCCCGATGGACATCCCGCAGGCCCAGATCCAGTTCGGTCACGTGGGCTTCAAGCGTCACCATCCGGACTTCATTGCCGCCTACATCATGAACCATATCCTCGGCGGCGGCGGCTTCTCCTCGCGGCTGACCGAGGAGGTGCGCGAGAAGCGGGGCCTCAGCTACTCCGTTTACAGCTATCTCGCACCGCTCGACCATGCGGGACTCTTCATCGGCGGCGCGGCAACCCAGAACCGGCGGGCGGCCGAAGCGCTCGAGGTCATCCAGGCTGAGATCGAGCGCATGGCACGCGAGGGCCCGACCGCAGAGGAACTCGAAGCGGCCAAGACCTATCTCACCGGTTCGTACGCGCTGCGGTTCGATACCTCCACCAAGATCGCGGCACAGCTGCTCGGAATTCAGCTCGACGACCTCGGCATCGACTACGTCGAAAAGCGCAACGAGATGATCGAGGCGGTGACCCTGGACGATGTCAGGCGGGTGGCGGCGGAACTGCTGAAACCCGACCTGCTTCTGGTAACGGTGGTCGGTCAACCTGCCGGCATTGAGGACAGTTCGGCGATACGTTAGCATTGGCCTGTGTCGCCGACTGCCCGATCGGGTTGGCCGAGGGGGGACCGATCGCATGCCGTACCACCACGACATATCGGGCTGCTTCACGGATCGGTCCGGCGACGGCGGGCTTGACCTGGAGACATTCTCCGACGCCCTGGCGGCGACGGAACCGGCTCTCGCCAGGCTCCGCGAATGGCATGGCGAGGGCACGCTGCCGCTCCTGCACCTGCCGGCGAAGCGTGACGACATCGATGCCTGCCGGGCGGCGGCCGACCAGCTCCAGCGCGGGGCCACCGACGTGCTCGTATTCGGCACCGGCGGCTCGAGCCTCGGCGCCCAGGCGCTCGCGCAGATCACCGGCTGGCACACCCCCGGTCCCGATCCGCAGGCCGGGACGGCAGGAGAGCCGCGGCCGAGGGTACACTTCTTCGAGAACCTCGACCCCCTCACCATGGACCGGGTGTTCGAGACCCTCGACCTCAAGACGACCCGCTTCCTCGTCGTATCCAAGTCAGGCAACACACCGGAAACGGTCATCCAGATGCTGGCGGCCCTCGACCGGCTGAAGCAGGCGGGACTGGAGTGGAATGCCGGGCAGCACTTCGTCTGCCTGTCCGAGCCGGGCCCGACGGAACGCAACGCGGTCCGCCACATCGCCAGCCAGCACGGGCTCCCCGTCCTCGACCACCATCCCGCGTTAGGCGGACGCTACTCGGTCCTGTCGAACGTCGGCATACTGCCGGCGATGCTGTTCGGTCTCGATCCGGTCGCACTGCGAGAGGGGGCGGCAGCCGTGCTCGAACCGATCCTCGCCGGGGTTCCGGCGCGCGAGGTGGCACCGGCAGCGGGTGCGGCGGTGAACATTGGCCTGATGCGTGCACGCGGCCACTCCGCCACCGTATTCATGCCCTACACGGACCGGCTCAGGACGCTCGCCGGCTGGTACGTCCAGCTGTGGGCGGAGAGCCTCGGCAAGGCGGGGCACGGCACGACCCCGGTGCCGGCGATCGGGCCGGCCGACCAGCACAGCCAGCTGCAGCTGTTCCTTGACGGCCCGCGCGACAAGCTGGTCACCGTCATCACCCTCGGCGTGGCAGGCAGCGGCCCGCGCGTCGACGCCGGCTATCTGTCCGACCCCGTCGTCGGCTATCTCGCCGGCAAGTCGATCGGCGACCTCGTCGACTGCCAGCAGCGGGCGACGGCAGAAACGCTGATTCGCAACGCCCGCCCCACTCGGGTGATCAACGTGCCCGAACTCGACGAACGCGCGATGGGTGCACTCTTCATGCATTTCATGCTGGAGACCATCGTGACCGGGCTCGCGCTCGGCATCGACCCGTTCGACCAGCCGGCGGTCGAGGAGAGCAAGGTCCTGGCGCGCGAGTACCTGGGCCAGATGTGACGCACGCCGGGACCGACCAGCGATGAGGATACGCCGGCTTCCGGAAGCCACCGTCAACCGCATCGCCGCAGGCGAAGTCATCGAGCGCCCGGCGAGCGCGGTGAAGGAACTCGTCGAGAACGCGATCGATGCCGGGGCACGCCGCATCGAGACGACGATGACCGACGGCGGCCGCGGGCTGATCCGGGTGACGGACGACGGCTGCGGAATGGATCGCGACGAGATCGCGCTTGCAATCGAGCGTCATGCCACCTCCAAGCTGGCAACCGACAGGCTCGACGATATCCGCACGCTCGG
>Ga0079224_100001782_pt1 | contig 25302 bp, 21 predicted proteins | sample Stecom2015_FD_80414 | JGI IMG/M metagenome (GOLD analysis project Ga0079224, IMG submission 80414) | Agricultural soil microbial communities from Utah to study Nitrogen management - Steer compost 2015 | ecosystem: Environmental > Terrestrial > Soil > Agricultural land | place: USA: Utah... | reverse complement strand
TCGACCATCTCGCCGACTGGCGCTTCGACGGCGACATCGACGCCGTCCCGGAAGGCACGGTCATGTTCCCGGACGAGCCGGTGCTGCGGATCACCGCGCCGCTGCCGCAGGCCCAGCTGCTGGAATCGCGCCTCATGAACCTGGTGCACTTCCAGACCCTGATCGCCTCCAAGGCCGCCCGCAGCGCCCTGGTCGCTCCGGACCGGCTGCTGGTGGACTTCGGTTTGCGGCGCGCGCACGGCGCCGAGGCAGGCCTGCTGGCGGCGCGTTCGGCCTATCTGGCCGGTTTTGCCGGCACTGCGACGGTACTGGCCGGCCAGTATTACCGCATTCCCCTGTTCGGCACCATGGCGCACTCCTACATCCAGGCGCACGATTCGGAGCTGGAAGCCTTCCGCTCGTTCGCGGCCGCGCAGCCCGACAACCTGGTGTTTCTGATAGACACCTACGACACCGAAGCCGGCGCCCGGCTGGTAGCCCGGCTCGCATCGGAGCTGCGCGCCGACAAGGTGCACATCCGGGCGGTGCGGCTGGACAGCGGCGACCTGGCGGAGCATGCCCGGCGGGTCCGCGCGATACTCGACTCGGCCGGCTTCCCCGACATCGGCATCTTCGCCAGCGGCAATCTCGACGAGCACGCGCTAAAAGACCTGCTGGCGGCAGGCGCGCCGATCGACGGTTTCGGGCTGGGCACCCGGCTCGATGTCTCCCAGGACGCGCCGGCGCTCGATTGCGCCTACAAGCTCACCGAATACGCCGGCTGGCCGCGCCGCAAGCGCTCGGAAGGCAAGGCGAGCTGGCCCGGCCGCAAGCAGGTCTGGCGCCGTTACGACGCCGCCGGCCGGATGTGCGGCGATACCATCGCCCTCGATGGCGAAACCACCGCCGGCGAGCCCCTGCTGGTACCGGTGATGCGTGCCGGCCGGCGTACGGCACCCGCTGAGCCGCTGGCGGTCGGCCGCGCCCGCGCAGCCGAGCAGCTCGCGCAGCTGCCGGAAGCGTTGCGCAGCCTGGACCCCGCCCCGCCCTACCCGGTGGCGTTCTCCAGCGGCCTGCGACAGCTCGCCGACGCGCTCGGGCGATGACCCCGGGGACGGAATCCTTCAGGTTTCCAGGACCGGCGATTCCGCCTGGGTGAACAGGGCCGAGATCGCCCGCGCGAACAGCGGCTCCAGCGGCACGATCCCCACCTTGGCCCGCAGCGATTGCGGTATCCGTGGCGCCACGCTGTTGCTGATCAGCAGCCGGTCCAGCTCGGACACGGCCGGCAACGCCGCAGCATCGGCTGCGAACAGGCCGTGGGTGACGACTGCGTGCACTGTCGCGGCGCCATGGGCGCGACAGGCCGCAGCCGCCTGTCGCAACGTCGCACCGGTGCTGATCATGTCGTCCACGATCACCACGGTCCGCCCCTCCACATCGCCGACCAGCCGGCCGCCACGGACGGCATCGCCGTTACGGTGCTTTTCCACCAATGCCGTGCCCGGTTCCTCGGTGATCCGCTCGGCCAGCGTCTGACGGAACAGCTCGGCCCGTCTGGTGCCGCCCGAATCCGGCGCGACCACCGTCAGCGGGCGGTCGTCAAGCAGGGGCAGCAGCGCCTCGGCAAGCACGACCCGGGCTTCCAGGTGCTCGGTCCGGCAGCGGAAGGCGTTGTCGAAGGCCTGCCGGTTATGGACATCCAGCGCCATCACGCAATCGACCCCGGCCGCCTCCAGCAGCTGCGCAACATAGCGCGTGGTGACCGGATCCCGGGCTTTGGTGCGACGGTCCTTGCGCGCATAGCACAGATACGGCAGCACCGCGGTCACCTGGGCTGCGCCGGCGTCTCGGACGGTGGCGACGAAGAACAGCAGTTCGCAGAGCTTGTCGTGCACGCTGGCGCCGGGTTCGCCATGTAGCGCGTGCAGCACATAGACGGCGCGGCCACGCACGCAGACCAGCGGGCGCAGCTTCGACTCACCGCTCTCGTAGCGGCGTGCCTCATGCGGAGCCAGAGTCAGGCCGAGCTCGGCTGCCACCTGCACTCCGAACGGCTGGCTGGTGCCCAGGGCGAACACCAGCGGCTCCTCGCCCATCCGTCCATCCTCTGCAATCATGTCGAGGAACCCTCTATACCCGGCCGCAAGGATTGGCTGCCGGCCATTGCCGGTGGCGGCGGCGGTCGCTCAGAATATCTATAGGTGGCTGCTGCCGAACCAAACATGTCGTCGTACCGCCCGCCCGCGGCCAGACCGGCATTCCCAGACGCAGCCGGAGCGTGGAGCCTGCGATGACCGATGCCGCAACACCGACAGCAATGCCCGCAGTGACCGGCCTGGTCCTCGCCGGCGGCGGCGGCGTCCGCATGGGCGGAGTCGACAAGGGCCTGATCCCCTGGCGGGGAGCGACGCTGATCGAGACGGTACTGGCTGGCTTGCGGCCGCAGGTCGAGCAGATCCTGATCAGCGCCAATCGCCACCACGACCGCTACGCCCGCTTCGGCCATCCGGTGATTGCCGACACCGTTACCGGCTGCCAGGGGCCATTGGCCGGCATGCTGGCGGGCATGGCGCGGGCCACGACGCCGCTGCTGCTGGTCGTGCCCTGCGACTGCCCGGCCGTCCCCCCCGATCTGGCGCAACGCCTGGCCGCCGCCCTGCACGCCGAGCGGGCGGACCTGGCGGTCGCCCACGACGGGCAGCGGCTGCAGCTGTTGCATGTGCTGCTGCACACCCGGCTGCTGGACGCGCTGCGCCGCTATCTCGAGTCTGGCGAGCGGCGGGTCGGCGGCTGGTACCAGAGCCTGCGTATGGCGACGGTGGACTGCTCCGATGCCGCCGATCTGTTCCTGAACCTGAACACGCCACAGGACCTTGCCGCCGCTAGCAGCGGCGGCGACAAGCCGCCCACGGCAGTCAATTGACCGCACAGGCGTGCCGGACCCTGTCCTAGCGCGTGGCACAAGCCTGCGCCGGTCGGGTATCCTCGACGGCATAGGCTGGATCGCCCGCCAGCGCCGATCTCCCGGAACAGGCCCGGACACCGGGCGTAAACGTCGCCGGGCAACGCTGGCATCGTTTAACTGAAGAGGCAGGCCATCATGGACATGCTGCAAGCACCGGCGTCTGCCGTTCCGAGCCAAGGCCCTCTGCTGGATCGCTTCGGTCGCACCAAGCACAAGCTGCGGATTTCCATTACCGACCGCTGCAACATGCGCTGCCACTACTGCATGCCGGAAGACCCGGAGTGGCTGCCCCGCGACCAGATCCTGAGCTTCGAGGAACTGCATCGGCTGGCGGCGCTGTTCGTGCGCGAACTGGGCATACGCAACATCCGCGTCACCGGCGGCGAGCCGCTGCTGCGCAAGGGCGTGACCGACTTCATCGCCGCCCTCAAGGCGCTGCGCGATGACGGCCTGGAACGGGTTTCGCTGACCAGTAACGCGGTTCTGCTCGACCGCCACGCGACCGCGCTCAAGGCCGCCGGGCTGGACGACGTCAATATCAGCATCGACGCCATGGACCCCGAGCTGTTCCAGCGCATGACCAGGGGCAACCTGGAACAGGTGCTGCGCGGCATCCTGGCGGCGCGGGATGCCGGCATCCCTGTCAAGCTGAACGCGGTGGTGATTCGCGGCGACAACGAGCAGGAGGTCCTGCCGCTGACCGACTGGGCGCGCCGCCACGGGCTGCCGCTGCGCTTCATCGAATTCATGCCGCTGGACGGCCGCGGCGGCTGGCGGCCGGAGCGGGTGGTTCCGGAAGCGGAGATCATCGCCCGGCTGCGGACCCGCTATAGCGTCGAGCCGCTGCCGCGCACCCGCGAGCCGGCCACCTACTATCGGCTCGACGGCGACTACCGGGTCGGTATCATTTCCACCGTCTCCAACCCGTTCTGCGCCAGCTGCGATCGTGTGCGGCTGACCGCCACGGGAGAGATCTTCCCCTGCCTGTTCTCGCCGGTGAGCACCGGCCTCAAGGAGGCCCTGCGCGCCGGCGCTGCCGATGCCGAGCTCACCGCCCTGATCCGCAAGGCGGTCTGGCACAAGGGCAAGGGTTTCATCGAATCGGCCGGCTATGTTCAGCGGGCCGCGACCATGCATGCCTTGGGAGGCTGATGCAGCCATGATCAACGTTCAGTTCTACGGTGTCCTGCAGGAGCTGGCCGGCGCGCAGACACTCTCCCACCCGCTGGAGGCGCCGATGCCGGTCGCCGAGGTGCTGGAACAGCTGCAGGCCAGGCTGCCGGCACTCGCCAGCCACCTGCCGCGACTCGCCTGCGCCGTGGACGATCGCATCGTCCCGCGCAGCCATACGGTCGCCCCCGGCGCCACCCTGGCACTGCTGCCGCCGGTGAGCGGCGGCTGAGGAGCACAAGCACATGTCCAACCGCCGTCATCTGCAGTCCGAGCCGCTCGACCTGATGCAGCTGCTCGAGGAGACCAGGGATCCCGCCAGCGGCGCCCTGGTCGTGTTTTCCGGCACGGTGCGCAACCACCATGCCGGAAAGGGGGTAGTCCGGCTCGAATACTCGGCCCATCGCGCCCTGGTCGAACAGGTGCTGGCCGAGCTCGAGCAGGAGGTCATCGAACGCTTCGGCGTGCAGCAGTGCCGCATCGTGCACCGCGAGGGCACGCTCGATATCGGCGACGACAGCGTGCTGGTGGTGGTCCGCTCCGCCCACCGCCCGCAGGCCTTCGAGGCCGCCCGCTACGCCATCGACACCCTCAAGGTCCGCGCCCCGGTCTGGAAGCGCGAGCATTACAGCGACGGCAGCGTCGACTACCAGGAAGGCGTACCGCTACAACAGGCCGACTTGGAAAACTGACTATGAAGCTGCGCAGAGGATGCAAAGGTGCAAACGCCCTTTGCCATCCTCTGTGCCTCCAAGCCTCTCTTTAAAGAAGCTTATTCCTTGTAAGACGGCTGGGTGCGGTCGAGCATGCGGATCAGCGGCCGCCATGCCAGGTTGGCCACCATGGGCAGCCCGTCCGACTGGCCGTAAGTGGTCTCGATCGCCGACTGCGGCGGGAAGTGCGGCTTGCCGCAGGCCAGGGTCTTCACCTGGATCTCGCAGGCCTGCATCAGGAAGTACATCCAAATGAAGGCTTCCGGCACCGTACGGCCGACCGTCAGGGTACCGTGGTTGCGCAGCAGCATCACGTTCTTGTCGCCCAGGTCGGCGATCAGCCGCTCCCGCTCTTCCAGGTTCAGCGCCACGCCCTCGAACTCGTGGTAAGCGACGTGCTTGTGCACCAGCATGGCGGTCTGGCTGAGCGGCAGCAGCCCCTCGGCGTGGGCAGACACGGCAACGCCGTCCGCAGCATGCAGATGCATCACCGCGCCGGCGTCCTCGCGGGCCATGTGCACCGCGCTGTGAATGGTGAAGCCGGCCGGATTGATCCGCTTTTTCTCGTCCGGATCGACGATGTTGCCGTCCTGGTCGACCTTGACCAGTGACGACGCCGTGATCTCGTCGAACAGCCAGCCATAGGGATTGATCAGGAAATGATGCTCCGGTCCGGGCACCCGCGCCGACAGGTGCGTGAAGATCAGGTCATCCCAGCCGAAATGGGCGACCAGCCGATAGCAGGCGGCGAGCTCGACCCGTACCTGCCACTCCGCCTCCGACATGCCGCTGTGCGGCTTGCTGGCAATACTGGCTTCGATCGATGACATGGAACCCTCCTCGAGTTGCAGGCACTTGCGGTGCCGAGTTGATCTGCTCCGACAGCTTCAGCCTTGACGGACACGCAGCACGATCTTGCCGAGGTGCTTGTTGTCCAGCATGTCCCGGTGTGCCTGTAGCGCGTCCTCGAACGCGTGCACCAGCGACACCATCGGCTGCAGCCGGCCGGTGCCGAACAGCGGTGCAAGCCGCTCATGAAAGATGCGGGCGATGCGGATACGTTCCTCCAGTGGCTGGGCACGCATGGTCATGCCGCGGATCCGCAGCCGCCGCATCAGCATCTGCCCCGGATCGAGCTCGCCGGTGCCCGGCGTCATGCGGCCGATCATCACCAGGCTGCCTTCCAGCCTGAGGCTGGCGAGGTTGTCGGCAAAGGCGGCACCGCCCAGCATATCCAGGATCACCGCCGCGCCCTCGCCGCCCGTTGCCTGCAGCACCCGCTCGGGCAGAGGGCCGGCGCCTTCCAGCAGCGGCACGTCCAGTCCGCGGCGCACCGCTTCCTGGAGCCGCTCCTCGCTGCGGCTGGTGCCCAGGCTGCGGGCGCCGAGCGCGCGCGTCAGCTGCACGCCCGCCAGGCCGACACCGGCGGTGGCCGGCCGGATCAGTACCCACTGGCCGGGTTGCAGGCCGCCTTCCAGGAACATGGCGCGGTAGGCCGTCATGAAGTCTTCCGGAACCGCCGCGGCCTGCACGGCATCCATCCCGGCCGGCACCGGAATGGCCTCGCGTTCGGTGGTCACCACCTGCTCGGCATAGGAAGCCCCCGGCACCAGCCCCATCACCCGGTCGCCGACCTTGTGCAGCTGGACCCGTGCGCCGACTTCCTCGACGGTGCCGGCATACTCCAGCCCCGGGATCCGCGGATCGACTCCCGGAGGCGCCGGGTACAGCCCGCGTACCTGCAGCAGGTCGGCGCGGTTCACGCCAATGGCTTCGACCCGGACGCGCACATCGGCCGGGCCCAGCGGCGGCGGCTCCACTTCGCGCAGCACCATGGTCGGCCGGCCATCCTCGTCCTTATCGATAATCCACGCACGCATCGGCATTCCCTCTTCAAATACGTCCACAGGCACGGAAAGCTCAGGGCAGGCCGCCTTTGCCGCCGCCCGGCGCAGGCGGCAGCAGCCGGCCTGCCCTGCCTCGCCTCAAGACCGTCGCTTCGCCTGATTGGCCACCAGCAGCCGGATCAGGGCGTAGACGGTGGCCAATCGCGGCACCGGCACGCCGAGCCGTTCGGCGGTGCGCACCACGTTGCCGAGGATGGGCTCGATCTCCATCGGCCGGCCGTTGAGAAAGTCCAGCGCCATGCTGTTGTGGTAGGCAGGCATTTTCAGCGTGCTGCGGATATTGCCCTCGACGATCCCCTCCGGCAGCGGGTGGCCGTCGGCCGCGGCAACGGCGCAGACCTCGTGCATCAGGCTCTCGATCAGCTCCTGTCCGCCTGGGGTGGTAAGCAGTGTCTGGGTGTCCGCGCCGCCGGCCAGCACGGAGCCCGGGTTGAACGGCGTATTCCAGACCGCCTTGCGCCAGCGCTCGCCGACCACGTTGTCGCTGAGCCTGGCCTCGACGCCGCCGGCCTGCAGCAGTTCGCTCAAGCGCTGCGCCTGCTCGCCAGCGCCCCGCGGATAATCGCCGAAGGTCAGCGCGCCATAGGCCTTGTGGTCGAGCTCGCCGGGAGCGACCCGGCTGACCGCGACGAAGGCCAGGCAGCTGACCAGCGGATTGTCGGGGAAGGCGTCGGCAACTTCCTGTTCGATGCCGATGCCGTTCTGGATCAGGACAATGGTGGTATTCGGCCCGACGGCCGGGCGGATGATCCCGACCCGGTCGACGCCCTCGACCACTTTCAGGGCGACGATCAGGTAGTCCGGCGGAGTGGTCACGCCTTCCGCCGATGCATGGACCTCGGCCGGCCGGAACGAGAGGTCGCCCAGCGGGCTCTTGATCGTGTAGCCGCGCTCCCGCAGGACCTCGACGTCCGAACGGGCCACCACCGAGACTCGCGCGCCGGCGCGGTTCAGGATGGCGCCGTAGAAGCCGCCGATGGCGCCGGCGCCGATGATCAGAACATTTGTTGGCGAGGCCATATTAGAGATCCCGTCCTGTTCGCATTGCGTTCACGCCGCAGGCTCGCGCACGAAGCCGAAGCGCTGCGGCACCTCATCGCTGGGCAGAAAAGTCACCGGCGCCAGCCGGCCGGCGTACTCCAGCGCCAGTTCGGCCGGCTCGCCGGCCTGCAGCCGTTCCAGGGCCTGGCCGATCTGCGCATCGTCTGCGGGGCTGCCATCGCCCAGCCGGAAGCGCTCCACCGCCCAGGCCAGGTCGGCATCGGCCAGCAGGCCGGCGCCGTGCTCGCACGCCAGCAGCAGGCTGCCTGCTTCGTCGACGACCGCCGCCGTCACCTGTTCGACCGCCAGCCCGGTGTGGGTGCGCAGGCTGCCGTCAGGCTGGGCCCGCAATACCCAGGGCGTGTAATCGAGCGCCACATAGCCGCGCTGCGGGCCATTCTGGAAGTACCAGCGTCCCTGTTCGTCGGACGCGTAGTTGCGGCCGATGAAAGCGACCAGCGCCTCGCGTTCGACACGCTCGCCGCGGATGTACCAGTGGCCGCGGCGATCCAGCCGGAGCCAGCCGAACAGGGCCGGTACGTTCGGCCACTTGAGCATTGCCCGCAGTACGTCGTCGTCCATAGCGTGCTCCGTGGCGGGTTCGCTGACTACTACCGACTACTAGAAATAGCTCTCCTTCGCCTGCAGCAGGGTATCGTCCAGCCGCCGCAGCAGGTCGGCCTGCTGCTTCACCTTGGGCAGCTCGTACAGGAAGAAGTACCGGCAGGCCAGGATCTTACCGCGATAGAAGTCCTCATCCCGGCCGGCATCCAGGGCGCGCTGGGCGACGATGGCCTGCTTGAGCCACAGCCAGGCCACCACGGTATGGCCGACCATGTCGAGGTAATGCCAGGCATTGCCGAAGGCGAGCGAGACGTCGCCGGCCGCGGCCCGCTCCAGCAGCACCCGGGTAACGTCGCCGACAGTGGCAAGCGCGCCAGCCAGTTCCTGCGCCCAGCCCGAGATCGGCGCATCGAAGCCGGCGGCCTCGTCGATGGTCTCCCGCATGCGCTGACCCAGCAGCTTGAGCGCGGCGCCGTCGTGCATGCGCACCTTGCGGCCGAGCAGGTCCAGCCCCTGGATGCCGTTGGTGCCCTCGTGGATGGGGTTGAGCCGGTTGTCGCGGTAGATCTGCTCGACCGGATACTCGCGGGTATAGCCGTAGCCGCCGAAGATCTGGATGGCGTGGTAGTTGGCTTCCAGGCTGTAGTGCGAGGTCCAGGCCTTCACCAGCGGGGTGAGGATGTCGAGCAGCAGCCCGGCCTCGGTCCGCGCCTGCTCGCTGTCGGCGGTCTTCTGCTCGTCGAGCTGACGGGCGGCGTACAGGCACAGCGCCAGCGAGCCTTCGACGAACACCTTCTGCGCCAGCAGCATGCGCCGCACGTCGGGGTGGTCGACGATGGTCGCCGGCGGCGCGCTCGGGTCCTTGTTGTCCAGCAGCCGGCCCTGCTGGCGGGTGCGGGCATAGTCCAGCGATTCCAGGTAGCCGGCGTAGCCCAGCATGGTGGCGCCCAGCCCTACTCCGATGCGGGCGGCGTTCATCATGTGGAACATGTAGGAGAGGCCCTTGTTGGGCTCGCCGATCAGATAGCCGACCGCCCCCTCCTTCTCGCCGAAGTTGAGCATGGTGGAGGTGGTGCCGCGGTAGCCCATCTTGTGGATCAACCCGGCCAGGGCGACGTCGTTGCGCTCTCCCAGGCTGCCGTCCTCGTTCACCAGGAACTTCGGCACGATGAACAGCGAGATGCCCTTCACCCCTGCCGGGGCGCCCTTGATGCGCGCCAGCACCAGGTGGACGATGTTCTCCGACAGCTCGTGATCGCCGGCGGAGATGAAGATCTTGTTGCCCTTGATGCGATAGGTGCCGTCCCCGGCCGGCTCGGCGGTGGTGCGGATATCTCCCAGCGAAGAGCCGGCCTGCGGCTCGGTGAGCACCATGGTGCCCAGGAAGCGGCCCTCGAGCATCGGCTCGGCAAAGCGCTTCTTCTGCTCCTCGGAACCATGCGCCAGCAGCAGGTTGGCGGCGGCCGAGGTCAGCATCACATAGGCCGAGGTGCTGACGTTGGCGCCCTTGACCAGCGCCAGCGCCGCCTGCGCCAGGGTGAACGGCAGCTGCATGCCGCCCTGCTCGTAGTCGTGCGAGGCCAGCATCAGGCCGGCCTCGCAGTAGGCGTCGACCGCTTCCTTGACCTCCGGAATCATGCTCACCCGCTGGCCGTCGAAGGTCGGCTCGTTGGCGTCGGCCTTGCGGTTGTGCGGCGCGAACTTCTCGACGGCGATGCGCAGCGCCAGATCCACAGCCGAATCGAAGGTGCCGCGGTCGTGCTCGGCATAGCGCGGCCGCTGGGTCAGCGACTCCAGGTCCAGCAGTTCGTAGAGCAGGAAATCGAGATCGCGGCGGTTGATGATCTTCTGGTCCATAGGGGGCTCTGTCGTTACATGGTCGCCGCCGCTGGGCGACGGCCGCTTTCGATGAGTGACGGCGTCCCGGCGCAGCCGGACCGCCGTTTCGGTCGGATCCGCAGGCCGGCCTGCGCGGAGCGGCAGCTTGCCGCACCGGCCGGGATCCAGGCGAGCCGGTCCCCCGGCGTCACACCGGGGAACCGGCCATGGCAGCTCCGGCCTAGGCTGCCGTCTCGGTTTCCATCAGAGCGGCGAACCGCTCCAGATGGAACTCGGTATCGCCCAGCTGATGGTCGATCATCACCACGCGCTTGGCGTAGTGCGGCATCGAGTATTCCCAGGTCACGCCGATACCGCCGTGCAGCTGGATGGCCTGCTCGGCGATGAAACGGCCGGACTTGCCGATGGTGTGCTTGGCGGCGCTCATGACCCGCTGGCGCTCGGCCGGGTCGGCCTCGAGCCGGCCGGCGGCCAGGATCATCATGGAGCGGGCCTGTTCCAGCGCCATCATCATGTCCACCATGCGATGCTGCAGCACCTGGAACTTGCCGATCGGCACGCCGAACTGCTTGCGGGTCTTGAGGTAGTCCAGGGTCAGGTCGTTGATCACCTGCATGGCGCCCACCGCCTCGGCGCAGAGCGCAACGATGCCGCGGTCCACGGCCCGCTCGATGGCCGGATAGGCCTGGCCGGGCTCGCCGAGCACGGCATCGGCGCCGACCTGCACGCCGTTCAGCGACACTTCCGCCGCCCGCAGGCCATCGATGGTCTGGTAGCCGCGGACACGCACGCCCTCGGCCTTCGGGTCGACCAGGAACAGGCCGATGCCGTCGCGATCGCGCAGCTCGCCGCCGACCCGGGCCGAGACGATCAGCAGATCGGCCCGATCGCCGTGCAGCACGACGGCCTTGTCGCCGGTCAGCTTCCAGCCGTCGCCGCTACGCTCCGCGCGGGTCTGCACCTCGCTGAGGCTGTAGCGCGACTGCGGCTCGCCGTGCGCGAAGGCCAGCATCAGCTCGCCGCCGATCACACGGCCGAGCAGGTCTTCCTTCTGCGCTGCGGAGCCGGCCGCGTCGATCAGGCTACCGCCCAGCACCACGGTGGCCAGGTATGGCTCGAGCGTCAGCCCGCGGCCCAGCTCCTGGGCAACCAGCATCAGCTCGACGCCGCCGCCGAAGCCGCCGCTGTCCTCGGACAGGCCGATCGCCAGCAGGCCGAGCTCAGCGTACTGCGCCCAGATCTCGCGGCTGAAGCCTTCGTCGCTGGCCGCCAGCTTCTGGCGGGTCTCGAAGTCGTATTGATCGCGCACCAGCCGGGCCACGGTGTCCTGCAGCATGCGCTGCTCGTCGGTCAGTCTGAAATCCATGTCCGGCCTCCTAGAGTCCCAGAATCATCTTGGCGATGATGTTCTTCTGAATTTCGTTGGAGCCGCCGTAGATGGTGATCTTGCGGCGGTTGAAGTAATGCGCGGCCAGCGGCGCGGCATACTCGGGGCCGACCGGCTCGCCGTCGTAGTCGGCGTCCAGCGCCTCCGGGATGAACGGCAGCGCATACGGCCCGACCGCCCGCCGCAGCAGATCGGTGATCTCCTGGCGGATCTCGGTGCCCTTGATCTTCAGGATGGAACTTTCCGCGCCGGGCACGCCGCCCTTCTCGGCGGCCGCCACCACCCGCAGGTTGGTCCACTCCAGCGCCATCAGCTCGATCTCGACCGCGGCAATGCGGGAGCGGAACAGCGGATCGTCGATCAGCGGCCGGCCGTCCTTGGTCTGGCGCCGGGCAATGTCCTTCAGGTGACGCAGCGCCGCCTTGGCCATGCCGACCCCGGCGATGCCGGTCCGCTCGTAGGTAAGCAGGTACTTGGCGTAGGTCCAGCCCTTGTTTTCCTCGCCGACCAGGTTCTCCACCGGCACCTTGACGTTGTCGAAGAAGACCTCGTTGACCTCGTGCTCGCCGTCCAAAGTGATGATGGGCCGCACGGTGATGCCCGGGGTGTTCATGTCGATCAGCAGGAAGGAGATGCCCTCCTGCGGCTTCACCTCGGTGTTGGTCCGCACCAGGCAGAAGATCATGTTGGCGTGCTGGCCCAGGGTGGTCCAGGTCTTCTGGCCGTTGACGATGTAGTAGTCGCCTTCACGCACCGCGCGGGTCTTGAGGGAGGCCAGGTCCGAACCCGCTCCCGGCTCCGAATAGCCCTGGCACCACCAGTCCTCGCTGTTGAGGATGCGCGGCAGGTAGTACTGCTTCTGCGCCTCGCTGCCGAACCTGATGATGACCGGCGCCACCATCGACAGGCCGAACGGCAGCGTGCCGGGGGCGCCGGCCGCCGCTGCTTCTTCCTCGTAGATATGGCGCTGGATCGGGCTCCAGCCGGTGCCGCCGTACTCCTTGGGCCAGTGCTGGGCGAGCCAGCCCTTCTCGTTGAGGATCTTCTGCCAGCGGACGATGTCGTCGCGGCCGATGCGCTTGTCGGCCTTGACCTTGGCGGCGAGATCGGCCGGCAGCTTCTCCTTCAGAAACTGCCGCACCTCGTCGCGAAACGCCTGCTCCTCGGGGCTGTAATGGAGTTCCATCGCTTATCGTTCTCCTTGTTATCAGACCACTTCGAACAGGCCGGCCGCGCCCTGCCCGCCACCGATGCACATGGTGACCACCACGTACTTGGCACCGCGGCGCTTGCCCTCGATCAGGGCATGACCGGTGAGCCGGGAGCCGGTGACGCCGTACGGGTGGCCGACCGCAATCGAGCCGCCGTTGACGTTGAGCTTCTCCATCGGGATGCCGAGCTTGTCACGGCAGTACACGACCTGCGACGCGAACGCCTCGTTCAGCTCCCACAGGTCGATGTCGTCCATGGTCAGGCCGGTGCGCTCCAGCAGCCGCGGGATGGCGTAGACCGGACCGATGCCCATCTCGTCCGGCTCGCAGCCGGCCACCGCGAAGCCGCGGAAGATGCCCATCGGCTCGATATTCCTGCGCTCGGCGACCTTGGCGTCCATCACCACGCACGCCGAGGCGCCGTCGGAAAGCTGGCTGGCATTGCCGGCGGTGATGAACCACTCGGGGCCACGCACCGGCTCCAGCTTGGCCAGGCCTTCCAGAGTGGTGTCCGGGCGGTTGCACTCGTCGCGGTCGATGGTGACTTCCTTGTAGCTGATCTCGCCGGTGTTCTTGTCCTTCACCATCATGGTGGTGGTGAACGGCACGATCTCCTGGTCGAACTTGCCGGCCTGCTGCGCGGCGGCGGTGCGCTGCTGGCTGATCAGGGCGTATTCGTCCTGCGCCTCGCGGCTGATGTTGTAGCGCTTGGCGACGATGTCGGCGGTCTCGATCATCGTCATGTACAGCTCCGGCTTGTGCTCCATCAGCCATTCGTTGCTGCCGCGGTACATGTTGAGCTTGTCGTTCTGCACCAGGCTGATGGACTCCACGCCGCCGGCAACCATCACCGGTACCTTCTCCATCACGACCCGGTTGGCGGCCAAGGCGATGGCCTGCAGGCCGGAGGAGCAGAAGCGGTTGATCGACAGGCCGGCCGTGGTGACCGGCAGGCCGGCGCGGATGGCCGCCAGACGGGCCATGTTCTTGCCCTGCGCGCCTTCGTGGAAGGTGGCGCCGAGGATGACGTCCTCGACCTCGGCCGGATCAATGCCGGCACGCTGCACGGCGTGCCGGATGACGAATCCGGCCATGTCGATGCTGTGGGTGTTGTTGAGCGAGCCGCGGTAGGACTTGCCGAGCCCGGTGCGCGCGGTGGATACGATGACTGCTTCAGACATGGCGATGCTCCGTTAGATGGGGCGGCAGCTCAGAGGCTGCCGAAGCCCTTGCCCTCGCTGACGAGCCGCTCCAGCAGCGCCGCCGGCTTCCACTGCTCGCCGCCGAGCTTTTCCTGATAGCCCTTGACGGCATCGAGGATGGTCTTGAGGCCCACCTGATCGGCCCAGAACATCGGACCGCCGCGGTAGACCGGGAACCCGTAACCGTAGATCCAGACGATATCCACCTCGAGCGAGCGCTTGGCGATCCCCTCTTCGAGGATCTTGGCGCCCTCGTTGACCATCACGTAGAGGCAGCGCTCAAGGATTTCCTGGTCGCTGACCTGCCGCGGGGTGATGCCCTGCTCCTTGCGGAACTCCTCGATCAGGCGGTCCACCTCGGGATCCGGAATCGGGGTGCGGCTGCCGGCCTCGTACTTGTAGACACCGGCGCTGGTCTTCTGGCCCAGCCGGCCCTGCTCGGCGAGCTTGTCCAGCCAGCTGGCGGGCACGTCCTCGCCGGCCTTGCGACGCTCCTCGCGGATACGGTAGCCGACGTCGATGCCGGCCAGGTCCGACATGGCGAACTGGCCCATGGGGAAACCGAAGTCGGTCAGCACCTTGTCGACCTGGGCCGGGCTCGCGCCTTCGTTCACCAGCGCCACCGCTTCCGCGCCGCGCTGGTGCAGCATGCGGTTGCCGACGAAGCCGTAGCAGTTGCCGACCAGCACGCCGACCTTGCCGATCCGCTTGGACAGATCCATGACCGTGGCGATGACCTCATCCGAGGTCTTCTCGCCACGCACGTTCTCCAGCAGCTTCATGACGTTGGCCGGGCTGAAGAAGTGCATGCCGATCACGTCCTGCGGCCGCTTGGTGGCCGAGGCGATCTCGTCGATGCTGAGCGTGGAGGTGTTGGAGGCGAGAATGGCGCCCGGTTTGCAGACCTCGTCCAGCTTGGCGAAGATCTGCTTCTTGATGTCCATGTTCTCGAACACCGCCTCGATCACCAGGTCGACGTCCTTGAAATCGTCGTAGGAGAGCGTCGGGCGGATCAGGCTCATGCGCTGCTCGACCTGCTCCATGGTGAGCCGGCCCCGCTTGGCGCTGTTCTCGTAGTTGCGCCGGACCACCGCCAGGCCCTTGTCCAGCGCTTCCTGCTTCACTTCCAGCACATACACCGGAATGCCGGCGTTGGCGAAGTTCATGGCGATGCCGCCGCCCATGGTGCCGGCGCCGATCACGGCAGCGGTCTTGATCTCGCGCTTGGCGACGTCCTTCGCCAGCCCGGGGACCTTGGCCACCTCGCGCTCGGCGAAGAACACATGACGCTGCGCCTTCGACTGCGGCGAGGTCACCAGTTCCTGGAACAGCTCGCGCTCGCGCTTGAGGCCCTGCTCGATCGGCAGCTCGGTGGCGGCCTTGACAGCCTTGATGCAGTGGAACGGCGCCAGGAAGCCACGTTGCCGCTTGGCGATGCTGGCCTCGAACTCCTCGAACAGGTTCGGATTGTCCAGCTTGACCTGCATGTCGCGGATCGGCCGGCGCGGCGCCTTGGCGGCGACCAGCTTCTTGGCATAGGCGATGGCGCCTTCCACCAGGTCGCCCTCGATGATCTCGTCGATGATGCCGAGCTCCTTCGCCTTGGCGGCCGGCACGTGGTTGCCGCTGACGATCATGTCCAGCGCCGCCTGGGCGCCGATCAGCCGCGGCAGCCGCTGGGTGCCGCCGGCGCCGGGGAGGATGCCGAGCTTGACCTCGGGCAGGCCGACCTTGGCGGTCGGCGCGGCGACCCGGTAGTCGCAGCCCAGCGCCACTTCCAGGCCGCCGCCCAGCGCTGTGCCGTGGATGGCGGCGACGATGAGCTTGTCGCTCTGCTCGTATTCGTCGATGACGGAAGGCAGCCCCGGCTCCTGCGGCGGCTGGCCGAACTCGCGGATATCCGCGCCAGCCGGGAAGGTGCGGCCGGCGCCGGTCACCACCAGCGCCTGCGCGCCGGCGTCCGCCAGCCCCTGGCGCAGCCCCTCGACGAGGCCGGCACGCACGTCTCGACCGAGCGCGTTGACGGGCGGGTTGTCGACGGTGATCACACCGATCCCGTCACGCAGCTCATAGCGAACGACCTGGCTCATAGATCCTCCTGTTTGGCTATAGCGCTCAGCCGTGGCCGACATGACTGCTGGAGCACGGCTCATGGGTGTAGGCACCCTGAATATTCTTGAGCGGCGCCGCCTGACCGGCAGAAAGGGCCGCTTGCGATGTCGGCCAGTATAAGCTAAAAACCCTGGGTCGCAACGCAATCGGAACATTGTTCCGCACTGCGAAACAAAGCAAAGGGGAGGAGCGCCGATGCGAGTCATCCAGGGCGTCGACGAATTGCGAGGGCTGGTCGGCCAGGAACTGGGCGTCAGCGACTGGTTCACCATCGACCAGCAGCGCATCGACGCATTCGCCGACGTCACCGAAGACCATCAATGGATCCACATCGATGTGGAGCGCGCCCGTCGCGAAAGCCCCTGGGGCACCACCATCGCCCATGGCTTCCTCACCCTCTCCCTGCTGCCGGCCCTGACCAGAACCATCTATCAAGTCGAGGGCGTCAAGGCGCGAATCAACTACGGGCTCGACAAAGTGCGCTTCCTCGCTCCGGTGCCGGCCGCCGCCCGGGTCCGCGCCCGGGTCACGCTGACCAGGGTCGAGCCGCAAGGTGAAGGTCGTTACAAGGCCATGTTCGCCACCACCATCGAACTCGAAGGCAGCGAACGCCCGGCCTGCATCGCCGAGAGCATCGGCATGCTGATGGTCTGAAACACGCTCCACCTCGACCTAAGGATTTTCGTATGACCACCGACCGCCGCGTCGCCATCGTCACCGGCTCCTCTTCCGGCGTCGGCGCCGCCACCGCCCGCGCGCTGGCCGCCAAGGGCTGGAACGTCGCCATCAATTACGCTCGCAGCGCCGCCGCGGCGGAACAGGTTGCCGCCGATTGCCGTGCGCTCGGCGCCGATGTCCTCACCGTGCAGGCCGACATGGCGGAAGACGCCGACTGCCGCCGCCTGGTCGAGGCAACGCTGGATCGCTGGGGCCGGCTGGATGCGCTGGTGAACAACGCCGGCACCACCAAGTTCTGCAAGCACGCCGACCTCGCCGGCCTCGACAAGCAGGATTTCCTGGAGATCTACGCCGTCAACGCCATCGGCCCGTTCCAGATGGTTCGCGCTGCCGAGCGGGCGCTGCGGGCCGGCGGCCGCGGCGCCGTGGTCAACGTCGCCTCCATCGCCGGCCTGGCCGGCATCGGCAGCTCGATTGCCTATGCGGCCTCCAAGGGCGCGCTGATCACCATGACCAAGTCGCTGGCGAGGGTGCTGGGGCCGGAAGTGCGGGTCAATGCGGTCTGCCCGGGCTTCATCCAGGGCGAATGGCTGCGGGAGGGACTGGGCGCCGATGCCTACGACGCGTTCAAGCAGAAGCTGGAACGGCAGAACCCGCTGCGGCTGACGGCGACCGCGGAGCAGGTGGCCGAAGGCATCCTGTTCTTCATCGAGGGCCCGAGCATCACGACGGGCGAGACCCTGATCCTCGACGGCGGCGCGCACCTGGGGCCGCGCTAGACACCGAAGAGAGCGCTCGCGCCGTAGGAGCGGCCTTCGGCCGCGATGCCTTTCCCGTCATCCTCCCGTCTGGAAGGAGGGGTCAAAGAACCGCGGCGGGGACGCCGCTCCTACAAGGCCGCGCCAGGCCATCCTCGATCTTCCTTACCTTTGTAGCTTGGCGGCTTGGCGCGAGGAAGTCCCTTCCGCTATTTCCGCGGCTCCAGATACGCTTGGCCACCCATGTACGGCCGCAGGGCCTCCGGCAGCCGGATACGGCCGTCCGCCTCCTGGCAGTTCTCCAGCAGCGCGACCAGGCAGCGGCCGACGGCGAGCCCGGAGCCGTTGAGGGTGTGCAGCAGCTCCGGCTTGCCGGTCTCGGGATTGCGCCAGCGCGCCTGCATGCGGCGGGCCTGGAAGTCCTCGAAATTGCTGCAGGACGAGATCTCGCGGTAGCGCTCCTGCCCCGGCAGCCAGACTTCGATGTCGTAGGTCTTGGCGGCCGAGAAGCCCATGTCGCCGGTGCACAGCGTCACCACCCGATAGGGTAGCTCCAGCCGCCGCAGCACGGCCTCGGCATGGCCGGTGAGCGCCTCCAGCGCCTGGTAGGACTCGGCCGGCGGCACCAGCTGCACCAGCTCCACCTTCTCGAACTGATGCTGGCGGATCATGCCGCGCACGTCCTTGCCGTAGCTGCCCGCCTCGGAACGGAAGCAGGGCGTGTGCGCCACCAGCCGTCGCGGCAGGTCGCGGGCCTCGATGATCTCGTCGCGGGCGAGGTTGGTGACCGGCACTTCGGCGGTCGGGATCAGATAGAAGCCCTGCTCGCCCTTCAGCGCGAACAGGTCCTGCTCGAACTTGGGCAGCTGACCGGTGCCGCGCATGCTGTCGGCGTTGACGAGGTAAGGGACGTACACTTCCTCGTAGCCGTGCTCCTGGGTGTGCAGGTCCAGCATGAACTGGATCAGCGCCCGGTGCAGGCGCGCCAACGGCCCCTGCAGCACCACGAAGCGGGCGCCGGCCAGCTTGCTGGCGGCAGCGAAGTCCATGCCGTGCAGCTCGCCCAGCGCCACGTGGTCCAGCGGCTTGAACTCGAACGCCGGCGGCTCGCCCCAGCGGCGGACCTCGACGTTGTCGTCCTCGCCCTCCCCGTCCGGCACGCTGGCGTGCGGGATGTTGGGGATCTCCAGCAGCATGCCGTCGAGCTCGGCCTGCACCTCGTCCAAGGCCTTTGCGACCTGCTCCAGCCGGGCGCCGATCTCGGCCACCCGGGCGCGCATCGGCTCGATGTCCTCGCCGCGGGCCTTGGCCTGGCCGATCGCCTTGGAGCGGGTATTGCGCTCGTTCTGCAGCTCCTGCGTCTCGACCTGCAGCGCCTTGCGCTTCTCCTCGAGCGCGGAAAAGCGCGCCGTATCCAGCTCAAAGCCGCGTCGGCGCAAAGCCGCGGCGACATCATCGAGGTTCGATCGCAGACGTCTCGGGTCGAGCATCCTCACACTCCGGGGTTGGTAACAGCGGCGGGCATTGTACCGGGAAGCGCCGCCTGGGAGACACCGCGGCAAGCGCTTGCGCCGCAACGCGGCTGTCGTCGTCAGGACTGTCCTTGTTTCTTCCGCCGATCCAGCTCCCGCAGCCGCGCCAGGCGGTCGCCGATCTTGATCTCCAGGCCACGCTCGCTCGGCTCGTAGTAACGGCGGGGCTTCATGCCCTCGGGGAAATAATTCTCGCCGGCGGCATAGGCGTCGGGTTCATCGTGGGCATAGCGGTAGGCCTTGCCGTAGCCGAGCTCTTTCATCAGCCGGGTCGGGGCGTTGCGCAGATGCAGCGGCACCGGCAGCGAGCCGCCGGCCTTGACGTCGGCCATGGCGGCCTTGAAGGCGGTATAGACCCGGTTGCTCTTCGGGACGCAGGCGAGGTAGACCACCGCCTGCGCCAGGGTCAGATCGCCTTCCGGACTGCCCAGCCGCTCCACTGCATCCCAGGCGGCCAGCGCCAGCTGGACACTGCGCGGGTCGGCGTTGCCGATGTCCTCGGAGGCCATGCGCACCACCCGCCGGGCGATGTAGAGCGGATCGCAGCCACCGTCCAGCATGCGGCACAGCCAGTACAGCGCGGCGTCCGGATCGGAACCGCGCACGGATTTGTGCAGGGCCGAGATCTGGTCGTAGAAGGCCTCGCCGCCCTTGTCGAAACGCCGCAGCGTGCCGGCCGCCGCCTGGGCGATCACCTCGCGCGGGATCTCGCCGTCCACCGCCAGGTCGGCAGCGATCTCCAGCAGGTTGAGCGCCCGGCGGGCATCGCCGTCGGCAGCCTGGATCAGCAGTTCCTTGGCCTCGGCAGTCAGCCGCAGGCCGCGCAGACCGCGCTCGGCATCCTGCAGGGCCTGGTCGATCAGTGCGCCCAGATCCTCGGCCGACAGCGAGGTCAGCACATAGGTGCGCACCCGCGAGAGCAGCGCGTTGTTAAGCTCGAACGAAGGATTCTCGGTGGTGGCGCCGATGAAGATCACCGTGCCGTCTTCGACGTGCGGCAGGAAGGCGTCCTGCTGCGACTTGTTGAAGCGATGCACCTCGTCGACGAACAGGATGGTGCGACGCCCGGCCGCCTGGACCGCCTTGGCCGTTTCCACCGCCTGACGGATTTCCTTGACCCCCGAGGTGACTGCCGACAGCACCAGGAACTCGGCGTCGGCATGCGCGGCGACCAGTCGCGCCAGCGTGGTCTTGCCGGTGCCGGGCGGGCCCCACAGCACCATCGAGTGCGGCCGGCCGGCCAGGATTGCTTCTCGCAACGGCTTGCCGGGACCAAGAATATGCGCCTGGCCGACATATTCGTCGAGAGTCCGCGGCCGCATCCGGTCCGCCAGCGGCCGCACCTCAGCCTCCCTGCGGGGCAATCACATCGACGCCGGCCGGCGGCGTGAACTTGAACTGGGCAGGATCGATGCGCGGATTCTTCTCCAGCGCCAGCAGTTCCAGCCGGGTCGACTGGCCCAGCCCGCTGTCGACCTCCACCACCTGCGGCACGCCGCGCTCCAGCTTCAGGCGGATGGCCTGGAAGTCCCAGTCGCTGTGCTTGGGGATCAGCTGCAGCCAGCCGTCCTGTTCAGGCTGAATGGTGAAGTTCCGTTCCAGGGTCTGGTAATCGCCGCTCAGCAGCAGCGCCGGGCCGACCCCCAGCACATCCTTCAGCGGCCGCACCGTCACCTGCTCCAGATCGATGTCGTAGACCCAGAGCTTTTCGCCGTCGGCGACGATTTCCTGCTCGAAAGGCTCGCTATAGGACCAGCGGAAGCGATCCGGGCGCTGGATCAGCAGCCGGCCGCGGGAGGTTTCCAGGATCTCGCCGTTGTCGCCGCTGGTGGTCTGCACGAACTGGCCGCGCAGCGACTGCACCGACTGATAGTAATCCTTGAGTGCCCCGGTGCCCTGACCGTAAGCGGGCAATGCCAGCAGCAGCAACGCCAGCAGGCTCAAGCGCTTGAACATGAAAGCTCCTTTATCGGTTCACCCGACCGGCTCAATCCCCGGCCGGAGCCGGCACCAGCACTTCGCGTGATCCGTTCGACTGCAGCGGCCCGACGATGCCGGCCGCCTCCATTTCCTCGACCAGCCGCGCCGCGCGGTTATAACCGATCTTGAGCCGTCGCTGCACCCCGGACACCGAGGCCCGCCGCGTCTCGATCACGATCCGCACCGCCTGATCGTACAGCGGATCGGCCTCCCCGCCGCTCTCGGACGACAGCCCGGGAATGGCCGGCGCCGATTCGCCCGGGTCGGCCAGCACATCGTCGATGTACTGCGGCTCGCCGGTCTGCTTGAGGAAATCCACCACCTTGTGGACTTCGGCGTCGGTCACGAAGGCGCCGTGCACCCGCTGCGGCAGCCCGGTGCCGGGCGCGAGATAGAGCATGTCGCCCTGCCCCAGCAGCGTCTCCGCGCCCATCTGGTCGAGAATGGTGCGCGAGTCGATCTTGGACGACACCTGGAAGGCGATGCGGGTCGGGATGTTGGCCTTGATCAGGCCGGTGATGACGTCCACCGACGGCCGCTGCGTGGCCAGGATCAGGTGGATGCCGGCGGCCCGGGCCTTCTGCGCCAGCCGGGCGATCAGCTCTTCGACCTTCTTGCCGACCACCATCATCATGTCGGCGAACTCGTCGACCACGATCACGATGTACGGCAGCGGCTCCAGCTCCGGGGCCTGCGGCAGCGGCTCGTCCTCGCTGAACACCTGCTCGGTGCTCGGCTTGAACAGCGGATCGACAATGGGCGCGCCGCGCTCGCGCGCCTCGGCGAGCTTCTTGTTGAAGCCAGCGATGTTGCGCACCCCCAGCGCCGCCATCAGCTGGTAACGGCGTTCCATCTCGGCCACGCACCAGCGCAGCGCGTTGGCAGCGTCCTTCATGTCGGTCACCACCGGCGTCAGCAGATGCGGGATGCCGTCGTACACCGACAGTTCCAGCATCTTCGGATCGATCATGATCAGCCGCACCCGGTCGGGGGTGTTCTTGTACAGCAGGCTCATGATCATGCCGTTGACGCCGACCGACTTGCCGGACCCCGTGGTGCCGGCCACCAGCAGGTGCGGCATCTTGGCCAGGTCGGCCACGACCGGCCGGCCGCCGATATCCTTGCCCAGCACCAGGGTCAGCGGCGAGGTCGCCCGCTCGAACTCCTGCGAACGGATGATCTCGCTGTAGGCGATCAGCTGTCGCTGCTCGTTCGGAATCTCCAGGCCGACCACCGACTTGCCCGGGATCACCTCCACGACCCGGACGGCAATCACCGACAGCGCGCGGGCAAGATCCTTGGCCAGGTTGCTGATCTGGCTGACTTTCACGCCGGGCGCCGGCTGCAGCTCGAAGCGGGTGATCACCGGCCCCGGCTGTACGGCGACGACCTCGACCTCGACCCCGAAATCCTTCAGCTTCAGCTCGACCTGCTTGGACATCGCCTCCAGCGCCTCGCTGGAATAGCCCTTCTGCTGCTCCCGCGGCGGCTCGAGCAGGCTGACCGGCGGCAGCCCATCCGGGGTTTCGCCGACGAACAGCGGGATCTGGCGTTCCTTCTTGACCTTTTCGCCCTCGGGAACGACGGCGACGACCGGGCCGATCTGGGGTGGCTTGCGGGTCCTGGAGCGGCGCTCCTCGCGGATGAGCACCTCGGCGCGGGCGCGCCGGGCGCGGCGGCCGGCCCAGTAATCGGACCAGCGGCGCATGCGCTCGGCGACCGCCGCCGTGGTGCGCAGCGCCAACCGTCCGAGCAGGTCCATCAGCGCGATCCAGGACAGGCCGGTGAACAGCGTCACGCCGGCGAGGAAAAGCGCCAGCGTGAACAAGGTGGCGCCGACGAAATTGAAGGCCTGCACCAACCCGCTGCTGACCAGATCGCCCAGCACCCCGCCGGACCCCGTCGACAGCGGCACCGTGCCCGCTACCGCCTCGAAATGCAGGGTCGCCAGCGCGCTGCCGGTCACCACGGTGGCCGCGAAGCCGCACAGCCGCAGCCCAAGCACGCCCCAGCGAACCCGCCCCTCGCGGCGCTGCCAGCGGTACACCTGCAGCGCTCCCCAGGCAATCATCACCGGGAACAGGTAGGCCAGGTAACCGAACAGGTACAGCGTGATGTCGGCAAAGTAGGCGCCGACGGTGCCGCCGGCATTCTGGACCTGCTTGACCGGCGCGCTGTAGCTCCAGCCGGGGTCGCCGGCATGGTAGGTCGCCAGCGCAACCAGCAGGTAGACCGCCAGCGCGAGCAGCATGAGCAGGCCGGCTTCGCGCAGACCACGGCTGATATGCTGGCCGAGCGGCGACGGCAGCGGCTTGGCGGAATCGGATTTGGCCACGGCGACTATCGTTATGAGTTACTTAAGAAACTGATGCAACTTATCGAACTACAAGCCAATTTGCCAGCATGCTCAGACTTGCTCCCTGTCTCGTCGACATGTGCCGCGCTTGCACCGGCGCAGCCTGGCCTCCACCATCCGACGAATCGAGCCGCCGCGCCATGACCTGGATCTCACTGCGGCGGCGGCAGATGAATTTCATGCCGTGCAATTATACATGAGGCGGCTGGTCGGCTGCCGCTCGGGTCCTTCCGGGAATCTACCGTGTCCTCCGGTTTCTCTATGCAAGTACGTGTCGTCCAGCGGCTCGCAGAGGTCGCTCCAGCCCTGTGGAACAGTCTAGAAGGCACCGATAACCCCTTCCTGCGTCACGAATTCCTGAACGCGCTGGAAGCGCATGGCTGCGTTCGACCGGACACCGGCTGGCAGCCGGCGCATCTCTTGCTGGAAGCCGACGGACGACTGCTTGCGGCCGCGCCCGCCTATCTCAAGGGCCATTCCTGGGGCGAGTTCGTGTTCGACTGGAGCTGGGCCGAGGCCCATGCCCGCAGTGGCCTGCCCTACTATCCGAAGCTGATCGTCGCCGCTCCCTTCTCGCCGGTCACCGGCCCGCGGATCCTGCTCGCCCCCGGCGTGGCGGCCGAAACGGCCGTGCCCATGCTCGCCGCCGCCGCCCGCCAGCTGGTCAGCGACAACGGCTTCAGCTCCGCCCACTGGCTGTTCCCGGACAGCGCGCTCGCCGAACGGCTGCAGGACGCCGGCTATGTCCTGCGTACAGGCTGCCAGTTCCACTGGGAGAACCGCGGCTACCGCGACTTCGATGACTTCCTGTCGACCTTCAGCTCCAAGAAGCGCAAAAACCTGCGCCAGGAACGCCGTCGCGTCGAGGCGGCTGGAGTGGAGTTCGAGTGGCTGCATGGCGACGAGGTCGGCGATCACGACTGGTCCGTCTTCGAGCGGTTCTACCGCAGCACTTTCCTCGCTTACGGCAACGAACCGGTGTTCGATGCCGCCTTTTTCCGCGCACTGGGCGATGGGCTGGGGGACCGGCTGCTGCTGGTGCTGGCACGCCTGGAGGGGAAGACCGTCGCCGGCGCCCTGTTCCTGCGCAGCAGCGACACCCTCTATGGACGCTACTGGGGGAGTTCGGTAGAACTCAGCGGGCTGCATTTCGAGACCTGCTACTACCAGGGCATCGACTACTGCATCCGCCACGGCCTCAAGCGCTTCGAGCCGGGCGCGCAGGGCGAGCACAAGGTGGCCCGCGGCTTCCTGCCGACGCCGACCCACTCCGCGCACTGGATCCGGGATCCCCGGCTGCGGCAGGCGATCGAGGATTTCCTGGGCCGCGAGCGGCAGTACCTGGACGGCTATATGGATAATCTCAGGGCGCGCAGCCCCTTCCGACGGGAGGACTGAGGCGATGGATCCGAAACCACGGCAACGGGCACCCCTGCTGCTGCCGGTCTGGCTGCCGCCGGACGACGAAACCGCCCCCTTCCCGCCGGCCGACAGCGCGCTCGAGCATCCGAACGGCCTGCTCGCCATTGGCGGCTCGCTGTCCCCGGAACGGCTGGAGCGCGCCTACTGCGGCGGCATTTTCCCGTGGTTCTCGGAAGGCCAGGAAATCCTCTGGTGGAGCCCGGATCCCCGCGGCGTGCTGTTCCCGACCGAGTTCCGCATGGCCCGCAGCCTGCGCAAGCGCATTCGCAATGCCGGCTTCGAGGTGGTCTTCGACCGCGCCTTCGAAGACGTCATGCGGGCCTGTGCGGAACCCCGCGCCGGCCAGCCCGGCACCTGGATTACCGCCGACATGATCCGCGCCTACACGGCCCTGCATGAACGCGGCCTCGCCCACTCGGTCGAAGTCTACCGGGACGGTCGTCTGGTCGGCGGGCTCTACGGCGTCGCCATCGGCGGCGCCTT
>Ga0079224_100001781_pt1 | contig 25303 bp, 20 predicted proteins | sample Stecom2015_FD_80414 | JGI IMG/M metagenome (GOLD analysis project Ga0079224, IMG submission 80414) | Agricultural soil microbial communities from Utah to study Nitrogen management - Steer compost 2015 | ecosystem: Environmental > Terrestrial > Soil > Agricultural land | place: USA: Utah... | reverse complement strand
TGGAGTACACTCTGTGGGTAAGAAGACAGCTTCCTTCGTGGCTTTAAGTTGTTGTGGCATAAAAACTTTTTACCACCAAGGGCTGTCTTTTTTCTTACCTCTTGAGAAATGCGGGCTAGCTGGACTTTCAGGCTGCGAAGGCGTTGGTTGTCGGCTCGCCAAAGATCGCCCGCGACGGCGAAGTTTTGACGTCTTGGTGTGGGCGAGTGACAGATTAGAACGAATACTTGACCGCTATTTCGATCTCGCGGGCATGCGCGGCGCCGAAGATTTTGCCGAAGACGGAAGTTCCGAACTCCGCCTCAGGACGTGAGAAGTTGACGTGGTTGAATGCATTAAACAATTCAACACGAAATTCGACCGTGTCTCCATCTCGGATTCTGGTTTGCTTGATTACACTGATATCCCACATTTGGAAACCGGGTCCTTTCAATACATTACGACCAGCCGTTCCGAAGGATGAGGGAGAGGCTCGCTGAAAAGCGTCGATGTCGAACCACCGGTCGATGTTCCTCTCCGATGGATCAAGGTAGCCGGAACTGATTCGATCGGGGCGGTCTCCGTAAACGCCGTCATTGTTCGGGTCGCCTGAAGCAAAGACGCTAAAAGGCGTCCCGTCGCGAATAGAGGTGATTCCGGAGAGCCTCCAGCCTTCAACCAGGTGCCTGGCCCAGCCCGACAGGTCATTGAAAATCAGACCTCCATCACCGAACGGCATATCGAGGATGTAGTTCAAGTAAAACCGTTTGGTGGGTATCCAGCCTGTCGGCGCGCGCTCCTGGGACAGGTTACGCGGGTCGGAGGGGTCACCCCCGAACATGTCGTCAAAGCTTCGGTTCCACTCAAAGCCGGATTCGACTGCAAAGCCACCGGCAAGCCGCCTTTCCCCCGATATCTCGAATTCATGTCCCACAAAGGAAGCCCCGTGAGTGGCGATATGAAACTTACCGAGATTCGGGTTGGGTCGTCTTTCCTGGATTGATCCCGATCCCGGACGAGGCACATTACCGGGGATAGTCCGCATTCGATTGGTTCCCTTGCTGCCCTGGTAGCGAAGTTCTAGATTCCAGTTACTGGAAAGCTGATTCCTTACGCTCAAGGTCCAGTACTGGTCATAGGCCGCCTTGAGGTGTGGCTCGATGCCTCGAATCGTTAGTTCGGGTACGGCTCCTGACGAAAATGGATCCGACAAGGTGATCTCGGGGCTATCGGCTGAACCCTCAACACTTTCGACGTAAAAGAAAGGGAAGTTGTGTCCAAGTGAATTGGCGAAGTAACTATCGCCAGGATGACTGTAGTAGATGTTGTAGGATGCCCGAACGACCAGTCGGTTGCTGCCGAGTGGACTGAAGGCAAGTCCGAGACGAGGCGCAAAGTTGTTGCGGTCCGGAAACACCAGCGTGCCTTTGCCCAGATCTTCGAAACTCGGATAACTACTTAGATTCACACCGGAAACTAGGATTTGACCGTCAATCGGAGGTTCGAAGAGCAGGGGATAAAAGCCCGAGACTTCATCACGAACCGATCGATACGGTGCTCTAAATTCGTACTGAAAGCCATACGTAAAATCGAGATTCGGTCGAATCTTCCACCGGTCCTGAAGAAAGGTTTCATAACGCATCTGCCGGAGGTCGACGCGTTCCCGACCGATGGAGCGGTAGGCGTTCTCAGGGTACCCCAGTAAGAAATCAGCAAAAGCATCGCCGGTATAGATACCGTTAAAGACGAAACGCCCTCTCCTCAAACTGTCCGATCGTCGGTCATTGACCTGTCGGCTTCCAATCTGAAATCCTCCCCTCAGACTATGCTGCTCGAGGGCATAGGTGAAACTGTTGTCCCAGGTGAATTGATTAGCGATCGCCGTGTTCGGCGAACTGCCGTCGCCGAAAGACTGGTAGCCAGAAAAGCTGATTGTCGGATAGCCTTCCTCGAGGCTGTCATTCAGCGAGAGTCCTGGAATCCCGAGAGAATCTAACAGTCCTCGCTGTCCCGCGTTTTGAGAGAGACGAAATTGTGAGCTGCGGGAAAAAACAAAGCGAGAGTCTACCAAAAACCGGTCAGTGATCGATTGATCGAGAGAAACGGATGCGTAGGTGTTGTCACTATCGAGAGATGAACCGAAGTTTGGAAAATTGTGAACCAGAGTCTGATCGCCTATCGTTCTCTCATAATTCGCCACGATCCGGGTATCGCTTCTCAACTTGTAATCGCTCCTGATCCGAAAGGCGTTCTGATTGCGAACATGAGGAAGGTTGTTGACGTAATTTCGATCGGGGTCGCTCCGATTTGGGTCGGGTATTGCCGATAGCATCCTGACAGCCACCGGATTGAACCGGTCGGTTGGAATCTGATTGTTGAGAAAAGGCGTTCCGCTCACCGGATCAATCAGTTGTTCGTCCAGGGCGGAGAAATCGCCGTTCTTCATTGCTCCTGTCGGAACATGGGATAGCAACGTAGAACCCTTAATGATCCTGAGTCCGTCGAACGATCCCTGTACCGACCATTGCGGCAGAATCGTGGCTCCCATCGTGATGCCGAACTGATTCCGCTTATACTCCGGAAGCGGCTCGCCAACAGGATCGAAGAAGTTTCTTGCATCCAGGTTATCGTTTCGGTGGAACTCATAAAGTGTGCCGTAGACTCGACCGGTTCGCCTGGCAGGGAAGGGATTAATAACATCGATGATGCTGGCCTGCTGATCTTGCGCGCCGCTAGCGATGCCAACCTCGTAGTCTCTGATCGCTTCTAGCGGAGCCTCCTTGTCCGTTTGGGCTAGCTCGAGCTCAGTTAGTTTTTCAAGCGGGATGTTAACCTCACGTAGAAACGACCGGCCTCCTTCGTTCTCTAGGTAGACTCGATACTTTCCTGGCGGAAGATCTGCTTCAAAGGTGCCGTCTTCACCCAGGCGAACCGTAACTTCGTCTCCCGACTCTACCGGAACGAAGGTCAGATTGGCGGCAGTTGCTTGAGCTTGACTTTGGGGACTCCTAAGGACACCCCGCACCGACTCTGTGGCGGAATAAACGGGGTCGATCCACCCGATCAAGAGCAAGACCACTACCGCGATGGAGACACCATTCATAGGAGAAGCTCGCCATCAACGATCATCTTGGAAACCGAAAAGGTGGCGGTTAGCTGAGGACTCGCCCCTGGGACGTCAAATTCGAACACGAATGTACCGTCTTTCGGAGAGACGGCTGGAACCCCATTGATTTGGCGAGGGAACACGAACTTGGCTCCCACAGACTGTTCACGAGGAGGATAGTAAGCGACAAGCTCGAGTTTGGGGAAACGCGTCGTCGAAAGGTAGGCCCTATTCTTGACTGTCTCAGTTGTTTGCTGCTCCAGAAACTGCTGCACGCTTGCCTGTTGATTAGGATTGTTGGAACGAAAGCTTACCGTGACGACGATCCAGTCCTGTACGTTCAGATTGAGACCGCGAGCAATTTGACGATCCACCTGCACACGCCTCGACTCAGGGAGAGAATCATAGCCGATCTGAATCTGTTTGACTCGTGCAAATGCCTTCCGAATTGGCGGCGCTGACAAGAGCCGGACAAAGAAGGTGTTGTAGATCTCCTTCTCGCCCTGGAGTCCACTCCCTACTCCGCCCAGGACCCTGGAATATGTCTCCTGGCGAGCCCAGGGAGACTTGTTGAGCACTTCGACTGCTTCTTCGAGCGTCCAATCGGAGAAGGGAGCCTGTACGACTCGGGCAATGTTCCCCATAACGGTCATCGAAGTCGCCAGAGCCAGAATGATTACAATGAGAATTGGCAAAACTCTTTTCATCTTTTCGATCGTCCGACTTATCTTCCCGTGTTACTAAAATAACACCAGCGTTGAAATTTTGGAGTGATAACGGTCATAAAAGGCGGATTGTTTGTCTTTTACTACCCTGGTTTTCTGGGGACCTCTGCAGAACACTCTTTCACACCAGAGTTCGTGTCTATCTCCTCCGACTCCAGGTTATAATACAGTAGTGTCAAATCCCCTTCTCAAGTAATGATGCGGATCCTTTTATATTGTTCAATAATACTAATTTCTCCTCTTTCGACGGTGACTGGAACGGACTTGTCGGAATACCGCAGCCAGGTAGCCCGGCTGATCAGCGATTACCGCTGGACTGAAGCCGTTGATGTCGTCAAGAAGGGACTTGAAGTCGACCCAGATGATTCCTATCTCCTGGTCACAGGCAGTGCCCTCTATTTCCGTCTCGGAAAGCCGGGTCAGGCCGACCAACTTCTCAACCGCGGCCTCCAACAGTCGGGGCTATCGGCACACCTGCTGAGACTTGCCGCCTCTGTTCGCAGGGGGCAAGGACGACTGGACGAGTCTTCACTGCTTCTTAAACGAGCTGTGAGGATTGACCCGGATCAAGCAGAGTCTCATTACGAACTGGCTTGGACGACTTACCTTCAGGGGGATGTCGAGACGGCCCTTGCTGCCGCCTTTGACGCCTTGCAGCTAAATAAAGGCGAGATTCGATATCGCGAGTTCTATGCCCTCCTCCTGGAGCGGAATGGGCGTGCGGCGGAAGCCTACCATCAACTTCGCTTGGCCCAACGGCTGGCTCCACAGGATGCGCGTCTCCTTCTGCGTTTATCTGACCATGCCCGTATGAGGATGGATTACGACCAAGCGCTGCAATACCTGGACGTTGCGGCCGAGTTGGATGCTGAGAATCCTCTATACCACTATGAAAAGGGAAAAGTCCTGAGAAGACAGGGTCGCATAGAAGAAGCGTTGGAAGCAGAAGAGCGCGGAGCTCATCTGGAAGGGCTTCTTAGATTGTATGTGTCGGCGCTGGACCTGGCTTCTCGAGAGAAGTATCTCGAAGCTCGACAGTTTTTGGAAGAGCCGGTAGGGAGTAATGCTCACTTCACGCGAGGGGCGCTCTTGTTGGCGGATCTCTATCAGAAGTTGGGTGAACCCGAACACGCACTCCAAATCTATCTTCGACTACTGCAAGAAGACTCGGGCCTTGAGGCTGCCCGGGAGCAGGGGGCCTGGATACAGGCCAGGAGCGGTGACCTCGAGTCGGCTGTCAGGCTGTTGCAGCAAGGCTCAGGGAGCCTGAACGCAGTGCTGTTCCGAGGCCACCAGCTATTAGAAGAGGGCCGCTGGCAAGAAGCACTAGAGCACTTCAGGCTGATTGAACGCGCCTACCCGTTGGATGTTGGTTTGTTGAGCCTGGTAAGTCGTTGTTTGAGCGCTCTTGGAGAAATGGAAGATGCTGTTGAGTACCTTGATCGGGCCGCCGAGCTTGATCCCCTAAACTCAAGAATCAAGGGAGAAAGAAGAGATGTTCAGTATCGGCAGGCTCTTTCGTTGTTGTCAGAGAAACGCTGGGACGAGGCACTGATCGTTTTCCAAAAGCTATCCGAGTCCTTACCTGAAGACGCTGGTGTGATGGTCCATCGAGCCTACGCACTTCAGAACTTGGGACGCTATCATGAGGCCGTTGAAAATTATAGAAAAGGTCTAGAGCTCGAGCCGAATAACGACTGGGTCAGGATTAATTTGGCTTACTGCTATTATGCGATTCTGGACTTTGCGGCTGCATCTCGCGAGTGGGAGGTGCTGGTCAACCACAGTTACAAACCTGAATACCTGTATAACTTCGGTCTATCCAGACTGAGAGAGTTTCGCGCAGACGAAGGATGGCGACTCATTGAACTGGCCGCCGAGGAAGGCCACCGACCTGCTAAGGAGTTGATTGAGAGGCGGAATCGCCGGGCACGGCACATGGCGCCACAGGGCTCTGTACGCTGAACGATTGGAAACAAAGGAGGCAGTCTACTCTTGCCCGCCAACCTGACACCCCAGTATCACGACGCAGAAGAGCGTTTCAAACGGGCAGCAACAACAGAGGAAAGGCTGGACGCTCTTCAAGAAATGTTGCGAGTGATTCCCAAGCACAAGGGAACCGAGAAGATGCAGGCCGAGTTGCGGCGCAAGCTCTCTCGATTGCGTCAGGAAGGCGAGCAGAAAAAAGCAGCTTCATCCTCCAAGAGTCCTTTTTATTATGTCCCGCGTGAAGGTGCAGGCCGAGTCGCAGTGTGCGGACCCGCGAACAGTGGTAAGTCTCAGCTGGTGGGATGCCTGACGGCCGCTCGGACCGAAGTGGCGGACTATCCTTTCACCACCCGGGCCCCGATTCCAGGAATGATGTTATTTGAGGACATTCAGATTCAGTTGATCGACACGCCCCCACTCGAAGAGCACACCCTTGAGCCCTGGCAACTTGCCTTGATCGAGCAGAGTGATCTGATCGTGCTGCTTTTTGACGTGAATGCTCCGGAACTCCTCGATCAGACCGAGTTCGTACTGGGAGAGCTAGAGAAACGAGGCCTTCGGGTCGACGATCAGGGGCATCCGCCTCTTTTGATTCTCGGCAACAAAGTCGATTTGCCCGAGGGAATGGACAATTTTAGTGCCTGGAAGGAGCTCTACCGGGGACGTTTCAACCCGCAGCCGTTTTCAACTGTATCCGGCGCGTATTTGGAGGAGTTTGGCCAAGAAGTCTTCACGCGATTAGACATTGTTCGAGTCTACACGCGACCACCCGGTGGCCGTGCTGATCGAGACAGCACACCCTATGTGTTGGCTCGTGGCTCTACAGTCCTGGACGCCGCCGAAACAATTCACAAAGAGCTTGCACAGCGTTTTCAGTATGCCCGCGTCTGGGGGCAAGCACGCTTTGACGGCCAGATGGTAGAGAAAGACTACGAGCTCGAGGACGGGGACTGTATCGAGATTCATGCCGGATGAAGATACGGCCAACGACTAAGCTGTCATGTCGATCCATAATGGGGTCACTCGTTTCCCTGGATCAGGGATATCCAGCTCGTTGTCTCCCGGTCGGAAGCCGAGGCTGAACGCTTGTCCCCGTCACTGCCCTCGAATCACTTCTATTCCTTCCTGCTCAAAGCGCGCCTTGATCTCCTCTTGTATGTTGTCCTTCACCTTCAGGAACTCAGAACGCTCGACCCAGATTGCAAATAATAGGTCGACGGAGGAACTTCCAAAGCCCGAAACGATGACCATCGGAGGTGGATTCTGTAGAGCGTCTGGATTGCGTGCGGCAATCTCAATGAGCAGGCGCCGCACTTCGGACATATTTTCTTTGTAGGCTACTGTGAGATGAAGATCGAGTCGACGGATTGGGAAGCGCGTAACGTTGATAACCTGTGATCGGATAATCGATTCATTAGGAATTCGCACGTACTGATTGTCGGAAGTACGCAGCTTGATTGAAAGCATATCGATGGAAAGAACAGTCCCCTGAGTGTTACCAACAATGATTGTGTCTCCAACAACGAAGGGCTGCTCGGTGATGAGAAAGAGACCACTGATAATGTTCGAAACGCTGGTTTGGGAAGCGAAGCCGACAGCGATTCCTACAATGCCGGCGGCCCCCAACAAAGGAGCAAGGGAGAACCCCAGCTCATTCATTACCGAGACGGCCAGAATGGCGAATCCCCCGTAGAAGACCAGTTTTCCCGCGATCATACCTCGCTGGGCGGTATAGCTCTTCGTCACGTAGGAGCGAACAGTACGAGTTAGGATTCCCAAGAGGGGCAACCCGACCCCCACCAGGAACAGCACTCGAATCAATACCGCAAGCTTTTCAGGACTCAAGAGTCGAGTCAGGTCCAGTCCCAGAAAGGACAAATTCTCCATTTCTGTGCTCCTTCATTCTTCAGGGTCACATCAGGCAGGAAACCAATTGAGAGTTGAGAAAATCCGTGCAGCAAAACTTTTCCGGACAGAACTCCTTGGGGCCACCAAGAGCCCTGCCCCCCGAGCTTCCTCGGGAGGAACACCTGCGACTCTTACGGCACTCACCTGCTCTATTCCTTGGAAGGTGACGCGTGTTTCATCTGACCAGAAGCCGGCCTTGTGTCGAAAGATAGAGAGGTACTCCACGTGCAAGCAAAAATCTTGAACCTTGAGATGACTCTCCGACGAATTGGTGATTTGGATCGGGCAGATGACTCTGTGCGGTGATGGGGGCCTTTGCCCCGTTTTTAGCTGCGCCCGGGTGGCAAGCCAGTAGCAGAGTTCCCCTTCCTGCTGGTCGCCAAACCAGGTTCTGGAAAGGATAATGGACGGTACTTCGGCCAGCGTGACAGTCTGGGCAGGACTTTTAGCAATTACTTCTACCCAGACTGGCACATGTACATATATCCGGGCTGAAGTTCCCCTGGGAAGATGAAGAGCGGTCGATGCTTCGATTATCACCGGTCGCTCCGGAAAACGTGGCTTCAGTTCAAATTCGAAATATGAGCTCTCCAGGATCCAGCGTGTCCATTTTCTCGCCTCTGGAGGCAGTTCATCCTTATCGGCTTCCTCACCGGGCCCCTCGATTCTTGCATGCTTCCAGGCCAGCGATACGTCAAACTTTTCAACCTGGATCCAGAGATGCAAATCTCCAATTTTCCAGAACCGTTGATCCCCGGGTGAAATTCGAAAGCTATTCCATATCTCGCGTTCAGACGCCATAGTCCCTCATATTCCAGGTATGGAGGTTGCCGAGTACCCCGCTACAGTCATGGATTGGCGATTGTTCGCGGAGCGCGAAAAGAATTTTACAGTTCGAGCCTGTCGTCGAATTGTAGATTGAGGAGGTCCCAGGTAACGACGATCTGGTCACCGGTGGGGGAAATCAGCAGCCGAAACTGGAGGCTTCGATCGCCGGGTTCGATGGAGGGAACTCCATCAATCCGGCGTGGAAACAAGAACTTTGCTCCAGTTCCATCCGGCGTGGGAGGATAGTAGCCGGCCAGCTCGATTTTCTTTCGACGCTCGTTGATGAGATAAACCTGAGACTTCAGGTATTGCAGTCTTGAATACTGCAGGAATTGATTGATCTCCTGCGCCTCTTGTTGAGATGCCGCGTCAACTTGCACTGAAACAACGATATGCTGATCAAATCCAGCGTCGGCAGTGCCCCAGAACCTTTGATCGAATTGCTGCCTTTCTTCGGCGCTCATTCTCTCGTAATCAGCTTCCAGTTGATAAAGACGCAAAAATGCCAGACGAACGGGAAGAGCGCTGAAAAGCCGGACAGTATAGGTCCGATGAAACTCTTGCCTATTTTCTCTGTCATTTTGCACCCATCTGGATGGACCGGAAAAAGCGACTTGGCTGGACCAGGGCGAGTCGGTCAGGATCGTCAGTGCCTGGCTGCGAGTCCAATCTCGAAAAGGCTGACTTCGGGGGAGCTGTCCTCTCACGATAGGCGAAAGCGCCAGGCACATGAGCCCCGACCAGAAAAGCAGATACTGGAACGTCTTCACAAACTCCAATCTAAAGGTACACAGATGAAACAGCAAGAAGAGATAGCCACTACACGGAGTTTGAGGAAAAATGCTGGCCTTTGTGTTACAAATGCCAACACCCGCCACAGGCGGTTTGCAACAGTTTTCAATGCGGCCGCAGCAAGCGGATACTTCAAGACCTAACCTCGGGAGCACGCCTCACCTGCTCCCGAAGAAAGGAGGAGGAATGAGACGAGTCAACATCGCGATGATTGGTTATGCCTTTATGGGTAAGGCGCACAGCAACGGTTACCGACAGGTGAATGCGTTCTTTGATACAGCGGTTAGGCCGCATATGAAAGTGATCTGTGGCCGAAACGAAGAGAATACCCGTCGCGCGGCAGAAAAATATGGATGGGAGGAATATGCGGCCGATTGGCGGCAAGTCGTCGAGCGAAAAGATATCGATGTAGTCGACATCTGTACTCCGGGCGACAGTCACCGAGACATCGCGGTTGCCGCAGCCGCGGCGGGAAAAATCGTGTTTTGTGAGAAGCCGCTGGCTAACACGCTGGCTGAAGCCGAAGAGATGTACAAGGCTGTGAAGAAGGCCGGTGTTCTCCACATGATCTGTCACAATTACCGGAAGGTTCCAGCCGTCCTCCTGGCGCGTCAGATGATCGCTGAGGGAAAACTGGGAAAGATTCATCATTTCCGGGGGGCTTACCTGCAGGACTGGATTGTCGACCCGGATTTTCCTCTGGTCTGGCGACTGGACAAAAAGAAAGCAGGGAGTGGTGCCCTGGGCGATATCGGATCTCATAACATCGATCTGGCACGCTTCCTTGTTGGAGAAATCACCGAAGTCAGCGGCCTGTTGGAGACCTTTGTCAAGGAACGCCCGCTTCCCGACCGCCCGAAAAAGAAAGGTAAGGTGACAGTCGATGACGCGGCTCTGGCACTTCTTAGATTTGAAGGGGGGGCTGTAGGTACGGTCGAAGGCACGCGTTTCGCCACCGGGCGCAAGAATGCGAACCGTTTCGAAATAAACGGCAGTAAGGGTAGTCTCGTGTTTGATCTCGAACGTCTCAACGAGCTGCAGTTTTATAGCAAGGAAGATCCTGAAGGTCATCAAGGATTTCGAACGATTCTCGTGACCGAACCATCCCATCCGTATTTGTATGCCTGGTGGCCACCCGGACATATGATCGGTTATGAGCACACATTCACCCATGCGATCCACGATCTAATGGAAGCAATTGACCGTGACGAGCTGCCTTCTCCCAATTTTGAGGATGGATTAAAGAATCAGCGAGTTCTCGATGCGGTGGAAAGATCCAGCCGGGATAAGAAGTGGCTGAAGATCAAGAAATAGAATTTCACCGTTCCTGAGGGGCTCGTGGTCAACCAGTTTCCGGCGACAGATGTGCGGAGTTGCTGCAGGCTGGTGACGTGGCGGTTATTGGCGACCACTTCATGGGCAGATGGCGCGGTATCACACGGGGATTATGCAGTCGAGCAGGTAGGCACTTCGCCCTATGAATGGCCGGGTTGCGCGAGCCCCCTCCCATACTCCTGAGATGGGCAGAACATTGAGTCCGGCTGTACTGGCCCCTGAAAGTCTGGCTTACTCCAGCCATGAACTATTGTTTGACCGAGCCCGGATCTCTTCAACCCGGATCTCTGCTGTGAAGATGGCAACGGAAAAAAGGCGTTAATTGAGTCTCGCTGTTCGTCAAACCGGAATGGACCTGTGCGTCTCCAGGGTTCACAAGTTGCTGAGTATCCGAGCTCGCACTCACCGATTACAATTCGCACTCCAGCACTTCCACTCGAACCTTCCTGGACCACTCTTCGGGGGCGTTATCGACACGATAGGAGAACTTTCGGGCTTCACCCGGCTCAAGTGGGTCATCGCTGGTAAATGGGATCCACGACGAGGATACTGGCTTGAAATCTCTCTCCTCGATTAGCTGATTGCTGTCGTCCAGGAGATGAATCTTGACACGCAATCCCCTGAGTGGTCGATCTCCTCGGTTAGTGATTTCACCCCCAACACGGATGTTTCCCGTTACCGTCTCAAAAGCGCTGACTTCTGAGACCTCGATCTGGGGCAGATATGCCTGACTGTCCTCTGCCGACACCGTTGACCGGCATTGAAGGCTACCGGCCAAAGACGCCATCAACGCCAGGTGCAAAATTTTCTGCATTTTTGGGCCTCCTTTCACCGTGGGGTCATAGGGGAGTAATTGCCCTCACTATAACACTGCCAGAAAAAAAACGGGCAATTTTCGAAGGCACCTCGGCAACAAAGACAGGAGCGTTGCCGACTGACGACACTAACGAGGAGCTAGTCGAAAGATAATGGGGAATCCGTGTTGAGATCAACGAACACCAAGGAGCAGGTCAACCAACAATTGGTCGAGTCTTTCGTAAGGCTTTTTGACCGCGGCAAGCTGATGCCGGTCCCAGCTCCGCGCAAGCAGCGATTTTGAATTCTGCGGCGTATATCTGGACATCCAGCCCTCGAGTTCTCTGTCGCTGTAATGAATTTCTTCAAGCAGAGCCTGAATTTCGGCATCTTCCTGAAATTTCCGCGCTTTCTCCTTGAGAATCAAGTAGGTCCGCATACAACCGGCCGCGAAGTCCCAGACCCCTTCGGGATCTTCGCTTCGATAGGCATGCGCGTCGAAGTGACGCGGCCCGTCATAACCTACTTCTTCCAGGAACTTGACCAGCAGGAAAGATGCCTTAATATTCTCAGACCCGAAGCGGAGGTCTTGATCGAATCGACCTGGTTTTTGGTCGTTCAAGTCGATGTGAAACAGCTTACCGGCTTCCCAGGCTTGAGCAACACCGTGGTAGACGTTCAACCCGGCCATCTGTTCGTGGGCGAACTCCGGGTTGACTCCCACCATCTCAGGAAAGTCCAGGGTTTCAATAAACGCCAGCATATGTCCGGTGGTCGCAAGATAAATGTCTCCTCTCGGCTCATTCGGCTTGGCTTCCAATGCGAAGTTGAGGTTGTAGCCATTGTCCTTTACATAACCACAGAGGAAGTTGATGCATTCGCGGTACCACTTGAGGGCTTCCGGGACTCCTTTCGATATGTCGACCTCAGCCCCTTCTCTTCCGCCCCAGAAGACATAGGTGTGAGCCCCTAATTCGACACCGAGATCAATGGCTCGCATTGTCTTTTGCAGAGCATAAGCCCGAACCCGAGGATCCAGCGACGTGAATGCTCCATCCTTAAAGACCGGTTCGGTAAAAAGGTTGGTCGTCGCCATTGGAACACATAAATTGTTGTCCTCGAGAGCCTTTTTGAAATCAGAGAGAATCTGCAGCCTCTCTGCAGGAGTGGCATCGATGGGAATCAAGTCGTTGTCATGAAAATTGACGCCATATGCCCCTAAGCGGCCGAGGTTTTCGACGATTTCGACAGGCGTGAAACCCTTACGAGTAAAGTCTCCAAAAGGATCTCTGCCACGGTTTCCGACGGTCCACAAACCAAAAGTGAATCGGTGTTCAGGCCTCGGCTGGTAATCACTCATTGTCTTTCTCTCCCTCAATCCACTTCCGATGTTTTTCAAAAAGGCCACTTTCGATCAAGGTTCGGCTGGTCGCGCAATAAAGTTGATAGAGGCTCTCATAAATCCTCGTGTTGGCTGACGGATGACTGCGTGTTTCCTCTCGAACGCCAACATGATGATCAACAACTTCCTGAACGGTCCTGCCCTCAACACATGCCATCGCTTGTAAAGCTGCGCCGAAGGCCGGTCCTTCATCCTGGTCGGGGCAGACCACGGTAACGTCGAAAATATCGGCCACAATTTGTCTCCAAACCGCACTGCGTGCCCCTCCTCCGATCAATCGCATTTCATCGATCGATTGGCCAGACAGCTCTGTCATTCGATCAAGGCCGTAGCGCAGGCCCAATGTGACTCCCTCCATGGCGGAACGCAACAAGTGAGCTGGAGTGGCGGTAGCCGGCCGAAGACCTAGCAGGACTCCTGTCCCCGCAGGAACCGAGGGGACTCGTTCCCCTTCGAGATAGGGAATAAGGATCAATCCCTCCGACCCCGGAGTGACTCCTCTCACGGACCTTTCCATATCCTTGTGGTCTCCCATTTCGAAGTTCAGCCGGATCATCTCGGTGGCTACTGTCACGTTCATGGTACAGACAAGGGGAAGCCATCCGCCGGTGCTGTCACAAAAGGCGGCCACTTCTCCCTTCGGGTCGATCACTGGTGAAGAACTGTAGCTGTAAAGGGTGCCTGAAGTTCCCAGACTGACGGTTGTGATTCCGGTCCGAACATTACCGGATCCAATCGCCCCCATCATATTGTCTCCTCCACCTGAGCTGACAGCCACATCTGCTGGACACCCCCAGCGAGATGCAAGAGACGCTCTCAAAGTGCCTGCCGGCTCTCGTGAGTCGATTAATGGTGGGACCAGCTCCAGCAGGTCTCTTTCCGGGTCAATCCATTTAAGCGCGCGGGAGGACCATTCGCGCTGTCGAACCCTGAAGTATCCGGTTCCAGAAGCATCTCCCGGTTCTGCCAAGCGGTTTCCAGTTAAATAGAGATTGAGGTAATCGTGTGGAAGCAAGAAGGTTCTGGCTCGTTGATAAACTGCCGGTTCGTTTTTCTTAAGCCAGAGAATCTTGGATGCTGTAAAACCAGGCGGGAGATCGTTACCGATCTCATCCAGATAGCTGTTAAAGCCTCCCGCTCTTTCAATGATCTCCCGGCATTCAGCTTCAGTGCTCGTGTCATTCCAGAGTTTGGCCGGTCTCAGGACTTTGTCATTTTCATCAAGAACAACCAATCCATGCTGTTGGCCTGAGACACCGATCCCCCTCACGTCTGATACCCGGAGGCCACGATCGCGAAGAGCTTCCATGCAGGCTTCGAGGGCATCTATCCAGACGGCTGGATCCTGCTCCTTGTGGCCTGGAGGAAGGTTTGGGATAAGTTCATAGGATTTCGAAACGGAAAGGATAGAAGAATCGTCGGGATTCCAGGCCACAATTTTGAGGGCCTGCGTTCCGCAATCGATACCCAGAAAAATCATGACCAAATACTACGAGATTCATCCGCAAAAACAAATCTGGAGAAAGAACGACTGTCTAAAGGCAGCGATCTGCTTCCGTAGAGCCTTACTCGGGCTTTGCAAGCAGGAAAGTCATCGCACCTGCTCCCTGAGGTTGCCGACCTTGCCAGTAACGATCCGGTATCCGTTTGGTCATTGATTCATGCAGGTCACGGGGATAAGGTACACTCGGCTTGAGATATCCACACAAAGCTCTGGAAACGAATGTCTGATAAGAAAGATATGAAGAAGCGCTTAAAGGACCGTAGAAGTTTCTTCCGGCCACAGCCTGCCGAGGTCTTTCCTCCGGTCGTGTCTCTGACCCGTGCCGGGAGACCCGCGATGGCAACTCTGTTTGAGGTCGTATTTCGATCCCAGGACCGGTCATTGATGGAGCACGTTCACCGTGCCCTGGATAGAGTTCAGGAGATCGAAAGACAGTTGAGCGTTTTCCGTGAAGACAGTGACATTGCCCGGGTGAATCGAGAGGGTGACTCGAGACCTGTGGAAGTCTCCCCCGAGGTCTTCCAGTTGCTGAGAAGATCCCAGCGACTGAGTGAAGAAACGAACGGGGCTTTCGATATTACCGCCACCGCCTTGTGGAAATGCTGGGGGTTTCATCGGAGGCAGGGGAAGCTTCCTGAGTCAGGTGAACTTGAGGAGGCTCTTTCCCGCTGTGGTTTTCAATACCTGCACCTGAACCCGGAGGACAATACGGTTCTGCTGCAGAAGAAGGGAATGGAATTAAACCTGGGTAGCATCGGAAAAGGTTATGCACTTGATCAGATAGCGCTAATGCTGCAAAATGCCGGGCTGTCTAATTTCCTGCTCCATGCCGGAAACAGCAGTTTCATGGCTCATGGCGACTTGAGAGAGCCGGAAACGGGTTGGCAGGTTTCGATCCAAGACCCGAGAGGTGGCGAATCGGGCCTTGCGACAATCCGGTTAAGGGGCCAGGGAATGGCCACGTCGGGTACCAGTGAGCAGTATTTCGAATTTGGGGGAAAGCGTTACGGCCATATTCTGGACCCGAGGACTGGATGGCCCGTTGATCATTACCTGTCAGCGACTGCAGTGGCGGCTGATGCGGAGACGGCGGATGCTCTCGCGACAGCATTTTTTGTGATGAGCCGAGAAGAGATTGAAGGCTACTGTGAGTCGCATCCGGGCGTGGGAGCCGTTGTTATAGGTGAGACAGCGGAAGGTGAGCTGGAGTTTACGATCGTGGGCCGGGTCGAGGTGACGTCACGGGTCACAGATTCCCATCCAAAGGATCGGTAGACAGACAAGAGTAATAGAATGGAGGTGGATCCTTGGCTCCTCAGCAATACAGCCTGACAGGCTGGCAGCAGTTTGCACTTGTAGTTCTGAGATTTTCGATCGGCTGGCACCTGTTTTATCAGGGTTTTGGCAAAATCGTTGCGGTCGACTGGTCTTCTTACGGTTATCTGTCGGCTTCCTGGGGGCCGTTTCTATGGATTGCCGAAAGTCCTACGCTGCTGGCCCTGTCGGACTTCGTGATGGTCTGGGGCCTGATCGTTACAGGAATTCTGCTGATGATCGGATTGTTTTCACGGGTGGCTGCGATTGGCGGCATGCTTTTGTTGCTGCTGATCTATATAGCTATGCCGCCCCTAGACTATGCAGGTTTCGTGATCTCGACAGCCGAAGGATCGGAACTATATGTGAATAAGACGCTTATTGAGGTCCTCGCATTGATGGTTGTGGCATCTTTTCCTACCGGTAATATGTTAGGATTGGATATAATCGTAGACCACTGGAGGAAGCAATCATGAATCTTACCGAAGAACAACGTAAAATTGGGCGAAGGAATTTCCTTAAGGCAGTAGCTGCGACACCGGTTGCAGGCGCCTTAGTTTGGAAAGCCTCCTCCATGACGCCGGTTCGAGCCGGTCTGATTGGAATTGGGGGGGAAGGTGGCGTTTTGTTGGAAAATTGCCCTCCCAGCCACATCAGGATCTCAGCGGTCTGCGATATCTTTCCTCCGAATCTCGAGCGAGCACTGAAGCTGGCGCGCGAAAAACACGATCCCAACGCCGAGGGGTATGTGGATTATCGTGAAATGCTTGAACGGAGGGATTTGGAAGCGGTCATCATCGCCACTCCCCTCTGGCTACACGCTCCGATGACGATCGATGCATTGCAGGCCGGAAAACACGTCTTCTGCGAGAAGACGATGGCGATGACAATTGACCAGTGTCGTCAAATGGTTGAAGCCGCGGAGGCAAATCGTCGCAACCTGCAGATCGGGCACCAACGGACCTACAATCCCCTGTATCACGAAGCCAAGCAGTTGATCGATTCAGGTACTATCGGCGAGGTCTATCATATCCGTGCGGCCTGGCATCGAAACGGTGACTGGCGCCGAGCGGTGCCCGATCTTGATTTCGATCCAACTCCCTGGGGGTACCAGAATCTCGAACACCTCAAGAACTGGCGTTTATATGACAAGTACTCACTGGGATTGATGACTGAACTGGCCAGCCATCAATTACAGGTTGTCAATTGGTTCGTTGACCGTTTGCCCACGGCAGTTTACGGCACCGGAGGAATTCAGCGTTATCAAGATGGTCGGGAAGTTCCTGACCATGTGTATCTGTTGTACGAGTACCCCGGGAATATAACGGTGACCTACTCGTCAATTCAATCCAATGCCTGGGACCATTACTACGAGGTTATCTTCGGTACCAAGGGTACCATTCTTCTCAGCGGCGAACGGGAAGCAATGCTGTTCTATGAAGGCGGTGTCGAGCCAACCGAATTGAAAACGCAGGAAGTTGACGGCGATGCTCCTGTCATGCAGGCCTCGGCAAGCCGGGCTCGTGACGCCTCTGGAACGGACGTTTCTGGTGATGGCTCCGGCTTCAATGCCTTAACGGCCTATCGTCTAGAGTTGGAAGGTTTTGCTCAGACTATAAGAGATGGGCGCCCTAATTTGTGTGACGGGACCGTTGGGATGAATGCCGCAGTCGCTTCAATCCTCGGCAGCCAAGCGGTTGATCAACAGGTCAAGCTGGACATCCCGGGTGAAGCCTATTCTCTGAACGGTCTTTCCTGAGCGGTCTGACTTCACCACTAGAGAAATGCCGGGCTCGAGATCTCACCTTCGATCAGGAGGTGGACTTGAGTTCCACACGAGACGGGCTGGAGTAGTCTCGCCAGAAAGCTTCAATATCATCCTGCTCCAGTACACCGTCAAAGATGATGTAGCGATAACGCGAGATATAGGTGTCTCTCGGGCTGATCGACATTGGGCCCAGCTGCTGGGGAGCAAACACGAAATAGTTCATGCGCGGGTGGATCCGGATAGGTTGAGGAGTCCGATAATTGTCCGGATGACTCAATATGAGAATCCCGGCCAGCCTCCCTTCGACTGAACCTTGAATGCAGACCCAATCTGCTCGTGTTTCGTTGCCATTCTCCCGCGTCTTGCCTTGGGAGGTTAGAAACGAAACGTCGGATGGATCCCAGGCTGAGGTTCCACGAAACGACATCCCTCCGTAATGATAAGTGGGTAAACTTAACGGCTCGTTTCCTGCACAGACCTGTCGAGACTCGATGTCAAATATGAAGAAGCTTTCTTGAGGGCCGCCCGTACGATAAGCCTTAACGTTCCACGTTTCTTCAAGTACCCGCTCTTCCTGCTCCCCAGACAAATCAATGAAATCCTGCTCCACTTCGAAACCGGCGAAGATCGGCCCTTCATAAAGTGCGTTCGTATTGCGATAACGGATGCTCCCGGTTCCATTGTGGATATTCCAGAAGTCGGGTGTTCTTCCTTTAAACTCGGTATTCGTCCACGCAAACCAGATCCCACGGTGATGAGCATGATCGACTCCGAAGTCCTCGGTAATCACAATACCCTGAGGAGTCCATACCGGATGTATATAGGCGTTTCGTGCCGGGGCACGACGAGTTTCGGGATCAGGCGAAGAAACCTCACCAGTGTTGTAACGGAGCAAGGGAGCAGGGCCATGTCGAATTTCGAGGTGCCGGCCTGCTTCGTCATTCAAAGTCATTGGATCGGCACTCGTCTCTGCAACTCCTCCGTTTTGAATGCGAAAAGTGCGAGTCGACTGACCAGGGGTTTCGCCCGAGAGGATCCAGAAGAGGCGCCCCTCTGCCGATTGGCCGACCAGAGGAAGTTCTCGGTTACCGGTGGTTTCGATCACGAAGGGTCGATCAAAGGCCTGGGGAATCGGTACAGAAACCACCTCATCGGTACGGTTCCAGGCGCCGGAATGGACTTCTACTTCCAGCATAAGGTCTTCCGACGATACTGAACCTGGTCCTGCACAACTAGTCAGGAGAACTACACAAAAGCTTAAGAATCTCTTCACGGTCCCCCTCCTTCTAAGCGTTCCAGTGACGATGTGTTGGCAAGGTTAGCACATCTCACTTCCTGTGACACTTGGTTCTTATCGGCTGTTCACCGATTGACCGGATTGATTTGCACTCGGGGTTACCAACCAAAAAAACGAGCGGGGAGAGGGCTGGGAGTCATCCAGCAGTCATGGTAGAATAGACAACCACGCCATGGTCGAATAATAGAAACCCATACCTGCTTGGGGGAGCTGGACTGACCAGCTGAGAGGACGAAGATTAAACGTCGACCCCAGAACCTGATCCGGTTAGTACCGGCGAAGGGAAAGCAAACACTCCAGCGTCCTCCTTACTCCTGGAATGTTCAAGCTCCAATCAAGCGGTTCTGCACTGGTAAAGGAGACCCGTGAAGAAACAAAATTTGTCGCGGCAGTCGCTGGCATCGAGGATTACCCATCAACCTTTCGCGAGAGCTCAGAAGGTCTACTTTTCCGGCACACGTCCCGGAGTCCATGTCCCGATGAGGAAGATATTTCTGGACGAACGTCTGAGGGGAGGAGAACCCGCTTACTTCTTCGTTTACGACACCTCCGGGCCATATACCGATGAGCGGGTGGAGGTAGCAATCGACCAAGGGCTGTTTCCACTTCGCCGCTCCTGGATCGACGAAAGAGGGGATAGCCAGGAACTTCCTTCTTATTCGTCGCGCTTTTCACGGGAACGTGTTAACGATCCCACGCGGGCTGAAGTTCGCTTTCCTCGGACGGTCAGGCCGCGGAAGGCAAAGTCTGACCACAATGTCACTCAGATGCACTACGCGCGTCGTGGGATTATCACTCCTGAGATGGAGTTTATCGCCATCAGGGAGAACCAAGCTCGTGAGGAACTGATTGAAGCCGGCCGTGACCAGCGAATTTATAAGCAGCATCCGGGTAATGCCTTCGGTGCTCAGATTCCCGACCGAATCACTCCCGAGTTCGTTCGTGATGAGGTGGCACGCGGGCGGGCCATCATCCCCGCCAATATCAACCACCCGGAACTTGAACCGATGATTATCGGGAGAAATTTTTTGGTGAAGATCAATGCCAATATCGGCAACTCAGCGGTCGTTTCTTCGATCGAGGATGAAGTCGATAAGATGGTCTGGGCCATCCGTTGGGGTGCCGATACCGTAATGGATCTTTCCACGGGCAAGAATATTCATGAGACGCGCGAATGGATCATTCGGAACAGCCCCGTGCCAATTGGTACCGTACCGATTTATCAGGGTCTGGAGACAGTCGGCGGAATTGCTGAGGAACTGACCTGGGAGATCTATCGGGACACATTGATCGAGCAGGCCGAGCAGGGCGTAGACTACTTTACGGTTCATGCGGGAGTGTTGTTGCGCTACATTCCCCTAACGGCAGACCGTTTGACTGGAATCGTCTCAAGAGGCGGTTCCATCATGGCAAAGTGGTGTCTTGCCCATCACAAGGAGAACTTTCTCTACACCCACTTTGATGAGATGTGCGAAATTATGAAGGCCTACGATGTCTCCTTTAGCCTCGGCGACGGGTTACGTCCGGGTTCGATCGCAGACGCGAACGACGAAGCTCAATTCGCTGAACTCAGGACCCTGGGAGAACTCACGAAGAAGGCATGGGCTCATGATGTTCAGGTGATGATAGAGGGACCGGGCCATATTCCGATGCAGATGATCCAGGTGAATATGGAAGAGGAGCTGGCCCATTGTTTCGAAGCTCCCTTCTACACGTTGGGGCCACTGACGACTGATATCGCCCCCGGATACGATCACATCACTTCGGCCATCGGAGCCGCAATGATCGGCTGGTACGGCTGTTCAATGCTCTGCTATGTCACACCAAAAGAACATCTTGGTCTTCCCGATCGAGATGATGTAAAAGCAGGTGTTATCGCCTACAAGATCGCTGCTCATGCCGCCGATCTTGCTAAGGGACATCCCGGCGCTCAGATGCGTGACAATGTGCTCTCGAAAGCTCGATTTGAGTTTCGCTGGGAAGATCAGTTCAATCTGTCACTCGATCCGGATACGGCACGTCTTTACCACGACGAGACGCTCCCCGCTGAGGGGGCCAAGGTGGCCCATTTCTGTTCCATGTGCGGTCCGAAGTTCTGTTCGATGCAAATCACCCAGGAGATTCGACAGTATGCTCGGGAAACAGGAAAGAACGAAGCTCTCGTTCTCGAGGAAGGCTTGAAGAAGAAGGCGGAGGAGTTCCGAGAGTCTGGTGCCGAGATTTACCGGTAGCTCGACCACTCGACAGAAACGATTCAAGGAAGACAGGTGTCTTGAAGCGGCAGTTCGCCTTATTGTGCCGAGGAGATACACGCGTTGACCTCGGCTGAAGACTGTCGGTATGTTCCCGCAGAATTGGTCGAAAGACCAATGAAGGACGGGTACCGGGCCTGCAAGTCGCGTCAAGCGACATCGGTTAGGAGGTTAAGGGTTCGAGCCGGTACCCGTCCTTGGCACCTACACGCTCACGACGAGATGAGCTTATCGAATCTGAATCACTTGATTTTACGAGAGAACGGATAGAAAAGTTCCAAGGCTTCTGTACGATCGTCAGAAACCCGACAATCACATTGAAAGATAGAGGCACTGCTGTAGAGTTGGTCCCGCGGTCCTTCATGATCTAGAGAGGAGGTACTACTAAATGAACCGTTGCGGCTGGGTATCGAAAGATCCTCTTTACATTCGTTACCACGATGAGGAATGGGGAGTACCAGAATGGGATGATCAGAAGCTTTTTGCCAAACTGATTCTGGATGGAGCTCAGGCGGGCTTAAGCTGGATTACGATTCTGAGACGACGAGACAATTACTATCGATTGTTCGATGGTCTGGATCCGATCAAGATGGCACGTTACGACCAATCGCGGATCGAAGGGATCCTTGGCGATTCCGGAATCATCCGAAATCGACTTAAGGTGGAAGGTGCCGTGCGAAATGCGCGTGCCTATCTTAAGGTGATTGAACGGGAAGACAGCTTTTCCCGCTACCTCTGGCAATGTGTCGACGGAGTGCCAATACAGAATAAGTGGAAAACTCTTGGGGAAATCCCCAGTCAAACGCCGGAATCGGAAGCAATGAGCAAACTCCTTCGCAGTGATGGTTTTACTTTCGTAGGGCCTACGATCTGCTATGCCTTTATGCAGGCAGTTGGGATGGTTAATGACCATCTTACTGACTGTTTCCGGCATACAGAGCTCGCCACCGCCTGACCCGAGATGATCTCTCGTGGTCGTCATCTTATTACGTGAGTGCGAAGGTCGTCTGGCGGTATGTGTCAGGCGGGGCGTCGGAAGAGATCAGCGGAGGAAAGCAGAATTTAAGATTACGGGGTCCAGAAATAGAGGTTAGAATGGACAAGTTCCCACGAATTTCCTTCCTGATCTGTTTTTACGTGTGCCTTATTGCTTCACCGGCTTGCGCTTCTAAGCAGATTAACAGCGAGGACCCCTTCGAGGCTAGACGTGCCTCCATGGTTCGCCACCAACTGGCCGGTCGGGACATCGACGATCGAAGGGTGTTGGATGCCATGAGCGAGGTCCCACGTCACCTTTTCGTCCCACCTTCTCTGGCAGAACAGGCCTATGCCGACCATCCCCTTCCAATTGGAAATGATCAGACGATTTCCCAGCCCTATATTGTGGCCTTGATGACGCAGGCGATCGAACCAAAACCACACTACAAGGTTCTCGAGATCGGTACAGGATCGGGATATCAGGCCGCTGTGCTGTCCCGGATTGTATCCGAAGTATATACGATAGAAATCGTGCCTGAACTGGGAAAACGGGCCCGCCAGGTACTGCAGGAACTGGGCTATGACAATATCCAGGTTCGGATCGGCGATGGTTACCAGGGGTGGCCCGAGCAGGCTCCTTTCGATGCCATTGTTGTGACGGCGGCGCCTCCCAGGATCCCACAGCCGCTGATTGATCAGCTTGCCGAGGGCGGCAAGATGGTCATTCCCGTTGGAGAAACCACGGAAACTCAGGTTCTGAAAGTGCTCACAAAACGAGAAGGTGAAGTCGTGGAAGAGAAAATCGCCCCGGTTCGATTTGTTCCTATGACAGGAGAGGTCCAGCGGAACTGACCCGAGAATGGAAGCTCTTCACAAAAATCTGTCCGCACACTATTCCCTGCGGGATTCCAAGATTCTCCGCCTGTGAAAGTACAAGTAGACCGGAATGCCGGCCCCCACCGTTGCTAGCCCTATCAGGGTAATCCACGGATTGGAGATTGCCGCGTTAACAAGGATTAACGAGTTAATGAAGATAAAGATCGCCGGCAGCAGCCTGCTGGTCGTAGTAAGGAAAAGACTCGAAACCGTTAAGGTTGAGAAAAGGATCAGAATGAATCCGGAGTAGAGCAAGATCTCGTAGAAAGTTCCCACCAGGATGAAGAAGCTGGCTACCAGGGATTGAAACCAAATGGACCTCAGGGGGACTTTCCTGGTCGCATCTACTTCACTCAACCAGGTTGGAAAGAGACCGTCACGAGCCATGGCATAGTAGACCCTCGGTCCTGCAATCGACATCGCCGTGAGAGAGCTGAGTATCGAGAACAGAATTAAAACATTAACCAGATTCTGCCCCAGTGGACCGAACACTGCCCGGGCGGTTACTTCCGCCACAGCCACTTCTCCAGAGATTTCCACCAGCGGAGCGGCCGAGAAGTAAGCCAGATTTATAAGGACGTACAAGACAATAACTGCTACAGTCCCGCCTACCAGCGCACCGGGAATATTCTTCTCGGGAGTCTTGATCTCCTCCGCCAAATAGGCGGCTGCGTTCCAGCCGCTGTAAGTGAACATAACGAGGACCACCGCCGATGCCAAGTCCGGCAAGCTTGCTCCTCCGAAGCCACTGGTTAGGATAGGTGTGAGATTTGTGCTGACAGGAGCCCTATAGAGGACCAGAAGGGAAAAGCCAATAGCCAGGAAGAAATTGAGCAATGTCACTATTGCGTGCAGGGAGTTACCGACCTTCAGTCCGAGCGAAAGGAAAAAGCTCACTAACACCAGTGTGACAATAGCGATTCCCTTGATCCATACTGGCTCACCTGCCATCTGAGGAGGAAGATAGGGACTTAGATAATGGGCTAGGCCCAGTGCCGACGCCGCAATGGGTGCCGTAAACCCGATAAAAAGAGAGGCCCATCCGGACAAGAAGGCAGCCAGGGAGCCATAGGTTGGATAGAGGAAAGCGTATTCACCTCCGGCTCTCGGGAATAGGACGCCCAGTCGGGCGTAGCAAACGGCTCCGATCAGAGCCAGACAACCACCGATCAACCAGACCCCGATGATCCAAATCGAGCTGCCTACCCGGGCTGCAATTAAACCGGAGGTGGTGAAAATCCCGATTCCTATGATATTGCCGACGACCAGGAAAGCAGAGGAAAGAAACCCTACTTCTCGGAATAAAGAGCTCTCTACGTTGCTGCTCAACGTCTCCCCATCAGCCGCGGCGGCGGCACTCGTTCCGGACCTTTTCAAGCCTGTATTATGCGTTGAGGGCAAGTTCAAGGCTCCGTCGATCCGAGAAGCTCCTGAATTGCGTTCTCCAGGACAACTTGCTCTTGGAAGTTAACCATCTGGCGAAGAATAATTCCATCGGCCGAAACGAGAAGAAGAGTAGGATAAACGTTTATACCTCCGAAAGCGTCCCTTGTTTCGCGGTTCAGTGTAGCGTGGGTAAAGTTGAGCCCCTGTTTCTCTACGTAGGTTCTTCTGGATTCGGGAGTTGTGCCGATCTCGAGAAGTTCGTCGGCACAGAGACCGACCAGCTCCAGGTTAGAGGATGCGAATGTTGCGTGTAGATCGGCGAGAATGGGCGCCTGGCGAACGCAGGGCGGGCAGCCTGTGAACCAGAAATAAAGGAGAACATTCTTTCCTCTCAAGCTCTCGCGGTTCAAAATGTTTCCATCAAACGTTTCAAGAGAGAAGTCAGGAAGCTTTTCACCTGCCCAGGTCATTCTAACCTGTGTCCCCCTTCTTTCGATGAATTGATCGATCTGTTGGAGGTTGAGCGCCGAGATCTCTCCAGACTCACCTCGATCGAAGAGTTCAGGAACTCTGGGATCAGCTTCCATCACGGCCAGGAGAAGCTGCGCTGATTGACGGCTCAGACTGAAACTGGCTGCGATCTCCTCAATTGTCGGGATGTTGCCGGTGGCTTCATACTCAGTCTTCAGATAACCGGGAATTGCAAAAAACACTTCATAAAGCCTTCCCAGGAATTCGCGTTCTCTAGCATTGAAGTCAGAGTGATTGTACAGGTCGGAGAAATTGATCGGCCCACCTTCAAGAATCATCTCCTGAATCTTGCTGAGAACTTGACTCTCCACCTGAGGTTGCCCCAGCAAAGTTCCAACCAGGAATACGACCAACCAAATACGTTTCATGATTCCAAATTATAATTCGAATGGAGTCCTGTCGAGCTACGGGGTCCACATTTCATTCTTCTCCCCCCAGAACTGGTTGCTTTTTCAATGTAAAATATGAGCTGGAAGATGGCTGTAGAGTCTCAGAAAAAACCTCCCTCTCGCGTCCGGCGCCGCCGTGAGATCATTGA
>Ga0079224_100001780_pt1 | contig 25310 bp, 20 predicted proteins | sample Stecom2015_FD_80414 | JGI IMG/M metagenome (GOLD analysis project Ga0079224, IMG submission 80414) | Agricultural soil microbial communities from Utah to study Nitrogen management - Steer compost 2015 | ecosystem: Environmental > Terrestrial > Soil > Agricultural land | place: USA: Utah... | reverse complement strand
GGGGAGGTCGCACTGAGCACCTAGGCGCACCAGCGGCCCTGTGGCGGGGTGTCGGAAGATCGCACTGGTGCGAGCGGGCGGGAACCCGGAAGCGGGTTCCCGCCCTTCTTGCTGTTCCCCGGTGGTCGCCGGTCAGGCCGGATCGCGCCACAAACCGAACACGGTCAGCCCGCTCGGCACGGTGTACTCCTGGATGATTCGGAAGCCGCGGCGCTGGAAGCTGGCCACCGCGGCGTGGGTGGCCGCTTCGGTGTAGACGGGAACGTCCTGCGCATCAGCTCGGGACAACCCCCTCTCCAGCAGTTCTCCGGCGAGTCCTCGGCCGCGCGCCGATGGGGTGGTGCCGAGGGCGAACAGCCGCCAGTGCGGTTCGTCCGGGCGGTGACCGGTCTCGGTGTTGAGCGTCTCCAGGGCGCGCATGGTTTCCGGGATCCGCCAGCGGAAGACCGACAGCAGGGCCGGCAGCTGGACCAGGCGGTAGCCGAGCCGGTCCGGGACTCCGGTGGGGCGGTCCCACACCGCCACCGCTTCGATCCGCCCCCCGCGCACCGAGAGCTCGCTCTCCCGGTGCCGGCTGTCCTGGTCCAAGAGCAGGGAGAACAATTCGCTCAGTTTGGTGCGCCGGTGCTCGGGGTCGGGCAGCAGGGCCACCATGCGCGGTTCGTCCTGATAGGCCTGACCCAGCAGGTCGCTGATCTCCGCGGCGTCCTCGCCGACCGCCGTTCTGGTGAACCGGTCCTCTCGGATTCCTGTGCGCAGCATTCCCACCTCTCTCCGTGATTCGTCCCCACTTCCGTTATGCCCGAGCCGGTGGTCGGGCGGCGGGAAAAGTCGTGTGGTGGGCAGCACAACCGGAAGGTGGAAGCCTCGACTCGGTGCCCTTGCGGGCCGTCGTTGCCGATACGGTCGGAGCATGATCGCGAAGCGACAGTTCCCGTTGATCTCCGCGCCGATGGCCGGAGGGATTTCCACGCCCGAGTTGGCCGCTGCGGTCAGTTCGGCAGGCGGTCTGGGGTTCCTCGCGGGCGGTTACCTCACCGAAAAGGCGCTCGCCGAACAGGTTTCCGCGGTGCGGGAGAGTACTTCCGAACCGTTCGGGGTGAATCTGTTCGTGCCCGGCATCCGGCATGCGATCGACCTGGACGACTACTGCGCCAGGATGGGAGCGGAAGCCGCCCGGTACGGGGTGCGGGCCGGGGCGCCCTCCTGGGACGACGACCAATACCAGGCCAAGGTGGAGTTGGTCGTCCACCAGCGGATCCCGGTGGTCTCCTTCACCTTCGGGCTCCCGGAGGAGTCCGTTGTGGAGCGACTGCACGAGGTGGGTTCCGAGGTCGTGGTCACCGTGACGACCCCGGAAGAAGCAGCGCAGGCCGCGGCGGTCGGTGCGGACGCGGTTTGCGTGCAGGGGATGGAGGCCGGTGGGCACCGCGCGGTGTTCGAAGACGACGGCCGGTCGCCGGGCGGCGGCCCGCTCTACGGTCTGCTGGCCGCGCTGCGCCTGGTGAAAGCCGAAGTGGACCTTCCGGTCATCGCCGCTGGCGGATTGGTGCACGGGGCCGATGTGGCCGCGGTGCTGACCGCTGGCGCGGTGGCGGCCCAGTTGGGCACGGCTTTCCTGGTGTGCGCGGAGGCCGGGACCTCGTCGGAGCACCGGGCGCAGATCGCCGCCGGGGCCAGGTGGACCGAGCTCACCCGTGCCTTCAGCGGTCGACCGGCTCGGGGATTGGTCAACGAGTTCATGACCGAGCACGGCCCAGTGGCGCCGGCGGCTTACCCGCAGCTGAACAACCTGACCAAGCCGATCCGCGGTGCTGCGGCCAAGGCCGGTGACCCGGAGCGGATGTCGATGTGGGCCGGGCAGACCTACTCGCAAGCCCGCCCGATGCCGGCCGCGCAGCTGGTGCAGCAGCTGATGGCGGAAGCTCGCGAGGCGATGGCGGGAGCTCGCGACCGGCTGTCGCCGAGCGCGTCGGACGCGTTGTGAGCGCGGGAACGTCGCTTGGGGAGATCGAGACCGGCCCCGTAGATTGTCCCGCGTGGGTTACGTGGAGTCAGTGAACACCGCGGTGGTGCGGACCGATCCGTGGACTGGACGGGTGGGGCGCAGCGGAATCGACAAACGTCCGGTCCCCGGTGGGGTGCGCTTCGACACCACCGGAGTTCACGGTGACGCGGTCTGCGACACCAAGCACCACGGTGCCTGGTACCAGGCGGCTTACGCCTTCGACAGCGAGGAGTTGGCCCACTGGGCGCGGGTGCTCGGCCGGGAGCTCGTTCCCGGCAACGCCGGGGAGAACTTGACGCTGACCGGGTGCGCCTGCAGCGACGCGGTGGTCGGTGAGCGCTGGCGGGTCGGCACCGCGGTGCTGCGGGTCACCAGCCCGCGCACGCCCTGCCGGGTCTTCGCCGGTTTCTGGGGGGAGCAGCGCCTGGTCAAGCTCTTCACCGAGCACGGCAGGACCGGCGCGTACCTGGCGGTCGAGCGGCCGGGCGTGGTCACGGCCGGGGACCCGGTGGAGGTGCTGTCCCGGCCCGAGCACGGGGTGACGGTGGCCGAGGTGTTCGCCTTCTACCGGAGGAAGCAAGGGGGCTTGGCCGATCGGGTGCGGATGGCGCTGGCGGATCTGCCCGACGAGGTGGGTGCGGAGGTCGAGCGGGAGCTGCGGCGTCAGGAGGAGCGCTCGCACTCGACGATGGTGTAGCCGTTGTCCATCGGAGTGACGTCGACGGCTGCCAGGCCGGCGGCTTCGACGATCTGCTCGAGCTGGTCCAAGTCGCGCATGCGGCCTCCCACGTAGACCATCATGCGGAGGTCCATTTCGGTGAACACGGCCATCTGCCCGGCTTCCGGCAGCATTTCGATGACCAGCACGCGCCCGTCGGGGGACACGGCCTCGGCGCAGTGGCTGAGGAGCCGGGTGGCGTCCGCGTCCTCCCAGTCGCCGAGCACGTCGCACAGGATCGCCGCGTCGGCGTGCACCGGGAACGGCTCGAACAGGTTCGCGGTGACCACTTCGGCGCGGTCCCGCACCCCTTCTTCCTGCAGGTGCTGGGGCGCGTTGCGGGCGGGGCCGGCCAGGTCCACCAGCACTCCCCGCAGGTTCGGGTGGGCTTTGAGGATTTCCGCGAGCACCGCTCCGTTGCCGCCGCCGATGTCGGCGACCCGGTCGTACCGGTTCCAGTCGTGCGCGGTCGCGATCAGCGAGGCGATGCCGTGGGTCTTGGTCTCCATCAGGGAGTCGAAGGATTCGGCCAGTTGGGGGCTGTGCGCGAGGTCTTCCCAGAAGGAGCGGCCGAACGCGGCCGGGTACGCGGGGTGGTGGCCGCGGACTTGTTCGATGAGTTCCACGAAGGCGAGGTCGGCTCGGCCCACCGCGCCGTCGAGGTCCAGCCAGGCGTGGGGGCCACCGGGCAGGTCGCTGAGCAGGGCGTTGGACGCCTTGTTCGGGCCGAAGACGTTGGGTTCCGGCTCGGTGAACACCCCGTGGTGGACCAGGAAGCGCAGCACTCTGCCCAACGGGTCGGGTTGCGCGCCGCACCTCCGGGCGATCTCGTCCAGGGGGACCGGGCCGTCCCGGACTATGTCGGGCACGCGCAGCGTCGCTGCGGTTCGAACGGCGAACGGGGTGGCCAGGTCGGCCATGGCCCAGACGTCTCGTGACTCCGGCGTCACGTTTGCAGAGTAGTCCCGCTGGCCTCGGTCAGCGCGGCGTCATCCGGCCGAGGACGAGCACCCGCTGGAACAGGTTCATCCATTGGAATGGGCCGGTGATGGTGCGGAATCCGCGTCGCCGGTAGAACTCCTTGGTCCGGTGGTTGCCGGTGGCGTTCGTGACGAGCACGGTGCGGGAGTGGGTGATCATCCGGTCGGCTTCGGCGAGCAGTGCCGTGCCCACGCCGCAGCTCTGCACGTCCGGGTGCACGTGGAGCTCGGAGATCTTGAACGCGTCGTCCAGCCAGTGCAGGTTCTCGCACATGTCCAGGGCGAGGGCGACTTGGTTGCAGAACCACCGGTCGTTGCGCACCGGTTGGCCGAGCAGCATTCCGGCGAGGTCGCCCCGGTAGTAGGCGCCGAGGGCGAGGTTCCCGTCCATTTCGGCGATCTCGGGGAAGCGGTTGCCGATGAGCGCGCCGCCGGGTTGCCCAGCCGCGCTCATCGCCGTTCTGGCCAGCTCTTGGCACCGGGTTGCTTCGACGGCCAAGTCGAACGGGTGGAGTTGGATGTCCATCCGGCCAGTCAACATGATCTGGCCGGGGTGCATCCGGGGATTCCGCGAATCCGTGGCGGGGCCACCGCGGATTACTCCGAAGGGTTGGTTGTGGTCGGGGGCGCGGCGGGGATGGCCCGGGTTTGCGCCGGTCGGTGACACCCGACAGGGTCAGTGATGCACATCACCCTTTTGCAAACCGCCGTTGTCTGAGAAAGATTGGACTACCAAGTATCTGAATTCCGAGCAAACCGGGTCCGGGCGGCGGAGGGTGCTATATGACCAACGAGCTGGAGCACTTCATCGGCGGCAAACGAGTTGCGGGGACCTCCGGTTCCTTCGGCGACGTCTTCGACCCCAACACCGGGCAGGTGCAGGCCAGGGTGCCGCTGGCCTCGGCCGAAGAAGTCGCCGCTGCCGTGGCCAACGCAGCCGAGGCCCAGCCGGCGTGGGCGGCGCAGAACCCGCAGAAGCGAGCCCGTGTGCTGATGCGCTTCCTGCAGCTGGTCAACGAGGAGAAGGACGAGCTGGCCCGGCTGCTGTCCTCGGAGCACGGCAAGACCGTCGCCGACGCCAAGGGCGACATCCAGCGCGGCCTGGAAGTGGTCGAATTCGCGGTCGGTGTGCCGCACCTGCTCAAAGGCGAGTACAGCGAAAGCGTCGGCACCGGCATCGACGTCTACTCCATGCGCCAGCCGCTGGGAGTGGTCGCCGGCATCACGCCGTTCAACTTCCCGGCGATGATCCCGCTGTGGAAGGCCGCCCCGGCCATCGCCTGCGGCAACGCCTTCGTGCTCAAGCCTTCCGAGCGGGACCCCTCGGTGCCGCTGCGCTTGGCCGAGCTGTTCATCGAGGCGGGACTGCCGCCGGGGGTGTTCAACGTCGTCAACGGCGACAAGACCGCGGTGGACGCGATCCTCACCGACTCGCGCGTGGAAGCCGTCGGATTCGTCGGCTCCTCCGACATCGCCGAGTACATCTACGCCACCGCGGCCGCGCACGGCAAGCGCGTGCAGTGCTTCGGCGGCGCCAAGAACCACCTGATCGTCATGCCGGACGCCGACATGGACCAGGCGGCGGACGCGCTCGTCGGGGCCGGCTACGGCTCGGCCGGTGAGCGGTGCATGGCGATCTCCGTCGGCGTCCCGGTGGGCGAGCAGACCGCCGAGGCCCTGCGGGAGAAGCTCGTCGAGCGCATCGGCAAGCTCAAGGTCGGCACCAGCTTCGACGAATCCGCGGACTTCGGCCCGCTGGTCACCGCGCAGGCCAAGCAACGGGTCCGCGACCTGATCGAAACCGGGGTGGCGGAAGGCGCCGAACTCGTCGTCGACGGCCGGGACTTCCAGCTGGCCGGCCACGAGAACGGCTTCTTCCTGGGCCCGTCGCTGTTCGACCGGGTCACCCCGCAGATGCGGATCTACCAGGAGGAGATCTTCGGCCCGGTGCTGTCGATCGTGCGGGCCGCCGACTACGAAGAAGCCCTCCGGCTGCCCAGCGAACACCAGTACGGCAACGGGGTGGCCATCTTCACCCGGGACGGAGACGCGGCCCGCGACTTCGTCTCCCGCGTGAACACCGGGATGGTCGGCGTCAACGTGCCGATCCCGGTGCCGATCGCCTACCACACCTTCGGCGGCTGGAAGCGGTCCGGCTTCGGCGACCTCAACCAGCACGGCCCGGACTCGATCCGCTTCTACACCAAGACGAAGACGGTGACCTCGCGCTGGCCGTCCGGACTCAAGGAAGGCGCCAGCTTCACCATCCCCACCATGCACTGATCCGCGCCGCGAGCCGGTGGAGCAGCACCTCCGCCTGCTTCACCGGCCCTCGCGGTCCCGGGAGGAGTAGCAGTGTCGGTTGCAGCGACGCCGGTTTCGCCGTTCGGCCTGACCGAGGACCAGCAGGAGATCCAACGAACCGCGCGCCAGTTCGCGGCGGAGCGGCTGGCCCCTCACGCGATCGAGTGGGACCAGGACAAGCACTTCCCGGTCGAGGTGATCCGGGAAGCCGGGGAACTCGGCATGGGCGGCATCTACGTCGACGAGTCCGTCGGCGGCAGCGGCCTGAGCCGGTTCGACTCGGTGCTCGTCTTCGAAGCCCTCGCCAGCGGCGACCCCTCCATCGCCGCCTACATCTCCATCCACAACATGTGCGCCGGCATGATCGACCGGTTCGGCACCGACGCCCAGCGCAGCCGCTGGCTGCCGGACCTGTGCTCGATGCGCCGGCTCGCCAGCTACTGCCTCACCGAGCCGGGTGCCGGTTCGGACGCGGCAGCACTGCAGACCAGGGCGGTCCGGGACGGGGACGACTACGTGCTCACCGGGGTGAAGCAGTTCATCTCCGGCAGCGGCAGCTCCGACGTGTACGTCGTCATGGCCCGCACCGGGGAGCCGGGCGCCAAGGGGATCTCCACTTTCGTGGTGGAGAAGGACACGCCGGGACTGTCCTTCGGAGCCAACGAGAAGAAGATGGGCTGGAACGCCCAACCGACCCGGCAAGTGATCTTCGACGAAGTGCGGGTCCCCGCCGCGCACCGGTTGGGGGACGAAGGAATCGGCTTCAAGATCGCCATGGCCGGGCTGGACGGCGGCCGGCTCAGCATCGGCGCCTGCTCCCTCGGAGGCGCGCAGGCAGCGCTGGACAAGAGCCTCTCCTACGTCCACGAGCGCAGTGCGTTCGGCCGCAAGATCAGCGATTTCCAGGCCCTGCAGTTCAAGCTGGCCGACATGGCCACCGAGCTGGAAGCCGCCCGGCTGTTGCTGTGGCGGGCGGCCGTGGCGCTGGACCAGCGCGACCCCCGCGCCACCCAGCTGTGCGCCATGGCGAAGCGGCTGGCCACCGACACCGGGTTCGCGGTGGCCAACGAAGCCCTTCAGATCCACGGTGGATACGGCTACCTTGCCGAATACGGCCTGGAAAAGATCGTCCGCGATTTGCGGGTGCATCAAATCCTGGAAGGTACCAACGAGATCATGCGGCTGATCATCTCCCGTGGACTCCTGAAGGTGTCGTGACCGGGACGGGCGGCCGCAAGAGGAGTCGGCACTATGACAGAGCCCGAAGTCCTGCTCAGTGAGCGAGGAGCGCTCGGACGCATCACACTGAACCGCCCGAAAGCGCTCAACTCCCTGACGCTGGGAATGGTGCGGGCCATGACCGAGGCACTGCAGCGGTGGCGCGACGCCGAGCACATCCGGGTGATCGCCGTGGACGGCGCCGGTGAGCGCGGGCTGTGCGCCGGCGGTGACGTCCGCGCCCTGCACGATGCGGCCAAAGCCGGTGACGAGACCTTGGCCGAGACCTTCTGGACGGAGGAGTACCAGCTCAACGCCGCGCTGGCGCGCTACCCGAAGCCGGTGGTCGGCCTGATGGACGGCATCTGCATGGGCGGCGGTGTCGGCGTCACCGCGCACGGTTCGCACCGAGTCGTCACCGAACGATCCAAGATCGCCATGCCCGAGGTCGGCATCGGTTTCGTGCCCGACGTCGGCGGCACCTACCTGCTGCAGAAAGCGCCCGGGCAGCTCGGTGTCCACTTGGGGCTGACCGGGACCACGATCACCGGACCGGACGCGATCTACTGCGGCCTGGCCGACCACTACGTGCCCAGCAGCAGCCTGGAAGCGCTGTTGGAGGCGCTTTCGGACGGGGACCCGGACGCGGCGCTGCAGAAGTTCGCCGAGCAACCGCCCGAACCTCCCCTGGCCGAGCACCGGGAGTGGATCGACGCGGCCTACTCGGCGTCGACCGTGGAGGAGATCCTGCAGCGGCTGCGGGACCGCCCGGAACCGGCCGCTCGGGAAGCGGCCGACACCATCGAGCAGAAGTCGCCCACTTCGTTGAAGGTGACCCTGCGGTCCCTGCGCACCGAGTTCACGTCCTTGGAGCAGGCGCTGGAGCAGGAGTACCGGGTTTCCCTGGCGTGCGTGCGCATCGGGGACTTCGTCGAAGGCGTGCGGGCCACGCTGGTCGACAAGGACCGCAACCCCGCTTGGTCCCCGAAGACCCTCGGGGAAGTGGACGAGCAGCGGGTGGAGAAGTTCTTCGCGCCAGTGGAAGGGCTGGACTTGAGCAGCTAGCGCGATCCGACCGGCCTTGACAGGAAACCAGTCGGCGAAGGAAGGATGACAATGGCTGTCATTGGGTTCATAGGACTGGGCCACATGGGTGGTCCGATGTCGGCGAATCTGGTCAAGGCCGGTCACGAGGTCCGAGGTTTCGACCTCTCCTCGGAAGCGCTGGCGAAGGCCGAGCAGCACGGGGTGAACGCGGTCGGCTCGGTGCCCGAGGCGGTCTCCGGCGTCGACGCGGTCATCACCATGCTCCCCGGTGGGCAGCAGCTGCTGCAGTGCTACGACGAAGCGCTGCCCGCGGCCGACCCGGGGACGCTGTTCATCGACTCCTCCACCGTCGACGTGGCGGATGCCCGCCGGGCGCACGAGCTGGCCGGCATCGCCGGGTTCGGTTCTCTCGACGCGCCGGTTTCCGGCGGCACCGCAGGAGCCGAAGCGGGCACCCTCACCTTCATGGTCGGCGGTGCCGAGGAGGACTTCGCCCGAGCCGAGCCGTTGCTGGAACCCATGGCCCGCAAGGTCATCCACTGCGGTGGTCCGGGCAACGGCCAGGTCGCGAAGATGTGCAACAACCTGATCCTGGGCGCCTCGATGATCGCCGTCAGCGAGGCCTTCGTGCTCGGCGAACGGTTGGGCCTGGACCACCAGGCCTTCTACGACGTGGCCTCGATCTCCACCGGGCAGTGCTGGTCGCTGACCACCAACTGCCCGGTGCCGGGGCTGGTGGAGACCAGCCGGGCCAACCACGACTACCAGCCCGGGTTCGCGGCGGCCCTGATGCTGAAGGACTTGAAGCTGGCCGTCTCCGCCGCCGAGCAGAGCGGCACGAACACCGAGGTGGGCCGGTTGGCCGCGGAGCTGTACCAGCGGTTCAACGACGAAGGCGGCGGTGGCTACGACTTCGGCGCGATCATCAAGCTGGTCCGCGAGCACTCCAAGCCGCTGCAGGAGACCGAGGAGGCCAAGGAGGCCTGAGCCCCCACGGGGCCGGAGGGGGTGCTGGAGCTGCTTCCAGCACCCCCTTCTTGTGCACACCGGGGGCGGTTCCACAAGGAATCCGAGCCGAGGTCACGTATTGGCCGGGGTGGCGTACGCGCCCTGAACCGCCCGCGTACCCTTGCGCTCTGTGTTGGAGTGGCTGGTCGAGTGGTGGGACGGCGCTGAGCTGTGGATCGTGCAGCTGCCCTACCCGCTGCAAGTGGCCCTGGTGTTCGCAGTTCTGCTGCCCGTTTGCTGGGGGCTGGCCAGGGTGATTGATCACGGCATCGACGGACTCATCGCCCGGCTCACCTGGGTGCGTGACGCCGAGCCCCCGCTGGGTAACCGGGAGGGTGCGGAAAGCCGGGAGGATCTGGCGTGAGAGGTTCGCGCAGGCGCATCACGACCGCGCTGGTGGGCCTGATCGTGCTGGTCTTCGTGGGCTGGTTCGTCCGCGATGTCACGGGTCCGCAGCACCAGGTCCCGGGGGCTGAATCCGGGCTGCCGGTGCGGCCGATCTCGTCCCTGCCGCCCGAGGTCGAGCAGACCTGGGAGTTGATTAACCGGGGCGGCCCATTTCCTTTTCCCGAGAAGGATGGCACGGTCTTCGGTAACCGAGAGGAGCTGCTTCCCAACAAGCCCCGCGGTTATTACCGTGAGTACACGGTTCCGACACCAGGTTCGTCTGATCGGGGGGGCCGTCGATTGGTCACTGGCGAAGAATCTGAGCTTTACTACACCAGCGATCACTACGAATCCTTTGTTGTTGTTGACGTAAACGGTTGACTTCCATGTTTCCTACCAAGTGGGCTTTGAAGACGAGGAAGGAGCCCGCAGTGGCTGAGGTGGAAGAACCTTCCTCCGGTCTTACTGCACGACAAGCCGGGACGGAGGCCGAGGAGCGCGGCGCCATCCCGCACCACCTCGACGGTTCAGAACTGACCAACAAGCGCACTGCGCTCGACGGGATCGCTGCCGCTCTGGACTTCCCGGAGTGGTCCGGACGCAACCTGGACGCCCTCTACGACTGCCTGACCGACCTCTCCTGGTTGCCGGAAGGCGAGCACGTGCTGATCTGGTCCCACCACCGGGTGCTCGCCCGGAACGATCCGAAGGCCTACCGGGGGATCAACGCCGTGCTGCGGGACGCGTCCGAACACCCCATGTGCGGCCGGTCGTTCCGGGCGGTGCTCACCGACGAGTGAGGGGACGAGCGCTCACTTGAGAGCGTCCGGCACCCAGTTCGGTTTGCGCTTCTCCGCGAACGCCCGCATCCCCTCCTGGCCTTCGGCGCCGGCGAAGTGCTCGGCGGACAGCTCGAGCATCTCCGCGAACGCCTCCCGCATCGACGCCGGCCGCTGAGCGGTCAACATCCGCTTGGTGGCCGCCAGGGCGTTCGGCCCGCCCAGCACGAGCATGTCGGTGAACCGCTTCACCTCGTCGTCGAGCTGGTCGGCCGGGACCGCCGAGTTGATCAGCCCGATCTCCTGGGCCCGGCGGGCGTCGAAGGTCTCCCCGGTGAGGAACAATTCGTGCGCCTGCCGCGCGTGCAGGCGGGGCAGCACGGTCACCGAGATGACCGCGGGCACCACGCCGATGCGCACCTCGGAGAACGCGAACGTCGCGGTTTCAGCGGCGACCGCGATGTCGCACGCGGCGACCATGCCGACACCGCCGGCGCGGGCCGGGCCGGCCAGTTTCGCCACCACGGGCTTCGGGCTGGTCCACAGCTGCTCCAGGATCGCCGGGAACTCCTGCACGCCCTGGTCCTCAGCCCCGGCGGAGCGGGACTCCTTGAGGTCCATGCCGGCGCAGAAGACCGGTCCCGTGTGCGTCAGGACGATGGTTCGAACCGCGTCGTCGGCGTTCGCCGCGGCCAACTGCTCCCGCAATTCCCGGCGGAGCTGCGCGGAGAGCGCGTTGCGGTTCCGCGGGGAGTCGAGCGTGATGGTGGCGATGCCGTTTTCCACGGTCCGGTGTACGAGTTCTTCCATGCGGGGCACGTTAGCCGTGCCCCAACCGGACGAACAGTGAATTGCGTCGCATTCCCTCAGGTCGCCGGGTACCGGTCACCCCACCGCGGGGGCCAGGTGCCGAACTCGAGCAGGGCGTCCTCGGCGAGCTGCTCGATGACCTCGCACAACTCCAGGTCCGCCGTCCAGTGGTCGGCGATGTGGTCCGCCCCCACCGAAGCTCCTGCCAGCGCGCCACCGACCGCTCCGGTCAAGGTGCTGTTGCCGGAGTGGTTGACCGCCGTCCTCAGGGCGGTGTCGTAGTCGTCGCCGCAGGACAGTGCCGCGTGCACGCCGATGGCGAGAGCTTCCGGGGCGCTCCACCCGGTGCCCAGGCTGCGCACCAGCTCCTCCGGGCCCACCGGGCCACCGCCGGCCAGCCGCACCGCGGTGGTCAACCGGCGGCTCACCTCGCTGTGCTGCTGGTGCTCCCCGAGCACGTCCAGCGCGTCGTCCAACGCGGTCTGCAACGAAGTGCCGTGCAGCAGCCGCGACAGCAGGAACGCCAGCGTCCCGGCGCTCAAGTACGCCGACGGGTGCCCGTGGGTGAGCGCCGCCAACTGGACACCGAGGTCGAAAGCCTCCTCCGCCTCCGGGTGCCACAGCGGCGCGGCCACGGCGCGCAGCAGCGCCGAGCCGTCCGCGGAATCGCTCACCGGCTTCTGCGGGGTTCCGAGCCTCTGCTGTCCCTTGGCGAACGCGATCAGGGTGCGCATCATGGTCCGCCCGGGATTGCGGGCGTGGAACAGGGCGCGCTGCTCGACCAGCCAGCCGTCCGGCTCCGGTGCTTCGGCGAGGAACTCCCCACCGGCCCGGGCCCAGCTCAAGTGCTGGGTGTGCAGCCAGCGCTGATAGGCGTGCTGGACGTGGCGCACCGGGGTGATGTCGGGCTGACCGGTGCGGCGAGCCACGTTCGCCCGGATCAGACCCTCCGTGGTGAACAGCAGAACCTGGGTTTCACTGCCGAGCCTGCCGGAGGGGTGACCGGCGGGAACGTAGTTCTTCAACCCCTCCGGGCCGTGCCGGTTCTGGATCTCCTCCCAGGAATCGGTGGTGATCGGCAACCCGAGCGCTTCCCCCGCGGCACCCCCCAGCACCGAGCCGAGGAAGCGGTTGCGGAACGCGCTCAGCTGCGGCAGCCCGCTCAGCGGTGGCCGGTAGCCGGTCTTGCCGGTGCGGTCCGCGGCGGTCTGCAGGATCGGGTACCGCTGCTGCCACCGGTCCGATTCGTCGGGGCAGGAGCTGAACTCGGTCACCGCGTCCACGGCGAGCTGCTCGACGATGCCGGTCACCGGCAGCTCGGCCCACCAGCGAGCGGGCACGACCGTCGGACCGCGCAGCGCGCCGATCAGCTGCCCGCACAGCACCGCGGTGGTGGCGGTGTCGCCGCCGTGCTCGGTGGCCGATTCGACGGCGCCGACGAAGTCCCCGGCGCAGGCAACGGAAATCCGCAGCGCCAGCGCCAGCGTGTCCAGCGCGCCCCGACCGCTCATCGCGGCCAGGTGCCGCCGCCTGGGCCGGAGCCCGGCCGGGCTGAGCCGGCCGAGCTGGACCGCCCGTTCCAGGTGGGCTTGGGCGTTGGGCCACTGGTGCACGGCGCTGTCGAGGGCTTTGGTCAGGGAACGACCCCGCAGCAGCCAGTACGTCGTCGCCGCGAGCACGCCGGCGGCCGCGTGGCTGTTGGGGTGCCCGTGGGTCAGCGCGGAGAGATCTCCGCCCAACTGCACCGAATTGTCCAGGTCCGCCGACCACAGCGCGGCCAGGGCACCGAGCGGAACCGAGGTCGCGGAGTTGGCGCTGTTGATCGGGTCCTGCCGGGTGCCGGCGGTGCGCCCGGCAGCGATCCGCGCCATCGCCGTGATCATGGTCGGTTCGTCCACGCTCCGGGACCACAGGGCCGGCTCGCCGATCAACCAACCGTCCCGCTTGTCGCCACCGCAGTCCCGCCACGGGACTCCCCGCGAATGCAGCCAGCGGCGCAACCCGCTCACCGCGAAGGCGAGCGGATCGCCTTCCCCGGTCATCCGGAGCCGGGTGTGCGCCCGGATCAACCCTTCCAGGACGAACAGCAGCGCGCTGGTGCGCTGGCCGACCCGCCCGAGCGCCCGGAACTCAGCTGCAGCACCCCCGAGCAGCAGGCCCAACAACCTGCCTTCGACGTCCGGCGCCGCGTCGGCCAACCCGCTCTCCGGAGCCGGTGTCGGCTCCGCGCCGAGCTGCTGCCGCAATTCGATGGCCCACAACGGGCGGCTGGCCGGGTGCTCCTGCCAGTTCCGCCAGGTGGCGATCAGTTGCTGCTCCACCTGCGTCAAGCCCGCGGGAGTGCGCTGCCGGCGGAATGCCGCCAGCAGCGCGCGTTCTGTGCTGTCGAGCCGAATGCTGTTCACTGACTTCGGTCACCGTAGCGATGGAGGAGTTCCTGGCGCTGCTCGTCGGACAGTTCGCCTCCCGCGCGGAAGTAGTCGTCGGCCAGCTGCTGGAGCAATTCGCGCAGCTCCAACTCGCTTCTCCAGGACTCCGGGATGTCCTCGGCGCCGCGCGCCGCGCCGATCAGCGCACCGCAGACCGCGGCGGTCGCCGAGCTGTGCCCGGAATGGGTGGCCGCCAGGGAGATCGCCTCGGCAGCCGAGTTCGGGTGGGACAGCGCAGCGGCGACACCGACGGCCAGCACTTCCGGGGCGCTCCAGGCCGGCCCGAGCTTCTCCATGGCTTGCGCGTCGACGGGCCCGCCCGCGGTCAGGTCGGTGGCCGCGCGCAGCTGCGCAGCGGTGATCTCCGCACCTTCGATCTGGTCGAGTTCGGCGAGCACCGCCTGCACACCGCTGCTCAGCGACTGGCCCTGCTGGAGCGACCAGACGACCCCGGCCAGCGCGCCCGCGGGCAGGTAACCGTCCGGGCTGCCGTGGGTCAGCACGGCGAGCTCGATGCCCAGCGAAACCGCTTCCTGCAGGGTGCGGGCGGCGAACCCGGCCACGGCGCCGCGCACCGTCGCGTGCGGGCTGCGGGCGTCGTTGGGCGGGTTCTCCGGGTTGGGGAGCGGAGCGTCCTGACCGTTCCACTGGCCCAAAGCGACCAGCGAGGCCTCGTCCGGGAACCGCTGCGGCCACTCCGCGGCGGCTTCGGCGACAGCGCTGGTGGGGGAGTCCGCACCACCGGGCACTCCTTGGCTGTGCAACCAGCGGCGCAGCGAAGCCCGGACTTCAGCCGTTCGCTTGGTGGGCTCCTCCTGCAGGCTCGCCCGGATCAGTCCTTCGAGGACGAAAGCCGTCTGCTGGGTCAGGGCGGTGACCGATCCGCGGTCGGAACCGGCGATCTCGGAGTACTCCCGGACCCCGTCCGGATTGTGCTGCTGGACCTCTTCCAGCGGAACGAACGTCCACGGGGCGCCGAGCGCGTCCCCCACGGCGCCGCCCAGCACGCAGCCGGCCAGCCGCTGCTCCGGGCTGACCTGCACCGCTTCTTCCGCGACGGTCTTTTCCTCGGGCTGTTCCCGGACTTCGCCCAGCAGCTGGGCGGCTCGTTCCTCGCCGAACGCCTCGACGAGGAGCCGGTGCAGCCCTTCGCTCAGCTTCGCCGGGCTGTCCTCCGCGTTGTCCCGGAACTTCCGCCACGCGGCGAGCAGGCGCAGTTCCTCGTCGGTGAGCTGACCATCCGGCTCCACTGCGGACTGGGCGGCAGCGGTTTCCGGTTCCGCGGGCTGCTCGGATTCGTCCGGAGCCTCGGATCCCTCCCGGGCGGTCTCCTCCGCTGCCGGTTCCGCCGCTGGTCCTTCCGCTGGAGGCTCCGTCCCAGCGGTCGACCGTTCGCCCTCTTCCTCCACCGCGGACTGAGCTCCCGGGGTGGTGGCAGCGCTTTCCGGGGGAGCGGATTGCGGTGCCGGCGTCGCCGCTGGCTGTTCGACAGCGGGCTTCGCTTCCTCCGCGGTTTCGGGAGCCGGTTGGTCGGATTCGTCGGACTTCCCGCTGTCCGCAGGCTCGGCGGGGGCTTCCACGGCTCCGGTCTTGGCGACCGGGGCGTTGACCCCGATGGGATACCTGCGCAGCCAGTCCAGCCCCTCGGGCGGGGTCGGACCGAACTCCTGGGCCGCGTCTTCGGCGAGCTGCCGGATGACGTCGTGCAGCTCCAGTTCGCGGAGCCACTCCGGTGGAATGCTGTTCACGGTGCGGGCCGCGCCCATGATCGCGCCGCACACCGCGGCGGTGGAGCCGCTGTCCCCGGTGTGGTTGGTGGCCAGCAGAACGGCGTCGGCGAAGGACTCCGGGTGCGTCAGAGCCGCGCACACGGCTATGCCCAGGGTCTGCTCGCCGAACCAGCCCTCACCGAGCCACTCGTTGATCTTCTCCGGCGTGGGGGTCTGGGCGGCGGCCAGCTCGATGGCGCGGCGAAGCGAAGTGGTGGTCTCTTCGTGGCCTTCCCAGCCGGCGAGCTCGGTCAGCGCCCGGTCGATGGCTTCCGGCAGGGAACGCCCGGAGACGAGCTGCTGGATGATCACCGCCAGCGCGCCGGCCGGCAGGTAGCCGCTGGGGTGGCCGTGGGTGAGCACCGCGGTGCGCGCCCCCAGCCGGAAGACTTCGCTCGGGTCGTCCGACCACAGGCCGGTCCCGGCGGCGCGGGTCACTCCGCTGCACCCCTTGGACACGTTCAACGGCTGGTCGAACGAACCGGGGTCGTTCCCGGCGGCGAATCCCTGCAGCGCCTGGATGTTCGTCGGGCTGGGGGTGCGGCGGTCGAACAGCTCGCGCTGCTCGATCAGCCAGCCGTCGGGCGGGCTTCCCGCGATGGGGCCGCCGGCGTCCTTCCAGGCCACGCCCTGGGTGTGCAGCCAGCGCTGGTAGGCGTACTGCACCTGCAGCACCGGGTCCTGCTCCCCGTGCAACCGGCGCCGGATGGCCGCCCGGATGAGACCTTCCAGGGTGAACAGGCTCAGCTGGGTGTTGTCGCTGATGATGCCGGCCCGGTTCCCGTCGGAGGGGAAGCCGGTGACCCCGGCGGGGCCGTGCTTGCTCCGGATCTCCTCCAGCGAGGCCTCCTCGACGGGGTAGCCGATCGCGTCCCCGACGGCCCCACCGAGCACGAGGCCCAGGATCTGCAGCGACCGCTCGTCGGCCTCTTCCGCGGTGTCCTCCGCGGTCTCCTGCTGCGGGGGCTCGGTGACCTGAGGTGGTTCGGTGACCTGGGGAGGCTGGGCGGCCGGCGCTTCCGAAGACGTCTCCGACGAGGGCTTCTCCGGAGCGGCGGTCCCGCCCGCCGGCTGCTCCGTGCTGAAGTCCAGTTCCAGCACGTCGTGCTCGACCGGGTAGCGCTGCCGCCAGTTGTCGGTTTCCGGCGGATTCGGGCCGAATTCCAGCAGTGCGTCCCGGGCCAGCTGCTCCACGACCTCTTGGTGCTTGAGGTCCCGCAGCCACACGCCGGGAAGGGCGCCGACCCCGTACTGGGCGCCGACGATGCTGCCGCAGATCGCGGCGGTCGAGTCGCTGTCCCCGGAGTGGTTGACCGCGGTCATGATGGCGTCCATGACCGTGTTCGTGCTCAGCGCCGCGCACACGGCGATGGCCAGCGCCTCGTGACCGGCCCAGCCCCCGCCGAGCCGGTCCTTGAGCTGCTCGGCGGACGGGGTGCCCTGCTGCGCGAGCTCGACAGCGGTCTGCAGGAGCTGGTCGGTGGTCTCGTGCCGGGGGTAGCGCGCCAGCAGCGCCCGGGACTTCGCCAGTGCTTCCGGTAACGGCTTGCCGCGCAGCAGCGCGTGGACCAGCGCGGCGAGCACACCGGCCGGCAGGTACCCCTCCGGCTGGGAGAAGGTCAGCGCCGCGGTGGCAGCGGCCAGGTCGAACACTTCGGCCGGATCGTCCGACCACAGCGCGATCGGCGCCGCGCGCACGACGCCCGCGCAGTCGTTCGCGTCGTTGATCTGGTGGGTGAACGTGCCGGGTCTCCCGGTCGAGGCGAATTCGCGCAGCGCGGTGATGCAGCTGCTGTTCGGCGACCGCACGGAGAACAGCTCGCGCTGGTTGATCAGCCAACCGTTTGGCTCCGGGTTGCGCTCGGCGAACGGTCCGGCGGCCCGGACCCACGCGTAGCCCTGGGTGTGCAGCCAGCGCTGGTAGGCCAGCTGGATCGAGGGCAGCGGCGTGTCGGCCAGCTGGTTGCGCACCGCGATGTGCCCTCGGATCAGCCCTTCCAGGGTGAACAGGGTCAGCTGCGTGTCGTCGGTGAACTCGCCCGGGTGGTCGCCGTTGCGGTCGTAGTCGCGGACACCGGATTCGCCGAACCGGCTGCGGATCTGGCCCACCGGGTAGAACTCGACGGGTGCGCCCAGCGCATCGCCAATCGCGCTGCCCAGCATCGAGCCGAGGAAGCGCTTGCCGAACTCGCTCGCGGTCGGATCCGGTTGCGCCGGGGCCTGTTCCTGCCGTTGCTGGGGCTGCGCTGGCTGGCCGTTCTGCCCTTGCTGCTGCGGTGGCTGCGGTTGGCCGTTGCTGGGCTGCGGCGGTTTCGGTTGCGCTTCCGCCGGAATCGTCACGGTCGGCGCTTCCGCGCTGGCCTGCTGCGTCGGCACCGGTGTCTGCTTCGTGGCCGCGTCGCTGGCCGGCGGGATGGGGGCCGGGGTCTTCGGCGGGTTGGCGCCGGCGGCCTTGACCAGGTCCTCGCCCGGGATGCGGGCTTTGACCGGGCTCGTCGGGTTGATCTGCAGGTCGACGCCGGTGAGGTTGTGCCCGGCCAGTTGCCGGCCGGTCATCCGCTGCCAGGTGCTCCAATTCGGAGGCAGGTAGTTGTCGGAGGTGAACACCTGCAGCTGTCGTCGGCCGGATTCGTGCTCGAGCAGGAACAATCCGCTGCCCTGTGGCTGGGCGAAGAGGATCAGCTCGGCTTCCAGCAGGGCGTTCAACAGGGTTTGCCCCGGCGCGTATCCGGTGGTGGTGAGCTGCAGCGCGCGTTCGGCGTCGTTGGTCGGCGCGGGCAGTCGCAGAGCAACGGGTGAAGGGCGGTAGTTGGGATTCGGGGAGAACTCGTCGGTGATTTCGCCGCGCTCATCGACCCGGTAACCGCCGATGAACCCCCAAGGGGGCACCTCCGCGTTCGGGTCGGTGAAGATCGGATCCACCACGTACAGCCAGGAGTTCGGCTGCTTCTTCGCCTGCTCCCGCATGGCCGGTGTGATGGCCGGCCGGCTCGGTTGCTGCGTATTCATCTCGCGCTTTTGTCCCCGACTCCTCTTCCAGGCTTGCATTCGATGCCCCCACCCCAGTGGTCACTGACGGTGCCGGATCTACAGCTCCGACGCGGCAGAGGGGTTGCCGGTTTCGTCGCTGACGCTCGGACAAACTCTCTCACGACCACTCGGAGTGAATCTTAGTGATTTGGATCGTCAGGGGTACTGAAGATCAACGCCCGTGTTTCATGATTGATGATCTGTTACCGCAACAGTGAGTAGGCAGGCTACACATGGCATTCCGGTGGGGCCGGGAAGAGCTTCCGCCTGACCGGGAGTGATCCGAAAACCGCAGTACGCGCTCAGCTCGGAGGGAACCGAACCGTCCTCGGGCAGCGGGAAGAAGTGGCACGAGCGCTCCTGCTCGGTCCGGGCCAACTGCGGCAGGATGCGGGCGATCAAATGAGACCGGGACGGCACCGTTCCCCCAACGGACTAGGTCGGCGGCAACCGCGGGTCGGGGGCCGGCGGTTGCCGCCAGTTGCGTGCGAAGCTGGTCCGCACGACAACATCATGCCGCTGGGGCGGCCACAACACTCCGTTTTGTCGAATTTTCGCCGCAGGATTGGTGAATTCGCCTGATCAGCTCACAGCGCCGCCGGATACGCGGCGGATTCGGTGCTGGCGGCGAGCGCTTCGGCGTACCGGGACACGACGAGCTCGGCAACACCCGCGTCATCGGCCATCGGAGCGGCGATCTGCTGGGTGTGCGGCTGCGCGAGCTGGATGATGCGATCGGGCAGCAGACCGGGGGCGAGGAACCACGAGCCCACTGCGATCCGCTTCGCCCCGCGCGCCCGCAGCAGGTCGACGGCCGCGGGGACGTCGGGTTCGGCGGCCGCGGCGAAGGCCGGGGCCACCCCGGCCCAGCTGGTGCGCGCCTGCCAGCTCTCGGCGACCTCGGCGACCAAGCGGTTGGCCGGCGCGTGCGATGAGCCGGCAGCGGCCAGCACCACGCCCAGCTCCGGATCGTCCGGGCGGACCCCGGTCTGCATCAGGCGCCGCCACGCCGCTCGGTCCAACCGCTCGTCCGGCCCCAGCACGTCGCTGACGTGCACTCGCAGGCCGGAGAACCGCTGCTGGGCCTCGGCGACCGCTGCGGGAACGTCGACCCGCGCGTGGTACGCCCGGCCCAGCAGCAGCGGTACCAGGACCGCTTCGCGGTAGCCGTCGCCGTGCACGGACTTCAGCACGTCCCCGACGCGCGGTGCGGACAGGTCGAGGAAGGCGACCCGCACGTCCAGTCCGGGCACTGCGGCGCGGACCGCGTTGGCCAGCGAGTGGATGGTCGCTGCCGAACGCGGGTCACGGCTGCCGTGGGCGACGGCTACCAGTGGAATCATGATCGGTCAGCTCGAAGCCTCGGCGAGAGCGGCGAGCGGAACACCGACCAGACCCGCGGCCAGGGTGGTGCCGTCCGCCGGGTCGATGAGGATGAACGAACCCGTCCGGCGGCTGGCCGAGTACTCGTCCACCGGCAGCGGCTCGGAGGTCAGCAGGCGCACCCGACCGATTTCGTTGAGCTGCAGCGCATCCGGAGAAGCCACACTGGACAGCTGCTGCTCGTCGAAGCGGGCCGTCAGTTCGGTGACCATGGCCTGCACGGTCCGGGTGCCGTGCTTGAGCAGGACCCGGGAACCGGCGTTGAGCGGCTTCTCGGCCAACCAGCAGACGGTGGCGTCGATGTCGTCGGTGGGCACCGGAGCCGACTCGGCGGCCGCGATGAGATCGCCTCGAGTGATGTCGATGTCGTCTTCCAGGAGCAGGGTGACCGAGCGCCCGGAAGCGGCCTTCGGCGCCGAGACCCCGTCCGGGGTGTCGATCTTGGCGATCTTGGTGCGGACTCCCGACGGGAGCACCACCACTTCGTCGCCTTCGGACACCACACCAGCGGCGATCTGGCCGGCGTAGCCGCGGTAGTCGGGGTAGTCCGGAGTGCGCGGGCGGATGACGTACTGCACCGGCATCCGGAACGGAGCGGTGTACGGGTCCGGGGCGACCGGCACCGTCTCCAAGTGCTCCAACAAGGACGGTCCCGAGTACCACGGGGTGCGCTCCGAGCGCTCCACGACGTTGTCGCCGTGCAGCGCGGAAACCGGGATGGTCACCACCGCGTCGTCGGAGTAGCCGAGCGCCTCGGCGTGCTGGACGAAGTCCTCGGAGATCTTGGTGTAGACGGACTCGTCGAAGTCCACCATGTCGATCTTGTTGACGGCCAGCACCAGGCGCGGAACGCCCAGCAGCGCCAGCACCGCGGCGTGCCGGCGGGTCTGCTCCACCACGCCGTTGCGGGCGTCCACCAGCAGCACGGCCAGCTGCGCGGTGGAGGCACCGGTCACGGTGTTCCGGGTGTACTGCACGTGCCCCGGGGTGTCGGCGAGCACGAAAGTCCGCTTCGGCGTGGCGAAGTAGCGGTAAGCCACGTCGATGGTGATGCCCTGTTCGCGCTCCGCGCGCAGACCGTCCACCAGCAGCGACAGGTCGGGGGCCTCCAGGCCGCGGTCGGCACTGGCCCGCTGCACCGACTCCAGCTGGTCGGCCAGCACCGACTTGGTGTCGTGCAGCAGCCGGCCGACCAGGGTGCTCTTGCCGTCGTCGACGGAACCGGCGGTGGCCAGCCGCAGCAGGTCGGTCTGCGCCGGGAGTTCCGGCGCGACGCGGGCGGTCGTCTCGGTCATGTCAGAAGTAGCCTTCCCGCTTGCGGTCCTCCATCGCGGCTTCCGACAACCGGTCGTCGGCGCGGGTGGCGCCTCGCTCCGTCAGCCGGCTGGCCGCGACTTCAGCAATAACTTCGTCCACTGTGTACGCTTCGGATTCCACGGCGCCGGTGCAGGAGCCGTCGCCGACAGTCCGGTAGCGGACGGTCTTCTCCACCAGGGTCTCGCCCTCGCGCGGGCCACCCCACGGGCCGGAAGTCAGCCACATGCCGTCCCGCAGGAACACCTTCCGCTTGTGCGCGTAGTAGATGCTCGGCAGCTCGATCTTCTCCCGCTGGATGTAGCGCCAGACGTCCAGCTCGGTCCAGTTCGACAGCGGGAACACCCGGACGTGCTCACCGGGGCGGTGCCGACCGTTGTAGAGGTTCCACAGCTCCGGGCGCTGCCGGCGCGGCTCCCACTGGCCGAAGGCGTTGCGCAGGCTGAAGATCCGCTCCTTGGCGCGGGCCCGCTCCTCGTCGCGGCGGCCACCGCCGAACACCGCGTCGAAGCGGTTGTCCCGGATCGCGTCCAGCAGCGGAGTGGTCTGCAGCGGGTTGCGGGTGCCGTCCGGGCGCTCCTGCAGGCGACCGTCGTCGATGTACTCCTGCACCGACGCGACGACCAACCGGAGCCCGGCCGAGGCCACCAGGTTGTCCCGGAACTCCAGCACCTCGGGGAAGTTGTGACCGGTGTCCACGTGCAGCAGCGGGAACGGAACCGGGGCCGGCCAGAACGCCTTGCGGGCCAGGTGCACCAGCACGGTGGAGTCCTTGCCGCCGGAAAACAGGATCACCGGGCGGTCGAACTCGCCGGCCACCTCGCGGAAGATGTGGATGGCCTCCGATTCCAGCGCAGTGAGGTTGTCCTGCTGCGGTGGTGCATCACTGGTCGCCGGCGATTCGATCCCGGAATCGATCGTGCTCATGCCGCTTCCCTTCAATCCTGCGGAATCCCTCAACCGTGCAGCCCGCACTCGGTCTTCGCGGTGCCTGCCCAACGGCCGCTGCGCGGATCAGCGCCCGGCGCGGGCTTGCTGGTGCACGGCTGGCACCCGATCGACGGGTAACCGGCGGGCACCAGTGGGTTCACCAGCACGTTGTGCTCGTTGATGTAGTTGTTCATGTCCTCGTCGGTCCACGCCGCGAGCGGGTTGATCTTGATCAGGTTGTTGCGCTCGTCCCAGCCGACGATCGGCGCGTTCGCCCGCGTCGGAGCCTCCACGCGGCGCAACCCGGTCACCCACGCCTCGTAGCGGGCCAGGGTGTTCCGCAGCGGCACGACCTTGCGCAGGAAGCAGCAGCGGTTCGGATCGCGCTCGTACAGCCGCGGACCCTCGGCGGCGTCCTGCTCGGCCACCGTCTGCTCCGGGACGGCGTTGATCAGGTTGATGTCGTAGGTCTGCGCCACGGCATCCCGGGTTCCGATGGTTTCGGCGAAATGGTAGCCAGTGTCCAGGAAGAGCACGTCCACCCCGGGCTTGACGCGGGCGGCGAGGTCCACCAGCACCGCGTCCTGCATGTTCGAGGCCACGATCAGCTTGTCGCCGAAGGTCTCCGCAGCCCACCGCAACGCTTCCTCGGCGCTGGCCTCGGCCAGCTCGGGAGCGGCCCTCTCGACGAGGGCGCGCAACTCCTCGTCGCTGCGCCGGGCTCCGGTGTTCGTGGTGTCGGCAGTCATCGCTCTCCGTTCTCTCCGAGGGCCAGTCCGACCATTCGTACGGTGAACACTCGCAAACACGCTAAGCACTGCCACGCGCCGGGCGGCTCCGGTTGCGGAGTGAGTTCTTCATCACCGCAGTACGGGCAGTAGAACGGCACAGCGCGGGTGTTCTGAGTCACTTGAGGTCAGCTTCCTCGGCTCGGGCGACCCACTGCGCGAAGCGTTCTCCCCCGGTGCGCTGCTCGACGTAGCGGCGCACCACTCGTTCCACGTAGTCACCGAGTTCTGCGGAAGTCACCTTGTGGCCCCGGATCTTGCGGCCGAACCCGGCGTCGAGGGCCAGTCCGCCGCCCAGGTGCACCTGGAAACCGGGGACCTGGTTGCCGTCGGCGTCGGTGACCATCTGGCCCTTCAAGCCGATGTCGGCCACCTGGGTGCGGGCGCAGGCGTTGGGGCAGCCGTTGAGGTTGATGGTGATCTGGTCCGGCAGATCGCTCTGGATGTCGGCCAGCCGCCGCTCCAGGTCCTCGATCAGCTCGATGGCGCGCTGCTTGGTCTCCACAATGGCCAACTTGCAGAACTCGATGCCGGTGCAGGCCATCACACCGCGCCGCCAGGGCGACGGATCGGCGTGCAGACCGAGCTGCGCCAGGTCGGAGACCAGGGTCTCCACCTCGTTCTCCGGCACGTCCAGCACCAGCAGGTTCTGCTCCACCGTGGTGCGGATCCGGCGCGAGCCGACCCGCTCGGCCGCCTTGGCCACCTCCACCAGCGTGGCGCCGTTGACCCGGCCGGCCGCGGACTTCACGCCGACGTAGAACTTGCCGTCCCGCTGCGGGTGCACCCCGAGGTGGTCGCGGGGGCCTTCCGGAGTGGGCGGGGCCGGGCCGTCGACGAGCTTGCGGTGGAGGTACTCGTCCTCCAACACCTGCCGGAACTTCTCCGGCCCCCAGTCGTTGACCAGGAACTTCAACCGAGCGCGGTGCCGCAGCCGCCGGTAGCCGTAGTCCCGGAAGATGGACACCACCGCGTGCCAGACCTCGGGCACCTCCTCCAACGGCACCCACGCGCCCAGCCGAACCGCGAGCTTCGGGTTGGTCGACAGCCCGCCGCCGACCCACAGGTCGAACCCGGGGCCGTGCTCGGGGTGCTCCACGCCGACGAAGGAGACGTCGTTGATCTCTGGAACCGTGTCCCAGCGCGGAGAACCGCTGATGGCGGTCTTGAACTTCCGCGGCAAGTTGGACAGCGACTTGTCCCCGATGTAGCGCTCGGTGATCTCCTTGATCGCCGGAGTGGCGTCGATGATCTCGTCAGCGGCGATCCCGGCCACCGGCGAGCCGAGGAGCACGCGGGGGCAGTCGCCGCAGGCCTCGGTCGTGTGCAGACCGACCGCCTCCAGCTTCTCCCAGATGGCGGGGACGTCCTCCACCCGCACCCAGTGCAGCTGGACGTTCTGCCGGTCGGTGATGTCGGCGGTGTTGCGCGCGTAGGTCTGCGACACCTCGCCGATGGTGCGCAGCTGCTCGGTGGTCAGCGCGCCGCCGTCCACCCGCACCCGCATCATGAAGTACTTGTCGTCGAGCTCCTCGGGCTCGATGGTCCCGGTGCGCGCGCCCGGGATGCCCGGGGCCCGCTGGGTGTAGAGGCCCCACCAGCGGAACCGGCCGCGCAGATCAGCGGGGTCGATCGAATCGAAACCGCGGTGCGCGTAGATGTTCTCGATGCGCTGGCGGACGTTCAGCGGGTTGTCGTCCTTCTTGGACCGTTCGTTGGCGTTGAGCGGTTCGCGGTACCCGAGCGCCCACTGTCCTTCCCCGCGGGTCTTGCGCTTGCGGACAGGGCGGCTCGGCGCCTGCATCGGGGGGACCATCCGGAACCTCCGGGAGGGACTGGGCGCGGCAGCACCGACGCGGTTGTTGCTGGATCCACGGTCGGCGTGCCCGGCGCCGACTGGACATTGCAGTTGAACCGGCGGCGGGTTAAGCCAGAGGACGGCACAGCGCGCTGGAGACCCGCAGCAGGTCCACGTAGCGGCGAGCCACCAGCAAGTTGATCGAATGCGCAGCCATCGGACGGAAGAGTGCCAGCTCGCGACCTGCAGGACCACCCCCATCCGGATAGTGAGACAGTGGAGGCGTGGTTGCTTCCTCACCCGCTGCAGACCCAGCTCCGGCCGACGGGAGGCTCCCGGCCGAGGCCCTCCGCGAGCTGGGGTCCCGGCCGTTCGGCATCTACGTGCACGTGCCGTTCTGCGCCACCCGCTGCGGCTACTGCGACTTCAACACCTACACCGCCGACGAGTTGGGCAAATCGGCCACTTTCGGCAGCTGGCTGACGGCGCTGAAGGCCGAGCTGGAACTCGGCGCTCGAGTGCTGACCGAGCACGGGCAGCAGCTGCCGCAGGCGGAGACCGTCTTCTTCGGCGGCGGGACCCCTTCGCTGCTCGGCCACGAGCTGCTCGG
>Ga0079224_100001779_pt1 | contig 25324 bp, 20 predicted proteins | sample Stecom2015_FD_80414 | JGI IMG/M metagenome (GOLD analysis project Ga0079224, IMG submission 80414) | Agricultural soil microbial communities from Utah to study Nitrogen management - Steer compost 2015 | ecosystem: Environmental > Terrestrial > Soil > Agricultural land | place: USA: Utah... | reverse complement strand
TCAAAAGGCCCACAACTTTAATCTAACTCTAATATACTTATAAAGTATTCCTAATAAGGCGTGCCTCATCTTTGCTGCATTATAATGAATGATAATGACGGCAAAGACACCTATTCTATTGGTTATATTTTTTCTTTCTTCCATTTGTAGCGTCTCTTACGGACAGATAAAACCGGACACGCTCCGCATATATCCGGAAGAAGCGGAACAGCTATTTCTTCGCAATAACTTATCATTGATAGCCGAACGATTAAATATCGATCAGGCAAATGCTTTGATACTGCAAGCGAAAGTTTGGCCAAACCCAAACTTGAGTATTGATGAAATCAACTTGAATCGCAATTCTACATCCGAATCCATTCCGCCCCTATTCGGAAGCTTTGCGCGCAATCAACAATTTACCGTACAACTCGAACAATTGATCTTAACGGCTAGGAAAAGAAAGAAAAACATAAGTCTTGAAGTCAGCAATAAACAATTAGCGGAAAATACGTTCATCGACTTTTTACAATCATTAAAAGTAGAGTTTAGGGCGCTTCTGGCTAATTTATTATTTAATCAGGAAACTTTTTCGGATCTGGAACGACAAGCACAGCTCGTTAACAAGCTAGTAAAGGCACAGGAGGCGCAACTGCAGGAAGGAAATATATCGCAGGCCAGCTATCTACGCCTCAAGGCGCTTGAAATTGAGCTGCTCAGTGAGCTTAATGAAACTAGCGAAGAACGAAATAAGTTGCAATCAAATCTAAAAACGCTTATGGCCATTAGTGGTTCTACCTTCATTGTATTACATGACAATAAACTTAACGAAAAGACGATTAATAAATGGTCCGATATGCCCTATACGGCATTGCTTGAAATGGCTGATCATCATAACAGTCAACTTAAGATTGCCAATAGTCTAAAAGAAGTTTCATCATCTACATTGGCTGTTGAAAAAGCAAAAAGGATTCCAGACCTGACTGTTAATTTAAACTATGATCGCAATGGTTCTACGATGTTCAATTTTTTCGGTGCCGGTATTTCGTTCGATTTACCCTTATTTGATAGAAACAAAGGCGATATTAAGTATGCCACAATTGAGATGAAAAAGCAGGAGCAGTTGACGGAGGAAAAGAGAAACGCCATTCGCAATCAGCTGGACGAGGCCTACAAAAACATCCGCCAGCGGATTCAGCTTTATAGAAGTTTCGATGCCAATTACCTTGTTCAGTTAGAAAAAATGCAATCATCTATCGCCAATAATCTACTCGGCCGCAACCTGAGTCTGCTTGAATTTCTTGATCTGTTCGATTCATTTAAAAGCAATAAACAATTGTACTATAAAACGAAAAGGGATATTCAATTACAGGCTTGCGAACTGACCTATATAATTGGCAAGGATCTGTAGCTGGATAGGAAAAATTAAATAGGTATAAGAAAGTAAGCTTCAACTAACATATTAACCAAGTTTATTCAAAGCGCTTCGGCGCTGAAAATAGCATTTATAGATTAGTACCTTAAACAGGTGATACATAAACAAATTCATTCTAATGAGAAAAAGTATAATATTTATTTCGTTCATTATAGCCTTAGGTGTAAGCTCTTGTAATTCAAGTAAAGAAAGCAATGGAGGTCAAGAAGAAGAAAACATAAAAAAAACCTGTTTGAACGATGATCTTAAAAAAATAATATCAACCGAGACGATCCGAACAAGCGTTGAAAACAAGGAAATTCTCAAACTTACCGGAAGTGTTAGCTATGACGAAGATAAAGTTTACAAATTTGTACCGCTATTAAGCGGTGTGGTGCAACATGTGGGATTCAGCCTTGGCGACTATGTGAAGAAAGGTCAGATATTACTTGAAATAAGCAGCACGGACCTGAATGATATGGTTGCCGGTTTGAATGAAGCCGAACTAAAATTAAAAATTGCACAAAGACAATTAAGCGCAACCCAAAATTTATATGCCGATGGCGTAGCTTCGGATAAAGAAATTTTAGAGGCACAGGCTGATGTAAGCAATGCACAATCCGAAATTAAAAAGACCAAAGCAAGCTTAGACATCTTTGGTGGCAATATTGAAAAAGGAGTACTGGTTATCCGCTCAAAGAATGATGGGTACATCGTGGAGAAAAATATTGTAAATGGTCAACAGATAGAAGCGGGAGGAGAACCGCTGTTTGTAATTGGCGATTTGAGTAGGGTTTGGGTAAAAGCTAACGTGTATACCGGCAATATTAGTAGTGTACGAAGGGGACAATCTGTCAATATAGAAACAACAGCCTATCCAAACAAGCATTTTAATGGGGTTATTAATCGTATTTCCAATGTAGTGGACCCAAACGAACGTGTTCTGAAAGCCATTATTGAGCTAGACAATCAAGACTTACTATTAAGACCGGAAATGATGGCTACCATTGATGTTTACTTAGATCATCAAGTTCACAGCATGGCCATTCCACATAACGCCGTTATTTTTGATAATGAAGCGTATCATCTTATTAAATACAATAACGATTGTGATTTAGAGGTGGTGGATTTTACACCTAGCTATGAAGACAATCATTATTATTATGTGTCTGATGACCACCTTCATGACGGTGATCGTATTATTGGTAAAAACAGTTTATTAATCTATAACCGATTGATCGGAAGATAACAATTTGTTCTAAGTTATTTTAAGCGCTATCCCCTACTCATACTTTATTTCAAATGATTAAACTTGTAGAGAAGATTGTTGGTTTTTCACTGAAGAATCAACTGATTGTTTTCTTTTTTGTGGCCCTCTTGATAGCCGCCGGCGTCTATGCGTATAAACATACTCCTATAGAAGCCTTTCCTGATGTTACCAATACACGTGCACGGATCATCACGCAATGGCCCGGGAGAAGCGCCGAAGAAATAGAAAAGTTCATTACTTTGCCGATAAGCAAGGAAATGAACACCATTCCCGGTAAAACAGAAGTCCGCTCCATATCACTTTTTGGCCTATCTGTGATCACTGTCAATTTCAAAGATCATATAGAAGACTTTTACGCCCAACAGTATACAGCCAACCGGTTGCGTGCTGTTGATCTACCCGAAGGGGCTGAGGCAGAAATAGAGCCGCCCTATGGGGCAACCGGCGAGATTTTTAGGTATGTAATTAAAAGTGAAAAAAAGATTCCAATTAGAGAGTTATCTGCATTGCAAAACTGGGTTATTGAAAGAGAACTTTTATCCGTAGATGGCGTGGCAGACATTGTTAGTTTCGGTGGTGAGGAAAAGATATTTGAAATAAGAGTTAATCCCGCTGAGTTAGCAAACTATAATTTGACGGCTCTTGATGTATATGATGCGGTAGAAAAGAGCAATATTAATGTGGGAGGCGATGTCATTCAAAGGGGCGATCAAGCCTATGTGGTTCGGGGAGTTGGTTTACTTGACAAGGTAAGTGATATCGCCAGTATATTGATAAAAAATGTAAACGGGGTACCCGTACTGGTAAAAAATGTGGCCGACGTCCAGATTAGCAGCAAACCAAGATTAGGTCAGGCCGGATTAAATGAACAAGACGACCTGATCGAAGGCATCGTCGTGATGTTACGGGGCGAAAACCCAAGTGAAGTTATTGAACGATTGAAAGAACGTATACAGGATTTAAACGATCGTATACTGCCGAAAGGTGTTAAAATTGAAGCTTTTCACGATCGCACGCATCTTGTGGAGAAAACGGTAGATACTGTAACGCATAACTTGATTGAAGGTATTGTACTGGTATCCGTTGTCATATTCTTATTTCTATTTAACTGGCGTACAACCGTAATCGTTGCTTCCGTCATCCCACTGGCGTTTCTGTTCGCAATTTTGATGCTGAGGATCCAGGGTTTACCCGCCAATTTAATTTCAATTGGTGCTATTGATTTCGGATTACTTTTGGAAGGTACGATGGTTATTGTAGAGCACGTATATGTAAGTCTCGACAAAAAGGCGAAGCTATTGGGAATGGAACGCTTCAACAAAATTGCTAAAGGAGGCATTATAAGAAAAAACGCAAAGGGCGTTGCAAAATCTATCCTTTTTGCCCAAATCATATTGATCATCGCACTGATGCCGATTTTTACTTTCCAGAAAGTTGAAGGCAAGATGTTTGCACCCTTAGCTTTCACTTTGGGTTATGCACTTTTAGGATCGCTTTTATTATCGCTCACCTACGTTCCGGCCATGTGCAAGCTCTTATTGAATACCCATGTGGTGGATCGGCACAATCCCGTTGCCGAGTTCTTTCGTCGGCTCATTTTCAATTGTTATCAATTTGCCCACAGGCATATCAAAGCAACCCTGTTCTTTTTTGCTTTGCTTTTAACAATTTGCAGCATCGGCTTTACCAAAATTGGTACAGAATTCATACCTGAATTGAATGAGGGTGCCATCTATATACGAGCAACCCTACCAAATAGCGTAAATCTCGACGAATCGGTACGTTTAACCAAAGAAATGAAAGAAAAATTGAGAAGATTTCAGGAAGTGAAGTTTATACTGACACAAACAGGACGACCTAACGATGGAACGGACCCAACTGGTTTCTTCAATATAGAATTTCATGTACAGCTAAAGGACGACAACGAATGGCGAAAAAACATAACGAAAGAAGACCTCCTGGAAGAGATGGAAGCAACGCTTAATGTTTATCCAGGGATTAATTTCGGCTTTAGCCAACCCATTATGGATAATGTGGAGGAGTATGTTGCCGGTGTTAAGAGTTCTTTAGTGGCAAAAGTATACGGTGATGATCTATACAAATTAGAACAAATTGCGGATAGTATCGCCAAAAGCCTGAATCAGGTAAAGGGGATTGAAGATCTATTAGTTTTTAGAAATATTGGCTTACCGGAATTAAGAATACGCTTGAGTGAGGCCAGAATGGCACGATACGGTGTTTCCATGCGTGACGCACAAGCCGTTGTTGAAATGGCTATTGGCGGAAAGGCGGCGTCTACCTTTTATGACGGAGAAAAGATGTTTGATATTCGCGTACGCTATGATAAGCCCTTTCGGGATACAGAAGAACAGATTAAAAATATTTTAGTTCCTTCAATCGATAATGCTAAAATTCCGCTCTACGAAATTGCTGACATCGGGTATCATTCAGGCCCTGCCTTTATTTATCGGCAAGGGAACTCGCGCTATATTGCCGTCGGCTTTTCAGTCAGGGGACGTGACCTGGGCAGCGCAATTAAAGAAGCACAGGATAAGGTAACGAAACAAGTGTCTCTCCCCTCATCCTACAGATTAGAGTGGGCGGGTGATTTTGAAAACCAACAACGCGCTTTAAGTAGACTGGCCGTTATAGTGCCCGTGTCTCTGCTGCTAATAGCCTTTCTTTTGTACTTAAACTTTGGCAACTTAAAGGATACACTCATTTCGTTAATAACCATTCCTTTTGCCTTTATTGGTGGCTTCATATCTTTATGGTTAACAGGAACCATTTTTGGTATTTCTGCCGGTATTGGTTTCATTATTTTGTTCGGTGTAGGAACAATTGATGGAATTATTCTTATTTCAGTTATGAAAAGCAATTTAATCAAGGGCAAAGATCTATCAAATGCTATTTCGGAAGGAGTATATGACCGAATTAGACCGGTGTTTATGATTGCTATTATGGGATCATTAGGTTTATTACCAGCTGCCCTTTCTCAGGGAATGGGTTCTGAAATACAGAAACCCTTAGCCATCATGATCGTTGGGGGGCTCTTAATCTGCATGATACTGAGCCTTGTTGTTTTACCACAGGTATTTTACCTGGCCTATAAAAAGAAAAAGTAATAATCGATTAAAGCAGCGTACCCTTTAGAATCGATGTCGCCACGGTGAAATAGATGACCAACCCCGTAACATCCACTAAAGTAGCAACAAAAGGAGCCGATGACGTGGCGGGATCGGCTCCCAATTTTCTTAAAATGAAGGGAAGCATGGAGCCAACCAAAGAACCCCATAATATCACTCCTACCAGGGATAGGCCTACGACCATACTGATTAAAAACCAGTCTTGCCCATATTCGCCGAAAAGATGATAACCGAATATCCGCAATAAGCCAAGCACACCTAAGATAACGCCTAATATGACACCGGATATCAATTCCCTTTTAAAGACTCTAAACCAATCAGATAGATTAACCTCTCCCATAGCCATCGCCTGGATAATAAGAGCAGAAGCTTGCGAACCGGTATTCCCTCCACTTGAAGTAATCAAAGGAACAAAGGTCATCAATACAACGGCTGTCGCCAATTGTACCTCATATTTTTCAATAACGGTAGCTGTAAATAGCTGACCGATAAACAACACCATTAACCATGGAGCGCGTTTTTTTACCAGATGCCAAATTGATACGTCCAAATAAGGTTCGTCCAGCGCTTCGGACCCCCCCATCCGTTGTATGTCCTCAGTATACTCTTCATTAGCTATCCACAACACATCGTCCACCGTCACGATCCCCAACATAATTCCCTGCTTATCAGTTACGGGTAGAGCCACCCGGTTGTTCATCCTAAATATATTGATAGCTTCTTCTTGTGGATCGAAAGCATTAAGGGCGATTAATCGATTATCCATTAGATCGGCAACCTTTACATCGGGAGCGGACAAAAGTATTTCGCGGATTCGGATATCGTCAAGTAACACGCCTTTATCGTCTATCACGTAAATGACGTCAATGGTTTCGGAGTCTTTCCCATATTTACGTATGTGTTCCAGTGCTTGCGCCACGGTAAAGTCTTGTTTCACCGTTACGTAGTCCGGTGTCATCAATCGACCTACACTATCCTCGGGATAACCCAATAATGTCAGAGCCTCCTTTCTATCCTCAGGCGGCAGTAATATAATCATCTTCTTCACGGCGTCGCCGTGAAGTTCGCTAAAGAAAGCTGTTCGATCATCCGGGGGCAACTCGTTGATCAGTTCAGTTATTTTTGCACCGGATAGTTTCTTTATAATTCGCTCTTGCGTAGGGAAATCTAAAATCCTAAAGACATTAACCGCTCTATTGATACTGAGCGTCTCAATAAATGTAGAACCATATTCGGGCAGTTCGTCGATGAGATCTTCTACCTCGGATATATTTAGGCTATCCAGATATTCTTGTAGCTGTTCCTTATCACCTTCGGCAATCAATAATTCTATTTGTTCTACCAGAGTGTCCAGGTTATTCTCCATACAAAAGCCCTCAAGTAAAGTTTTTACATAAAAATTCTATTTGCTGCAAAAGTCGCCTTTTTTATTGAATAATCTCAAGGTAATTTATACATTTCACCTAAAATAAATTTACCCTTAATGCTTCATAAAGCTCATTTTCATTGCCCTCGCTTTAAGTACTGACATAAGAGCTTGCGTTCAAAAGCCTTTATCATCCAGCTATTTTGCTTTGGCCGATGATTCTCGTGTCTTATTAATATCGATCATATGAAGATCACGACTGAAAAACAAAGCCTGTCTGGTTTAGTTTTTAAACTCCCCAACTTTGTCTGACTTTCGTAATTTTTTTATTCATTAAAATCATATATAAATGTTTTTTGTTTATTTTAGCGACAGGTATGATATGAAATTACCAACTTAAAATAGCATGAGAACGAAAAGGATCAGAAAAGTATATAGCGCTCTTTTTCTTTCTATCTTCTTTTTGAAGATGGCTATTTCAATCGCACCTATATATGCTTCTTTATACGATAGCAAACATGTAATGGCAGTTATCTTGCAATTAGAGATTGAAAACCACTCCGGTAAATCTAATTGTGGCGACACCAATATTGAAAATTTCAGCAAAGAATTCGCAACGGTAATTAATTGGGACATTTTCATGACTCCTTTGCGTTATTTAGCTATTAAGCAATATGTTACAGATGATGACATCAGCGTAAAGTCATTCTACCCTTCTGTCCCGACGCCGCCTCCAAATTGTTAAACAAGTAATTCCCAAATTAATTTTTCCTAAAGCTATAGCACCCACATACCTTATTGGTTATGCGAGCTAGTAAAGGACTGATATACTCCCACAATCAGCTCTTTATAATCGTATAACCAATAATAAAGATTCGGTGCTGTATTGTAGGGATAACATATACTTGCTTAAAACAACAAATAATTATCATTTATCTAACACATTAAAATTTTATGCTAGGCACACGTTTTTCAGCATTTTTTAAAGTTGCCAAAAGAGACTTAAAGTACGACTTACCCGCAAGTGTGGTCGTCTTCCTAGTTGCCTTACCCCTTTGTTTGGGGATAGCAATGGCATCGGGAGCACCTTTATTTGCAGGTCTATTGACAGGAATTGTCGGAGGACTCGTAGTAGCCTCTATTAGTGGTTCGCAATTAAGTGTAAGTGGCCCTGCCGCCGGCTTAACGGTTATTGTTTTCGGTGCTATTCAGTCGTTGGGTTCGTATCATGTTTTTTTATTAGCTGTAGTCTTGGCGGGCATGATACAACTAGTTCTTGGTATGATTAAAGCAGGAACCATCGGCAACTATTTCCCTTCAGCAGTTATCGAAGGTATGTTAGCTGCCATTGGTATAACCATTATCCTTAAACAGTTACCCCATGCATTGGGATATGACGCTGATTTTTTTGGAGATGAAAGCTTCAAGCAATTAGACGGAGACAACACGTTATTAGCTATTAAAGCCGCTTTCGGAGCGATCCATTTAGGTGCTACTATTATAACGGCTTTATCCCTCCTAGTATTAATCTACTGGCCAAAACTTAAAAAGCTGAGTATAGTGCCGGCGCCTCTTATGGTCGTTGTTTTCGCCGTATTGCTTAATATCGCCTTTAAGGGCAGCAAGCTCGAAATTGACCCAAAACATTTAGTTGAGATACCGGTTGTTAACTCTTTTAATGAATTTTTGGGCTTATTTCAGTTTCCTGATTTCACTGCGATCGTAAACTATGATGTTTGGATAGTTGCATTTACAATTGCTATTGTTGCGAGTTTGGAAACACTTCTCTGCATTGAAGCGGTTGATAAACTAGATCCCTATAAGCGTGTATCTCCTACTAATCGGGAGTTGGTTGCGCAAGGAATTGGAAATATGACAACCGGTATGTTAGGTGGCCTTCCAATGACTTCCGTAATTGTGAGGTCTTCCGCAAATGTTAATGCCGGCGGAAAGACCAGGCAAAGCGCGATGTTTCATGGCTTCTGGTTGCTATTAGCACTATTAATTATTCCTGCCATTATTAATATGATACCGCTCGCCTGCTTAGCGGCCATACTATTGGTTACCGGATACAAATTAGCCAAAATCCCCCTATTTACCCGCATGTACCGAAGAGGGCTCGATCAATTTATTCCGTTCGTTGTTACGATATTAGCAATTGTTTTTACTGATTTATTAAAAGGGGTCGGTATTGGCATGGTAGTGGCTATATTCTATATCTTACGTAACAATATGCGCAATCCTTTTGGATATGACCTGGAGGAAAGCAATGGAAATAAAAAAATAAAAGTATACTTATCTGAAGAAGTGTCCTTTCTAAATAAGGCAGCTATTCAACAATCATTATATAATTTGCCGAAAGATGTAACGCATATTATCGTGGACGGAACCGGTAGCCGTTTCATAGACAAAGATGTTGTTCAAGTAATCAAAGACTTTGAACAAAATGCGCTCAGTTCGGGAAAACGCGTCGAATTGATCGATGTGTATGATAAACGAGAAGCGCCGAATATCCATCATTTATTTAAGAAAATACAACCAAGAACAAGAAAAAAAAAGATTAAACCAATAAAACAAATTTAATATGTCGAACAAAGCTTTTAAGAATCCCATTTTAGAAGAAACATTTAATAGAATTAAGGCAGGAAATGACGCATGGGTTAATGAAGTAGCAAGCGATACAACGGGCTTATTTAAAGAATTAGCCAAGGGACAACGTCCTGAGATTCTTTGGATCGGCTGCGCAGATAGTCGTGTACCGGCAAATCAAATCACGCATACAAGACCGGGAGACGTTTTTGTACATAGAAATATTGCAAATATGTGTATTCATTCGGATATGAATATGTTGAGTGTATTGGACTATGCAGTAAATGTATTAAAGGTTAAGCATGTTATCGTTGCAGGGCACTATGGTTGCGGCGGCGTGGCTGCTGCTCTTAGTCAAAAGCAGTTTGGCTTAATTGACAACTGGCTTTGCCATATTAAAGACGTTTATCGCTTACATAAAGGCGAAATCGATGCTATTACCGACTCTACTGCTAAGGTGAATCGCTTGGTTGAACTGAATGTTGCAGAACAGGTATTTAATCTCTGCACTTCAACCATCATCCAAAACGCCTGGAAGGAAAGGGACGATTTAGCTGTTCACGGTATGGTTATTGAACTGGAAACAGGCAGGTTGATTGACCTTGACTTAACTTTTACAGAAAGCACCCAATTGGATGATGTCTTCGCTTATAAATAATAGGCTATGGCGATTATAGTTAAAAAGCCGATAGAGATTATCTCTACCGGCTTTTTTAACGGATAAAGGTTAGGTTAATTAAAGTATATAGAACATTTTTCGATCTGCATTTTTCGCTTCATCTCGCTGATCTTCCATTCGATCATCAAGCCACATTTGCATTAAATCCCGCTCGATTTTTGCGGAAATGGTAGACATAGGCGTATCCGTCGGCTTATTCTCAAATGGATCTTGCAAATGTACAGCCATCTTTTCTATTAAAAGGAACAGCGTACCGATGGCGATAACCAAAGGAATAGATATATATCCGAACAAACCGAAAAGGCTGAATGGCAGCACCGTAATGAATAGATAAATTGCCAAACGTATATATAGTGTATACGTTTCAGGAAATACCGTACTTTTTATGCGTTCGCATTTCCCCATCGAATCGGTCAGCTTCATTAAGGTTCTCTCTAATTCAATCTGTTGAAACTGGTTTAAAAGCCCCTCATTTGTCGCCCTATTAATGTCCATGCCTTGCAACTTAAGTAAAGCATTAGGTACATTGTCATAAGCCTTGACAAACTCAAAATCAGATTCGGATAATAACCTTTTGATATCTTTATACGGATCTTGTTTCCGCAACGACTTCGTTAACGCATAATTCCATGCGATTTGACGTTTAATCAGTCTTTCTTTCAATTCGCCGGTGCTTCCTGAATCGTAAAGATTTCCAATAAATGTGATAACCTGCCTTGCGAAACTTCTTGAATCATTTACGATAGCTCCCCAAACAATGCGGGCCTCCCACCAACGATCATAAGCTTGATTTGAACGAAAAGCCAGTAATAAGGAAATAACCGTTCCAAGAATCGCAGGCACACCTCCTATTGGAATGTCAAAATTAAATATGTTCAGTTGGTGTGAAACCGTCACAACAATGGCATATATGGCAACCAGCGCGCTGTCGTATTTTACTTTACCAAGCACGTATCCTATGGGTATATTGTTTTTCAGTAGCATAAGTAAATTCTTTAAGTTTTTTGATTTATAGGAGCGCTCTTTCTAATTCCCGAGCATAAATTGCTTTCTCCTCCTCGGTTAATTTACTGCCCATCTGCTTTCTTGATGGAACCCATTTGTTCCATTTACACCTTTCAATTAGATCAATGGGATCGGAACTCTCCTTGGTAATCATCTGTAATTCAATAGAAGGATCGTAAACAATTTCATCGATACGGTTTGCATCCAAAAAGTTTCTAAAAAGTGCAATTGTATTCCCGTAAAAGTATTCAAATCTTACGTCTTTAATCCTTTCGAACTCATCCTGTATACATCTACAATAATTTTCGAATGATCTTGGGATCAATTCTATTTCTTTAGTCCTTTTCGACAAAAGCAACAAATCAGTTATAGAATCAGAAAGTTTCACTACGCTAAAGAATAAAACAGATACCTCTTTTTCATTGCAAGACAAAAGATAATCGGTCAGAATATCCAATGATTGGCCTGAAAAATCAGTCGGAATAAGAATTTTCTTCATAAAATGTCTCCTTTTAGCTTAAAAATCAATAAAAAAGAACATTGCTAAAGCTCCCACAAACAATTGCTCATTTTACCTAACTTTACAAAGAAATAAGAAACTCATTAAAGAAGATTAAGGATAAAATTAAAATAGGATTAGAGTTTTAGGTAAAATCAAGCTATGACCTTATTTATGATTGGCAACGCTTGGCAGTAAAACAGTGATATCTGTTCCGGAATTTACTTGGGTTCTAATATCGATTGTGCCTCTGTGTAAGCGAATTATTTTTAAGGCTAAAGGTAACCCTACACCATGTCCTTCATAAAAATGAGTGTTGGATGCCCTGAAAAATGGTTCGAAGATGTATTTCTTTTCTTGTTCGGGGATACCTATCCCTTCGTCTAAAACATTAATGAGAATATGTTTATTAGAAGTTTTTAAATGAATTCGTACTGGCTTGTTGTCGGAGTATTTGCAGGCATTTGTCACAATATTAGATAAAGCCAGCTGTAACAAATGTTCATATCCCATCACCGTAAGTTCATCTTCCTCCTCCGGCAAGTCTTCAAAGGTTAACCTCAATTCACAATCGGGATTCACCTGATCGGTGATCTTTTTAATATTCATTAAAAGCTGATCCATTCGCACCCGTTCTTTTGGCTGCTTACTTTTATCTGCAGACGTTTTGGCAAGGTAAAGTAAGCCACTGATAATCTCCTGTAATTTATCCGCTTCGCTAATAATGACCGACAAGGATTGTTTATGTGATTCTGGCAATTCACCGCTACCTATAGCCAATTCTGCTTCCCCGGATATAATGCTGATGGGAGTTCGTAGCTCGTGAGAAGCATTACTGATGAAATTACTCTGTGTATCAAATGCAGTTTCCAATCGATCCAGCATATCATTAAATGTTGTGGTAATTTCAGCCAGCTCATCCGTTCCTTTACGTCCAGGCAAGCGTAGATGTAGGTTATCAGCCGTTATTTCCTGCACTTTTTTAATAATTTGCGAAAAAGGTTTGAAAATTTGTTGAGAAAAAACCTTGCCGATGAAATAAACAACCAGAATAGATATAAAAAAACCGATGATCAATATTTTTTGAAGCATGGCCAGTTCACGGAAACCGGAAGGGTCTTTGGCGTAAACCACTACAATGAAATCACCTTTCTCCGACTTAAAAAATCGACCGGCAAAAAAATCGTTCCGGTTATTATATCGACTACGGCCTTTTTTTAGTATTTCCGTAAAAAAGCTCTTCGGCAGTTGCGGCGCCCCCTTTTTTGGAATTACCTTTCCATGTTCAACACGAAAGAAGAAATCGCTTTCTGCCGGCAATCTTTCGAGATAACGATTTCGTATCCGTCGGTAATAGTAAATGGTCAGTTCGTCTTCCTGCATATATACCTCAGCACCGATATTCACCCTTGCCTCCAAGCGCTTATAGAAATCTTCAAAAGCATACTGCTGCGTAAAAAAGAAGATAGCTCCCATTAAAATGGAAATTAATCCGAGCGCAACACAGAAGAAAAGAAGAACAAACTTATTTTGGATTTTCATCTAAGTCAACATATTCTTTATCATCAGAGAAGCTTATACCGTACTTGTTTCGACAGTCTCAATATTTAAGCTTCTTTGATCGAGTAACCGACTCCTATCATCGTATGAATCAATTTTACGTCAAAACCTTTGTCTACCTTCTTCCTAAGATAGTTTACGTAAACGTCTACCACGTTGGTTCCCATATTAAAATTGATGTCCCAGACATGTTCTAAAATCTCGATTCTCGTTAGTACTTTATTTTTGTTTTTCATCATAAATTCCAGCAAACGGTATTCGGTTGCCGTCAAGGCAATTTCTTTACCACCTCGAGTAGCGATCCGCGCATCCATATCTAATACTAAGTCCATAATTCGAATAGTAGACGAAGCTGGGTTCTGCTGACCGTTAGTGCCATTTGCCCTTCTCACCAATGTGCGAATGCGAGCTTTCAGTTCCTCGAATTTAAAAGGTTTAACCATGTAATCGTCCGCTCCTGAATCCAGTCCGGTTACAACATTGTTTGTTGCACTTAATGCGGTTAGCATTAGAATAGGAACGGGGTTATTTTCTTTACGCAACAGTTGGCAAACTTCAATTCCACTAATTCCAGGCAACATGACATCCAAAACAATAAGGTCAAATGCGTTGTGGTATATCATGTCCAAGCCCAATTCTCCATCGGAAGCAATCCGAACGTCATAACCATCTGCGCTGAGTCCCCTTTGAATTAACGATGCTAATTTCGACTGATCCTCGATAACTAAGATTTTATTGGCCATACTTATTAAATAAAAAAGCGTTAATTGCTAAAATACACATTTTATGGCTTATATCATGCCCTTAAACAAAAAAAGCGAGGGGTCTGGCCCTCGCTTTTTGTTCTAAAGAAAACTAAAATCATTAAACTTTGATTTCAACTTCTACACCACTAGGGAGTTCAAGTTTCATCAGAGCGTCAACTGTTTTTGAGTTAGAGCTGTAAATATCTAACAATCTTTTATAAGAGCATAACTGAAATTGTTCACGCGCTTTTTTATTCACGTGTGGTGAACGTAAAACGGTGTAAATTTTCTTTTCAGTAGGAAGTGGAATTGGACCGCTTACTACGGCTCCTGTAGGTTTTACAGTTTTTACAATCTTTTCGGCTGATTTGTCAACCAAATTGTAATCGTACGATTTTAATTTAATTCTGATTCTTTGGCTCATTATATGTTATATTAATGATGTTCCGTTAGAGCTATTTATAACGGAACATCAGATTTAAAAATTAGGCTTTAACTTTACCTTTTGCTTTTGCAATCACCTCGTCCTGAACGTTTTTAGGTGCTTCTGCATAGTGATCAAACTCCATGGTAGAAGTAGCGCGACCGGATGTAATTGTTCTCAATTGAGTCACATAACCGAACATTTCAGAAAGTGGCACAAGTGCTTTAATTACTTGAGATCCGTTACGTGTATCCATACCTTGAAGCTGTCCGCGGCGACGGTTTAAGTCACCCATTACATCTCCCATGTTTTCTTCCGGTGTAAGCACCTCAATTTTCATGATCGGCTCCATTAACACGGGGCGACATTTCGGTAGTGCTTCACGGAAGGCAGTACGGGCGGCAATCTCGAAAGACAGTGCATCGGAGTCGACCGCGTGGAAAGATCCATCTACCAATCGAACTTTCATATCCGTTACCGGGAAGCCCGCTAACACACCATTTACCATGGCTGCTTCAAAACCTTTCTGTACTGAAGGAATAAATTCACGTGGAATTGCTCCACCTACGATTTCATTCACAAATTGTAAGCCGCCTTTCTCGTAATCTTTATCGATTGGAGAAATAATTACTTGTATATCCGCAAACTTACCACGACCACCGGTTTGCTTTTTGTATACTTCGCGGTGCGCAGCTTCTGTCGTAATCGCCTCTTTATAAGCTACTTGCGGAGCACCTTGATTTACTTCTACTTTAAATTCGCGCTTCAAACGATCAATTAAGATATCTAAGTGTAGCTCACCCATACCTTTGATAACCGTTTGGCCTGTTTCTTCATCACTTTGTACCACGAAGGTAGGATCTTCTTCAGCTAATTTACCCAAAGCAACACCCAGCTTGTCAACATCGGCTTGCGTCTTAGGCTCGATCGCCAAACCAATTACCGGTTCGGGGAAAGTCATGGATTCTAAAACAATTGGATGTTTTTCATCGCAAAGGGTATCCCCGGTTTTGATATCTTTGAAACCAACAACTGCACCGATATCACCTGCTCCGATATTTGGAATAGGATTTTGCTTATTCGCGTGCATTTGGAAGATACGAGATATACGCTCCTTATTGCCTGAGCGTGTATTATAAACATAGGAACCTGCTTCCAATATGCCCGAATAAACACGAATGAAGCATAAGCGGCCCACAAATGGATCCGTTGCAATTTTGAAACCTAGTGCAGCAAATGGTTCGTCAACAGAAGGTTTACGAATAATTTCTGCATCAGTCCGAGGATCTGTTCCTTTTACCGCTTCTTGATCTAGCGGGGACGGTAACAACTCCATTACTAAATCCAACATGGTTTGAACCCCTTTATTTTTAAAGGACGATCCACAAACCATTGGCACAATAGCATTGTCAATTACCGCTTTACGAAGTGCTGTTAAGATTTCACGTTCTGAGATCGAGTTAGGATCTTCAAAGAATTTCTCCATCAACGATTCATCATAACCCGCTACCGATTCCAATAGCTTCTCTCTCCACTCGGCAACTTCGTCAACCATATCCTCAGGGATAGGCACTTCAGTAAAGGTCATACCCTTATCTTCTTCATTCCAAACGATCCCACGGTTATTGATCAAATCAACAACTCCTTTGAAGTTATCCTCAGCACCGATTGGTAATTGCAAAGGAATTGCATCAGCACCTAACATATCTTTTACTTGCTTAACTACCTTTAAAAAGTCAGCACCTGAACGGTCCATCTTATTAACGAAGCCGATACGTGAAACTTTATAGTTATCTGCCAAGCGCCAGTTAGTTTCGGATTGAGGTTCTACACCGTCAACTGCAGAGAACAAAAATACCAATCCGTCCAGTACACGTAAAGAACGATTTACCTCAACGGTAAAGTCAACGTGTCCCGGTGTATCTATAATATTTACCTGATATTTACTTCCGCGATAGTTCCAGAATACAGTGGTAGCAGCGGAAGTAATGGTAATACCGCGCTCAGCTTCCTGCACCATCCAGTCCATGGTTGAAGCTCCCTCATGCACCTCCCCAATTTTGTGGTTAACTCCGGCGTAGTATAAGATACGCTCGGTAGTAGTGGTTTTACCAGCATCGATGTGTGCGGCAATACCGATATTCCTTGTGAATTTTAAGTCTCTTGACATCTTTTTTATATTCCCTAAAGGTGTATTTAAACTCTTATATAAATGTGAATCTACTTATTGGTAAATCCACTTTGCTTTATACTTCGGCAAAAAACGACACAGATTAAATTGACACACACTAGTTTGTTACATGCTATTGTGCTATTCAATTTAATCTGTGTCATTGTAATTGGATTAGAACCTAAAGTGAGAGAAAGCTTTGTTAGCTTCCGCCATCTTATGGGTATCTTCTTTTTTCTTAACAGCAGCACCTTCACCTTTAGAAGCTGAAATTATCTCACCGGCTAATTTCTCGTACATAGTTTTTTCACCACGTTTACGAGCATAGCTGATCAGCCACTTCATTCCCAAGGCAATCTTACGTTCCGGACGAACCTCTGTTGGTACTTGAAAGTTAGCACCGCCTACACGACGTGATTTTACTTCAACTGAAGGCATCACATTGTTTAGTGCTTTTTTCCATGTTTCCAAGCCATTTTCATTGGTTTTTTGTTCAACCAAATCAACAGCATTGTAGAAAATTGAGTATGCAATGGATTTCTTTCCATCGTACATCATGTTATTTACAAAACGTGTAACCTGAATATCGTTAAACTTTGGATCAGGTAAAATGATTCTTTTCTTTGGTTTTGACTTTCTCATCTTAATTTCCTCCGTTTAACTATTTCTTTTTACCTTTTGCAGGAGCTGCAGCAGCTTGTCCTGGTTTTGGACGTTTTGTTCCATACTTAGAGCGACGTTGATTACGACCGGCAACACCGGAAGTATCTAAGGCACCGCGAATGATGTGATAACGCACACCCGGTAAGTCTTTTACACGACCTCCGCGGATCAATACAATCGAGTGCTCTTGTAAATTGTGTCCTTCACCAGGGATATAGGCGTTCACCTCTTTTCCATTGGTTAAACGTACACGAGCAACTTTACGCATGGCTGAGTTTGGTTTTTTAGGGGTAGTGGTGTATACACGTGTACACACACCTCTTCGCTGTGGACAGCTGTCCAACGCTGGTGATTTACTCTTATCAACCAGAGCTACTCTACCTTTTCTAACTAATTGTTGAATAGTAGGCATTTACTGTTTTTTAATTTGCTTTTTGTCCTATTTCTATTAAAGTCCGCAAAAATATGAAAAAGAATTTGATAATCAAAGCATAATCGATTGTAAAAGAAAGATTGATCGGGACACTAAAGTGTCTGCCCCACCTTACTCTTCTTTTTCCTTTCCTTTGGCTCTTTCTTTAGCTGGTGTTTCTTTTCCAAAAATTCGATAATGTGGGTAGCAATGTCCTTTCCGGTAACCTTTTCTATACCTTCTAAACCCGGTGAAGAGTTCACTTCCAAAACAAGCGGACCTCTATCAGATTGCAACATATCTACTCCACAAACGGTTAGGCCAAGCTCAGCGGAAGCTCGTAAAGCGGTTTCTTTTTCGGCTTTTGTTAACTTGATGACGGTAGCAGATCCACCTCGGTGAAGATTCGATCGGAATTCGCCTTCTTTAGCAGTGCGCTTCATTGCGCCTACCACTTTACCATCTACTACCAACACCCTGATGTCTGCGCCTCTCGACTCTTTAATATATTCCTGTATCAAAATGTTGTTTCCAAGTCCATAGAATGCTTCGATCACCGAGCTGGCAGCCTTTCTGGTTTCGGCAAGAACAACGCCAATACCCTGTGTTCCTTCTAATAGTTTGATCACAAGAGGCGCCCCTCCTACCATCTTTATTAAATCATCGACATCATTTGTTTGTCGTGCAAATCCCGTTATCGGCATACCAATACCGGCACCGGATAAAATCTGCATACATCGTAATTTATCTCTGGATCGCGTAATAGCCTGACTTGGATTAGCGGACGCTACTCCCATAATTTCAAATTGCCTCACTATAGCCGAGCCGTAAAAGGTTACCGAAGCACCTATTCTGGGGATGATTGCATCGATATTGGACACATCCTGCCCTTTGTAATGTATACTGGGCTCCCCCTGTTTTATGCCTACATAACACTGCCTATGATCTAGCACAACACATTCATGCCCTCTTTTTAGGGCCGCCTCTACCAAACGCTTGGTAGAATACAAATTTTTATTGGTTGACAGTACTGCAATCTTCACAATATGTATAAATAAATTGAACGCAACGATAAACATGTGTTTCAACAGCAGCTGATCATGTTTTGTTTCGAGAGGTCAGTTGTGATTCTTTCGTTATTAGGTTTCTATTTGGTTTTGCTTTCTTTTTTTGATAAATTTGACTTGGAGACGTCGACCAGAAATTTCTTCCGGATAAAACTTCTTCCAAGTAACATCGGAAATTCCATACCCGACCGATCACGAAGCGAAATTTCAATCTCGTGATTTTCATTAAATATAGAGATTGCTGTTTTTACTATGAATCTATTTTCTTCACTCCCAAACGAGTTTTTAACCTTTCGCTCTTTATGGTATGGAAGCATATAAACTGCTCCATTTCCCCCAAAATTGTCGTCCAAGGGGATGAAACGAACAAAATTTTTTCGCTTTACTTTAACCAGTTCGATGAACTTACAATGTAATACGGATGTTTTGGCTCCCGTATCTATTTTGGCTGGAACATTATAAAGTTTAAAATCTATAAAATCGACAGTCTCCTTCCAGCCGATAATCTTCATAATATTAACTAATTTCTCAACTATAATGTATGCGTAAGATAATTAATAGTAAACAAATTCCCCAACTTCGGAATGGACGGTTACCTTCTTTTGTTCACTATCTTCAACTCTTCCTACTATTTTAGCCTCAATGCCAAATTTTTCTGCGATGCGAATGATATCGACTGCTCTCGCCTCCGGAACGTATAACTCCATTCTATGTCCCATATTAAAGACTTTATACATCTCCTGCCAATCAGTCTTTGACTCCGTTTGTATCAGTCTGAACAAGGGAGGGATCGGAAAAAGGTTATCTTTAATAATATGGAAACGATCAATAAAATGCAGAACCTTTGTTTGTGCTCCACCACTGCAATGAACCATCCCGTGTATATCTTGGCGATAATGATCGAGCACTTCCTTCATAACGGGCGCATAAGTACGGGTTGGCGAAAGGACCAATTTTCCGATTGTAATCTCCTCGCCGTCAATAGTAATCGTATCGGTAAGCGCTTTGCTTCCCGAAAAAACAAGCTCATGAGGAATTGCGGGGTCGTAACTTTCTTTATATTTTTCAGCGACTGACTTATTGAACACATCGTGACGGGCGGATGTCAAGCCGTTTGATCCCATTCCGCCATTGTATTCAGACTCATACACAGCTTTTCCGTAAGAGGAAAGCCCTACAATAACATCTCCTGCCTCTATCTTATGATTTGAAATCACGTCAGCTCTCTTCATGCGGCAGGTAACTGTACTGTCGACGATAATTGTTCTAACCAAATCGCCGACATCCGCCGTTTCTCCCCCGGTCGAATAGATGCCTATCCCCAGATCTCTCAGTTCTTGAAGGATTTCTTCCGTTCCATTAATGATTTCTGCGATTACTTCTCCGGGGATTAGACTCTTATTTCTTCCTATAGTGGACGAAATTAATATGTTATCTAAAGCGCCAACGCAAAGCAGATCATCGATATTCATGACGATTGCATCCTGTGCAATACCTCGCCATACTGATAGATCACCGGTTTCTTTCCAATAAACATAGGCCAATGAGGACTTGGTGCCTGCACCATCGGCATGCATAATGTTACACCAATCATCCGCTCCACCTAAAATATCCGGTATTATTTTACAAAACGCTTTTGGAAATAAGCCCTTGTCAATGTTTTTAATGGCATTATGCACATCTTCTTTACCGGCCGAAACACCGCGTTGGTTGTACTTTAAATCTGACATACGGCTGCAAAAGTAACTAATCCTAATGATATTTTAGACACCTTAATATAAATATAATACGATGGGGTAAAAATAAAAAATCCCCAAGGGAAACCCTTGAGGATATATTTTTTGACCGCCTCTTTTATCTTACAAACAGAAGTTCTCTCAATTTTGGAAGAGGCCATTTGCGATCGTCAACAATCTGTTCAAGTTTGTTGAGATGATAACGAATCTTATCAAAATACGGCTTCACATTTTCGTCATAAGCGATAGCTTTGTCGCGAACGTCTTCCAAAACATTGGCTTTCTTACGCTCTTGTCTCATAGCTTCAGCTTCCTCAAGTATTATATTGATATGCTCACCGATACGCTCCAATAATTCAGATTGCGATTTATAGGCAGAAGCTTTTACACCGAGGTCTTTTAAGCCTTTAACGTTTTCTATCAGCTCATTCTGGTAGGTTATAGCCGCAGGAACAAGTGAACTGTTAACGATTTCGCCTATTACACGGGCTTCAATTTGAATCTTTTTGAAGTAGTTTTCCAACAAGATCTCATGGCGAGCTTCACCTTCACGCTTAGTCATGATCCCTAAAGATTCGAACATCTTTTCGGTTTTTTCGCTCACGTAAACATCTAAAGCTCTTGGTGTTGTTTTGATATTAGACAATCCGCGTTTCGCTGCCTCGGCTTCCCACTCTTTGCTATATCCATTACCTTCGAAGCGGATAGCCTTTGATTCTTTAATATACTTACGAACAACGTTTAAGATCGCTAGATCTTTCTTCGTTCCCTTCTTTATTTGTTTGTCTACTTCAACCTTGAACTTAATCAACTGCTCTGCAACGATCGCATTTAATACCGTCATCGGACTGGCTGAGTTCGCAGAAGAACCTACAGCACGGAACTCAAACTTATTTCCTGTAAATGCAAAAGGAGAAGTCCGATTACGGTCTGTATTATCTAATTGTAAGGTAGGGATTTTAGGAATTCCATGCCACAATTGACTATCCGCTTTCACTTTCTTCGCAACACGTGCCGTTTCAACTTCGTCCAACACAGCATTTAATTGGCTGCCCAAGAAAATAGAGATAATAGCAGGAGGAGCTTCGTTCGCTCCTAAACGGTGATCGTTGCTGGCTGTAGCGATAGAAGCTCTTAACAAATCGGAATGCTCATATACCGCACGAATAACATTCACGAAGAATGTCAAAAACATCAGGTTGTTTTTAGGGGTTTTCCCCGGAGACAACAAATTGATGCCGGTATTGGTAATCAACGACCAGTTGTTGTGTTTGCCCGATCCGTTAATATCAGCATACGGTTTTTCGTGTAAAAGAACTTTGAAGTTATGACGCAAAGCCACTTGATCCATCAAGTTCATTAACAATTGGTTGTGATCAATTGCTAAATTGATTTCCTCAAACATCGGAGCGCATTCGAACTGTGAAGGGGCTACCTCGTTGTGGCGTGTCTTCAATGGAATACCCAGTTTCAACGCTTCTTGCTCCAGGTCAACCATAAAAGCTAGTACCCGCTCAGGAATAGCACCGAAGTAATGATCTTCCAATTGTTGACCTTTAGCAGACATATGACCAAATAAAGTCCTTCCCGTTAATTGCAAATCAGGGCGACCGTTAAATAAGGCTAAATCAACCAAGAAATATTCTTGTTCGATACCTAAAGAAGCAAAAACTTTTTCAACGCCTTTATCAAAATATTGTGCAACATCAACAGCCGCCTTATCTAACGCGTTTAGGGTTTTTAACAAAGGAGCTTTATAGTCTAATGCTTCACCTGTATATGACAAGAAGACTGTTGGAATACAAAGTGTCTTGCTGCCTCCTGTTTCATAAATAAATGCAGGTGAAGAGGGGTCCCAGCCGGTATAGCCTCTTGCTTCGAAGGTATTACGAATACCACCATTCGGAAAGCTGGACGCATCCGGCTCCTGTTGCACTAACGCATCGGCTGTAAATTTCTCAATGGCTACGCCATCACCGCCAGGCTCAAAAAAGGCATCATGCTTTTCTGCAGTTGCGCCCGTTAAAGGCTGGAACCAGTGAGTGTAATGGCTTACCCCATTGCTGATCGCCCAACTTTTCATAGCCTGAGAGATATGCTCCGCTAAATCAAAATCGATCGCCTCGCCGGCATCGATTACACTTGTTAATTTCGCGAATACATTTTTCGGCAAATACTCTTTCATCTTCTTCACGGTAAAAACATTTTTACCAAAGTATGAGGAAGCTTTTTCTCCAGCGGCTATCACTGCTGGTCTTTTGTCACGAGAAATTGCAGCTTCAACTGCGCTAAACCTGAGATTTGACATGCTTTTGTGTTGATTTTATTATTTTTTTGTCTTTGTTTAGAGATTATGCCGTAAAAATCATCATATTTTTTCGAAATTTCCTAATATTTCTTCAAAAAAAATATCAACAAAGTAAATACTATCTGAATATGTTGTTAAAATACACAAAAGGGAATCATAAAATGATGCTCGCCTAGGCAGGGAATTGAGGCCTAATTTTTAAAGGATTTTGAAGGATAAATTAGAATTTTGAAATATTTTTCAATAGAAAGAAAAATCCACTCACATAGATACAAAGAAAATGGCGTGATTTTAGGATATTCAAAATAGAGTTAACAGACACTATTTCGTTATCAATTGCAATGTCCAAGCGCGTAATAGACGATTATAAAAATTATTATAGTCGATAAACATCCACCTCCCAATTTTTTGGCGGTAAATCCTGCAATTAGTGCTCTAAAAAACTTATTCATCGTTAAGGTGCTTTATTAGGTAAACTCCTTAACCATTCAATTTGTTTTTCGTAAGAGCGCTAGACATCAAAATGCTTTTTATTTCTCATAACAAGTGGCGCATCCCAAACGATATCCACTTTTTTTTCCTCACTCCTAATAGGGCAATTCTTCATATTACAATAGTGACAGCATGCGGGCAAACATGGGTCTGCATGAATAAAGAGTTCGGTATCTATATGTACTTTCTTATTGATAAGGGCGTCAACTTGAGACACTTCCTCGTGCACTTTTATCAAATCAAAATAGTTGGGTAAAGTCATATGGCAATCGATATGGAGTTCGTGTCCGTAGCGTTGAACCCGTAAATTATGAACATCGATCCAGCTGTCCTTCCGATTTTCTTCCAATATTTGCACAACCTGGTTTATTAATTCGAAGTCGGACTCATCCATTAAGCCACCGATCGACTTCCTTAATAATTTGTAACCACTAAATAAAATGTAAAAGCCTAATCCTAAGGAAAGCACTATGTCAATTTGCTGTACACCTGTCGTATAGAGCAGAAGTAATCCTACCAATAAGCCTAAGGTGCTGTATGAATCAACTTGTAGATGCTTGCCGTCGGCCATAATAGTGAGCGAATACAAGCTCTTACCTTTTTTTATCATGTAAGTACCCAACGCGAAATTAACCAAACCGGTAAAAGCCAGCACGCCCATTCCCTCTAGCAAATTACTAATTTGCTCTGGAAAGAAAATATTATAAATAGCCTTGCCGACAATTAAAAGTCCGGCAATAAATATCAAACCGCCTTCCAGAAAGACCGAAAAGAACTCTACCTTGCCGTGACCATAAGGGTGATTTTCATCCTTGGGCTGCGAAGAAAGGTGAATGCTATAGAAGGCAAAGCCGCTCGCTATTACGTTAACGATGCTTTCAACAGCATCGGTCAGAATCGCATTAGAGTGCGTTATGAGGTAAGCTGTGAATTTAAACAGCATTAAAATGATACCGGTACTCAGCGAGTATAATATAATCCTTTTCTGTTCTTGCACGCGCAGACTGCTTAAAGTGCAAAGGTAAAAATTAAAAAATCATAACAATGTGAATTGAATGAAGGCCTCAAGGCATATTGAAAGAATTAGTCGACTTAATTGCACTTTGTTGCGAATATGCTATCCTAAATCACAGTTCATAACTTTTTTATCAAAAAGATTGTTATAAAATTTAAAATAGTAGAATTTTGCTTAGGTTTGTAATCTAATGGAAACACTATCAATATTATCTGAAAGAATCAATAACCTATCTGAATCGGCCACACTAAAAATGACCAAATTAGGTAGGGAGTTGGCAGCCCAGGGCGCCAACATTATTAGCCTTAGTGTAGGTGAACCTGATTTTAATACACCGGATCATATAAAGGAAGCGGCGAAGAAGGCGTTGGACGAAAACTATACGCGTTATTCTCCCGTTCCCGGATATCCCGAACTAAGAAAAGCCATTGTAAAGAAGTTAAAGGAAGAAAACGGTTTAGATTATGATATTTCGCAGATTGTCGTTTCAACCGGTGCCAAGCAATCACTATCTAACGCTATACTTTGTGTGATTAATCCGGGAGATGAGGTTATCATTCCGACTCCTTACTGGGTGTCTTATTCAGAAATGGTTAATTTGGCGGAAGGAAAATCGGTTTTCATTAATACCAGCATTGAAAGTGACTTCAAAATCACTCCAAAAGAATTAGAAGCTGCGATAACAGATAAAACGAAATTATTCATGTTCTCTTCTCCTTGCAATCCAACAGGTAGCGTTTATAGCAAGGATGAACTCGCTGCTTTAGTGGAAGTGTTTGAAAAG
>Ga0079224_100001778_pt1 | contig 25332 bp, 17 predicted proteins | sample Stecom2015_FD_80414 | JGI IMG/M metagenome (GOLD analysis project Ga0079224, IMG submission 80414) | Agricultural soil microbial communities from Utah to study Nitrogen management - Steer compost 2015 | ecosystem: Environmental > Terrestrial > Soil > Agricultural land | place: USA: Utah... | reverse complement strand
CAACTGTACCGCAGTAGGAATCCCTGCAAAACCTATTAAATTTCATGAATAGGTGAAAGTTAGTGTTTTTTCTCTTTTTAAGAGATTTTTTAGGGAAGCTTACAAGGTTTTGTCAAACAATTGTATATAAACTTAAATATACGATTTTCACATTTCAAAACGTTGTATATTTGTAACCGACTCATGAAAACTTAAATGGATCAAAAAAAAATCTGGCTGTCCTCTCCCCACATGGGAGGTAGCGAGTTAAATTTTATCCGGGAGGCTTTTGAAACCAATTGGGTTGCGCCTCTTGGACCCAATGTGGAGGGATTTGAAAAGGATCTTGCATCTTATCTGGATTCTTCAGTTCATGTTGCGGCCCTTAGTGCCGGTACAGCGGCTCTTCATTTGGCGCTTATAATGTCTGGGGTAGGTCAGGGAGACGAGGTCATTTGTCAAAGCCTGACTTTTTCCGCTTCGGCCAATCCCATTACTTACTTGGGCGCAACTCCTGTTTTTGTGGATTCCGAATCCGAAACATGGAACATTTGCCCCGATCTGTTACGACAAGCCATTCAAGACCGTATCTCCAAAGGTAAAAGACCCAAAGCGATCATCGCCGTACACCTTTACGGTATGCCTTATAGGCATGATGAAATCAAAAGCATTGCGAACGAATTTGAAATTCCTGTCATTGAAGATGCGGCCGAAGCCCTCGGTAGCCATTACAAAGGACAAAAGTGCGGTACCCTGGGTGATTTAGCCATCCTTTCCTTTAATGGAAATAAAATCATTACCACTTCGGGCGGTGGAGCATTGGTCACCAAAAATCCTGAACAAAAGGAAAGGGCCGTATTTCTCGCTACCCAGGCAAGGGACAATGCGCCTCACTACCAACATTCCGAAATCGGTTACAACTACCGCATGTCCAATATAGTGGCGGGAATAGGAAGAGGACAGATGGAAGTCCTGAACCAGCGCGTAATGGGTAGAAGAGCTAATTTTGAATATTACCTTTCCCGACTTAGCGGAAATTCCGATATAAATTTTGTTATGGAACCCGCGGGTTATTATTCCAACCGATGGCTAAGTTGTATCCTGACAACCTCATTCGAACAAAGAGAAAAAATTCGCCTGAAATTACAGGAAGAAAATATTGAATCGAGGCCCCTCTGGAAGCCCATGCATTTGCAGCCGGTATTCAGCCGGTGCCCGAAATATTTAAACGGTATAAGTGAACAGTTGTTTGAAAAAGGACTCTGTTTGCCAAGTGGAACAAATTTAACCTCTTCAGATTTAAATAGAATAATTGAAACCATTTAGCTCAACATTTTTAAGTTATAAGCTTAAAAAGAATCTCCAGAAAGAAACGCCCAGATGGCTCGTACTGGCAATTGACCTTTATATAACGGTCAATACCTACGTTTTGACGTTTGCTTTGCTGAACATTTTGGGACTGGGAGGTAAACTGGATTTTTACCAGCTTATGATTTATCAGGTGCCAACCGTGCTGCTACTCTCATTTTTGGCCTATATCATCACTTCGTCTTATAAAGGAATTGTAAGACATACCGGTTTTACAGATATGCTGAATGTGCTCAAAGCCAATTTGCTTTACACCGTTTGCATCATTCTCTTTTCCTGGACTCTCTATGAATCCAAAGCAAACCCCCTATTCAACCCGGGTAAAGGCATCATTCTGGTTCATTTCCTTTTCAATACAATGGCGTTGTCTTTTCTCCGTATACTCTACAAAGGACTTTATAATTACTATGTAATGGGTAACCGATATAAGCGTAGAGTGATGATTTACGGAGCGGGAGACTCAGGTGTTATTACTTATAAAGCGCTCAAAAACGATGAAAAAAGCAGGGTAACCGTTTTTGGATTCATGGATGACAAAAAGAAAAAAATAGGAAAGAAAATAAATGGCGTAACCGTTTACAATCCCCAACATATTACCCGAGATTTTGTAGAAAAACACAATATAACAGAAGTAATCATTTCCATACAAAACCTGCCTCCGGCCCAGCTTACCGGAATAGTGGATCATTTTGCAGATTTTCCGGTTACACTAAAGATTGTCCCTGCCGTCAGCACCTGGCTGAAAGGGGATCTTACTGCCCAACAGATTAAAGCTATTCGCATTGAAGACCTTTTAGGCAGAAAGCCTATTAAGCTAACGAACAATGAAATACGAAAAGAAATTGAAGACAAAGTGGTTTTGGTAACAGGTGCGGCCGGTTCCATAGGAAGTGAGATTTCCCGTCAGCTCATGGGGTATCCCTATAAAAAACTAATCCTAGTGGACCAGGCGGAATCAGCGCTTTTTGAACTTCAACAGACTTCGCTCAAACGCAATGGAGGTGATTCTGATTTTGTGTTGGGTGATGTAAGAAACAACGACCGAATGGAAGTCATCATGTGTCATTATCAACCCGATATTATTTTCCATGCGGCGGCCTATAAACATGTCCCCCTGATGGAAGAAAACCCCTATGAAGCGGTAATGGCCAACGTAAAAGGAACCAAGACCATAGCCGATCTCGCAGTCAAATACAAGGTTGAAAAATTTGTGATGGTTTCTACCGATAAGGCGGTCAACCCCACCAATGTGATGGGCGCAACCAAACGTCTTGCCGAACTATATGTCACACAGCTTAACAATAAACACGACACCCGTTTCATCGTTACCCGATTTGGTAATGTACTCGGTTCCAATGGCTCGGTAATTCCTACATTTAAACGTCAGATAGAAGAAGGTGGGCCATTGACGGTAACCCACCCCGATATTACCCGGTATTTTATGACCATTCCGGAAGCCTGTCAATTGGTACTTGAAGCAGGTGCAATGGGTAAAGGTGGCGAAGTATTTGTATTCGATATGGGGGAGTCGGTAAAAATATTTGACCTGGCCAAAAAAGTAATCCAGCTGAGCGGACTGAAATACCCGGAAGACATCGACATTAAAATCACAGGACTTCGTCCCGGTGAAAAGATATATGAAGAATTATTGACCAATGATGAAACCGCCATCAAAACCCATCATCCGAAAATCATGATAGCCAAAGTACATAACACTACAGATGGTTTTACCGAGAAAATAACGGAATTATTAAACATTCAGGTTTCGAATGACCCCATGGAAACCAATCTGAAACTGGTGGCTCACATCAGACAACTCGTTCCCGAATACCAACCCAATAATTCAATCTATTCCTCTGCGTTGTAAGTGTTTTTGCCGGATTTAAATTCTAACTTCAGACTTCTAAATTCAGCATCAAGGAATATCCAGATATTTATGCGTTTGAACTGAAACCTGCCATTTCGGATTTTGCTTCACATAATCCACGACTTTCTGCGACATTTTATCGCGTTTTCCCCATTCCACCTGCAAATAAAGTTTCGCATTCGGATTGACCAATTCGGCATATTTTTCGGCAAAACGAAAATCGTCATTATTGAAAATGATACATTTTAATTCCGAAGCATTTTCCAAAACATCAGTTTGAACTTCTGCCAGTTTTTTAGGTGAAAGCGTAATCCAATCAATTTGACCGCTCAAACTATAAGCACCTGAAGTTTCGATGTGAATAGTCGCGCCAAATTCTTTCAATTTTTTCGTCAGAAAATCCAGATTCCACATCAGCGGTTCGCCACCTGTAATCACAATGGTTTTGGATAAATCGATTGCTTCTTTTGCCAGTTTTTCGATGTCCGTCAACGGATGTTTTTCCGCATCCCAACTGTCTTTCACGTCACACCAATGACAACCAACATCGCAACCACCCAAACGAATGAAATACGCAGCTTTTCCGGCGTGCGCACCTTCACCCTGAAGCGTATAGAAATGTTCCATCACCGGAAGAAATTTTCCTTCTTTCAGTAATTCAGATTGCTCTTCGGTAATGGAATTCAGCGTAATCACTTTGTATTATTTTTGTAAGCCAAAAGCGTGTTTTTCAAAAGCATAGCTCGGGTCATCGGCCCGACTCCGCCCGGAACCGGCGTAATCCAAGAAGCTTTTTCTTTCACGTTTTCGAAATCTACGTCGCCTACTAATTTGTAACCTTTTTCGGAATCATCATCGACACGTGTAATTCCCACGTCGATTACCACCGCACCTTCTTTAATCATTTCGGCTTTCAAAAATCCGGGAACGCCCAAAGCTGTAATGACAATATCGGCATGTTGGGTATAATAGGTCAAATTCTCTGTATTGCTGTGCGTCAAAGTCACCGTACTATTTCCCGGGAAATCTTTTCTTCCCATCAGAATACTCATCGGTCTTCCGACAATCCGGCTGCGGCCAATAACGACTGTATGTTTTCCCCGTGTCGGGATGTTGTATCGTTCCAGCATTTCCAAAATTCCGAATGGCGTTGCCGGTAAAAATGTACTCATATCGAGTGCCATTTTCCCGAAATTTTCCGGATGAAATCCGTCCACATCCTTTTTCGGGTCGATGGCTTCGATGATTTCTTCCTGATCAATTTGCGCCGGAAGCGGCAATTGAACGATGAATCCGTCCAAATCTTCTTGTTGATTTAGTTTTTGAATTTCTTCGATTAATTCAGTTTGCGAAACGGTATTGGGTAATTTCACCAAAGAAGATTTAAATCCGACTTGCTCACAATCTTTGATTTTATTGCTTACATAAGTCTGGCTCGCGCCGTCATTTCCGACCAAAACTGCTGCCAAATGCGGTTTTCTTTTTCCTTGATTTACAGCCGTTTCAACGGCTTCTTTGATTTCCTGTTTGATTTCTTTGGCTAACTTTATACCGTCCAGAATCTGCATACCGAAAAATTTTGCGCAAAGGTACGAATTTGGTCGTAGGTAGTAAGTATCAGATAGCAGGTATTTTAAAAACTTTCACAAAGTTCTACAGTATGAATTTAACTTCATTAAAGTTATCTATAAACGGAAAAACGTACTTTTGAAAAATGAAAAAAATTGCCATCATCGGCGGCGGTGCAGCCGGATATTTCACAGCGGCAAATATGGGAAAAGAATTGGGAAAGCAAACAGTTTTGTTTGAACAGTCTTCTTTGCCCTTGCAGAAAGTCCGCATTTCCGGCGGTGGTCGTTGCAATGTGACGCATGCATGTTTTGATCCCGATGAATTGGTCGAATTTTATCCGCGCGGCAAAAAAGAATTGCGAAGCGTTTTCCATACATTCCAACCGGGCGATACGATGGAATGGTTTGAAAGTCGAAAGGTTTCATTGAAAATCGAAGAGGATAACCGCATTTTTCCGGTTTCGGATTCTTCATTGAGCATCATCGAATGTTTATTGGATGAAGTCGAAAAAAATCAAGTCGAAACCCGTTTTAACGAAACGGTTCTAAAAATTCAGAAAAAAGAAAAATCTTTTTTAATCCAAACGAAATCCAATCAATATGAATATGAGAAAATCATCTTTACGCCCGGAAGCAGTGTAAAATCGATGGAAATTCTTCGGAATTTAGGGCACAAAATCGTGAAACCCGTTCCTTCGCTTTTTACGTTCAACATCAAAGATGAAAGGTTGAAAGATTTGATGGGCATCAGTTTTGAATGGGCGGAAATTTCGATTCCGAAGCTGAAAATGGAATCCGAAGGTCCGTTGCTCATCACGCATTGGGGATTGAGCGGTCCGGGAATTTTGCGACTTTCGGCTTGGGGCGCGCTGGAATTGAACCAATTGAATTATGATTTTGAAATCAAAATTAATTTCATCCAAAAAGAATGGGAAGAATGTATAGATTTTCTGAATGAATTGAAAATCGAAAATGCTAAAAAATCGGTTTATAAAATCAATCCATTTGCTTTTCCGAAACGTTTTTGGCAAAGGATTTTAGAAATTTCAAAGATTCCGCAAGATTTGACTTTTTCGCATTTGAATAAAGTACAAATCCATAAAATTTCTGAAGAATTGACGCAGGGAATTTATCGGGTAAAAGGAAAAAGCACGTTCAAGGATGAATTTGTGACGGCGGGCGGCGTAGATTTGAAAGAAATCAATTTCAAAACGATGGAAAGTAAAATCGTTCCGAATTTATTTATTGCCGGAGAAATTCTGAACATCGACGCCATCACGGGTGGATTTAACTTTCAGGCTTGTTGGAGTGAAGGTTTTTTGATTTCAGAGGAATTGAAAAATAGAAGTCTGTAATCGAAGTTCGTTTGTTGAGGTTCGCTGAACTTTGACAAAGCTTTTTATATTGGTCTGAAAAATAAATCTGTCCAAATTATTTTTTAATCCAAATCTTGAATTGATAACGAATTCTGCGTGAGGGATTGCAGTGGAAATCCTTTTTGTGGCTTCGAGAGTTTCAGCCCATACAAGAACCTCAACCCACAAAAAGATTGGAACGGAAAGCCCGACCTCGTTGCGCTCCTACTTTGATTTTATAACGGATTTTGAATGGCAACGAGGGCACGCCCAAATTATTCTCTTGCGAAAAAGAGTTCCATAAATTTTATTATGTACGCATAGTAATTCAAAATTTATTGTGTACATTTGTTTACATATACCTAATAATAGAAAATACATGAGAAGAGTTTATTTAACCACACTCTTGTTGGGATTGGGGATTTCTGCGTTTGCCGGAGGTTACCGTGTGTCTTTTCAAGGGGTTCGTCAGGCATCAATGGGACTTACCAGTGTCATGCATGCCCGTGATGCAAGCATTGCTTTTTATAATCCGGCAGGGCTTGCTTTTGTAGAAGGAAAATTGAGCATTGCTGCCGGTGGATTCGGCATCATCAATAATGTGAAATGGCAAAATCCAAGCACTTTGGAGTCGGCAGAAACCGATAGCCCGCTTGGGACGCCAATTTATTTCGCTGCTTCCTATCGTCCTATTGAAGATGTGACAGTAGGTATCAGTTTTACCACTCCTTTTGGTAGTACGGTAACCTGGCCGGAGGACTGGGCAGGAAAGGCCAATATCACGGAAATTTCCATGAAATCTTATTTTATCCAACCCACTGTTGCGGTGAAGTTCAACGATTGGTTCAGTGCCGGTGCCGGATTTATTTATGCGATGGGTTCTGTAAATCTACAGAGAACCATGAGCGTAGCCGGAAACGACATAGGACTTGAAATTGAAGATACGGATGCGCATGGATTAGGATTTAATGTAGGGGCTTATTTCCGTCCGAGCGAAAGAGTAAACATCGGATTGGCGTATCGTTCCGGAATCGATATGAAAGCTAATTACGGTGAGGTAAAGTGGAACAATGTTCCTTCAGGATTGTCAACGAACATGCCTTTTTCGACCAATGAGTTTTCAGCTATGTTGCCATTGGTTTCAGAATTCTTAGCAGGATTCTCTTATCAGGCAACTTCTAAATTGATGCTTGCAGGAGAGGTTTCAGTTCACGGATGGGGAAAATACAAAAGTCTGGACATAGAACTTCAAAACACCGATACGGGTGAAACTTATGATTCTTATGCTACCAAAAATTTCATTGACCGTGCGGTTTGGAAAATTGGAGGTGAGTATCAGGCAACTGATATGTTAGCGATCCGTTTAGGATATTATTTCGACGAATTTGTTTCTCCGGCCGACCATTGGTCACCGGAAACTCCAGATACTTCCCGTCATGCCATCAATGGTGGTTTGGGATTAACTTTCGGAGGTTTCAATGTAGATGCATTCGGACAGTACAATATGGGAGTTGAACGTTCAGTTCACAATGTAGAAACGGGATTCCAAGGCGATGTAAATCTTACGGCAGTCTCTTTTGGATTAGGCCTTTCTTATAACTTTAATTAATGAGAAAAATGAAAAATTTATCAAAAATATTTATAGCCTCTTCGTTGGTTGTTTTTGCAAGCTGTGAGCCCGACTTTGACGAACCGATTGAGGACATTGTCGTAAGTTCAGGTGACGCTGACTTCAGTAAATATATAGCGCTTGGAAATTCATTGACTTCCGGTTTTTCTGATAATGCCTTGTTCAAAAGCGGTCAGGAGAATTCTTACCCAAATATGCTGGCAACTCAGTTTGCCATGGCAGGTGGAGGTAGTTTTGCCCAACCTTTGATGCCTGATGATATTGGAGGATTTAATGGTCCTGATCCGTTTTTCGCAGATGGCCGATTAAAATTAGTAATCAATCCTGAAACAGGATCTATGGCACCTGTGGCCACTCCCGCTCAATCTCCATTTACTTTGGCAACCGGAGGTCCTTTTGGAAATATGGGGGTTCCCGGAGCAAAATCCTATCATTTATTGGCTTCTGGATATGGAAATCCGGCAGGAATTGCGACCGGAACCGCCAATCCTTACTTTGCGCGGTTTGCTTCTTCTGCAACAGCTTCGGTTTTGGCAGATGCAGCAGCTCAGCAACCTACTTTCTTTACACTTTGGATTGGAAATAACGATGTGTTGAGTTATGCAAGTGGCGGAGGTGTCGGCACCAATCAAATGGCAGCCAATAACACCGATCCTACCACTTACGGCGGAAATGACATTTCTCATCCCGCTGTTGTAGCAGGTTCTATCCAAATGGTTTTGGAAACTTTGGCCAATCAAGGTGGTGCAAAAGGTGCAATTGCCAATATTCCGAGCATTACCGATATTCCGTTCTTTAATACGGTTCCTTATGCGCCTTTAAGTCCGGCTAATCCATCATTTGGAGCCATGATTCCGGCGTTAAATGCTCAATTTGGTCAATTAAACGCTGTTTATGATTATTTAGGAGCTCCGGAAAGAAAGATTGTTTTCAATTCTGATGCAGCAAGTGCTGTGGTGATTCAAGATGAAACATTGGCGGATTTATCTACAACTATTCGAGATGTTTTGATGAGCCAAGGTGTCGACCCTGGAACTGCAACTGTATTGGGAATGACTTATGGACAGTCACGCCAGGCAACTGCTCAAGATTTATTGGTATTTACTTCACAAACTGTAATCGGACAAATCAATATGGATAGAGTTGCAGAATTAATGGCAATGGGTGTTTCACAAGAACAAGCTGCACAATTATCTGTTAATGGCGTTACTTATCCATTGACAGACCAATGGGTATTAATCCCAAGTGAAAAAGATGCAGTAATTTCTGCAACCGATGCTTACAATGCCGCAATTTCTCAACTTGCCGCAAACTATGACTTGGCCTTAGTTGATGCACACCAAGCCATGCAGGATTTAAGCAGTGATTCAGGAATTACGTATTTTGGAAATACTTATACTACCACTTATGTAAGTGGGGGTGCCTTTTCATTGGATGCGGTTCACTTGACCGGAAAAGGTTATGCCGTGGTTGCCAATTATTTCATTGAAGCTATTAATCAAAAATATGGTTCTACATTACGAACTGTAAATCCAAATAATTATCCGGGTGTTATCATCCCTTAATTTCAGAGAAAAATAAATTCTCATATAAAGCAAAAACGTCTTCATTTCGAAGGCGTTTTTTTTATACCTTTATTATCCTAACCAATTTCCGGATGAAAAACCAACCTTTCATCGTACCGCTTGCCGGGTTGATGCTCGGAATTCTATTCGCTGAGTTCATTCCCAATACTATTGCGAATGGTCTAAAACTATTGGGTGTAATTCTGCTTTTCGTTTTGATTATTTATTTTGCTTTCAAACGCTACGATTTCTTTTGGGTGTTGATTATTTTCATGGTTTTCGGATGGGTACATTCCAACTATTATAATTCTTATCAGACCCTTCCTACAGAAAACCTCAACAAAAATCTGCCACTAAAAATCGAAATCGAAGAATCTTACAAGTCTTCTGAAAAGTTCAGAAAATACAAAGCGAAAATCGTCCAAATTGACAAGGTTCCTACTTCCAGTTATGTTCTACTTTATTGGCGGAAAGAAAATGCCGAACTCTATCCACAGGACGAAGTCTGGCTTCACGCCAAAATTATTCCAACTCAAAAACCTAAGAATCCGCATCAATTTGATTATGCCAAATGGTTGGGGAGACAAAAAATTCATTATACCCTGTTTTCAGATACGATTTATCAAAAGACCCAATCAGGAAGTTCCATTGCTTTTAAAACTTCTCATTTCAAACGGGAAACACATCGAAAATTAATGAAAATAGGTTATACAAAATCTTCGGCAGACCTTATAGGCGCTATGCTTTTGGGCGACCGAACTGAAATGGATCCCCAAACCGAAGAAAATTACAGAAAAACCGGCGTGGTCCATATTCTTTCTATTTCCGGCTTGCATGTGATAATGGTATATTCAATCTTTATGATGATTCTTTATCCCTTGATCTTCTTAAAAAACGGAAAAATTTTGCGGATTCTGTTCAGCTTAATGTTGATTTGGAGTTTCGTGGTTTGTGTTGGATTTCAGCCCGCGGTTTTACGTTCTGCGGTAATGATTTCTGTTTTTTATATCGGTCACACTTTTAAGAGAAAGCCCAATATCTATCATACTTTGGCGGTTTCAGCCTTTATTTTGTTGTGTATAAATCCGAATTTTTTATTTGACGTGGGATTTCAATTAAGTTTTTCTGCTGTATTTTTCATTGTTTACCTACATCCGGTTTATCAGAAACTATTTCGTCCGAAATCAAAATTATCCAAGATAACAATTGCCTTTTTAGGAACCAGTATTTCAGCTCAAATAGGAACGATGCCGTTTACTTTGTTTTATTTCCACCAAACTTCGGGTTTGTTTTTAGCCGGAAATGTGGTGATGATTATTGCTTCGTATTTTATGATGGCAGGCGGAATGCTGGCGCTGATTTTACTTGAATTGGGGTTAAATTTCCCCATTTGGGTTGATTTGTTTAACCGGATCATTGAAGGTTGTAATGTTTATATTCAATGGCTTTCCTCATTTGACCTATTGATATTTGACAATATTTCTTTTACCATTTTTGAGTCAATTTTGGTATTAATTATCTTAATCCTAATCGGAATTATTGGAAAAAAACCTGACTTTAAATGGATAATGAGTCTCTTTGCAGTGATGTTTATTTTCCAACTTCAAAACCTGATTCGACAACAAAAATTGAGTAGAAAAAAGGAAATAATTGTATTTCACCAAACCCGAAATTCAGTCATCGGAATACGAAATGGATTAAAACTTGACATATACGCACACGATTTATCAGATTCGGCGAAATTAAAACAATATCTTCTAAAGCCTTATGTATTAAATGAAGGCATAAAAAGACTCCAAATCAAAGAATTAAGTGAAGTTTCAAAAGAGAATTATCACAAATCTAAACATTCGGTTTATTTTGATAATTTACATTTGGTTTGGTTGTCTGAAAATATCCCTACAAAATCCATCTCTGGCGATTATTTATTGATTCAAAATAATATAGAAATCGACTTAAAAAATCTTCATCCGGAAACCAAGATCATTTTGGACGGAAGCAATTATCCCAATCATTTAAATGATTCAGAAATTCCGATTTGGAAAACACGCGAAAAGGGGGCTTTGGTGATTGCTATAGCGCCAGATTCTCCAAAAGCTTACTTTTAGGCATATATCCCAGCAATAATTTTTCCAGCTGTCCATTTTGATTGATGACCGCATAAGCCGGATACGAAAGTTTTCCTCTCAATGAAAAATAGGCAAATGAATTCACTCCTTTTCCACCTGTCTGAGGACGGACATATTTGTAAGTTTTTCCACGAAATGAAACTTCTTCTTTGGATTCCGCATCAAATTTCACCGGAATATAATTTTCATTGAGGTGCTTCACTACTTCCGTTTCCTGAAAAGTTGAAGCATCCATTTTTTTACACCAACCACACCAACTGGTATAAAAATCAATAAAAAGAGGTTTTTCGGGGTTCTTTTTCATTTCCAATTCGGCTTGTTCCAAAGAAAGCCAATTGATTTCCTGAGCTGAAACAAAAGCTGAAAAAAGAAACAGACTGAATATTATATATTTTTTCATTTGATTTTCAACGAATTAATAACCACAAAATTACAAATTATTTAATGCCATGCATAAGTTTTTTCAAAGTGCCGTTTAACAATAGGGCGATAATTCCAATCGCAAAGGGAACCACCGTGAAAATCAAAAAGAAGGCCGATAGGTTATATTCCTCAGTTATCTTATCGATCTGACCTCCCAAAACACCTGAAGTTTTGTTTCCGATGGCCAACGCCAAATACCAAACTCCAAACATGAATCCAATCATACGGACCGGAACCAATTTACTGACATAGGAAAGACCCACGGGTTGCACACATAATTCGCCCATCGTATGGAACAGATAGGCCAGAATCAACCAAACAAGACTGACCGAAGCCGTTTTGGCACCTTGCGGAATTTCCTTCGCTCCAAAAGCCAAAAACGCAAATCCGATTCCCAATAAAAATAACCCCAAGGCATATTTTCCAGCCAAAGACGGATTGAGCTTGCTCTCCCAAAGCTTGGAGAACAATGGCGCTAATGCTATGATAAACAAAGAATTAAGAATTAAAAACCAGGTCGCCGGAATTTCTATTTCGTTTTCTTTTTTTCGAACGACTTCGGCCTGAATGCTTTCTTTAATCGTTGCTGCTTTGCCTTCATCCACAAACCTAAAATCAGAACCCTTTTTATCAATATCAATGATGTGGATTGCTTGTCCGGGTTTGAAATCTTCCAATGCTCTGATAACTGTTGTTTGTTCGATAATTTTTGCATCTTCCGGTGCAATATTCAATGAATTAACAGCGAAGATTTCTTTGACTTCTTCTCCTTTATCATTTTTTGAGGTGATTTCATATGTAGGATAATTGATTTCATAGGAAAACGTATTGAAATTGGCATAAATCTTCCAAATTATCAATCCCCAAATAATCAAGAAACTAAAGCCCAAAACTAAATTGGATACCAAATAATTTTTATAGGTTTTTCGAAATAGCAGAAATAATACGTAAGAAATGATCGCGACCGGAACTACAGTGATGATGATGTCAACTATATTAAAAATCAAGGCATGATTTCCCGCCAAAACCCGATTGGTATAATCTTTTGCAAAAATACTCATAGAGCCTCCTGCTTGTTCAAAGGACGCCCAAAAGAAAATAATCAAAGAGGCGATAATCATGACCGCAAACATACGGTGACGCGTTATTTTCCCGTATCTTAGAGTTCGGGTAACCAAGAGCACCACAAATGAAATAAGAGCAATGGAAATCGCATAATTGGAGAAATCCGTTCCACCTATTTCAAATATATTTGTTTTAGAAATCTTAGATACAGGGTCATTTATCACCCAAGTTAAACCTAAAGCCGCTACAACTCCAACTAATATTTTATCAATCAGTGTAAAAGGATTTTTTTGATCATGAATGATTTGGTGGTCGTCGCTTTCGATTTCATCGTTGTCCTTATTGGGTTTTTTCCCGACTTCACCAAATATTCCTTGTGCCAAACTAAACTGCAACAAACCCAAAAGCATAAAAATTCCGGCCAATCCAAATCCCCAACTCCATCCCACATTTTCACCCAAATATCCGCAAAGCATGATTCCTAAAAAGGCACCGGCGTTTACACCCATATAGAAAATAGTATAAGCACCATCCTTCTTCTCGGGATGGTTTTGATACAAAACGGAAATAAAAGATGTCATATTGGGTTTGAAGAACCCGGTTCCCACAACCAATAAAAACAGTCCCAAATACAATGAAAACGGCGTTTCAATAGCCATACTGGCATGCCCCAAAGTCATAATGATCGCACCTATGATGATGGCTTTCCGATATCCCAAATACCTATCGGCCAATTGTCCTCCTATGATTGGTGTCAAATAAAGCAATGCCAAATAAGTACCATAAAGTGCCATGGCATTTTCTCTCGGCCAGTCCCATCCCCCGATTCCGACGGCGCTCACCAAAAACAAAACCAACAATGCCCGCATTCCATAAAACGAAAATCGTTCCCACATTTCAGTGAAGAACAATACGAAAAGTCCCGAAGGATGACCTAATACTTGATTTTGCCTGTCAAAAAAGTTGCTGTTTGTTTGATTTTGCATAGCCTTAGTTTATAAGGCGCAAAATACTAAGATTATTTTAAACAATAAGCCCGCTTCCAAAAAAACGGGCTTTAATGTAAGTTTGTATAAATCAAATTTGATTTGGACAATAGTTTTGATCAATTTAAAATAATGGCTAATACTAATGGAATCAGGAATTTATATTGTCGATTTCATTTATGTTTTCCTTTAATTTCTTTTCTCGCGGACGGATGATGATTCGGTCATAAATCCACAAGGTGATGATGGAAAACAATCCGATTCCTACAATGACGTACCAAATTTTGTTGGGATTATAGGTGTTCCACAACATTTCTACGACTTGCCAGTGGTCCATTCCCAATTTTTGTTCTGCCAAAGCAAAATATTCGTTTTTGGAAAATGGCAAATGAACGTTGGAAATATCTGCGCCTTTTGAAGCCGCAAATTCTTTGAACGAAGTTCCGACCGAGTTCCAGTCAATTTCTTCAGCTTTTAGATTGAATTGATTTTCAAAATCGGAAATCGGCATTTTCAAAGCTTTTGAACCTTCTTCTATAAATTGCTCGGGACGAACGACTTCCGGCATTTCAACGTTTCTGGTTTTCATTTCTTTTTGAAGCAAAGAAAGTTTGTCAGACCAATTCTGGTACAAAGTTCCTGAAATATAATCGGTTACAAAATAACTCGCCGCAACCGGAAGAAAATAAGTTCCCTGATACAGACCTTCTTTTCCTTTTGGTGTAATGAGTGCGATGAACGAAGAAACCGTTGGGCTCGACATCATTTCTCCAATGGCAAAAATCATCGTTCCGATAATCGTAAACCAAACGCTGTGCGTGTAAAAAGTCAATCCGATACCGATAGTTGCAATGATTGCTCCGCGAATTACCGCGCTGATATGGCGCATTTTGGTTACAAAAAATGAAATTGTTATTTGACACAAAATAATCATCAATGAATCAATATTGGTAAACCATTCGGGTTTTACCTGTCCATCTTGCGTTAAAGTTTTTCCCATAAACGGCAAGTTTTCATTAATCCAATTACTGATGACATTTGAATTAACCCAATCTTCAATGAAATTTGGCAATGTGTTAAATAGTTGGTTGAACATCGTCCAAAACCCGACCATCAAAAGCAATAAAATTCCCAAACGAATGTCTTTCAAGGCTTCAAAAATCCCTAAAACAGAATCTTTAATGGCTTTCCCGATTGAATCTTTGGGTTTTTCAATTTTCGGCTCTTTATAAAATAAAAGCAATACAACCAAATTAATCGCGATGACAATTGCAGCTTGAATGAAAATCAATCTCCAACCATATTCGGTACGCAAATAAGAGGACATCGACGGACCGATAAATCCTCCGATGTTAACCATCATATAAAAAATCCCGAAACCCAGTGTTCCGGTTGTTTCGTCGGTATTTCGGGCGACAATTGCCGAGGCGACGGGTTTGAAAAATGCGGCGCCAACCGCTACGAATAAAAAGACAAAATAAACGCTCCAAAATGTCCTAACTTCGCCCAACATATAATAGCCAATAATTAAAATTACGTAAGCTATTGTGAGTGAAAGTTTATAACCAATCCGGTCGGCAATTACACCGAAAATCAGCGGAAGAAAATATAAAATCCCTACGATGAAAGACATAATGCTTCCTTTTTGGATGTGGTTGAAGCCAAGTCCGCCGTTATCGGTTGAACCAACGAGATAAAGTCCGAATAATGTGTAAATTCCGTACCAGCCCCAACGTTCCATTAGCTCCATAAAACTGGCAAGCCAAAAATTTCGGTTCATAGAACCTATGGTCTGGAAAAATGTTTTTTTGTTTTCTGTCATTTTGAATGAATTTATTTTACTTCTTGCATGAGTTTTTTAACCAAAGGCGAAATCAAAATCAAGAGAACTCCTGCGATGACCGCATACAAACCTAATTGTTTGTAACCTTCTGTATAAGCAATCAAAGCATCATAATTGGTAGAGCCTTCTTTTGCAGTCGCCATATTTGCACCGATAATTCCCGCAACATATTGTCCGTAAGCAGATGCTAGAAACCAAAGCCCCATCATCATTCCCTGTAATTTTTCGGTCGATAATTTCGTCATAATGGAAAGTCCGATAGGCGACAAACATAATTCTCCCAGTGTAATGACCAAGAGTGCAATCGTGAAAATATTTAATGAAGTTACGCCTTGCAAATCGGCAAATAATCTAGTTGCAAATAGAACATAATATCCCAATCCCAAAAAGATGAATCCAAGCCCGAATTTGATAATCGTATTCGGTTCGATTTTTCTTTTGCTTAACCAAATCCACAATAAACCAAGCAAAGGCGCAAGGAATATGATGAAAAATGCTCCGGCGGAATTATTGACGCCATTCGGATCTAAACCTAATAAATCTTTATTCAAATTCTTAGCTGCAAAAATGCTCAGTGAACCACCACTTTGCTCGTAAATTCCCCAGAAAAGGATTGAAAAAATAATGAACACCAAAGCTGCCAGTAATTTTTTACGTTCGGCTGAATTCACTTTGGACATTTCATAAAAAAGATAAATCAAAGTCAAAGGTCCGATGGTCCACATAAAATAATCGGTGTATTCGGTTTTGGCAACCATCGTCATAATCAATGGCACAAAAACCAAAGTCAGTGCATAAACACCATATTCTTTCCACTTGTCCATCGGTCGAAAAGTTCCGTCTGCATTGGCGATTTGAGGTTGTATTCCGATTGAACCCAAACTTCTTTGCGTAAAAGTGAAATTAATCAAACTGATGACCATCACGAGGGCAGCTAATCCAAAAGCGACGTTCCAACGCGAAGCTTCGGGAATCAAATGCGACAACATTTCACCTTTTCCAATCGCGATACAGAGATAACCACCCAACAACGCGCCCAGATTAATTCCGGCATAAAAAAGTGAAAAGCCGGCATCTCTTCTGGAATCATTGGGTTTATAAAGTTTTCCGACCATTGTCGAAATATTGGGTTTGAAAAATCCGGTTCCGACGACCGTAAATGAAATTCCTAAAAAGAAAAATTTATGCGGGTCTGTTGCCAGAATTAAACTTCCGACAATCATCAGAAATCCGCCCCAGAAAAGCGATTTCCTGAATCCTAATATTTTATCGGCAAACAATCCGCCTACAAAAGTAAAAGCATAAACAAAGGCTTGCGTTGCACCGTATTGCAGATTGGCTTCGGTTTCTTCAAAGTTTAATTGGCTAATCATAAAAAAGACGAGCATCCCTCTCATTCCGTAGAAACAGAAGCGTTCCCACATTTCGGAGAAGAACAACGACCAGATTTGTTTCGGGTATTTTCCTTTGAAGTTTTGAATTTGTTCAAGTGTTGTCATATCGTGAAGGACAGGGCAGCTTTATTGCAGCCAAGCTCACAAATTTATAAATTAAGTTGAATGTTGAGACTTAGCGACCGATTTTTTTACAAAATCACCTGACAGGACGGTAGAATTGAAATAAAAAAGGCCCAGAAAATATCTGAACCTTATATGTATTATTTATATATTTTCCCTAATGAATTCCCTTCATAAAACGGTTCAATACCGGTGTAAGTATCAATAGGCAGACACCCGAAACGACCATTAAGCCTGCAATAAATGGATATAGGCTAAAGTCGTATTTGGTAAGAATTTGTTCCAATGTAGCTGCAAAATAATTCCCCAAAGCGAAACTCGCCATCCACACACCCATCATAATCGAAACGATTTTATGAGGTGAAAGTTTGGTTACCATGGACAAACCAATAGGCGAAAGCATCAATTCCCCACAAGTCAACAACACATACACTACAACCAACCACATAGGGCTTACCAGCGTTCCGTCTTTTGCGTTATTTGCCGCTATTGACATAATATAAAAAGCAATTGCTCCGATGAACATGGCCATTGCAAATTTAACCGGCGTTCTCGGGTTTAATTTTTTGGAAGATAATTTGATCCAAAGAATCGAAAATATCGGAGCCAAGGTAACAATCGCAATCGGATTCACATTTTGAAACCAAGTAGTCGGAATCTGAAATCCACCCACCATACGGTTGGTATTTTCTTCCGCAAAGAGATTAAAAGTACCACCGGCTTGTTCAAATCCCGCCCAGAAAACGATATTGAAAAATGCCAGAATTAAAATCACAAAAACCCTTGACCATTCGGTTGAACCTGATGTCCCTTTGAAAATCGACATTCCGATAAACAATGCACCCGAAATACCAAAAACCCAGATGACAATGGTGTGTACCAAATCATTAGTCGCTCCCCAAAAGGCCATTATACCAAAAACAATTGCAACATTCCCAATAGTATAAAACAATATATCCATCCAGTCTTTGCCATTCAGATCAGTTCTTCCTTCTGCAATTGCTTTGGGTGGTAATCCCAGTCCTTCCAACGTATTTCTTCTGAAATGAAACCAAAGTACCCCAAGCAGCATTCCGACACCTGCAGCTACAAATCCCCAAGGCCATCCTACCTTTTCACCCAAAGTGCCTGCAATAAAAGGTGATAGAAACGCCCCAATGTTGATTCCCATATAGAAAATGGTAAAACCACCGTCTTTTCGCGGATCATCGTTGTCATACAAATCCCCTACGATGGTTGAAATGTTCGGTTTGAAAAATCCGTTACCCAAAATCAAAACGCCTAGACCTAGATAGAAGAAATGTTTTCTTTCATCCAGTCCCTGCATAAAAAATTCGCTTGCACTTGCTGCCAGCATAAACTGTCCTATGGCCATAGTGATACCACCGATAAGAATGGATTTTCGTTGTCCCAGAATTTTATCTGAAAACCAACCACCCAAAATCGGAGTTAAGTAAACCAAAGCTGTAAAAATACCATAAATGGAAAGTGATTCGGTTCTGTCGAGACCAAAACCACCGGTTACCAATTGTGCCGTCAGGAATAAGGTAAGCAAAGCCCTCATTCCATAGTAAGAAAATCTTTCCCACATTTCGGTAAAGAACAAACTATAAAGCCCTTTCGGGTGTCCTTTTGTCGGATTTTTCTTTTCTAAATCTTCAAATTGTGAAGTAGTGTCGCTCATGTTGTATTGATTTTTATTTTCTAATGTACATTATTTTCTTTCATAATCCGGTTGAGCCATCTGAGTATCAGCACCGCAAATAGGGTGGCAATCATCAGCAGCACAAAGTTTACCAGAAAAAAATTGGCCTTGTGTTCATATCCGTACCACAAACTCGCCAAAACACCGGAAAGTTTATTTCCAATGGAAGTGGACAGGAAAAATCCGCCCATCATCAGTGCAGTCAGTCGCGGCGGACTTAGTTTGGAAACCAATGAAAGTCCCATCGGACTAAGGCATAATTCTCCCAATGTAATCACACCGTAACAGGCTATGAGCCACCAAGGCGATACTTTGATATCACCGTTACTTCCATAATAGGCGGCAGCAATCATCACCAAACAGGAAAGTGCCGAAATAAATAGTCCCAATGCAATTTTTCCCGCAGTGGTCGGTTCTTTATTTCGTTTGCCAAGTCGAATGAAAAACCAGACCAGCAATGGTGTGAGAATAATTACCCAAGCCGGATTGACCGACTGAAATAATTCGGTATTGACCAAAAAGATACTATCTCCCTCCACAGGAAGTTTATCGGGATCCACGTTGCTGAAATACACATCCTTCCCGATTGTTTTTTCGATTTCACCGGATTCGTTCCGTACCACCCTGAACTGATCGTCATACACCGTGACTTCCGCATCTTTATAGGGTATTTCTTCCACCAGATACAAATCGTTCAATGGTTTTTCGACGGAAGGAGAAACAGCTCGTTCGGTATAAAATTTAGCCCAACGGGTTAAAGCTGTTCCATTTTGTTTAAATACTGCCCAAAACATGACACCAACAGCAAACACGGCCAGTAAAGCGGCAATGGGTCTTTTGTCAATTGGATTGGCTCGCAAATAAAGCGACAAATAAAACCCGATAACAGGTAAACAGGCAAATATAAAAGCATCCGTACTGTCACTTCCCAAAATATTTCCAGGAATGATCCAACCTAAAACTCCGGCTACGATTGCAGGGACAAATACGTATAATAAGACTTTGGAAAGCCCCACATCTCCCTTTTCTTTCGGCTTGATGACATTGGCTTCTTTGAAATGCTTTAATCCGAATGAGAAAACCACCAACCCCAGAAGCAATCCGATTCCGGCTGTAGCAAATGCAGCTTCCCAACTAAATTTATTCCGCATAAAAGCGGCTATGATATTACAAATAAAGGCTCCGATATTGATTCCCATGTAGAAAATATTATATCCGGAATCCTTCATTGATTTGTATTCTTCTGTAGAATATAGATTTCCGAGCAATGTGGAAATATTCGGTTTAAATAAACCGTTCCCGATGATTATCAGTGCCAGTGCGATATAAAACGAAGTAATTCCCGGGAGTGCCAATGCCAAATAACCGGCCGCCATCAATACCCCTCCTATATAAACAGATTTGACATATCCCAAAAAACGATCGGCAAGAAATCCGCCTAAAAATGGGGTCAGATAGGTTAAGGCAATAAAAGTTCCGAATAAATCATCTGCATTTTTATCGGGAAAACCCATTCCGCCTGTATCCACATCAATCATGTAGAGCACAAAAATCCCGAGCATCAAATAATACCCAAAACGTTCCCACATTTCGGTGAAAAACAAAAAGTAAAGACCTGCAGGATGTTTGGTTTTGGAAGTTTTGCTCATTGATTAAAGATTTTCTAAAATGTAATTCGTCATCAAAGTATAGAGTTGAATCCGGGTTTTTCCTCCATAAATCCCATGGTTTTTGTCCGGATAAATCATCATTTCAAATTGTTTATCGGCTTGAATCAATGATTCGGACAATTCCATCGAATTCTGAAAATGAACGTTGTCGTCAGCCGTTCCGTGCACCAAAAGGAATTTATCGTTTTTGTCATCAAAACGATTCGCATACGTCATCGGCGAATTTTCATCATAACCTTTCGGATTTTCCTGCGGCGTACGCAAAAATCTTTCTGTGTAAACCGTGTCGTAATAACGCCAGTTCGTCACCGGTGCAACCGCAATCGCCATTTTGAAAACATCACCACCACGGAAAATACAGTTGCTCGCCATAAATCCGCCATAGCTCCAACCCCAGATTCCAATTCGCGCAGCATCTATATAATCATATTTTGCAAAAACTCTGGCGGCAGAAATCTGGTCTTCCACTTCCATTCTCCCCAAATTCAGATAAGTTTGTTTTTTGAAAGCAGCACCTTTTCCGCCCGTTCCGCGACCGTCCACACAAGCCACGATGTAGCCTTTTTGCGCCAAAGCTAAATACCATTGATCGTTCATGCTATGCCAGGAATTCGTCACTTCCTGCGAACCGGGACCGCTGTATTGATACATCAAAAGCGGATATTTTTTATTCGGGTCAAAATCTTTTGGTTTAATCATCCAGGCATTGAGTTCAACACCGATTTCGGTTTTGACGGTAAAAAATTCTTTTGTACCCGCGCCGTCTGCCATCAAACGGTTTTTAACATCTGTATTTTTTAGAATTGTATTGTATTCGTGTGGTTTTTTGCCATCATTTAATTGAAACAAAGGTGGTTCGTCAACCGAAGAAAAATTCAAAATGAAGTATTTGAAATTTTTGCTGAATTCGGCAGAATTTTCTCCTTTTCTTTCTGTCAGCATCAGATTATTTTTACCGTCAAGATTGATTTTATAAACTTGTCTTTCGATTGAATTTCTTTTGTTATCAAACGCATTTGACTGATAATAAACCGTTTTGTCACTTGCATCAAATCCATAATAATCCGTTACTTCCCAATCGCCTTTTGTAATTTGATTGATTAATTTCCCGGATTTATCATAATGGTAAAAGTGGCGGTTTCCGTCGCGTTCAGAAGCCCAAAGAAAACTGTTATCATTCAAAAATTCCAAAGTGAAGTTATCGGTTTCAATCCAAGCTTTGTCCGTTTCTGAAAAGAGTTTGCTGAGTTTTTTTGAATTGATTTCGACAAAATTTACATCGACTTTATTTTGATGACGATTCGAAGTCAAAACCGATAAAATATTTTTGTCTTTGGTGAATTTAATTTTAGGAATATAATAGTTTTCAACCGACGAAAGTGAAATTTTTTCTGACTTATTTGACTTTAAATCAAATATATACAAACTCACTTTTGAATTTTCTTCGCCCGCTTTCGGGTATTTGAAACGCATTTCTTCCGGATATAAATTTTGCCCGTAAACCGGAATGTAAAATTCACGCACTTTGCTTTCGTCAAACTTCACAAAAGCGATTGCCGTTCCGTCTGCGTTCCAGTCAAAATGGCGCACAAAACCGAATTCCTCTTCGTAAACCCAATCACAGATTCCGTTGATGATTTCATTCTTTTTACCATCATTGGTGATTTGTGTAACTCTATTATTGGTTAAATCTTGGTAATACAAATTGTTTTCAAACGCAAAAGCCACTTTGGTCGCATCGGGCGAGAATGTCGGTTCCTGAATGGGTTTTCCGTCGAAAATCATTTGAAATGATTGCTTTTCGCGGCTATAAACCTGCCATTTTCCTTTTACCGAACGGCGATAAATCGGCGTGGATTCACTCAAAACCAAAATATTTTTTTCGTCCGGACTGAATTTATATTCGTCAAAAGTTCCGGAAACGATTAATTCCTTCGAATTTTGATTGTCGATAAACGACTGATAAGCATAGCGGTAAATCCCGTCCTGTTCTTGAATCGAATAATGTTCGCCGTCATTCATCGAATTAATTCCGTATAAAGACTGCGGATAGTATTTCCCTTTCCAAATGTTATCAACTGTAATAGATTGAGCATTGATAATCAGTGCACTAAACGTGCAAAGAAGTAAAATTAGCTTTTTCATCCCTGTGTGTTTTGCCCAAGAGCAGAATCAAAGATAAAAATTTTTGGGAAAGTTTGGGATTTATTTTATATTTCATCAATATTCCACCAAGTCTCGACTTTGTCCAAACTGCGTTCCTGCGTAAAATTTTTCTGCGAATAAAGCAAATTACACCAACAATCATAACACATTCATTATAAAAACATTAAGGTTGTCAATTTTGAAAAATACGATGACTAACTTTGAAAAATACGAAATTTAGAAAAGTTGATTTTCAACTTTATCAAAGTCTGAAACTTTGACTAAATTCTTCTGCAGAAATGCTGGATTGCTCGCCGCTCTGCATATTTTTCAAAGTCAATTTACCGGAATTCAATTCTTCTTCGCCGATGATGACTACATATTTTACCGCTTTTTTGTCGGCGTACTGCATTTGTTTTTTCATTTTGGCGGCATCCGGATAAACTTCGCAACGTATGTTTTGATTTCGGAGCATTTTGGCTAATTCCATAGATTTTGCCGCTTCTTTTTCGCCGAAATTGATGAACAAAACATCTAAAGTATTTTCGATGGAATTGGGGAAAAGATTTAACTCTTCCAAAACCAAATAAATTCTGTCTAATCCAAAGGAAATTCCAACGCCGGAGATGCCTTTCAATCCGAAAATTCCGGTCAAATCATCGTAACGTCCGCCGCCGCCGATTGAACCCATTTGCACGTTTTTGGCTTTAACTTCCAGAATTGCGCCGGTATAATAATCCAATCCGCGCGCCAGGGTTAGATTCAAAACCAATTCGGAAGAATTCAATTTTAAATTCTGAATTTGTTCAAAAACAAAACGGGTTTCTTCGATTCCTTTCAATCCGGTTTCCGAAGTTTTGAGAATTTCTTCTAATGAATTTAACTGCGAATTGAAATCGCCCGACATGGTGAACAAAGCCGAAAGTTTGTCGATGGAATTTTGCGGAATTCCCTTTTGCAACATTTCTTCTTTGACTTTTTCTTCACCGATTTTGTCGAGTTTGTCCAAAGCAACGGTGAAATCAATCAATTGATTGGAAATATCGGCAACTTCTGCCAATCCGCTCAGGATTTTCCGGTTGTTGAAATGAATTTCTACCGGAACATTTAATTCAGAAAAAACGGCGTCGTACAAAGAAACCAATTCAACTTCCTGCAAAAGCGAATCGCTTCCGACCACATCGGCATCGCACTGATAAAACTCTCTGAAACGCCCTTTTTGCGGACGGTCTGCGCGCCAAACGGGTTGCATTTGATAGCGTTTGAACGGAAATGTAATTTCGTTTTGGTGCTGAACGACGTATCGCGCAAAAGGAACGGTTAAATCGTAGCGCAAGGCTTTTTCGGAGATTTGAGACGTAAGGTTCTGACTGTTTTTTTCTTTTAATAAAGATTCGTCAGCTTTGTCTAAATAATCGCCTGAATTCAGGATTTTAAAAATCAAACGGTCGCCTTCTTCACCGTATTTTCCGGTTAAAGTGGAAAGATTTTCGAAAGAAGGCGTTTCGATGGGCGAATAGCCGAAAAGCTGGAATTGATGACGGATTTTGTCAAAAATAAATTGTCTTTTACTTACTTCTTCGGGTGAAAAATCTCTTGTTCCTTTTGGGATGGATGGTTTCTGAACTGCCATAACTCAATTTTCTCGTGCAAAGATGCAAATTTCCTTTAATAAAATTATATTTGGGTATCAGCTTGATTTCAATTATTAAGCTTTTGGGGTTATAAATGAAACGACTTTTATTTATATTGTTTTTTATTTCTGCATCCACATCCGCTCAGGAAGTTGACAGGAATATTTATAAACTGAAAGAAAAGGTCAATGCATCAAAAAACGGAGAAAAACTCAAATGGCTGGACAGCCTGTCTACTTACATCAGGGAAGAAACCAATTTCCAAAGCGATTCGGTTGCAAGGGAGACTTTCAAATATGCGATGAAACTTGATTCGATCAGAATTGCCACAAAAAATATGTCCTATTTAATTTATTTCCAAAATAACATTACCAGGGATTTAAAAGAAGGGAACCGTCTTTTTCTAAATTTTTTAGAGAAAGCAAAGAAATGCGGAAGCCACCAAGTCCTTTCAAAGTTTTACCTGGAAGGGGCTGATAATTATTTTTATCTCGAAGATCAGAAAAAGGCCATTGAGTTTTACATCCTTAGCGAAAAAGAAGCTGTTCTGGCGGGGGATAATTTACAAATCGGATTGGCAAAAATGTACAAAGGGAGTGCGCTGAGCTTCATGGGAGAATTTTCAGAGGCATCAAAAGAACTTCAGGATGCCTTACAAATTTTCCAAAAATTAAATAACATACATTACATCATCAGTGCCAGAAGCACTCTTTCAGATCTTTACAGCCAGAATTCGTTTTATGATGAGGCGAAAAAAGAAAGGGACGAAGCAATTCTGCTTGCTGAAAAAGCAGGAAGCAATGGCCACCTGAGCGCTTTTTACTATAATGCGGCATTGGACAATCAAAGTCAGGGAGATTATAAGGAAAGCATTGTGAAT
>Ga0079224_100001777_pt1 | contig 25341 bp, 19 predicted proteins | sample Stecom2015_FD_80414 | JGI IMG/M metagenome (GOLD analysis project Ga0079224, IMG submission 80414) | Agricultural soil microbial communities from Utah to study Nitrogen management - Steer compost 2015 | ecosystem: Environmental > Terrestrial > Soil > Agricultural land | place: USA: Utah... | reverse complement strand
TTACCCTCAATCAAAGTCAGCTCAATCCACGTGTCAGGAATCGATGCGCGATACCGGATCGGCGGATCCCTCTCGGGTAAAACTGGCGCAGGATCAAGCACCTTTGCCAGAGCGGCCTTGGTCTTGTAGTCCTTTCCATCGACATTGATCGTCACACCGCTACGCAGCTGTTTCAGAGCCTCCGGTGTGGGTATGCCCTCTACTTGCGCCCAGTAGGTCCGCTGGTGTCCAAAGCGAGGGTTGAGGAGGTGATGGTTCAGCCACTTGTCATCGGTAATCAGGAGCAGACCTTCGCTGTCCTTGTCGAGCCGGCCGACCGGATATACCTCCTTGGGAAAAGCACCGAGAGAGGCCAGTGTGGGCCCCTCTCCGGTAAATTGTGTCAAGACCCCATAGGGCTTGTAAATGATAAAATATCTTGCCAAAACGATGGAGCTTAGCTTCCGCAGCCGATGCAGTCGAAGTGAGAATCCATGGGCTTGACGCCTTTTAGTTGCATCTCGAGGTTGTGAATCTCATCTCGGGTCTCCATGTCTGCAAACATGTCGCCGGTCAATTTCCCCTTCAAAGCCGCAATAGCTTCTTCGAGCGCTTGTTTTTGTTGTTCGTTCATAAAAGTGAGGTTTTAAAGTGATGATCGAGTCGATTAAAATAGCCAAACCAGCGGATTTGGTTCCTTCCGCCTGTAGAATTTTTTGGTCAAAAACAGGGCCAGTTGATCTTCAATTGATTAGACCTTCGAGAGACAGAGCGCGCAAGTGTACCGAGAAGTTTGACTCTGCCGGGATCAGAAATTGCGAACAAATGAAGATGGGAAGCTGGATTTTATGATTTCGATTTATGAAAATCACGACCACGAAGTGGTCGAACCTTTTAATTAGGTGAAACTTACGGAAAATGAAAATCCGGATTGCGGGCAACAACCCCGAATGGGTTCAACCTGTCGGAAACGGAATTAGAAATTCCGAAAAACAGAAAGTCTCAAATAAAATCTATATCTAGCGTCAGCGGCCCCTCTAGACTGAAAGACAATGGACTGCGCCGGGGTGGGGCTATTCCGAGGGATAAATACTGGAAAGGAAATTTAACAGAAACCCTTTGAATTAATTTTCACTCTTCACCCCCCTTCCATAAATCCCACTCTATCAATCTCCTTCATCACCCGATAAGTCTCCGTCAATGCCTTGATGATTCGCTGATAACGCATGATATCTTCGAAATTGAGGATTTGGCCTTTACGGTCTTTGAGCCATTTTTGGGCGGGTTGGCACCTGCCGATGTAGAGGCTCCAGGCAATCGCGGGTACGAAGTCGAAGTATTGGTCGGAGTTGATGTAGACTCTGCCATCTTCAAACCTGATCTTCTTCACCTCGTTTTCACCGCCCACGGGATACTGCGTGACATACTGCGAAAGGGAGGGGCTTTCCATCAGGTGAAGCCGTCTGAGTTCGCGGCCAAGTGCCGCCATCTTCCAGAACTGCTCCGCATCGTTCGGATACGGAACGCTTGGGAAGTCAAGCTTCAAAAGCTCCTCGTACGTCTCCCGATAGCTTGGACGATACATCACGGCATAGATGTAATCCAACAGGTCTATCAGCGTAAAGGTCTGCCGATATTCAGGCCTTACTTCCTTACTCTCGGCAAAGCAAACCTCCCCACCCCGGTCATCCTGATCAGAATCGAAGGGCTCCTGCAAAAAGGCCAATCCCAATCCCCTCGCAGTCTGAGCTGAAAAATCCAAAAACGCCGCCGAGCACAACCCGTCCGGCTCACCACAGGCTTGACGCTCGAGCTCGCTGATTCCGGGGGCCACGGAATCGAGTAGGTCTTGGAGACCGCCCCGGAGTGTCTGTTCAGCTGCATCGCCGAGGCGGTATTGGGCGTTGAGGGAAAGGAGATATTCGGCTATGGTCATGAAATGGATCGGCGCTATTTGATCTGGAAATGACTGAGGACACTCAATCGTCGGCACCCGCCCTGACGGCACTAGGCCTCTTCTCCCTAAAGATATCAGTAAGCCCCAAAACTATAAATGAGGCTCTTAAGAAGAATTAGACTGCCTCTATCGAGATCTGATGCTCAAGATGACTACCAATCTTGCTTTTTGGCAAATCCGATCACGGAAAGGTCTACCAGCTCCAAAGACTTAACCATATCCTGTACGGCCTCCTTATACTTCAGAAAATGAGGAGTAAGAATATGCGCTTGGTACGCAGCCGTGTCGGCATAGACTTCAAGTATGGTGATGTGAGTCGGATCGCTTTTGTCGGCGACTGCATAATAGGACAGCACTCCCGGTTCGACACTTATGGCGGTAGCCATCTGCTCCTGCAGTGCTTGAGTATACTCCGACAATTGTAAAGGATCCACTGTAATCTTGGCAAATCGCACTAGCTGGTTTTGGTCTTGCGCCCGTGCACCGGCACTCAAGAAAACAAACAAAAGCAAGACCGCAGCTACAGCGAATTCTTTGGCAGGATATGGTCCCGATTTGGTGAGGCTGCAGATGTTCATGATTCTTGGATTCGTTAGTCAGAAAAAGATCGGGATAAGTCTTTAATGCCTTCGCATCGCTGTGAGTTTTTTTACCCAAACAGCCCCTGATACTATGCTCGCCTATCTTCGCGGTCGCTGCAGACGACGGTTCCACCCGCCTTAGATCGATGCGAATAGCTTACACGACCTTGGACTCGGAGTATAGATCATACGCCGCCACCAGCAGCCGACTTACGGGCGACGCCCCGTACCGCTCGTAACCGTCGATTTCACTTCGGTTTTCCACAAACACCGGCAGGTAGCTGGACTCTATCTCATCCCACACAATCAACAGATAGGCATAGGGGATCTTCGCTTCGCGCCCCATCTCAAGCCAAGATTCGAAAAGTGCCTCATCAAGGGCTTGTGGATAGTCCGGACTGTCAAACATGCGCGGGTATTAGAGATAAAACATTGGCAAGTTAGGGAAATTAGCCAATGCCTAATCCCTCCCGACCAAGTGCTGCAAATAGGAAAGCGAAAACAGGACCTGCTCTCACGGCGTTTCGCAGAGTATTTCCTCCCTCCCGGCCGGTAATTTCAAAATCCAGCTGTCCCAAAAGCCCATTTCTTCTATCTTTGTGCCTTGTTTTGAGCGGCATGGCAGTATCGCCGGTCAAAATTGTCACCAACTTGCCCTTAAGAAAGGAAATTGTGAAAACATATCAGGAATTTAAGCAGGTGGATTATCCCCAAATCGGAGAATCTGTCCTTGAGTATTGGAAAGAAAATCAAATCTTCGAAAAGTCCGTCGCCAACCGTCAGGGAGCTGAGACCTTCACCTTTTTTGAAGGCCCTCCATCCGCCAATGGCACGCCGGGTATCCACCATGTGATGGCCCGGACGCTGAAGGATATCTTCTGCCGATATAAGACCCTGAAGGGATTCCAGGTGAAACGCAAGGGCGGCTGGGATACGCACGGCCTGCCCGTGGAGCTTCAGGTGGAGAAGGAACTCGGCATCACCAAGGACGATATCGGCAAGAAAATCTCTGTCGAGGAATACAACCGCAAATGCCGGGAGACCGTCATGCGATTCAAGGGTGAATGGGACGACCTGACCGAGAAGATCGGCTATTGGGTCGATCTGGAGGATCCATACATCACATTTGACAGCAAATACATCGAGTCACTTTGGCATCTGCTCAAGCAACTCTATGACAAAAACCTGCTCTACAAAGGCTACACCATCCAACCCTACTCTCCGGCTGCGGGGACTGGCTTGTCTTCCCACGAACTGAATCAACCCGGCACCTACAAGGATGTTAAGGATACCTCGATCACCGCGCAGTTTAAGCTGAAAGGTGAAGAAAACACTTACATCCTAGCCTGGACGACCACTCCTTGGACTTTGCCCTCCAATTCGGCTTTGGCAATCGGTGAAAATCTGGATTATGTGAAAGTGAAGACTTTCAATCCCTACACCTTCGAGCCGGTGACGGTGATCTTGGCTAAGGCCCGAATGACTGCTTACCTCAATCCAAAAGCTGCGGAACTGAAGTTGGAGGACTACAAGCAGGGAGACAAGCTGATACCCTTTGAAGTCGTCGAAGAATTCAAAGGCAAGACGATGTTGGGCTGGGAATACGAGCAATTGTTCCCGATCGCTGCATTGACATTGCCAAACCCAGCTTTCACGGTCGTATCCGGAGACTATGTCACCACAGAGGACGGTACCGGGATCGTTCACTTAGCCAAGGCTTTCGGCGCGGATGACTTTAGAACTTTGGTTCAAAGCAATGTACCGGGCGTATTTGTCAAAGATGAACTGGGAAATGACATTCCTGTTGTTGACAAAAAAGGAAAGTTTCTGCCCGTGGTCGGCGAATACCTGGCTGCCAAGATGCAGGAGCACGCTATCACCGCCCACAAGACGTATGGAGCGGATGATTTCTATGTGAAAAACTACCTCGAGGACGATGAGGGCGCAGCGGACTACAAAAATACCGATGTGATCATCTCGATCATCCTGAAAAATGAAAACAAGGCCTTCAAGGTCGAAAAATACGAGCACACCTATCCACACTGCTGGAGAACGGACAAGCCAATCTTGTACTATCCGCTCGAAAGCTGGTTTATCAAGACCACGGCCTACAAAGATCGCCTCGTCGAGCTCAACAAGACCATCAACTGGAAGCCAGAGGCTACCGGCACAGGCCGCTTTGGCAACTGGCTGGAAAACCTCGTGGACTGGAACCTCAGCCGCTCTCGCTTCTGGGGCACACCGCTGCCGATCTGGAGAACCAGCGACGGCACGGAGGAAAAATGCATAGGTTCCATTGCCGAACTGAATGCCGAGATCGAGCGATCGATCGCGGCGGGGTTTATGGAGAAATCCCCTTATGAAGGTAAGGAGCTGGATCTGCACAGACCCTATGTCGATGACGTGATCTTGGTGTCCGCCAAAGGCGAAAAAATGCTTCGTGAACCGGACCTGATCGACGTCTGGTTTGACTCCGGAGCGATGCCTTACGCACAGTGGCATTATCCTTTCGAAAATCAGGACATCTTCAATGTCAACTATCCGGCAGATTACATTGCCGAGGGCGTGGATCAGACACGTGGCTGGTTTTTCACCCTGCATGCGATCGCCGTGATGCTGTTTGACAGTGTAGCTTTCAAAAACGTCATCGCAAACGGTCTCGTACTGGACAAAAACGGCAACAAGATGTCCAAGCGATTGGGCAATGCTGTTGATCCATTCAAAACGCTGAAAGAATATGGTCCGGATGCAGTCCGCTGGTATATGCTCAGCAACGCCAACCCATGGGACAACCTGAAATTCAATCTCGATGGCGTGACGGAAGTACAGCGACGCTTCTTTGGCACGCTTCAAAACACTTATAACTTCTTCGCACTCTATGCCAACTTGGATGCATTTGTTTATGACAAATCCAAGTCGGTACCTGTGGCACAGCGGCCTGAGCTGGATCAGTGGATCGTCTCCAAGCTGCAGTCTCTGATCAATGAGGTAGAGGAGTCCATGGACAATTATGACGCGACACGGGCGACGCGGGCGATCATGAACTTCACGGTGGATCACTTGTCCAACTGGTATGTTCGCCTGGCGAGAAAGCGGTTCTGGAGAGGAGAGATGAACCAGGACAAGCAGTCGGCTTACGAGACACTCTACGAATCGCTGCTCACCCTGACGCAGCTGATGTCTTCGTTTGCACCTTTCTACGCGGACTGGCTGTACCAAAACCTCACAGAAGCGGGTGAGAGCGGCCACGAGTCCATCCACCTGTCGGATTGGGTATCTGCGGATAGCGTGCTGATCAACGCGGACCTGGAAGCTAGCATGGACCTGGCTCAGACAATCTCGTCTTTGGTACACTCTCTGAGAAAAAATCCAAAGATCGGAATCAAAGTCCGACAGCCCCTGCAGCGTATCCTGATCCCGGTGCTCAACAAAAAGACCCAAGCTCAAATCGAACACGTAGCCGAGCTGATCAAATCCGAAGTCAACATTAAAGGCATAGAGTTTCTGGACGATGCATCGGGCATTTTGGTGAAAAATGTGAAACCCAACCTGCCGGTCTTAGGTAAAAAACTGGGACCAAAGATGCGTTTCGTCGTAGCCGCCATCAACGGTTGGGGACAGGAAGAAATCGCCCAAATCGAACGCGAGGGGAAAATCACCGTTGAGGTGGAAGGAGAAAATATCGAATTGCTTCTGAACGAAGTTCTGATCACGTCTCAGGATATCCCGGGCTGGTTTGTTGCTACCGATCAGGGTGTGACAGTAGCCCTAGACGTGACTTTGACCGAAGAGTTGAAGCAGGAAGGTATAGCTCGGGATCTGGTCAACCGGATCCAAAATCTGCGAAAAGAGATGGGATTGGAAGTTCAGGATAAAATCAACATCATTGTGTCCAAAGACAACGAGCTGGTAAATGCAGCCGTTTCCTCCTTTGGCCAATATATCCAAGCCGAAACCCAGGCACTTGTGCTGAGTCTGGAATCGGTGTCTGAGGGAACGGTATTGGATATGGATGATTTTGAACTGGCCATTAAAATAGAAAAGGCCAAAGCCTGAAACAGATGAATAATTATTTAAAGTATTTCGGCATCGCCTTTTTGGTCATTGCCATCGATCAGGCAGTTAAAATGCTGGTACACTTCGAGATGGACTTTGGCACTCCAGGCCAGATTCCAATCTTCGGTGACTGGTTCAAACTTCACTACACCACCAATCCCGGCATGGCTTTCGGGATGGAACTGGGCTCAGAATACGGAAAGATGATTCTTACTTCCTTCCGACTCGTAGCCATGGTGGGGATCGGATACTACTTGACCTATATCATCGACAAGAGAAACCATCCGGTATACATCCTCTGCATCGCAATGATCCTGGGTGGGGCCATTGGCAACCTGGTTGATTCTGTCTTCTACGGCGTCTGGCTGGACAACGCTCCCTATAATGCCCCGACACCTTGGTTTCATGGGCAGGTCGTGGACATGTTCTATTTTGACATATGGGAAGGCTATGTGCCCGAGTGGATACCACTTTGGGGCGGAAGCTATACTGCGCTATGGCCGATCTTTAATATTGCCGACGCTTCCATCTTCGTCGGGGTCGCCATTATTCTGATTTTCCAAAATCGCTTCTTCCCTGAGAAAAAAGAGGAAGTCGCACGCGAAAGGACGGAGACATTCTCATAACTAACAGGAATAATCCTATTGAAGGCTCGGATTTTTAAATCCCGAGCCTTTTTTATGGTTTTTTCCCAAAAAAGACGCCGCAACTTGCTAAATGACGGCCTTTTTGAGTAATTTCCAATTTGTATAGCTATATGCCACCCTGACATAACTATATATAACTGCGAAATGTGCCTTCTAATGTTATATAGAGTCCTACTTTATCATGATAGTTAATTCCGACCAGCCTTTTGAGATAGTATATTCCATCTACAGCCATGAACATCTGGGACTACTGTTTGAATCATTCGCAGTCCAACTGGATGAAAGAGGTAGGCTTTCACTCGCGTATCAAAACATCAGCTCAGCCAACGCCGGTGAGTTTGATTCAGGAATGGACAAAGCCGACTATGAGCTCATCAAACTGATGGATTCCATGCAGGCTGAGACAGTGGTCAAGCCTTATATGAAGAAAGGCAACCTCCGTCCAAAGGACTTTTTGGCAAAGATCTTTGACCCGAAGACTGAGGACAAGATGATCCAGGAGTTGCTGTTTAAAAATATCGAGATCAAGCGCTCCAAGATTCTCCCTTTACTGATCGGCAAGAGGCTATTTGAGATGGCTAGTGACGGTAATCCGACCTGGAAGGAAATCCAGGTCAATGCAGAGCCCGCGCACGTGGTCTTCCATTTAGAAAAAAACGAGTACAATACCCAATATTACCCACGGGTCACATTCAAGAACACTTCGCTGGAATGGCAGCATAAGGGCGGCTATCTGATCTGTAAAGAGCCCGCGTGGTTGATTGTCAATCAGCAACTTTATCACTTTGCAAAGGGAATTGACGGCAAAAAGCTCCAGGCGTTTCTGACCAAAAGCCGGGTGATGGTGGAGCGCAAATTTGAACCGGAATACTACCGCAAGTTTGTCACCAACCTGATTACCCAGTTTGATGTCCACCCGACAGGCTTTGAGATTCACACCGAACAGGGCACTCCACAGGCCTTGCTCACCTTCAATGAGCTACCCGGAAATACCTCCGAAGACCTCTTCGGAGGAGAAACCGAGTCGCTCAATGAAGACGTCATCGTCTTCCAGCTACGGTTCAAATACGGAGATTTTGACTTTGGAATTGCGTCGGCAAACGGAGAAAACAGCGGCAACTCCTGCCGGTTTGAAGACAACAATGGCAAATACACCTTCTGGAAGACCGTCAGAACTCCTCAGGTGGAGAAGAAATTTGAGACTATCCTGAAGAAAAAACAGATGACCTTCGTCCACGGGAAATTTGCCCTCCCCAAGTCCAAGGCGTTTGAATGGCTGGGCAACAACGAAGACTATCTCAACGACAATAAGATCAAGATCGAGCAGCGCGGCAGTCTGAGCGGCAAGACATTCCACATTGGACGAGCTCAAATCACCATCGAGGTCAATGAAAACATCGACTGGTTTGACGTGAAAGCGCAGATCAAGTTCGGCGTTTACCTCGTGCCTTTCACTAAGATCAGAAAACTGATCATTCAGGGAAAAACCGAATTTGAATTGCCAAATGGGGAAACTGCCGTCATCCCCTCTTCCTGGTTTGTAAACTATTCCGAGCTCTTTAACTTCATCGAGGAGCGCTCGTCGGAGGAACTCGTGCTACGCAAGCACCACTTGGCTTTCGCCCGTGAGCTTCAAAATGGTGAACTGATCCGCCTTAACCTGAGCCTGAAGCTGGAGCGCCTGAGAAACTTCGACGCGATCGACGAGTACGAACTTCCAGACACGTTCGAAGGATTCCTCCGCCCATACCAGCATGCGGGATACAACTGGCTTCGATTCCTAAATGAATACCAGTTTGGCGGGTGCTTGGCTGATGACATGGGTCTGGGTAAGACGGTACAGGCTCTGGCGCTTTTGGCACACGAGAAGGAGGAAAATCCGGGATTCACCTCCCTACTGGTCATGCCTACTTCCCTGATTTACAACTGGGAGTTGGAGGCTAGGAAATTTGTCCCAGACCTTAAAATCTTGGTTTACTCCGGTTCCCAACGGCTCAAAGATCCCTGGAAATTCCGAGGCTACGACATTGTCCTGACTTCGTACGGGATCGTGAGACTGGACATTGATATCTTGAAAGATTTCTACTTTAACTATGTGATCCTCGACGAGTCTCAGGCCATCAAGAATCCTACCTCCAACATAGCCGTGGCCGTCAACAGGCTGAAAAGCAAACGCCGACTAATCCTCACCGGTACTCCGGTGGAAAACAGCACCATGGACCTTTGGTCTCAGATGAACTTCGTGAACCCGGGCTTACTCGGCAATCAAAATCTTTTCAAAAAGCAATACTTGCTGCCCATAGAAAAGCAAAATGACCGGGACAAAGCCAGTCGTCTCAATGCGATGATCAAGCCGTTTATCCTTAGAAGGCTAAAATCTCAAGTTGCCAAAGACTTGCCTGAAAAACTCACCAACGTGAAGTATTCCGACATGACTCCAGCGCAGGAGAAGGTCTACGAAGAGGTAAAAACCTACTACAGGGAGAAGATCATCGGCGAACTTGCCGGTGGCGGAAGGGGCTCCCAGCAGTTTACATTGCTTCGCGGTTTGACCCAACTGCGTCAGATCGCCAACCATCCAAAGCTGGTCAAAGAAGAATACAACGATGATTCCGGTAAACTGGATGACATCACCTATAAGGTACAGGAGACGATCGCCGAAGATCACAAAGTACTTGTATTTAGTCAGTTTGTGAGACACCTGGGCATCGTCCGAGCTTATTTGGATGAAAATCAAATCCCCTATGCCTACCTCGATGGCGCTACGAAAGACCGGCAAGCACAGGTGGAGAAATTTCAGAATGACGAAAACATCAAGGTATTTCTCATCTCTCTGAAAGCCGGCGGTGTGGGACTGAACCTCACCAAGGCAGAATATGTGTTCCTCCTGGATCCATGGTGGAATCCTGCCGTGGAAGCACAGGCCATCGACCGCGCTCACCGAATCGGACAGGAAAACAAGGTCATCATCTACAAATTCATCACCCGGGGATCTGTTGAGGAAAAGATCATGGCGCTGCAGGATCGCAAGCTAGCTCTCGCCGGTGAGCTGATCAGTAATGAAGAAAGCTTCATGAAGAGTCTGGACAATGACGACATCCGGGCGCTTTTAGATTAAAAAACTTTAAGATTGGAAAATTGAGATTGGTGATTTGAGGACTGTTTGGAATAGTCCAAAAGGAGCTACTGTCCAGAATCAAAATTTTCAGTTTTCCAATTTTATCATTTTGACAGTCAATCGACTACCTAGTCCTTGCCCGTTCCCGTCCTTTTTTTCTGGTGGAACCCTAGCTTTTGATGGGGATATTTTTCTAAATTAATTCTACACAGTACCACTACAATCTTCCTGAGTATGCCTAGAGCCAAGTCCGATAAAGATCGGAAAATCTTTGTACTGGACACGTCCGTGATCCTCTACGCACACAACTCCATCATGAATTTTGCCGAGCACGACGTGGTGATACCCATCACGGTGCTGGAGGAGCTTGATCAGTTCAAGAAGGGCAACGACAGCAAGAATTTTGAGGCGAGGGAGTTTATCCGACTACTGGACAAACTGTCTGCTGATCACATGATTCACGAATGGACCCCGCTCAACGGGAAGACAAAGGGGAACTTCAAGGTCATGATGCAGCATCCGAAGAATGAGCGGAACGCGATAGAGATATTCGGTGACGACAAGAATGACAATAAGATCCTCAATGTCGCCGTGCATCTGATGGAGACTGAGAAGAGCCGAAAAGTAATTCTCGTCTCTAAGGATATCAACCTGAGGCTCAAAGCCAAGTCTCTTAACGTAAACGCCGAAGACTACGAAACCGGGAAGATCAAAAACATCACCGAGCTGGAGAACACCGGAAAGTATGTGATGGACAATGTAGACCCGGAATCAATCAACAAGCTCTACGAGCAAGGGTTTGTCGATGCGAAGAACATTTTAGGAACGCGAAAACGCAAGGCAAATGCCTTCTACATCCTGAAAAACGAGAAAAACTCTGTCTTGGCCTATTTCAATGCGGATGAAAATGTCGTAGAGCGCGTGGATAAGCGTCTGGCATACAACATCAAGCCAAAGAATGCCGAGCAGACCTTTGCCCTGCATGCTATCATGAATCCCGCAATCAAGCTCGTCTCCATCCAAGGAGTGGCAGGAACCGGCAAGACCTTACTTGCACTGGCGGGAGCTCTGGAGCAAAGACGGGAATACAAGCAGATTTTCCTCGCTCGTCCGATCGTCCCACTTTCCAACAAAGACATCGGATACCTGCCAGGCGACATCAAATCCAAGCTCAATCCTTACATGGAGCCGCTCTGGGACAACCTGAAGTTTATCCAAAATCAATACAAGGAGACGGACAAGGAATTTCAAAAGATCACAGAACTGGTCAATCAGGAGAAACTGGTCATCCAGCCCTTAGCCTACATCCGGGGCAGATCACTCTCCAATATCTTCTTCATCGTGGACGAAGCCCAAAACCTGACCCCGCACGAGATCAAGACGATCATCTCCAGAGCCGGAGAGAATACCAAGATCATCTTCACCGGCGACGTCTTCCAGATTGACACACCTTACCTAGATTCCCAGTCCAATGGCCTTTCTTACCTGATAGACCGGGTCAAAGACCATCCGCTCTATGCGCACATCAAGCTGGAGAAAGGCGAGCGATCCGAGCTGGCGAACCTGGCCAACGATCTTCTTTGATCCCGTATCCAGGACCCCGAGAGCTGCTCCCAAGAGCAGCTTTCATTATAGATTGGAATTTAAGGACAACTATGGGTGTTTAGGGTGTTTGATTTTTACAATGCCTGCGATGAGAAACCTGAGCGACTTTTACGAGGAAATCAACCATACGCCTCCCGCCACTTTGGACAAGAGCGTAGGACATTTCAATATCTTCAACGTCCAAGAGCTCTACCGTAAGGCTCAGGGAAAGCCCCCGATGTCGTATAACCGCCGGACCTACCATAAGATCAGTCTGATTCGCGGCAGAAACAGAGTGGAATATGCCGATGAAGTAATCCAAGTGGAGGGATATGCGCTGCTCTTCTCTACGCCGCGAGTGCCGTATCACTACATCCCCCAAGACCTTGATCAAGAGGGATTTTTCTGCGTCTTTACGGACACCTTCTTGCCAAAGAACAGCGAAGAAACTGGGTTTGAAGAGCTCCCACTATTCCATTCAGATTTTCATCCCGTATTTCTCCTTGACGAGGCGCAGTATGATTATCTGGCCGCCCATTTCTCTAAGATGGATGGGGAGCTCAACTCGGACTATGCTTTCAAGTACGACCTGATCCGAAATTACATCATGGAGCTGGTCCATTTTGGACAGAAGCTACAGCCGGCTCCGTCGCAGCAAACTCCGCAAAATGCCTCGAAGCGGATCACCTCTTTGTTTTTGGAGTTGCTAGAAAGACAATTCACACTGGAGAGTCCCAACCAGCAGATTCAACTGCGGTCGCCGGGAGACTTCGCCGACCGACTCTCCCTTCACGTCAACTACCTAAACAAAGCCTTGAAAGAGTCCACGGAATTGACCACTTCTGCAATCATCAACCGAAGGATTGCCCGGGAAGCGCAATATCTGCTTAAAGAAACCCCCTGGAACATCTCCGAGATCTCTAACTGCTTGGGTTTTGAAGAAGCTGCACACTTTTCCAACTTTTTCAAGAAATACACCGGTTCGTCCCCATTACAGTATCGCAATCGGATGATTTGACATTTGCAAAAAATGGATTGATCTCCGCAAACCCTGCCCTGTCGGAATTGCCCAACTTTGTATTTGTCATAAACCAAAAACGATATGAAAAATAACATTGCACTGGTGACGGGAGGAAGTAGAGGTCTGGGAAAGGACATGGCAACTAGACTGGCCGAAAAGGGATTGAATGTAATCCTTACTTTTCAGCACAACCAAGATCTCGCGGAGTCCACCGTTAGAGAAATCGAGAAAACCGGAGTGAAAGCGAAAGCCTTGCAACTGGATCTGGATAAGCTGGATGGGCTGGATAGGTTTGTCAACTCGCTACGACTCGTACTGGCAGATAATTTTGAAGGTAGCGGTATCGACTACCTTATCCACAATGCAGGTATGGGCGGATCTATTCCCTTCGAGCAAGCCACTGAGGAGGGATTTGACAGCTTTATGAATACCCACTACAAAGGTGTGTTCTTTCTTACCCAAAAACTCCTCCCCACTCTAAACGATGGTGGGGGAATCGTCACAATCAGCAGCGGTACTACACGTTTCGTCAACCCGGGATATTCCATCTACGCGTCCATGAAAGGAGCCATAGAGACGCTCACCAAATACCTCGCAAAAGAGCTCGGACCGCGGAGAATCAGAGTCAATGTCGTGGCTCCCGGGCCAATAGAGACAGACTTCAACGACGCTGCAATCCGAAGCAATCCCCAGCTGAAGGAGCGACTGAGTAGCCTGTCGCCTCTCGGACGGGTGGGCACAGCCAGCGATATCGGCGGAGTGGTTGCCTTTCTCTGCAGTCCAGACGCGAGTTGGATCAATGGGCAAAGACTCGAAGTCAGTGGAGGAATTAATATTTAAACTCCGCAAGGGATAAGCTGTCTGAGGGCAGCTTATTTCACTTTCAAAGATCGCTGAGAGTCGTGGCAAAAAGCCCTTTATCAACCGTCAACTTAGCATGTCCGGCTCCTGTCCGGCTTTTTTGTCCGCCACTGGCAGATAGCTGTACGGAAGCGAACAGTCTTTTTTTGGCAAAGTGCCCGGAAAGCGTATTTGGGGCAATTTTGGATTTTGGTCGCCTTTTCGCATAAAGGATAATACGAAAACAAACCAACAAAACATTTACCGCCATGACTACTGCAATCTTTTCTCAAAAAAACGTCTGTGCCGCTCTGGGATTTGCGATGGCAATCACAATTGTTTTAAAAGCAAAAGAAGAATCCCGACTTGCGCAGCAAACTGCCCGATTTGAATATACTAAACCAACTTCACAGATCGGATCCGCTACTGTCACATATCCTGAGCTACTCGAGGTAAAAATCTACAAAATTGAAAAGCCCGGGGTTTCCGAGGCTTGCTAAAAGAAAAAATCCGTAAGGGTTAATTTGGTTGATTGTTTGGTTAATCGAAAGAGGCGGGTTTTGCCCGCCTTTTTGTTTGTCCTATTGAGAAGCTCTCGAACTGTTTCGACTCCGTGGAGGATTACTCTTATCAATCAACTTTCTGTAATGGTATTTAACTTGGCCAGGAAGCTGTTATAATATTGGCGCCCGACCTGAATCACGCCTCCTTGCTTCAGCATGATTTCCTTGGTATTGAAGCTCTCGATCTGCCCGAGATTTAGGATGTAAGACTTCTGAACTCGGAGAAACAAATGAGCTGGAAGGATATCTTCGATCTCCTTCATGGACTTGCGGATGCTATAATCCCGATTTTTGGTGAAGATCGTCACCATGTTGCCATTGGCTTCCACGTAGAAGATATCTTCGTACACCACGCGCTCAAAGGCATTGTCCGCCTTGATAAAAACGGCATCATTGACCATGTAAGGGCTTTCATTGCCACTTTTCACGACCACCGCTTCCGGTGCTGGTTTGGTTCGCTTATTATATAGCACGATCTCAACGATCGCGTGGATATCATTCGTATTGAACGGCTTCACGATAAAGCCCGCCGGAGAGATTCGTTTTGCCCGCTCGATGATCGTTGGGTCACTGTATGAAGTCACAAACACAAGTGGCGCGTCCACCATCTGTTTTACAATTTCGCCAAGCTCAATGCCATCTTTGTCGCCTTTCAGCTTGATGTCCATGAAGATCAGATCAGGTCGATATTTTTTGATGACCTTGATACATTGGTTGGCTGAATTAGCAATATCGATATTCACATAGCCCAAGAGTTCAAGTATTTCCTGGATGTTCTCAGCAATACTTAAATCATCTTCGACAATCAGAATTCGTTCTTCTTTCATAGTTTGAGCAATTGAAATATGTTTTAAGGATAAGAGGGGCTTGTTTCCTAGGGCCCTAATGTCAATTTTTTCTTTGGTAAATCAAATGCCCTTTTTTGCCTACGAAAATTTACAAGCTCATCATTTCCTTAAATCTGGCAGCTTGTCTCCTGCTTACCTCGATGCGGTCTCCGCCTTTGAGTGTGACGACCAGGCCGCCGTTAAACCATGGCTCGATTGCCTCTACCCAACCCAGGTTGATGATATGCTTTCTGCTGGCACGGAAAAAGGACTTCTCATCCAAGCGTTCATCCAAGGCATTAAGCGACTTATGGATCATCGGCTTGAAATTGTCAAAATAGACTTTGATGTAATTCCCGTCAGATTCGAACAGGCGGACATTGGACAGCCTGACAAACCAGCATCGATCTCCATCCTTTACAAATACTTGGTCTTCCAAGGATAATTTCTTTTGACTGGCTAGGGCACCATCTTCGTCTCTTTTAGAAATCTCGTCGATCTTGCCGAGCAATTTATTGACTGCATCCTCCAGCCTCTTCGGCTCGATTGGTTTAAGTAGGTAATCCAGAGCGTTGACTTGGAAGGCTTTTAGTGCGTATTCGTCGTAGGCAGTCGTGAAGATGACATGAGGTACATGGTCCAGCTCTTCGAGCAAGTCAAAGCCTGTCTTCTCCGGCATCTGGATATCGAGAAAGATCACATCCGGCTGAAGTTGCTCTATTTTCTCTTTGGCGTCATCCACATTGACCGCCTCTCCTACCACTTCCACAGTCTCCAATTGGTTGAGTAGAGTGATTAGTTCTTTGCGGGCAAGTCTTTCGTCATCTATTACTAGGGCTCTCATCTTTATTGAATTTGATATTCTAAAGTAACTCTTTGTTTCGGAATTTTGATTTCGGTGATCACGAATTGGCTTCCTGAGTTGAATATCCGGAAGCTAGCCTGGTCACCGTAAAGCAACTTGAGGCGTTGTCGGGTGTTTTCAATTCCATGTCCTCCTTCCTCTTTCTTGTTCTTGGACGGATTGGGATTGAGGTATCCGCTGTTCTTCACCTGGATATACAGTTCGTTGTCCAGCCCTTCGCGGCACTTGATCTCGATCAGACCGCCCTTCACCAGATTGGAGACTCCATGTTTGATGGCATCCTCGACAATAGTCTGCAGCATCATCGGCGGAATCTTGTAGCTATAGGATTCTTCTTCGATATGATACACCACCTCCAGGCGCTCTTCAAATCGAATAGACTCCAAGGCGAGGTAGTCCTTGACCGTGGCCAATTCGTCTGCAAAGTCAATCACCTGCTTCTTGTCCATCATCAATGAAAACCGTAGCATATTGGAGATCTTGGTAATCGCCGACTTCGCCTTGTCGGGATCCTCGTCGACCAATGCCCGGACAGAATTCAGCGCGTTGAAGATGAAATGCGGATTCAGCTGGCTTTTGAGATGGTTCAGTCGAATCTCGTTGATCTTTGCCTCGTACCTCAAGCCGCTGTTGTAGTTGTCCAGGAAATGAAACAGGAAATACAGTAGAAACCAAAATGCGTAGTAGAGAAAACTGACAAACAGGTTGACTGCTATCACCAGAGATCTGAAATCCTCATCTGGCCTCAATGTACCGAAGGCGAGGTTGATGAGAATCTGCGCCAGCACGTTTGCTACCGCCAGCACGAGGAGAGCCAAAATGGTCTGAATCAATAACCTAAAAATACCCAGCCTAAACCATCCATAGGCCTTGACCACGTGTCGCAGGGTATGTGTGGACAGCAAATAAAAAGCGGCTAAGACGATAAAAGCCCAGAGCTGTACCGCCGAGATCCCCCGGGATAAGGAAGCAAAAAAGACATTGACAAAGACAAAGCTCCCCCAACCTATAATCTGCAACAACCAGTAAAGCCCGACTCTGTTCATAACAGAAACAAAGTTAGCCGAGGAGGAGGATTGTCGGCTCATATTTTGATAGAAGGACGAGACGCTTGATTTTCGTGTCAAATTCAGGAGTTTAGCTCAAGCTTCAGGAATCTTCCGGTATGGCTCTCCGGATGGGCGGCAACTTCCTCGGGTGTCCCCTGCACTACGATTGATCCTCCTTTGTTTCCTCCCTCTGGGCCAAGGTCGATGACTCGATCGGCGACTTTGATCACGTCGAGATTGTGCTCGATGATCAAGACGGTATTTCCCTTATCTACCAGCTTTTGCAACACGCCCATCAGGAGATCGATATCCTGAAAGTGAAGTCCGGTCGTCGGCTCGTCCAAGATGTAAAAGGTCTTGCCGGTGTCTTTTTTCGAAAGCTCCGTCGCCAGCTTCACCCGCTGGGCTTCGCCGCCTGAGAGCGTAGTGGCATGCTGCCCCAGCGTGATGTATCCGAGACCGACCTCGCTGAGCGTTTTGATCTTTCGGAGGATCTTGGGTTGAAATTCAAAGAACTCCACAGCTTGCTCCACAGTCATATCCAATACGTCGGAGATGGATTTTCCTTTGAATCTGATCTCCAGCGTTTCCCGGTTGTAGCGCTTGCCCTTGCAGGTTTCGCATGGAATATGGACGTCCGGGAGAAAGTCCATCTCGATGAGCTTCATGCCCGCGCCTTCGCAGTCCTCGCATCTTCCGCCCTTGACATTGAAGGAAAAGCGCCCCGGCTTGTAGCCGCGGATCTTTGCCTCAGGCAGCTCGGTAAAGAGCGTACGAATATCGGAGAACACGCCCGTATAAGTTGCGGGATTTGACCTCGGAGTACGCCCGATCGGAGACTGATCGACCTCGATGACCTTGTCAAGTTCCTTAAGTCCTTCGATGCTCTTGAAAGGCATCGGCTCCTTTTTGGAATTGTAAAATTCACGGTTCAGGATCGGATACAGCGTCTCATGGATCAGTGTACTTTTGCCGCTTCCGGACACCCCGGTGATGAGGACCAAAGTACCGAGAGGAAGCTCCAATGTTACATTTTTGAGATTATTGCCAGTGGCGCCTCTCAGAATCAGGCTTTTCCCTTTTCCCGTTCTTCGCTCCTTGGGTATTGGCAGGCCGATCTTACCGCTGAGATATCTCGCCGTGACCGAGCCATTGTTGAAGATCTCCTGAGGCTTGCCTGCCGCGACTACATGACCACCATGCCTGCCCGCGCCAGGACCCATGTCGAGGACAAAGTCAGAGGCTAGCATCATGTCTTTGTCATGCTCTACGACCAGGACAGAATTGCCTAAATCACGAAGACTTTGCAGGGCTTTGATCAGCTTCTCATTGTCCCGCTGATGCAGTCCAATGCTGGGTTCGTCGAGGATATACAGCACCCCGACGAGTTGCGTCCCTATCTGAGTAGCCAGACGGATTCGCTGGGCTTCTCCGCCTGAGAGCGTCCTTAGCGGACGGTTGAGTGATAAGTAGTCGAGTCCGATGTCCAGCAAAAAGCCTATCCGCTTCCTGATCTCTTTCAGCACTTCAGCCCCGATGATCCGCTGCTTCTCGGTCATTCGGTCTTCCAATCCATCAAACCACTCGGACAGGCTCCGGATATCCATCACTGCGAGCTCTCCGATATGTTTCTCGTCGATCTTGAAGTGCAGAGCTTCCTTTTTCAGCCGATATCCGTGACAGTCTGGGCAGGTCTGTGTGACGGTAAATTCACTGACCCACTCCTGTATCTTGTCGGAGGATCCCTCCTGATATTTTTGCAGAAAATTTACAATTCCCTCAAAGGTGGTCGTCCATTTGGTTCCCGGATATTTTACCGAGTCCACTGCTACTTCGACCTTGTCTCCGTAGAGCAACACCTGAACCACCTCTTCCGGCAGGTCTTTGATGGGAGTGCTCATGCTGCACTTGTAGTGCTTCAGGATGGCTTCGATCTTTTTGAAGATCCAGATATCCCGATATTCCCCCAACGGAGCTATTCCGCCCCGGGTGATGCTCAGGCTCGGGTCTGGAATGATGCTCTCTTGGGTGATCTCTTCAGTGATCCCCAGCCCGTTGCAGGTCGGGCATGCGCCGTAGGGCGTATTGAATGAAAAGGAATTGGGTGCCGGTTCGTCGTAAGACAGGCCGGTCTCCGGATCCATGAGGTATTTGGAAAAATGATGAATCTCACCGCTTTCTTCCCGGATCATGATCACGCCCTTTCCGTGCTGGAGGCCGGATTTGAGCGATTGGGTGATCCGAAAACGGTCCGATTCGTCTGCCACTATCCGATCGATGACGATCTCAATATCGTGAATCTTGTAGCGGTCCAGTTGCATCTTGGGTACGATGTCCATGACGACATTGTCCACCCGGACTTTGGAAAATCCCATCTTTCGGATCTGCTCGAAAAGCTCCCTATAATGGCCCTTTCGGCCTTTGACTACCGGAGCCAGGATGTACAGCTTCTTATCCAAAAACTTCGAAAACAACTGCTCGATGATCTGGTCCTCGGTCTGTCGGATCATCTTTTTCCCCGTCAGATATGAGTAGGCTTCTCCGGCCCGGGCGTACAGCAATCGCATGAAATCGTAGATCTCTGTCACCGTGCCCACGGTCGATCGGGGATTTTTGGAGGTAGTCTTCTGCTCAATAGCAATCACCGGCGAGAGGCCGTTGATCTTATCCACATCAGGCCGCTCCATCCCGCCCAAAAACGAACGGGCGTAAGCCGAAAAGCTCTCCATATAGCGCCGCTGTCCTTCGGCATATATCGTGTCAAAGGCGAGCGAACTCTTACCACTCCCTGAAAGTCCAGTCACCACCACCAGCTTGTTGCGGGGGATTCTGATGTCGAGGTTTTTCAGGTTGTGCTCTCGGGCGCCAAAAATTTCAATATATTCTTCCTGTGCAGCAGGGGATTGACTCATCGGGCTTGGAATTTAACTAAGCAGCAAAGGTACGATTTTTTGAAGGGTCATGCGATCAAGACCCGAACATTGTAACCCAAAATACGACAATTGGTTCCCGAAGAATTATAAGACAAAGGGCTGACTGATAGAAGGACTCGGTTGGGAAAACCAAACGGGGCCCGATTCGGTCATATACACGCAGTCCTCATGTCGCACGCCAAATTCTCCTACAATCGAGATCGTCGGTTCAATGCTGAAGCACATACCGGGTTCCAGGATTTGCTTGTTACCCCTCACAGCATTGCCCCACTCGTGACCGTCCATACCGATGCCATGGCCTGTGCGGTGCGGCAAGCCGGGAAGCTTATAATCCGGACCAAAACCCGCATCGAGGATGACTTTTCGCGCAGCGGCATCTACCGCCTCCAAAGGGGCACCGATCTGCGCAGCCTTGAAGCCCGCGGCTTGGGCTTCCTTCTCCAGATTCCAAATCTCTAGCTGACGGGCCGTCGGCTCCGCGCCAAAAACAATGGTTCGGCTGATGTCGGAGTTATATCCCTGCACCGTACAACCACAATCGACCAAGACCACATCGCCCTTTTTCAATTTCTGCGGCTGTGAGCTCCCATGTGGAAATGCTGAAGCTTCACCGACATTTGCTAGAGCAAAGGCGTGTCTACCGCCCATCTTCTGATGCGCTTGCGCTACGGCAGCAGAAAATAGTGAGGGACTTTCGCCTTCCTTGAGCGCGGCAAAACCTAACGTGATCGCCTCGATGGTGATATCTGTCGCCCGCTGCATGAGCGCAATCTCCGCCGACGACTTGATAATCCGACAGGGAATCGTCACTGGGTCGGCGCTTACCACTTCGAAGCTGGGAGAAGCCTTCCTCACCCCGTCCGCGATGAAGAATCTCACCCGCTCTTCCATTCCGATCTTCCCAGACTGGAATCCGGAGTCTACGATGGCTTTTTTGACTTGCTCATAGGGACTTTCGTCCTCTTCCCATGGATAGATCTTATCTCCGAGCTTAGTTCCTGTCGCAAGCATCTCTTCCATTCGGTCTTGCTCAAACTTTGGACAGATGTAGCTCACTTCGCCCTTGGCGGAGATCACCGCGACCATCGGACGCTCGCTTTGTCCCCAGCCCATCCCGGTGAAATAGTTCATGGTCGTGCCTGAGTCCAATACGACGGCTGCAAAACCGTTCTTCGCCATCAAATCCTGCGCTTTCGCCACACGGGCTTTTCTCTCTGCCACGGAGATAGGGACGACGTCCGCTACCCGCGAAGACAAGCGATCAAGGCTCGACTCGATCGTGTCTGACTTGGTAGCACCAAAAGCTGAGCCTGCGGCAAAAAGCGAAGTTCCCGCGCCCAGCGCTGACAAATGGATAAAATTTCTGCGTTTCATAAGTTCTAAAGTTGGTGTGGTGATCGTACTTGAACCCGGATTTTGCATTAGGATCCGCTATGAGAGCTCAAAATGCAAGAAAATCAAGTATTTAATGAATAAGGCATAGCACCGCTATGGTGAATGAGTTAAATGCAGCGAAGCGATTGATTTTAAAGCATTTTGGGCTCGGAATAGGAATTCTAATGCATATTCCGGGTTGAATGTACTGGAAAATCTATTCCGGCAATTGGATCTCATATACTTTGCCGCGCTTCACATTCAGGTCGCGGTCTCTCAACCATGGATTGTACAGCTTCAGATCCTTGTAGGAGCTGCCGTGATCCTTGGCCCATCGGGGGAGATCTTTGATATCCTCATCGACCCGGAAAGTCCTCATTGTCGGATTTTTATAGTAATCGCTCTCTCGGAGATGGTATCCAAATGCTCCGGGATTTTCAAAGATTATCTTGAAAGCCAGTATCCGGAAAAGGTAGCGACTGGTTTCGTCGTTAAGATAGAGCTCGTAGAAGTTCTGGTTGAACTGTTCCTGCTGCCTTTTGCTAAAGCCGTTTTGCCCCATATTGTAGCTCGCCGCTACCGCTGTCCAGTCTCCGAATTTTGCATGCGCTTTTTTAATATACTTTGCTGCAGCCAACGTGGACTTCTCAAAATGGTAGCGTTCATCCACATCCTTGGAGACCTCCAGGCCATACTCCTTGCCGGTGGATTCCAGAATCTGCCAAAAACCTCTCGCTCCGGCTGGCGATCCGACATTCATCAGGGCGCTTTCGGCAACTGCCAGGTATTTAAAGTCATCGGGGATCCCATTTTCCTTGAGCATCCGCTCAATCTCGGGAAGGTATTTTCCCGACCGTTTCAGCAACATGATCATGTTGGACTCCCAGTAAGCGTTGACATAGATCTCCCGCTCCAGTCGCTCCAGAATGTCGCCTTTTTCCAGCGGCACTTTTTCTCCTGCAAAATCAAGCTCCTTGGGGATGTCAAACAAGCGGATGGAATCCCTGAATGACATCTGCGGAGGTAAATTCATAGGCTCTGCAGCGATGTACTCAGTCGTGACAGTCGTCGATGGGGCCTTCTGGTAGGCGAGCGCAGCCAGTACCAGACTCGCCGTCAGGAGTATATAAATAAGAGTGAGATGAAGCTTGGACATCGTGGAAATTCAAAGAAGGTAAGAAGCCTTCAAAGTAAGGTCAATTCAAAAAACATCCGAATCTCTTTGGATGAAAGAGACATTTCCGGGATGAAGCCCTTAATCCCTATCACATCATCGCCAGGATTTCTTCGAGAAATTCTCGGGAATTGGATAGTCGCGGCACTTTGTGCTGACCTCCGAGCTTACCTTTCCTCCTTAGCCAAGATTCAAAGAGTCCCTGTTGACCCTGATGGACAATTGGCATCTTTAGGGCAATGTCCTTGTACCGCTTGGCGTCGTAATCCGAGTTGATCTCACGGAGCTTTTGGTCCAGAAGCCGGGTGAAATCGTCCAGACTCTCTGGAGCTTTCAGAAACTCGACAATCCACTCGTGCGCCCCGTTTGAACCGCTTCCTTCGAAGTAGATCGGTGCGGCAGTAAAGTTGCTGATGGTTGCGGAAGTTTCCTCCGCCGCAAATTGGACGGCCGCCTCGGCATTCTCCACAATGACTTCTTCCCCAAAGGCATTGATGAAATGCTTCGTACGCCCAGAGATACGGAAGCGATAGGGCAAAGTAGAGGTAAACTTGACGGTGTCCCCGATCTTGTATCTCCAGAGGCCGCCGTTGGTGGAGATCACCACGGCGTAGTTATTGCCCAACTCGACTTCTTGAAGGGGGACGATCTTGGGGCTTTCCATTCCCCATTCCTCCATCGGAATGAACTCATAGAAGATTCCGTAGTCCAGCAGGAGCAACAGTTCGTCAGAGTCCACCTGATCCTGAATCCCAAAAAAACCCTCGGAGGCATTGTAAGTCTCCATGTAGTGCATCTTGTCTGAGGGAATCAGCTCACGAAAGAGGCTACGATAGGGCCCAAAAGCAACCGCTCCATGAAAGAAAACCTCCAAGTTGGGCCATACTTCCAGGATGTTCTTCGCCTTCTTCAATTCGATAACTCTCCTCAACAATACGATCGTCCACGTGGGTACCCCCGCGATGCTGGTCACGTTTTCGTTCATCGTTTCCACCGCCATCTTTTCGATCTTAGCCTCCCAATCGCTCATGAGGGCAGTCTCTAAGCTAGGGGTCCTTGCAAACTGAACCCAAAGAGGCAGGTTCTGCATGATGACCGCCGAGACGTCCCCTGCTTTGGCAGTGCCTTCGGGATTAAGGGGATTTTTCTCCAACGTACCACCGATGGTGAGGCTCTTGCCCGTGAAAAGTTTAGTGTCTGGATAATTGGAGATATACAGCGAAAGCATATCTTTCCCGCCTTTGTAGTGGCATTCTTCCAAGCTTTCCTCGGATACCGGAATGTATTTGCTGCGGCTGCCTGTGGTGCCGGAGGATTTGGAGAACCATTCGATCTCGGTGTTCCAGATGACATTTTGCCTACCGCCCATGGTCTTTTCGATGTAGGGCTTGAAAGACTCGTAATCGAAGACCGGCACTTTAGCCGCAAAATCGGCGGGTGACCGGATCTCTTCAAAACCGTATTCCTCCCCAAACTCGGTTTGCTTGCCGGCCTCAATCAGTTCACGAAAAGTCGCTTCCTGAACGGAGATAGGATTCTGCTTGAAATTTTCGATCTGACCCAGTCGACTTTTGAAGACCCAGGTTAAAAAGCTATTGATCACTTCCACTAGTTGAAGACTTTGCGTTTCAGCTCAAAATGATTTCCCAGGTAGACCTTTCTCACCTGCTCGTCGGCTGCGAGCTCCTCGGCAGTTCCAGCCTTGAGCAGCTTACCCTCAAACATCAGATATGCACGGTCCGTGATCGATAAGGTCTCGTTGACATTGTGATCGGTAATCAGGATTCCGATGTTTTTGGTTTTCAATTTAGCAACGATGGTCTGGATTTCCTCGACGGCAATCGGATCGACTCCCGCAAAGGGTTCATCCAAGAGGACAAACTTAGGATCTACTGCCAAAGCTCTAGCGATCTCAGTTCTGCGTCGCTCCCCTCCGGAGAGAACCATTCCGAGGTTTTTTCGCACGTGGGTCAGGCTAAATTCCTCCAAGAGGCTCTCCACCTTTTCCTTCTGAGCGGGCTTGGGCAGTTTGGTCATCTCCAGCACAGCCATGATATTTTCTTCCACGGATAGCTTTCTGAAGACGGAGGCCTCCTGCGCCAGGTATCCGATCCCCAGCTGCGCGCGCTTGTACATGGGCAGCTCGGTGATGGTTTTATCCTCCAGAAAAATCTTGCCTTCGTTGGGCTGGATCAGACCCACGATCATGTAAAAAGAAGTGGTCTTTCCCGCGCCGTTTGGACCCAAAAGCCCCACAATCTCGCCTTGGGAGACCTCCACGGATATGTCGTTGACCACCCGGCGGCCTTTGTAGATCTTGACTAAGTGTTCGGCACGAAGAATCATATCAGTCAAATTTGATGTCTTTCACGTAAAGTTGCAAGCTGCTTTTGTCACGGAAAAAATTCTCCCGCATCTCGGCCACGATATCAAAACGCATCTTGCCGCGAAGCATGTTGACGGTAGTCAGATCGGGGTCTTTGGCGCGGTCGGCCATGCCAAATCCCAGACAAACCGGGGTCGTCACTTGTCCATCCTGCACGATCTTGAATCGCAAGTGCTTGTCTTTCAAAACGGTAACTTCGTCTGCATAGACGTTGGAAATCCGAAACACCGGCTCGGTGTTGCCCGGTCCAAAAGGGGCCATTTGCTTCAGAATGCTGTGAAATTTGTAATTGATCTGATCCAAGAGCAGCACATCGTCGATCTCAATGACGGGTTTGCGGTGGACTTCCTCGATGCGCCCACTGACGACCTTCTCAAATTTTTCCTG